>Ga0134121_10001025_pt1 | contig 27796 bp, 19 predicted proteins | sample KB301_FD_96463 | JGI IMG/M metagenome (GOLD analysis project Ga0134121, IMG submission 96463) | Terrestrial soil microbial communities without Nitrogen fertilizer from Kellogg Biological Station, Michigan, USA - KB3-0-1 | ecosystem: Environmental > Terrestrial > Soil > Unclassified ... | reverse complement strand
TCTTCGACGCCGTCGAGACCGAGAACCAACGGTGGATCCGCGCTGCCGATCTTTGCTTCGAGTTGGTCCAATAGTTCATCAGCATCGGCGTAACGCGCGGAAGCAATGCGCGCTATCACTCCCTGATGTCGCACGTCGCCGAGGGTGCGATCGAGATCGAGACGCGGCACACGATGAACAGGCACGCCCTTCTCGCGCGCGAGATCGAGAAGTGATTTCAGACGATCCGGTCTTGCGCTTTCGAGAATCGTGATCGTCTCGATCTGGCGCTTGCCCGCACGCAATGCTTCGAGCACCGCGTTTGGACCATAGATTAGATCTTGAGAACCTCGGTGCGGCTTAGAAGTCATCGATATGTTTTACAGGATTACAGGATTTTCATGAAAATTCTGTAAATCCTGTAATCCTGTCAAAGTATCGCAAGCGCGAGTAGCGAGTGAATTGGGTTTCGTTGCTTTTGATTGTCGCCACGCCGACGCTGAGCTTCCCCGGTCGCTCGCGCCGCCAGCCACTCGATTGCGTTTCCGGTTGCGTGCTCCACACCAGCTCCAGAAGATTTCGCACACGCTGGTACGAATCGTCAAACCGCGCCTTCACTGCTTTCGCCACAATCAAACTTTGCAACCGTGCAATGTTTTCATTTGCAACAAGCGCCTTCTCACCCCCGAGACACGAGAAGTCGAAACCACTCGCACCCACTCGCCACGTAAACGAGTGCGCCGCAGTGTAAAAATCAATCACTACCTCATCTCTAAAAAACTCATTCGTCTCGAGTATCTCGTTCTCCTTTTTACGGCTCATGCGCTCTTTTATCTCCATCCTTGTTTCAATCAATCGCGCCGGTAAGATCAAGATCACATCAGACCAGTTGAAGCTTGCCTGCTCGCTTCCCGAGTGATAAATCAATACGTGCTCATCTTCAAAACTCATCGCTCGCACGCGCTTCACCGGCGTTTCCGAAAACGACAAACCAAGTTCTTCATCGCTAACAGTCAAACAACTCAATCCGAGATCACGCAGCCTCAGCGTCACCAGCTCCGCCTCTTCGCGACTGCCCGTGCGCGCCACCGGCACCGGTACGCTTTGCGACATCAACTGCTGCATATTCTCCATCGAGAGTTTCAAGAGCGTCGCTGCCTCGTCGACGACTTCAGTCGATACTGGTGAGGCAGGCAAGAGAATGTTGTTGTAACCTAACTGGTGTTTCTCAGGTTGGCGCAGGACCGGCTTGCGCAGTCGCACTGAAGCTTCCGTTACGGGCAACGGGGCGACACAATAAAGACAACTTACTCTTGTAGGAGGATTAGCGCGCAAGCATTCCTCGCAACGAATCATTTGCTCGGCGGGGAAACCGAGCGGCTCCGATGGTTCAACTGGTCCAAGGAAGGGAATGTTTTCGTTATCTTTAGGCAACAGCTCCTCCAAGTATTTTGATTATACGACGATGAGAAAATCCGAGGCGAAAAGAATGTGTGCTGGTTCTTTTACCGGAAAAGTTTTGCTACTTACACTCGCCCTCGTCACCGTTGTGACGGCCGGTGCTTGCGCCGCATTCCAGCCCACTGACGCTAACGGTCCAGCCGCTAATCAACCGCAGTATCCGATTGCATTGCCAGACGTCGGCGCAAGACTCGAAGAAGCATCCCTCGCGTGGTACCAGTTGTCGCAACAATACGGAATCACAGGAAAGACCGAAGCGAACCTGCATCCGTACACAGCCACACTCGAAAGTTTACCTGCGAATCTGCCGGGACCGATTTATCTTCCCAAGGTCGGCTCGCCGACGAACCCGACTGAAGACGACACACGCGAGTCGCTGCGCCGCTTCCTCGTCGAATGGCAGAGACTGATCGGCGCAGACCCGAATCAACTGTCGCTGGTGGAAAGAATTGACGAACCATCAGGTGTCAAAGTAGCTCGTTACGAACAACGACCGTTTCGCTATCCACTGCGCGGAGAGTTCGGCAGCGTCGTCATTCGCTTTCGTAGTAACGGACAGCTCGTCGGATTCTCCAGCAACTGCATCCCTAACGCAGATCGTCTGCAATCGGCACTGAACGCGTTGACGCCGAAGATCACGGCCGAGCAGGCGGTCGAGCACGTTAAAAACCAGCAGACTGTTTCGCTGCCGGCTAATGCCACAGTCGCGGCCCGGCAGCTCGTCGTCTACGCCCAGCCTTCAAAAGACCCGTCCAGCGGCCTGGCGCTCCGGCTGGCCTGGGAAATAGATGTCAAAAACGGGCCCATAACCAAGGTGTATCTGGACGCAATTTCTGATGAAATAATTGCAACAACTTAGTGACGGTCCATATACCTTTCCCTACTTGACCAGTGGACGGCAAAACAGCATTCTAGATTCAAATTTCCAGGGGGTATGTCGGAGTCAGTTTATGCACAATTTCGATCCCACTAATAACATTTCATGGCAGCTAGGTCATCGCGGTAGAGTCGCAGTTTTTATAGACGGTAATAATCTTTTCCATGCCGCCCGTTTTCACAATATCGACATCGACTACAACAAACTGCTACGCGTGTTGTTGGGTGATGGGCGATTGCTGCGGGCCTTTTTCTACACCGGCGTGGACGTAGGCGCCGAGCGGCAACAGGGCTTTCTCTTGTGGATGCGCCGCAACGGTTTCCGCGTCATTCAAAAAGAGCTGAAGACCTTCTACGACGGCACCCGAAAAGCGAACCTCGACGTTGAGATCGCGGTAGACATGTTGTCGCTGGCCGGGCGTTACGATACGGCGGTGCTGGTTTCCGGCGACGAGGATTTTGTGTACGCAGTCAATGCCGTTGCTTACAAGGGATGTCGCGTGGAGATTGCGGGTTTCCGCTCAAACACGGCGCCGAAACTGATCGACGTTTCTGACTACTTTATCGATCTCGGCGAGATTGCAGACAAAGTGCGCAAGGAGATTTCGCACGGAACGCGGTATGATGAGCGCGATTTGCACTGCCCTATGCCCGCGCCGTATCTGCCGGATCAGTTGGAGATGCAGAAGTCACAGCCGGTTGACAGTTTCGAGCAGGCGATGCGCGTCGTGATCGAGGCTGAAATCGAGGAAGAGGCGGCGGAGTTTGAGGCGGCGACTGAGTTCATCAGGATCACCGACGACCATTAACCGCGATTAATGAAGATTTTTACTGTTCAAGAGGCCAACGCGCTGCTTCCCGACGTTCGCGAGATCGTTGGGAAGATTTCGCGCACGCATCGGAAGCTCTCGCGGTATCGTGAAGATGCCACGAAAGCCGCGGAAGGCGCCGAGCGCGGCGGCGGTGGATTTCCTGACGGCGTCGGTTATGCGTCAGTTTTGATTGGGCTCACTGATCAACTCGCAAAACTGGACCTGCTGGGCGTTCAAATCAAAGACTTCGAACGCGGACTCGTCGATTTTCCTTCACTCCGCGATGGTCGCGTGGTCCTGCTCTGCTGGCAACTCGGCGAAGGCGACGAGCTCGAATGGTGGCACGACGTCGACGCCGGCTTCGCTGGCCGCACTCCTCTTTAGGCTGATCCGGGTTCATCTGCGTTTATCCGCGGCTTAAGTTCAACTATCTCTTAATTTCTCATTGACCACTTAAAGTTATTCTTGTAGTATTCGGCCTCGAATATGGCTTCATCCCCCCAAGATTCGACTCGGCCCACAGAAAAGAGATCGACACTCATCGAGTTTCCCGGTGTTTCGCGAAACTCGATGCCGGAGTGGCGCAAAGAGTTGAGCGAGCGTGTACGCGCAGCGCAGGAAAAACGCGCCCGCGAAGCCGCTCGCGAGGCTGCCGAAGCTGAGCGACAACGGATGGAAGCCTCGGTTAACCCACCGCAACTGGAATTACTACCGCCCGCGCCAATGCCGGCCATGAATCCACTGGTCGCAGCCGCGCTCAAGCGAATCGAACGAGCACATCAACCAGCGCCATCCGAAAGTCGTCAACCGAGAACGACATTGGCGACCGCGGTTGCGTATGCACCCGAGCGAGAAGATAACGACATGAGCGATACGGTCCCCTCAACCCCCGAGCTCGCCTTTGAGCCGGAGGTTGCCGAAGTCGAACCAGTCGTGACAGTGGAAAAGACGCACCATCTCGCGGTTGTAGCAGTGAGCGAGCCTGTCGCACCTGTAATAATCGATCCGCCACCAGCGCCGAAACGTTTGATACGTGACGATAACGATCCCGCGCTGAACTATCTCGATTCGATCTCGAAGACACTTTGCGTCGACGATCTGAATCATCAGAGTGCGTCTGCTTTTCGTCGCCTCGTGTGTGCGCTGCTCGATCTGATCTTCTGCGCGTTGTTGAGTTCGCCGATTGCCGGCGCGATGTATCTCACCGGTAGCAACCTGCGCGATCCACACGTCATCGGCGTGTTGGCCGGAAGCGTGATCGTGGTCACGTTTCTCTATTTGACACTGCTGACTGCGTTGACTGGTCGTACGTGGGCCATGCGCCTGTTTTCCTTACGTGTGATCGATATGAAGACTGGTCTGATTCCCACTGGCGGACAAGCAATCGGTCGATCGTTCTTCTACCTTCTGTCACTCGCGACGGTCGTCGGAATTCTCTTCGGGCTTGTCAGTCGCGAAGGTTACACGGTCCACGATCGCTTCACACGCACTGCTGTAGTTAGCTCTTAATCTTTAGCCACAGATGAATCAGGCAGTCCTGCAGCGTGTTGTTGAAGAGCTTCAGGGCGCGTTGATAGGGCGGTACTGTGGAAAAATCTACCAGCTCGGGCCGGTTTCGTTTGCGATCGATTTTGGATTGCGCGGTGAGTTTCTGTTCATCAGCGTCGATCCGGCGAGTCCACGTCTTTACCTAATTCACCGGCGCACGAAGGATTTGGAGAAGCAGTCCGTTGCGCTTGGTGCGTTTGGCCAGATGATGCGGTCAAAGCTCAGTGGCGCTCATTTGGTCAGGATTTCCAAAGATCCGTTGGACCGGATCGTACGATTCACATTCCGCGCGGAAAATGAGTTGGGCGAGGTCGTTTTTCGCAGGCTCGTCATTCAACTCACCGGCCGGACGGCAGATCTTTTTCTTCTCGATGAGCTGAATCGTATCGTCGCAGTTTTGCGCGAGCAGGCGCAGACGAGAATTCAGCAGGTTTACGTCGCGCCACCACGCCCGCTGAAAGAACCTACAGACACGTTCCAGCTTGAGGCTGGACCACCATCTGCTCAACTCGACAAACATTTCTCAGCCATCGAAGCAGCGAAGGCGTTCGATGTGAAAGCGAAGGCGATCAGGTCGCGAGTTACGAAGTCGATTCGTCAACAACGCACGTTGCAAAAGAACCTGCAGGAAGATCTCGTTCGTCACGGCGATCCGGAAGAACACAAGCGCACCGGAGATCTGTTGCTCGCAAATATCGCGACTGCCGAGCGTGACGGAAATAAGGTTCGGATCATTGATTACTACGCTGACGGCGCGCCCGTGATCGAGATCGAAATTGAAGAGAATCGCACGCTCCAGGACGAGGCTGCCGCACGGTTTCGACAATACACGAAGGCGAAGCACGCCGCAGACGAGATTGCCGAACGTCTCAAACAGATCGATCGCGAAACGGAAAAGCTCGAGCGGCGTTTACAACAGCTCGACAATGTCATCCAGTCGCGAGACGAAGCGGCGTTGGAAACGTTTGAGAAGCCCACGCCGCGGCCGAAGGTCGTAGCAAAAAAATCTGCCAAACCCGAGAAGATCAGTGGCGTGCGTCGGTACCTTTCAACTGACGGTTATGAAATCCTCGTCGGACGTGCCGCGCGTGATAACGACAACCTGACCTTCCGTGTCGCCCAACCCAACGATCTCTGGATGCACGCGGGCGATTATCCCGGCTCACACGTGGTTGTGCGCAACCCAACGCGCAAAGAGATCCCGCAACGCACCATCATCGAGGCCGCGCAGCTCGCTGGAAAGTTCAGCCAGGCGAGTGAAGATGCAAAGGTTGTCATTCATTATACTGAACGCAAATTCCTATCAAAGCCAAAAGGCGCCGCCCCCGGCCTCGTCCGCCTCTCGCGCTTCCGCTCCATCACCGTCGAACCAAAGGAATCATTAGACAGGATTTACAAGATTTGACAGGATTTACATGTTCATCTTGAAAAATCTTGTAAATCCTGTCCATACGCTATGCAGCAAACAAAGTCAGAACAGCTATTCGCGACTGCTCAACAACTGATTCCTGGCGGTGTTAATTCGCCCGTACGTGCGTTTCGTGGCGTTGGTGGGACGCCGCGATTTATTCGCTCGGCGCGCGGCGCCACTATCACCGACGTCGACGGCAACACTTACATCGATTATGTCGGGTCGTGGGGACCGATGATTCTCGGTCACGCGGATGAAGAAGTCGTCGCTGCGGTGCAGGAGGTCGCGGCCGGAGGTACGAGCTTTGGTGCGCCGACCGAACTCGAAGTCGAACTCGCACAGGAAGTCATCGACGCCGTCCCATCGATCGAGATGGTCCGCATGGTGAGCAGCGGCACCGAAGCAACAATGTCTGCAATTCGCCTCGCGCGCGGCGTGACCGGACGCACGAAGCTCGTGAAATTCGAAGGTTGTTATCACGGACACGCAGACAGCCTGCTCGTCAAAGCCGGCTCAGGTGTCGCGACACTCGGACTGCCTGACAGTCCCGGCGTACCCGCCCCGCTCGCGCAAAACACGCTCACGCTTCCCTTCAACGACGTTCCGGCGCTCGAAAAAGTCTTTGCCGAACACGCTGACATCGCCGCGGTAATCATCGAGCCGGTAGTCGGAAACATGGGCTGCGTGCCACCGCGTGACGGCTATCTCGAAGCGGTGCGCAAACTCACGCGCGACAACGGCGCGCTACTCATCTTCGATGAAGTGATGACTGGCTTTCGTCTCGCTCGCGGCGGTGCGCAAGAGCGCTACGGCATCACGCCCGACATCACGACACTCGGCAAGATCATCGGCGGTGGTTTGCCTGTCGGCGCTTACGGCGGCAGTCGCGACATCATGAACAACGTCGCGCCAGTAGGACCGGTCTACCAGGCGGGAACGCTGTCGGGGAATCCTCTGTCGATGACTGCGGGACTCGTCACGCTGCGCCGGCTGCGTGATAAGTCTATTTACGATCGACTCGAGGCGGCAAGCAAGAGATTGTGTGATGGACTGGCTGAAGACACGGTGATAAACCGCGTCGGCTCGATGTGGACCAGTTTCTTTACGAGCGAGCCGGTCGTGGATTGGGATAGCGCGAACAAATCCGACCGACAGCGGTACGGAAAGTTTTTCCATGCGATGCTGGATGAAGGTGTGTATCTCGCGCCGTCACAGTTCGAGGCCGGGTTTGTGAGTTTGGCTCATACAGACGCGATAATCGACAAAACTATCGAGGCGGCGAGAAAAGCCATCCACAGATTACACAGATAATCTTCTGTGTAATCTGCGTAATCTGGACTAAACCGGTAAATCTATTCGGAATTGAGAGCCTTTTCCGACTTCGCTGGCGACGCTGATCCGTCCGCCGTGCAGCTCGACGATCTGCTTCACGATCGCGAGTCCCAGTCCTGTGCCACGCTTCTTAGTTGAGAAGAACGGCTCAAAGATCCGATCGCGCGTAGCCTTGTCCATTCCCCTGCCGTTGTCGGCAATCGTGATGCGCGCGTAATGGCGCGGCGACTGCCCGTCACCATTCGTCTCCGGCGCGAGCAGCTCCGTCGAGATCAGCACCTCGGAGTTTTCCTGGCTCGCGTCGACAGCATTCGCGATCACGTTCACAAACACTTGCCGCAACTGGTACGGATCCCACTGGCCCACGATCGAGCGCTGACTAAACTGCTTCTCAACAGTCGTGTTCTTTTCGACGATTCTCTCGGAGACGAGATCGATGCTGCGCTCGAGCGATTCGTGCAAGTCGACCGCCGCACGCTCCAGCTCTTTCTGCCGTGAGAACTGCGTCACGTCGACTACGAGTTTGTTGAGATGCTTGATGCCGCGCTCGACGAGCTCGATCGTGTTCAATGCCTCTGGATCCGTGACGCTGTCGCGCAGCATCGAGACGCCGAGTCGAATGCTGCCGAGTGGATTGCGAATCTCGTGTGCGACTTGAGTCGTCGCCTGGCCCACGGCAGCAAGGGATTCACCGCGACGCAGCGTCCGCTCAGCTTCGGCGGCTTCGGTGGCATCGACAAGCGTCACCGCCTGCCCCGGCTCACCATTTATCGCGAGCGGAGCTGAATAGACATCGAATGCTTTGTCTTCCTCGTCAACTCGCGCTATCAGACGACCATGATAGGTAGCTTTCCGCACGCGAATCGAAGTCACCGTCTCCAACATCTTCATCGCATCGTCAGGCCCGAGTTTTTCGAGAACAGACGCGCCGATACTCGCGTTGGGGAAGATCCTGAAAAAGGCGGGATTGGCACTGCGAATACGATCCTCGTTGTCTATCGCTGCTACCGCGCTAACCATTCCCTGAAGCAGTTGCGTCGTGAAGGTACGCTCGCGACGGGTCTCAAGCATACTGCGACGCATCTGGCGGAAATGACGTTGCACTTCCCAGATCGTGCCGAAAGCCACCAGCGCACCGACTAAAAGCGCTACAACGCTCCACGTTATGATGGACCTTTTGAAACTCAGTTGCAGGTCAATTACACCCTTGATTACGTCATCGTTTTCGCTTTGCACCTGCTGAAACAAATCATTCAGATCTCTATCAACGGTGCGAAACTTATCAAAACCGTTGAGACTGTAGTCTTTTGGATCTTTGGTGACTTCAATGTACGCCTGGAGATCGTTCTGCAACTTCTGCCACAAAACTTCTCTAGCGAGCGGCGGTGTCTCTAGCTGGTGGGCGGCAGTGATTAATTCAGCACGGCCGGCGTTCAAACGAAGTTCGAAAGGAGGACCCAGCTCCGGGGATCTAAATTCAGTTCTTGCACGCCCTCGAGCCTCGCTATCAAGCCTGGTGGCTTTAAGCCGAATATCCCACAGCAAATTCAAACGTCCGGTGCGCTGTAGTCCGACCTCACGCGCCCGAAAGCCGACATCGTTCATCAATCTGACACTGATAAAGGCGACCGCGGAGATGAGTCCGAGTAGAAGAACAAAGCCGATGATTAGCGGAGTGAGTGCCAGCGCAAGGCCCCGGCTCTCCGGCTCAACTTCAGCGTTATTCTCTGACGAGCCAGGAGCAGGCAGGCGTCGATACACGACTTCAGGATGTTTGTCTGGCGCGGGTTGCATGAGTTCTAAGGCTTCGCGTCCATCCAATTGTCACCTACGCCAACATCAGCCACAAGTGGGACATCAAGTGAAACTGCGGTTTCCATCTCGTGCCTCAATATCTCACTTACCTTCTCGACTTCTTTGTCCGGAACCTCCACCAGCAACTCGTCGTGCACCTGCATCAGCATACGCGACTCGAGTCCTTCACGTTTGAACTCCTCATCGACTTTCAGCATCGCGATCTTCACGATATCACTTGCCGTTCCCTGGATCGGCATGTTGATGGCTTCGCGCTCTGCTGCTTTACGAATGTTCGCGTTGCGATCCGAGATGCCCTGCAGCGGTCTGATCCGTCCATAGATCGATCTCACGTAGCCATACTCACGCGCGCGCACTGGAATTTCTTCCATGTAACGCCGCACACCTTTGTAAGTGTTGTAGTAATCCTCGATCACTTTCTTTGCTTCCGCGCGAGAGATGCCGACGCGTTGCGACAACCCCCACGGCTCGATCGCGTAGGCGATGGCGAAGTTGACGATCTTCGCAAACCGGCGCGCTTCTTTGAGTTCTTCGTTAGTCTTCGCACCGAAGACGAGTCGCGCCGTGCGCGCGTGGATGTCTTCACCTTTTTGAAACGCTTCGAGCATCACGGGATCCTGTGTGATGTGGGCCAACAGGCGTAATTCGAGCTGCGAATAATCCGCGGAGATGATCTTGTGGCCCTTCTCTGCGACGAATGCCTTGCGAATACGTCGTCCCATCTCGCTGCGGATCGGAATATTCTGGAGGTTCGGATCGCTCGACGACAGTCGTCCCGTCGCGGCGACAGTTTGATTGAGCTGGCAGTGAATGCGGCCGTCGGTCGCGATCTGTTGCGGCAAGGCGTCGGTGTAGACACTCTTCAGCTTATCGAGCTCGCGGTAGTCGATGATCAGGCGCGGCAACTCAAACTCCTGCGCCAATTCTTCAAGCACGGCCTTGCTGGTCGAGATGCGGCCCGTTGAAGTCTTGCGACCGGTTTGAATATTGAGATCCGTGAGCACTTCGCCGACCTGCTTCGGCGAACCGATATTGAACTCGCGTCCGGCCAGTTGATAAATCTGGACCGTAAGCTTGTGCAATTCCTGGCCGATGTAGTTGGAGAGATCGGCGAGGACTTTCGGATCGACTTTCAGTCCCGCGCGCTCCATGCGATAGAGCAACGGCGCGAGTGGCAGCTCGACTTCCGAATAGATAGTTTCGAGGCCCTTCTCGAGAATCCGGTTGTGCAGGACGTGCGCGGTTTGCGCCGTCAAATCAGCGGCGACGACAGTCTGCCACGCAGTCTCGGGCCAATTCGCTGCTGGTGTGCTGCTGTGCTCGATGTTGAGCGCTTCGCGTGCGAGATCGCCCAATTCATATTTGCTGCGCGACGGATCGAGCAGGTACGCGGCGAGATAAGTATCGTCTTTGACGCCTTCGAGCGTGATGTTGAATCGATCGAGCAGACCAACCGCTCGCTTCACATCGTGAATCGACTTCTCGATCAAACCATTCGAGAGCACGTCGCGCAGCGCGTTGATGGCTTGATCCATGCCACCGGAAAACTTTTCCAGATCGACATACGCTGAGACACCGGGATTCGTCGAAAACGCGATTCCGCGTGTCGCTTCCAGCTCGGTGAAACACACCTGCTCGCCTGTTCCGGCGGGTGTCGAATCAGCAACCGCAACTCCGACGTGTTCGGCGTCAAATAACGTGCGCACGAGATCGTCGAGATCATCTTTCGTCTGGATGATCTTGTAATTCCGTGCTGCTTCAGCTGAAGCTGGTCGCTGGACTGCGGCGTCAGCATATTCTTTCGTGAGGTTTACAAATTCGAGTTCGTGGAAAAGCTCGTAAGCGGCTGCACGATCCGGTGGTCGCGTCTTGATCTCTTCCAGACTCCACGGCACTTCGAGATCGCAGCGAATGCGTGCCAGCTCGCGCGACTGGCGAATAAGATCCGCGTTGTCGCGCAACGACTCGCGATACGTCTTGTGCTTTACTTGCTCCCAGCCCGCAAGCGCCGCTTCAATCGATCCAAACTGCTGAATGATCGACACTGCGCCTTTCGAGCCGATGCCCGGCGCGCCCGGAATGTTGTCGATCGAGTCGCCCATCAGTCCCAAAAGATCGACGAGCTTGTCAGCCGTAACGCCAAACTTGTTCTCGACCCACGCTTCGTCGCACCACTCGATCGGCGGCACTGGTACTTTGCGCTTCGCCACCTGCGAGTTCTGACGCATACAGATGATGTAAGGATCGTGAACGAGCTGGCACATGTCTTTATCGTTCGAAACGATCACGGCCTGCATCTTCATCTCGGCGATTTGTTGCGAGAGCGTGCCGATCACATCGTCAGCTTCGTAACCGGGAAAGTTGATGGTCGGGATATTGAGCACTTCGCAGAGCCGGAAGATGTACGGCATCTGTTTGGCGAGATCGTCGGGCATCGCGACGCGGTTTGCCTTGTAATCGGCAAACGTCTCGTGCCGGAACGTCTTCTCGCGTGACTCGAAGATCGCGGCGATGTAGTCAGGTTTTTCTTCACGCAACAGCTTGAGCAGCATGTTTGTGAAGATGTAGGCGGCTTGCGTTACGAAGCCCTGCGATGTGGCGAGCGGCGCGGCGCGGTTCTGCATCGGCGCGAAATGCGCACGAAAGATGTGCGACATCGAGTCGATCAGAAAGACACGTTGAGGCCGCTCATTTTTTGCTACAGACTCTCGGGCAGGCATGTGAGGAGATTATAGTTAATCCGTGTCATCTGTGGCTAATTCGGCCACGTGAATACGAACAGTTTCACCCAGAGTTTGAAGGTTATAGCCACCTTCGAGACACGAAACGAGCCTTCCGTTGCAACTACTCTTCGCCCACTGCTTCAGCGCGCGCGTCATGTCCACAAAATCTTCGTCGGTGAGACGCAACTGACCGAGCGGATCGCCGAGATGTGAATCAAAACCCGCCGAGATGATGATCAAATCCGGGCTGAAATTCGCCGACATCTCTTCCAGCGCGGCTTCAAACGCGCGCTTGTGATCGGCAGCAGGTGTCGCGGCGCGCAAGGGAAGATTCAACGTGTATCCCAGGCCGCGCCCGGTTCCCTTCTCGCCACGAGATCCGGTCCCGGGATACCACGGATACTGGTGCGACGAGAAAAAGTAAACCGTCGGATCGTCGTAAAAGATTCCCTGTGTGCCGTTGCCGTGATGGACGTCCCAATCGATGATCGCGACTTTATCGATCTGGGGATACTTCTGTTGTGCGTAACGCGCGGCGACGGCGACGTTGTTGAAAAGACAAAAGCCCATCGCACGTTCTTCTGTCGCGTGATGGCCGGGCGGGCGCACGGGGACAAATGCGTTCTTCACTTCACCGGACATGATCAGATCGATCGCCTGGCAGGGAGCGCCGGCAGCGCGTTTCGCGGCATCGAGCGAGCGCATCGAGACGATGGTGTCGCCGTCGAGATAACCGATGCCTTCGCTGACGACTTTCTCGACGAGTCTGTAGAGCTGTGGTGAGTGTGCGGCCTGTATGTCGCCGCGTGGTGCTTCTCGCGCTTCCGCTTCGTGCAGCCTGGACCACAGATCAGTGTCTCCACGCAGCGCGTCCATCACGACGGTGTAGCGTGAAGGGTTTTCCGGATGACCCGGGCCGGTGTCGTGTTCGCGAAAGACTGGGTGGTGGACGATGGCTGTTGTCATGGGCTTTGAACTGACAAGGTATCAAATAGAATTTCTCACGCAAAGGCGCAACGGCGCGGCGGAAGACCTCCGGCACCGGAGGTCTTCGTTGCGCCGTTGCGTGAGAATGTATTAAATCGGAACGAGCAAGATCAGCCTCGCTTCACTCCTGAATCAAGCTAATACTCAACTTTCCCATCTTCTTAAACAATCCTGAGGTTTATCGCTGAGGAATGGTTATTGCCATCGCCACTAATGAAGACCAAGGTCAATATGAACATCAACCGGAGGAAAGCATGAAGAGGTTATTGGTATTGATACTCGTATGGACCTTGCTCGTCGTCACCGGAACACTCGTATCCGCAGACGGTCAAAACGAGTCGTCCTCGCAAATCGCGGGCAGCGACCGCAGCGTTATCACAGACATTAATAATCAAAAACTGAACCGAGCGCAGTAACGCCGGGTAATCAAACTGTATCGAATAAACGGAGGATAGTGATGGCATACGATGAAGAACAGGCAAAAAGAAGCCGAGTAGTAGTGGAAACACCAACCGAACGACGCGAAGTCGTGCATTCACAGTCGGTGCGAGACAACAGCGGCATCTCCGCCGGCATGGTCGGCGTACTTGTTGTGGTAGCTATCGCGTTGATAACCATGCTGGTCCTCTTTTGGATGAGCAGTCAACCGGCTGACAACGCAAACGTAGCGGCAACGCAGCCACCACCGACAACAATCGTGCAGCAGCCTGCGCCAGTACAACAACCTCCGGTGATCGTTCAGCAACCGGCGCCGGCAACGCAGCCAGCTCCGATCGTCGTGACACCGCCGGCGGGTGGATCGACCGCTTCAACAGTACCGGCTGAAACCGTGAACATGGATTCAACGATCCAGGCCGCAATCGACAAGAAGATCTCAGACGATCCGGACATCTCGACACTCGGCATCACTGCTACAGTGATCGATGGCAAAGTCACGTTGCTGGGAACAGTGAAGACCGACGCGCTGAAGACCCAGGTTGCAAGACTGGTCAAACAGGTCAAAGGTGTGAAGTCAGTCGATAACCAGATCAGCGTCATCGCTGAATAGAAGATTATTTGAGCCACGGATGGACACGGATCCATCTGTGGCTCAATGACGTTTCAATCACCCACGCGCTGTGTTCGCAATTCAACACTAAACGTCTCTCTTGGTCATCCTCAAATACTTCAACCGACTCGATCGGTCCGCACTCGACAGTTGTATTGAACGATTCCACATCAACACCTAACTCTGAAAGCGCCAGCCGTTGCGGCACCAGGCCCATCTCCATATCGAGGTAGATGTTCCAAATGAATCCGATGTCGAGCAGGATGTAAGCTGTTTCGTCGTGGATGAAGTGACCGAGTGGCGTAGCGCCGATTACGTGTGCGATGACGTGGTCCTGATGCTTGTTCGTTTCAGCAATCGTCCACGTCATATCTCAAATTCCATCAAGCTCTTTGACTTCACTGCTGCGATTGCCGCACAGATGAGTGAGCCGAGTCCGCCGACCACGACTGAGAGCGGTGCGCCGATGAGTGCTGCCAGACTTCCGGCTTCAAGCTCGCCGAGCTGTGGACCACCCATGAAGAACATCATATTGATCGACGTCATGCGCCCGCGCAGATGATTCGGCGTGACGAGCTGTCGAATAGTCTGTCGCAACACAGTGCTGACCGTATCTGCCGCGCCCGTGATTGCAAGCATCAGCAACGAGACCCAGTAAACTGTCGAGACTCCAAAACCCGCTGTCGCGACACCAAACACAGCGACTGACGCAACTACCAGCCTTCCCTGCCTTTGGAAACTTCCGATACGCGCCATCACGAGGGCCGTCAACACCGATCCGATCGCCGGAGCCGCCGCGAGAAACCCGTACCCACGCGCGCCGACGTGCAAACGTTCCTGCGCGAAGATCGGCAGCAACAGTGTCGCTGATGCAAAGAACGTCGCGGCGAAATCGAGCGTCATCGTCTGCACGATGATCGGCGTGTGCCAAACGAACCGCAGTCCTTCTTTCAACGCTCCGAAGCTCAATGCTTCTCGCCGTCCATGCTGCAAATCAGGCTTGCCGCTGGTTCGCATCGCGATGACGGCGCCGATTACAGCCAGAAAAGATAGTGCGTTAAAGCCGTAAATGATTGCCGGTCCCGTTTCGGCGAGTATGAACCCCGCGATCGCCGGGCCAAGGATAATCGCGATGTTGAAAACGATAATGCCGAGGCTGACGGCGTTGGGAAAATCTTCTTCCGGCACGAGCGTGGGCATGAGTGCCTGGCGAGCCGGAGTGTCGAATGCCTGGGCCGCCGCACTCAATGCGCTGAGTATATAAATCGGCCAAACGCTCTTGAGTCCAGCAAGAGTTTCCGCAGTCAAAAGCGCTGCCGTCAGAAGCATCACACTCTGCGTCACGATCATCGCTCGTTTTCGATCGAAAGCATCGGCAACAACGCCGCCCGCCAGTGAGCAGACGATAATCGGCACGCCGCGGAATAGTCCGACGAGGCCGAGTGCGAATGCAGATTTAGTGAGGAGATAGACGTGCCAGTTGATCGCGACGAACTGCATCTGAGAGCCGGTAACAGACACAATCTGGCCTAGCCAAAGAAGCCGAAAATCGCGGTGACGTAAAGCAGCGAATGACGAATGACTGGAAGGACTCACGTATCGCCGTACGACTCGTTCAACTTGCGGAAATGGTAGGCCATGGCGGCATGACGTAGCAACTCAGTCATCCGGTCGTGATGTTTGCGCGCGGCCTCGATGAAGAAACGCCAGAACTCGCGGCGCTCCGCATCGAGCACGCCCAGCTTGAATGTGATGCGCAACAACGCCGTCACCGCTTTCAAACCGTGATATTGATGCGCTTCGGGAAAATCCTGCGGCGTGCGTTGCAACGACTCGAGCGCGCGACGGTAATACTCGCGCGGTGTGTAAATCGTGCGCATGATTGTTTGATAGCCGCTGATTAGTTTCTCTACGTCCATCTTCGGAATGAAGTTGACGGTGGCGATCGTGTTGTTACCCGTGGCATCGGAACCGAGCAGACGGCCTTCGCGTTCGAGCCGCTTCCAGAGCTGCGTGTCGGGAAGCGCGTTAAGCATTCCCACCATCGCCATCGGAATCGCGCTTTCACGAATGAACTCGATCTGGCGTTCGAAGATGTCTTCCGGATCGTTATCGAAGCCGACGATGAATCCGGCCATCACTTCCATGCCGCGACTCTGTATCTTGCGGACGGAATCAAGCAGGTTGCCGCGATTTTGAGTCTTCTGCGCTTCCTTGAGACTTTCCTCGACAGGCGTTTCGATGCCGAGAAACACACGACGAAATCCGGCATGTCTCATTGAGGTCAACAAATCGTCGTCGTCGGCGAGGTTAACGCTCGCCTCAGTCAACAGTGAAAACGGAAATCCGTTCTTCTTTTGCCAGTCGATTAAATCAGGCATCAGCAGCCTGACGTTTTTCTTGTTACCGATGAAATTGTCGTCGACGATGAACAATGGACCACGCCAGCCGAGTTGTTTTAGCGCATCAAACTCGGCGAGCATCTGCTGGTTGCTCTTCGTGCGCGGTGAGCGGCCGTAGATCTCGATGATGTCGCAGAACTCACACGAGAACGGGCAGCCGCGCGAATACTGAACCGACATGCAACTGTATTTCTTGAGATCGATGAGACCGAAATCCGGAACCGGCGACAATGATAACGGCGGGCGTTCCGGCGCTTTGTAAATGCGTTTCGCTTCGCCGCGCTCATAGTCTTTGAAGAACTGCGGCAGCGTCGTTTCAGCTTCACCCTGAAAGATGTGATCCGCGTACGGAAGCTCTTCGATGGTGCTGGTAACGTACGGTCCACCCAGCACGATCAGTTTTCCCCGGTCTTTGCCGCGTCTTACCACTTCATGCAGCGACTCCTTTTGCGCCAGCATGCCGGTGATGAAGATCATGTCAGCCCAATCGATTTGCGAGTCTTTTAATTGCTCGACGTTCAAATCGACCAGGCGTCGCTGGCACGACTGTGGCAACAACCCGGAAACGGTCATAAGACTAAGCGGTGGAAAGACAGAGCGCTTGCCTTCGAAAGGCAGCGCATGGCGGAAACTCCAGTAGGTTTCCGGAAACTCCGGGTTCACAAGCAGGATCTTCATGGTATTGGTATAAACGATTGTTCGCCGCGAAACCAATTCAGACGAGTAATAATTGTGTAAAAATAAAATTCCCGCAAGTGAAACCCGGGAATAATCACTCACGGTTGCCGGTCTTTTTGATGCTTTCTTCTCTGTGCCACCTCTGTGTTCTCTGTGTCTCTGTGGTGAGTTATTGCTGTAAATTGGTTAACCACAGAGACACAGAGAACACAGAGGTGGCACAGAGAAGACTTTGCGGAACAAACGTTGTGCTATAGAATCCGCTACTAACTCGCCTGAATTTACGAAAGGTAACAGCATTATGAAAACTCAACTTTCGCGCGCGCTCGCGACCATTCTGATCGTACTGTTCTCACTCTCGCCAGCATGGGCCACGTGCGGTGGCGGTGGTGGCGGCGGAACTGGCGGCGTCGGTGGCGGCGGTGGCAAAGGATCCGAAGGCCCTGACCCGGCCGTGTACATGGTGCCGTGGAAGATCTGGGAGGCTGCTAAGGCTCCTCATAGTGGACTGATTCTCTACTGGTTCCCGGCGAGCAACGACGAGATGAAGAAGTCGAGCCTGCGGCAATCACGAATTCTCACTCTCTATTCCGCCCAATGCGTCACGATGACAGTGGCAGACGCCAGGACGCCCGAGCTGCAACCGATTATCGGCGACTCCGCTCTGCCGGTTGCGATCCTGGCCGGTGCTGATGGCGCGCCGATCAAGAAGATCGAAAACACTGGCGGCAAGCTCAAGGTCGACCTCGTCGAAAAAGTCGTCGACGCTGAGATGAAGCAACGCGAGACCGCGCTGGACGCGAAGTTGAAAGACGCGAAAGACAAGATCAAAGCTGGCGATAAAGACAACGCGATTGCTCTCCTGAAACCGGTTGCCGACGAAAAATGTCTCTTCCCGAAGAAGGCGAAAGATGCGGCGAAAGAGCTGAAGAAGTTGGGCGTCGGAGAAGTCGGGAGCATTCCGGCAGCGCCCGTTTTCGATCGCGTTCAGAGCGCGCGTATCGAGGCCGTGATGCGCAGCGGTTTGCGTGCTGAAATTGCCGAGCGATACGTGACAGCCGAGCGACTCTACCGGAAAGCGAGCCTCATGGATCCTGCCGATCCGACGCCGCTGCGTTACCTCGGCGAAGTCTATCGTCATCACACCGGCGAGTGGGACAAAGCGCGCGCCACCTTCAACATGATTCTGAACATGCCCGCGGATCCCGTCGCGCGCGCCGTCGCGCTGCACGGGCTCGGCAAGATGACGATTCACGAAGGCGAGTTTAAGAAGGGATTGTCACTAATGGAGCAGTCAGTTGCCGAGTTTCCGCTCGCGCTCGCTTATCGCAATCTCGCGGTCTACTGGAACTCCGAAGGCGATCTCAAGCAGGGCAACGCCTACACGCAAAAGGCGCTCGCACTCGATCCGAAGGATCCGTACAACCTCGTGTTTGCCGCAGTGTTCATGGCGGCTTCAGGAAATGGCGACGAAGCGTTGAAGATCGCGCGTGAGAATCGCAACCTGATGCCTGCGTCGTACAACCTCGCGGCGATTTTTGCGCAGACCGGTCATCGTCGTGAAGCACTCGCGCTTCTGCAACGACACTTCTTCCGTTACGAGCGCTATCACGCAGTTCGTGCGAAGGAGATGATGGAAGCGCGCGTCGATGCGGTGTTTGATTCGCTGCGACAGGATTCAGCGTTCCTCGCGCTTACGAGCGGAGCCGATGGCAGGCTCCAGATGCCGATGCGCAACATGACCGGGACGCAGAATCGTTAATGATCAAGACTAGCCACGGATCTTCACGGACTCGATCCGTCGTCATCCGTGAAAATCCGTGGCAAGTAATCGCAGCTTCAGCAGTCGGTACCATGATCGAGTGGTACGACTTTTACATCTTTGGCAGTCTCGCTGTCACCATCTCACCGCTCTTCTACCCGGAAGGTAACGAGACACTCGCACTCATCGCTTACCTCTCAACGTTTGCCGTCGGATTTGTGGTCCGTCCTTTTGGCGCACTGTTCTTCGGCCGCATCGGCGATCTCGTCGGACGCAAGTATGCCTTTCTCGTGACGTTGCTGATCATGGGGGGCGCGACTGCCGCGATCGGCTTCCTCCCGACGTACGCGACGATCGGATTCGCAGCGCCGGCTATCTTGCTACTGGTACGCGTGCTGCAGGGACTCGCGCTCGGTGGCGAGTATGGCGGCGCCGCTGTTTACGTCGCCGAACACGTGCCGGATGAAAAGCGCGGCTTCTACACCAGTTTCATTCAAATCACCGCGACGCTTGGTCTGTTCATGTCCCTCGCGGTGAGCATAATCGTGAAAAACTCGATGACGCGCGAAGCGTTCAGCGCGTGGGGCTGGCGCGTGCCGTTCATCATCTCGATCTTTCTCGTCGCGATTTCGCTGTACATCCGGCTGCGCATGAAGGAGTCGCCGATCTTCAATCAGATCAAGACTGCCGGTATGACTTCGTCCAAGCCGCTCGTCGATGCATTTACGCATTGGGACAACCTGAAACGAGTCTTGATCTCGCTATTCGGTGCGACTGCCGGTCAGGGCGTCGTCTGGTACACGGGACAGTTCTACGCGCTCTTCTACCTGCAAACAGTGCTGAAAGTGAACTCGCGCTCCTCGGAATACATCGTTGCCATTGCGCTGCTGATGGCGATGCCGCTCTTCGTTGTGATGGGCTCGCTTTCGGATCGTATCGGGCGCAAGTGGATCATGATGGCGGGATGCCTGCTCGCGGCCGTGTCTTACATGCCGATTTACAGCGCGATGCAGAGTGCGGCAGGCTCGAATGTCGTCACGGTAACGTCTCAGCCGAACCGGGTTACGGGCGCTAAGAGTCTCATCCCGCAAACAGAAGTCAACGGCGTGCTGGAACCAGCCAAAGAGGTTCTGCCTTACACTGATTTTTCTTCCCTGATCAGCTCACCGGTCGCAATAAAACTGATCGTGCTGGTGTTTATCCAGGTGTTCTTCGTGACGATGGTGTACGGTCCAATCGCCGCCTATCTGGTCGAAGCCTTTCCAGCCAAGATCAGGTACACATCACTATCGCTGCCTTACCACATCGGCAACGGCGTCTTCGGTGGCTTGCTGCCAGTGATCGGCCTCTCAGTAGTCGCAAACACCGGCAACATCTACGCGGGCCTCTACTACCCGATCATCGTCGCCGGCCTGACCTTCATCGTCGGCTCATTGCTGCTGAAAGAGACGAAACACACGCTCATCTGGGATGAGGTGGATTCGGTCGTCAAGTAAATGAGTCCCACTACGGCACGACTTTAATGACGCCCGGCATTTGCCCGGTTCCTGGAGGGGTTTTGCAATTGGGGTTACCCAAATGGACTCCGCAGTGGTAGCCGTAGACTCCGACTTTGTCAAACGTTCTTGTTACTGGCGTTCCAGGGGTGATATTGCCCGGCGTATCGAACGAGGCTTCAAGATCCCCACACCCATTCTCTGGAGTTCCAGCTACTCTCTGCAGGCTGTGAGGGGGTCCAGCAGTCGTCGTCCAGGTAACTTTTCCGCCAACCTTAATTGTTGTTACCGGCGTACCGCTTGCCTCATCCTGCCATTTCAGACCAACGTTTTTCACGTTGGCGGTAGTTGGAGCTGACGGACCGGGCGTAGCAGGCGGAACCGACGGCGCGGACGTGGGCGTCGCTGTTGCCGTTGGTGTGGTTGTGGTTGTGGGAGCGTTAGTCGGTGAAGACGTAGCGCAGCCGATAAACAAAATGGACGTTAACCCTAGTGCGAGCAGTCTATACATAGTGTGTCTCCTCTTTCGTTCTCGGCGTATTCCAGCCGATCTAATGGTCAAAATTCAATTCGCAATCCGACTTGAATCCAGCGACTTGACGATTCACGACGAGTCGGCACGTTCTGCTGCGTAACGACGCCGAAACTGCCGGGGTTTGTTAACTCGAGTGCCGGGTTCGAGAAGATCGGATGATTGAAGATGTTGAAGAAATCAAGCGACAAGCGTGCTTGCAGCTTCTCGTTGAGATGCGTTGTCTTACCTAGTGACAGATCTAAGTTCACGACGTCAAAGCCACGCAGCGGGTTCGCTCTTCCGGAGCGTCCATCACGGCTGATCAGGATTCTTCTAAAACTTTCGAAAGCAGACTCCGGATCATCGAACAGATTGATTCCAGAGCCGCCTATTCCCGGGTTTCCGTTAGTCCCGATGTTGTTCGAGCCCGTAATCCCATGATTTACGCCGGTGGTGATCTCGCTGGTGTTCACGGTCGGAACTGCACCGCTCGGCGTGGTGAGCATTACGCCGCCGCCGAGCGCTGAGACGCCCTGCGAAACGATGAGTGGTAGCCCTGATGCAGCGCGGAAAACTCCGGCAACAAACCATCCTCCAAACAGTTTGCCGGCGCCGTGTAGCCGCTGGCTGCGACCAAGCGGAAACTCATAAAGAAGCTGACCATTGAAAGTGTGTGAGCGGTCGAAGTCTGAAGGCCCGTAATCGAAATCCAGGTCGAACGCACTCTGCAATGTGTTGGTTGAGTTCTGCAGGGCGCTTGATTGGTCCAACGATTTCGAAAAGGTGTAATTGAGATCCAGCGTGAGCCCGTGCGACAGTAGCTGTCGGCCGGTCAGCACAAAGGCATGATAGTTGGAACGCCCGAGACTGGTCCGCACAAATGCGGTCTGAGTCTGGAGGTTATTGAATGTCTGCAACCCCTCTCTCAAGCGCGCGAGATCGACGACCTGGAAAATGTTTGAGACGTTGCCGTTGATGAAATTCGCTTCGTTGCCTGTGATGATGCGGGCGGTTCCGCCAGGCATATTGTTCTGAAACCACGGTTGCGCCGGGATATTAGCGGCCAGCACACCGCAGCGCAGTAACTCCGCGACCGCATCAAACGCTTGTGCGAAAGTCTGTCGCGACAGAGAGTCGACGTGAAAGTATGGAGAAGAGTTGAAATTGACACTAGCCGGCAATTTCCGCCCGAGACGAGCGATCCAGCCAAGCTCGATGACAAAGCTACGACCGAGTTTTCGCTGCAGTGTGAAGTCAAAACTGTAGTTCTCGCCAACCTCGAAGTCCGGATCAATCTGGAACGTAACGGCTTCCCCGAACGGCTGGCCGGGGATGAACGGAAAACTCAGAGACGACAGAGCCGGAACAGGTATAGCGCCATCGATGCCGGCACGGAAGTTAGAAGACGGAGCTGAGCCGTTCACAACACAGTTTGAGCCTCCAGGACCAGTGAGATTGCATGCAGGAGCTCTGACACTGATCGTCTGACTAAAGCCGGCGCCCAACGATGGCAGGATTACTGACTCAGAAGTGTTGATACGGTCATACAGAATACCGAAGCCACCGCGGAAAACCGTGCTTTGATCGCCGAAGAGCTTATTGAGAATGCCAGGCTCTTTGAATGATGGATTCCACGCGGCGGCCACGCGGGGCGCAAGGTTGGTCCAATCTGTTCGCAGATCTGCCGAGCTGACTCGGTCAAAGCCAATGCGCGGGTTGTAAATCTCCCCCTGCAGCGCGGCGCGGCGGCGCGGCTCGATGTAATTTTCAAATGTGAGTGGCTCGCCTGTCTCGAGGTTGACCATTCGGGTTTGCTGGTTGAATTTATCAACCGGCGGTCTTTGCCAGCCGTATGAAAGACCCAACGTCATCGTGAAAGAGGGCTTTAGCTGCCATGAGTCCTGAAAGTAGAACTCGTAGGCATTCTGCTTTGTGTTTGCGTTGATCGGCGTGCCGAATGGACGGGCGCGAAGCTCGCTGTCGCGGACCGCCAGAATACTGACGTTGTCGATCATGCCCGTCACTCCAGTGAAAAGAGCATCCCATTGCGACACATCATTCGCGCGCAGACAGTTACTTTGTCCAGGCGCGGAGCACGACGGCGGGCGCGACGACGCGGGAATTAGAATATTGGCGCCGCGTGAAACATCGGCGACTAAAGAGGCGAGTGAACCCAGGACCTTATCGTTGCGTGTGTGCCGCGTAGTGATACGACGAGCATTGAAACCAAACTGCGTTGAATGGTTTGACTTGATCCAGGCGCCATCATAAACCAGTTGGGCCGACTCGTTATCGTTACTTTGAAAGCGACCGCGTTGGCTATCAACATCAATTGGCTCGCTCACCAATTGATCGAGATTGCCGCCGCCGATGTTAAGAGCTACGGAGCCGGCGTTTGTTCCGGGTATGTTTAATAGACTCGCAACGCGGGACGGGTTGATCGGTGTAGTCGACTGCCGATCTCTGGTCCATCCAAACTTCAAACTGCTGCTTACGGCCGGCGTAAACGAGCCCGTCAGTCCAAGCGTAAAATTCTGGCCTCGCAGTGGCGCCTGGCTGGTAAAGACGGCGCGGCCTTCGCGTATATCGAGTTGCTGGCGCAGTCCGTTTGGTCCACCCAACGTGGAAAGGCGGCGTGCATAGCCGCCGGAAAAGTTGAGCCACCAATTTTCTGTGAGACGCCGATCGTAGCGACCTACCACGTAATCATTCTCGAGCGGGGCTCCAGCCGTAGACCGCCACCCGACGGTATTCAATCCGTCGCCGCTGGCCAGGTCATTACCCGGCGGCATGAGCGACCAGAGTGCGGCGACACTCGGGCTGATTCCAATTCTGCGAGGGTCACACCGGACGTTATTCGTCTGACCACAGAGTGTAGAAGTGGCGAGGTCGTAAGACACAACCCTGCCCGCGTTGTCGCGAAAACGCAGAATGCCGCGACGCAATGTCTCTGACGGAACGATACGCAGCACGTCAAAGGGAGGGGAAAAATTACGTCCTTCGTAATTGACGAAGAAGAACTCCTGGTCACGGCGCAATGGGCCACCGAGTCTGAATCCGTAACGATTATCTTTCAGCTCCGGTCTGGAAATGGCGCTGCGATTATTGGTCCAACTATTGGCGTTGAGGTTGTCGTTCTGGTGATACCAGTAACCGGCGGAATGAAACTCATTCGAGCCCCGGCGTCCGATCAGCGCGACTTGTCCACCTGCTGAGCGACCGAAAGAGGCGTTGGGATTCGTCACACCGGCTCGAAACTCCTCGACACTCTCGACCGAGACCGGGATCACGGTGCGAAAACCAGCTCCACCGCCCGTAGAATTCTCCGTGATATCAATCCCGTCGAGCGTGAAGGTGCTCTGATCAGTACGTGCGCCCGTGACCGCTCCGCCACGGCTACCGTTGTCGCCGTCGCCGGCCTCCGGGCTCGTGCCTGGCTGCAGAGTCAGGAATTCAACTGAGTTTCGTTCGAGCGATGGCAGGTAGAGCAGTTGCTTAGCCGGAACTACAGTCCCGATGGTGGCATCGGTCTTCTGAAGGTCGGCGCTCTCAGCGGCGACAATGTTTACGGTCTCTGTTACGTCACCAACCTCCAACACGACGTCGGAGCCGTATGACTTTGTCACTTCCACTTTCAAACCAGAGACGATCACTTGTCGGAAGCCGGGTCTGCGGACGACCAGGTCATACTCACCGGGAAGCACCCGCGAGAATAAAAACTGTCCGGAGTTGTTACTTAGTTGTTTCTGGCTCCGTCCAGTTGCGGGATTTCGTAATTCGACGTCAGCCCCCATCACGACCGCAGCGTTGCTATCGATTATTCTTCCGTACACCGTGCCGGTTGAGGAGGTTTGTGACATCGCCTGTGCATGGAAGAGCAGAACAATTGCGCACAGGGAGATCCACAAGTTGGGTTTTCGAGCTGTTGAGGTTGACAGTTTCATAGCTAACTTACAGGTCTTTGAAACTGGAGTGGAGACTCGAATACTTCAACGCTCGTGTCCCCACTTCTGCGTGCGCAGACTCAGTGATGTTCAGGGATAGGCCCCGTACAGCCTTTACCTTTACCCTTACCGTACTGCGAGCTCGGCACTATGCGAACGAGCTGCATCATGCCGCGGTCTTCGTGGGCCAGGATGTGGCAGTGAAGCACGAACGTGCCGGTGAAATCCGGATATGCTTGCCGGATAACAACTCTTCCCGGAACGACGCTTGTAATATTGCCGTTGGCATCTGTTTTGATATCCGCGGGTGGGACGGCGATCACGTCCTGCCACACCGGGTGGTCTGCCACATACAGCGAATTGTCTGTATCGGTTGGCGCCTCAATCCGAATTACCTGAAACGGATTGATGTGGATGTGAAATGGGTGTGCGATAGCAGATGTGTAATTCTCGAGCACCCAGTCCTGCAAACCATCCTTAGGCATGCATTGATCAACCCTTGGACCATCTTGTCCAAACTGCCTTTCGTTAATCATGAAGTGCGGCGGATCGCCGGTTACAGGGTCCGGCCCCGGTCCAGGCCGTTTCGGCTCCCATTGGAACTTCACCGGAGAATCGGGATTAGGCTCGTCGTTTGGTCCGGGTTTGGGCAAATCGAGCAAAAAGCGCGGCATCTCCGGCCAGTCACCGGGAAAGGAGGTTGTACTGACCGGGTCGCCTACGACCTCGACGTAGAACAAAATGGTGTTACCAGATTTGAATTCTGTGCGACCCGGCGCCGTTGGTGCTTTAACTAAAAGGTCGGCGCGGTTACCAGCCGCGAGGACAAACCCGCTCGCCGACACGCCGTTCGGCACCCTGCCGTTGAGGATCGGTTGGGATAAGTAGTTGTCCTTGCTGAACTGCACACCATCCTGCGCAGTCTGAACGAATTGGAATCCGGAAGCCTGGAACAATGGCCCGGCTTTCGTATTTCCTCCGTTAATGATTCCCGCAGTATTTCCTTCAGTCGCGTTCACGAAACGCCACAACTGGATTTCCTTCGGTCTCATAATAATTGTGGGCTTTAATTGCCCATTGACCAGAACCTGATTGCTACCCGGGCCGGTTCCACGTTGTTTTCTTTCGAGGTTCTGCGTTGGATCGTACTGCTGGAAGATAAGAACTTTTTCGTGATTTCCATACTGATCTCCCCATCCGAAGGATTTGCGAATGAAGTGATCGTATCCGCCTTCACGGCTTGATTCGATAATGAAGACTCCAGCAAGACCATTGCGGATGTTCAGTGAGGTCGAACCATGTTTGTGTGCGTGGTACCAGTGTGTGCCGGGCGCCTGACCTGCTTTAAACCCATTCCCACCCGAGTTGAATGGTGCGTTTGCCTTGTCATAGTCGGGAATCTGAAAGAAGTTGGGAAAGGCGCCGACGAAATACTGTGGCCATAGCCCGGCTGCGATTGCAGCCTCATTCTTCTTCAACAACGGCTCAGGTGAATCCAACCCGTTCTTTCGCGCCGCCGTTTCTGCGTCGACGTCGTGCTGCTTGATCAATTCTTCTTGCTGGCGACGAAATGCGATCGGCAACTCGCTCCACGTTTGCGGAATAGAGCGCGAGTTGAACATTTGATTGAGGCTCGGAGTCCAGTCCGGTTGAATCATTTGGGGGAGCACCTGGACCAGCACGTTGTCTCCCAAACCGTCGGGACTGGTATGCGTGCCATGGAAATGAATGTTGGCGGTGTTTGAACCATGAAAGCAGTTTGGATACTTATCGCTGGCCGGATAATGATACTTACCGTTGGCGTCGGGCTTTCCGACATGGTCACAGCCAAGATCGCTAAATGGAGGCGTCTCCTTGCCTGTAACTTCGCTGTAAGGAAATCTATTGGTATTAACCTTATTCAAAAACGCGATCTGCACCTGATCTCCAAGACGGGCACGCAGGGTTGGACCTGGCCCCACGTCGCAGCCGGCATCTGCTTCTTCCTCATCGGCATCCCAACCGCGAAACTGCCTATATTGATCTACCCCCACATTGGGAACCGTAAATTCTTTATTGACCATTTTAATAATGGCCCGCAGCCGGTTTTCTCTGGGGCGCCGGGAGACCTCAGGCGGATTGTGGAATCGAGGACTATCAGACTGTGCGCTTGTTGATTGAATTCCCAGTGAAGGGGAAAGAATCAGCATGGCGAAGATGATGATGCCTAACGCGAAAACCAGACTCATTCGGGTGAAGTTACTGGTCATTCCATAGTTTTCTCTCATGTCAACCTTCCTTCCTTTGGGGGTGGCTACTCACAACCTAAGCTTCAGGTAAGAATGTGACTTTTTATGAGCCGGCTAAGAGGGCATGTTAATGATCCCCTGCTCCCCCTCATGTCCGGCGATCTGACATCCATACGTAGGTTCAGGAAAACACTGACTCGAGGGAGCTGACGGCGCTGCTCCAACTGGGTTCGCTGAGATCGTGGGCCAATGCTCGGACAGGGGATCCAGATTGAGAAAAAACACGTTTTCTGTGTCGTCGACAGTAACGGTTTCGAAATGCACGTTATCGTTACTGTCGCGAGTTATGGTTATCCGTTTCATAGACAGTCCTTTCGCGATCGACCTGAGACGCAGTGCAGGTCAGAGTGGGAGCAAGCATTCTGGAATTCGTACTCGCTTAATGGTTCCTATCACCATTAAATGGTAAAAATGCCAATTTCATTTCCTTAGCCGAAGGAGGTGCTTTTAGTGCGTGAAAGTAAATCCTGATCAGGCTGGTTCGTAGCGAGTGTGCAAGGACGCAGAGGCTCGGGGGGATCAGCCTGTCGTCAAAACGTGCGGAATATATTTCTGCGGGTTTTGAAAGTCAACCGAATTTCTACACAACCGAATTTCTGCATGTTAGCCCAAAGTAGTAATGTCACCTTTCTCCAAAGTTGAAATGTCACCTTTTGTGATACTGAAGTGGGAACTTCAGCACGAAAGGTACGGAGCAGGTGGAGCCCCTACTACGCATGA
>Ga0134121_10001023_pt1 | contig 27817 bp, 24 predicted proteins | sample KB301_FD_96463 | JGI IMG/M metagenome (GOLD analysis project Ga0134121, IMG submission 96463) | Terrestrial soil microbial communities without Nitrogen fertilizer from Kellogg Biological Station, Michigan, USA - KB3-0-1 | ecosystem: Environmental > Terrestrial > Soil > Unclassified ... | reverse complement strand
GAAGGATCTCCGCGCGCCGATCGACCGGGATCTTGCGGTCCGGCGCGTCCTTCCGGCCATAGCTGAGGACGTAGTCGACGAGCGTGTCTCCGCTGTCGGGCAGTTTCAGCTCGGCGCCGAAGAGCTCGACCCCTCCGGACGAGATGAGAAGCCCGCGGATCTGCAGTTCCTGCTCGCTCTGCACTCGGATCGTGGGTTGGAGAATGCCGTCGTACGTGCGGCCGTGATGGAGCGCGAACAGGGACTGAAGCGCCTGGAGCAGCTCGGCGGACGGCGGATGCTCCAGGTTGTCGATCAGCCGTCGCGTCTCGCGCGCGATCGTCGGTTCGATCTCTTCCGTCCTCATGATCGCGCGCGAGTATAGCACTCTCGCTGCGTCCCGCCGTTCTAAATGGCGTAGATAGACTGCATGTGGTGGCAATACGTCCTGGTCTTCCTCGGCTCGATGGCGGTGGACATCGTCCCCGTCCCGCTGCCGCCGGCCTTCACCGTCATGATCCTCCTGCAGCTCGTCTTCGACCTGAACGTCTGGGTCGTCCTCGCGGTCGGCGTGGCGGGATCCATCGCCGGCCGCTACATCCTCTCCCTGTACATCCCGAAGGTGTCCGGTCGCCTGTTCAAGAAGGCCAAGAATGAGGATGTCCAGTTCCTCGGAAAGAAACTCAAGGAAAAGGGCTGGAAAAGCCACGCGCTGATCCTCGTCTACTCCCTGATGCCGCTCCCCACGACGCCGCTCTTCGTCGCGGGCGGCATGGCGAAGCTTCACCCGTTGCAGATCATCCCGGCGTTCTTCGTCGGGAAGCTGATCAGCGACCTGGCGGCGATCCTGCTGGGCAAGGAGGCGGTGGGAGGCACCGAGGCGCTGCTCAGCGGCATGGTCTCCTGGAAATCGATCCTCGGGCTCGCGCTCGGCCTTCTCCTCCTGTTCGCCCTGCTCTTCTTCGACTGGCGGTCGCTCCTTCAGCGCCACAAGCTCCGGTTGAAGTTCGACATCTGGAGATGACGCTTACCCGACGGCGAGGATTTTGCGCGCGATCACCCGACCGTCCTTGATGCAATCCGGGAGACCCGCGCCGTGGAAGCCGCTGCCCGCCAGGTGGAGCCACGAGGGCAGCTTCGCTTCCGCCGCCGCGATCTTCTTCTCGTGGCCGACTTCGTAGACGGGATTCCGGTCCCTCCACGTGAAGACCTTGGAGAACGTCGGCGCCGCGGGCGCGCCGAGCATCGCCGTCATCTCCTCGCGCGCCAGCGCCTCGGGGTCGCCGGCCTCCCCCTTCACGAAGCAGCGCACCAGGAACTTCTCGTCGGGCGACCGCCCTTCGAACTTGTTCGTCGTCCACGAGCACGCCAGGATCTTCCGGTTCTCGCCGCGCGGGATCACGAACCCCGTCCCCTGGAAGTCGCCGAACTTCGGGTAGCAGAGCGACACCGTCGACGTCGTCACGTACCGCACGTCGGGCGTTTCGGGCCACAGCTTCTTCGCCGCGGGCGCGGGAACCGCGAGGATCACGTGGTCCGTCTCGAGCAGATCGTCGCCGATCTTCACGAATCCGGGCCTGATCTGGTGGACCTCGCCCGCGATGAACCGGACGCCCGGCATGGCGGCGGTCAGCTTTTCGACCAGCTCCGTCATCCCGCCGCGCAGCGTGAGGAACGGGCTCAGGTTGCCCGACGGGGGGATCTTGCGCAGCGCCTTGATCAGGCTGCGATGGTCGCGTTCCATGTCGGCGAACCGGGGGAAGGTCGACCGCAGCGACAGCTCGTCGGCCGAGGCGACGTAGATGCCCGCCATGATCGGCTCGGCGAGTTTCTCGAGCGCCTCGCGGCCCAGCCGCCGGCGCACGAACGAGCCGATCGATTCGTCCTCGACCTCCGGGCCGCGCGGCAGGACGAGGTCCATCCCCATCCGCATCTTGCCGCAGAATGAAATCAGGCCGCTTTTGAGGAACGGCCACACCTTCGTCGGGACCGTGAGGAACAGCCCCTCCGGCATCTCGTGGAGCCGGCCGCCCGACCAGATATGCACCTTGCGCGACCGCGTCGGGATCAGCCGGTCGCCGAGCCCGAGCTCCTCGCACAGCTCCTTCGCCGCCGGCTTCTGGATGATGAACGAGTCGGGCCCGCCCTCGATGAGCAGGTCGCCGTGTCGCTCGGTGCGGATGACGCCGCCGATCTTGTCCTTCTCGACGACCGTGACCGACGCGCCGCCTTTGTGGAGCTCGTACGCGGCGGCGAGACCCGCGATGCCGCCCCCGACGACGACGACGCGCGTCACAGCACCTTCCCCGCCGCCGACGCGAGCGCCTCGACGAGCAGCGGGTCGTCGTTCGGCATCGGCAGCCGGTCCCACGTGAGCCCCAGCGCCGTCGCGTGGCCGCGATGAAGGATGTCGAGGTCGTACAGGATCTCGACGTGGTCGGAGACGAAGCCGACGGGGGCGACGCTGATCGTTCCCTTCAGGGTCCGGAGGACTTCAGGCACTTCGGGTCCGAGCCACGGGATCGGCGACGGGCTCTTCGACTGGTACGCGAACGCGTGCGGCCCGGTCGCGATCGCCTTCACCATTTCGGCGAGCTGGGTCGGATACGGCTCGGCGCCTTCCGACGGGATCGAATGGGCCGTGTAGAGCACGAACGGCTTGCCCTTCGTCGTCCGCTTCCAGTACTCGATCAGCGCCGGCTCGAGGTGCCAGTTCTTCACGTTGACGCACGGCATGCCGGTCTTCTCGAGCGCCGCATGGTAGGCGCCGACGCTGACCCGCGAATACTGCGGCGCCAGAGGCAGGCCGACCAGCCGGTCGACGTCGTCCTTCCGGGCCTGCTCGACGACCTCCTCGATCGTCGGCGCCCAGTGGCGCATCCCGACGTAGACCTTCACGCCGAGCTTTTTCTCGAGCGCGCGCCCCTGCTTCAGGCTGATCTCGAGCAGCGGCGAGCGGCCGCCGATCTGGCGGTAGCGATCCTGGAACTCGGCGATGATCTCCGGGGTCGGCGGTTTTCGCGTGAGGACGCGGCGAAGATAGTCCCCCATCTGGTCCACGTTCAGAGGAGAGCCGTGGGCCATCAGAAGGACGGCGGACTTCACCGCTTGGTCCTCGAGTGGACGTGCTCGATCACGGCTTCGACGTGCTCCATGGGCGTCTCGGGCAGGATGCCGTGGCCGAGGTTGAAGAGGTGGCCCGGGCGGTTGGCCGCGCGGCGCAGGACGTCGTCGACGTGCGTCAGCAGCGTGTCGGGCGGGCCGACCAGCAGCGTCGGATCGAGGTTGCCCTGTACCGCGACGTCGCCGAGCCGCGTCCAGGCCTCGTCGAGCGGGATGCGGAAGTCGACGCCGATGCAGTCGCCGCCCGCGTCGCGGATCAGCTCCAGGAGATGGCCCGTCATCGTCCCGAAGTGGATCGCGGGACCGCGGATCGACTTGAAGATCCTCGTCGACCACGGCATCACGTGGGTGCGGTACTCGTCGACGGAGAGATTGCCGACCCAGCTGTCGAAGAGCTGGACCAGGTCGGCCCCGGCCGCCTCCTGCGCGCGGAGGTGGATCGAGACCGCGTCGGCCAGCTTGTCCATCAGCTTCGGCCAGACCGGCGTCTGCATCATCGAGCGGGTCTTGGCGTAGTCCTTCGACGGGCCGCCCTCGACGAGGTAGCTCGCGAGCGTGAAGGGTGCGCCGGCGAAGCCGATCAGCGGGACCTTGAGCTCGCGCTTCACGATGCGGATCGCGTTCAGCACCGACGGGAGGTCGCGCTCGGGCTCCACGGGCTTGAGCGCCGCGACGTCGGCCTCGGTGGCGATCGGGTTCCGGATCGCCGGCCCTTCGTTCTTCACGAACTCGACGTGGATCCCCATCGGCTCCGCGAGGAGCAGGATGTCGCTGAAGATGATCGCCGCGTCGAGCCCGGGAAATTTCCGGATCGGCTGGAGCGTCACCTCGGCGGCGAGCTCGGCGGTGCGGCAGATGTCGAGGATCGAATGCTTGAGCCGCAGCGCCCGGTATTCGGGCATGTAGCGTCCCGCCTGGCGCATGAACCAGACCGGGGTGCAGTCGACCGGTTCCTTCCGGAGGGCCTTGAGCAGTCTCATCGGAGTAGATTTCGGATGTATTCCTTGAATCCCTTCATATCGTCCGGCGGATTTTCGCCGACGATCGCCGGTCCGTCCTCGGGCGCGGGGCGCAGCCCGTGGCTTCCCTTCACCAGCGACGCGTCGAGCGGGATCACGTCCATGCGGTACCGGAACCCGAGCTTCTTCTGGAGCAGGCGCGTCGCCGCCTTCGCGGGCGACGTCAGGAAGAGCTCGCACGGATCGTAGCCGGGCTTGCGGTGGATGTCGACGGTGCGGGCGAAATCGGGCGCGCGCTCGTCGTCGAGCCAGTACGGATAGGCGAACCACGCGTCGGGCTTCGCGAGCGCGATGAGCTCGCCGGAGCGCGGATGGTCGAGCTCCACCTCGGCCGGCGCGACGACGCGGTCGACGCCCTCGAGCGACTCGACGGTCTTCCGGACGACCTCGAGCGGCACGCCCCGCACGTAGAGATGGGCGATCTGGTGGTCGACCACCGCGAACGCGCGCGATTCGAACGTCTCGAGCATCTCGCCGTACGGACCGTCGCGCACCGCGAGCCAGCCCATCTTGCGGAGTTCGCGGTTCAGGTAGACGGGCCGCGAGACGGGGACGAGGCCGTACTCCGAGACGACGACCACCTTGGCGCCGATCTCCGTGGCCGCGTCGATGACGAGGCCCGCGCACGCGTCGGCTTCCGCGACCCGCCGGGGATTGCCCGGACCGACGCGCTGGTAGTCGTAGTCGAGATGGGGCAGATAGACGAGGGTCAGGTCCGGCTTGTTCTGTCGCATCACGAGCGCGGACGCGCGGGCGATCCAGTCGCTCGCGGGGAGCCCGGCCTTCGGACCCCAGAAGGATGGGAACGGGAACGGCCCGAGGTGGTCTTCGAGCTTGCACCCGGTCTTGTCGAGGATGCCGAACTGCTTGGAGCCGTCGCTGCCGTAGTGGGGCTTCGGCGTGGCGGACCACTCGACGGGCGCGCCCTGATTGAACCACCAGAACATCTTGGCGGTCTTCACGCCGGCGTAGAGCGGCTCGCCCTGGATGAGGGCGTTGGACTGCTGCCACAGCCGCACTTCCCCGGTGTCGCGGAAGAGCCAGCCGTTCCCGACGATCCCGTGCTTCGACGGCGCCATCCCGGTAAGCATTGTCGCCTGGGCGGTGCACGTGACCGCCGGAAGGGGGCTGCGCCACGGTTGGGCCTTGCCGAGCGCCGAGATCCGGGGGGCATGGGCGGCGAGCTTCGGAGTCAGTCCGACCACGTTGAGGACGCAGACCTTGCCCATGGGGGACGAGTATAGCAACTGACCTTGGTCCCGCTCTCAGTTGAATTTTCGCATCCGGGTGGCGTTTGCTGCCGATATCCCTTATGTTCAGAGTTCTGGGGGTTTAGGGGATGAAAAGCGCCGGGGTGTTCCTGGGCGGACTCGGGTCCGTCCTCGCGTGCAATCTGATGCTGATCGGGGTCTGCTCGTCGGCGCCCTCGTGCTCTGCGCCGCCCCCGGTTGCGCCCCCTCCTCCTCCGCCTCCGGCCGCGGTCCTCAAGGTCCTTCCGAAGCCCGCCGAAACCGTTGCCGTGCCCCTGGGCCTTTTCCTGTGGGGCTGCGGCGGCCGGTTGAAGGTCGACCCGGAGGGCGTCCTGCCCCTCCCCGTCTGCCCCCCGATCCGGCTGTAGGGGAACAAAAAAGACCGTCTTTTTTGTTCCCGGGCTAGTCGAACGCGACGGGGATCTCCACGTCCTTGCCGTCGCGGTGGATGAGGACCTTCGCTTCCTTCCCGGCGCTCTGGATCGCCTGGCCCAGCATGATGGTGTCGCCGATCTGCTGACCGTTGAACTTCAGCAGCCGGTCGCCGATCTTGAGCCCCGCCTTCTCCGCCGGACTGTCCTTGGCGACTTCCGTGATCGTGAGGTCGGTGTCCAGCCCCACGCCGAGCATCCGGCGCTTGGTCTGGGTCGAGGTGAGATTCGTCCGCGGCAGCAGCTCGGGCAGATCGGCGATCCGGAGCGCGCCGATCGCGACCACCATCGACGTGTGGCGCTGATACTCGGGCACCGCCCGCTCGTAGACGTCGTGCTGCGTGTGGTGGCCGAAGTTGTACTTCGCCTTGCCCGCCTGGAGCCAGAAGAATCCCGGCACGCCGGCGGCGAGGTAGGCGTCGTGGTCGCTCCCGATCCCGCGCGGCAGCCCCGGCACCTTGCGGATGACGAAGCCCATCGCGTCGTCGAGGCTCAGGAGCGGCTGGAGCGCCTTCTCGAAGATCGGCGCCATCGCCTCGGTGGCGTTGAGGCCCGACGCGTAGTTCGTGCCGCCGTCGTGGACCAGCACCGCCGAGATCTTCGCGTTCTCCTCGGGGTGGGCCTTGATATACGCGCGCGAGCCGAGGAGCCCCTGCTCCTCGCCGCTCCAGAGCATGAAGCGGATCGTCCGCTTGGGCTTGGCGCCGGTCTTCGTCAGGAGCCGCGCGGCCTCGAGCGTGGTCGAGACGCCCGTGCCGTTGTCCGTGGTCCCGGTCGCGCCGTCCCACGAGTCGATGTGGCCTCCGACGACGACGTACTCGTCGGGCTTCTCGGTCCCGGGCAGCTCCGCGATCACGTTGTAGACCTTGATCGGGCCCTGCTTGAACTCGACCTTGATGTCGATCGCGATCTTCACTTCCTTGCCCTGCTTGAGGAGGTCGAGGATCTGCTGGTGCTGGCTGCCGAGCATCGTCACCGTGACGCGCGTGGGCAGCTTCTCCCATTCGAGCCGCGCGCTGCCGCCGGTGTGGATCAGCTCCGATCCTTCGGTTCGGATCACGCCGGCGATGCCCGCCTCGTCGTACGCGACGCGGTACTTCTCCGGGCCGCGCGCGGAGGACATGACCCACGCGCCCTTGAGGCTCTCCTTCACCTTCGAGAGCTCCTCGTCGCTGGTCGGCGCGACGACCGCGTGGCCGGTGACCGGTCCGTTCGTGCCGGCCGACCACGCGTTGAAGCCGATCGTCAGCTCCTTCGCCTCGGGCTCGATCATCTTCGCGGACCACGGGCCGCGGTCGAACCCGACGGCGAACTGGCCCCACTCCTCGAGGCGCGCCTTGAGGCCCATCTTCTCGAACTCGGAGCGGGTCCACTCGCACGCCTTGGTCAGGTTGGTCGAGCTGGTGAGCCGCGGGCCGATCTTGTTGACGAGATGGTCCAGATAGGCCATGACCTGGCTGTTGGAGCGCCCCTCCTTCACGATCGATTCGACGGGGTCGGAGGTCGGGATCAACAGCAGCAGCAGGAGCGCTCTCAGCATCATGATGAAATCCTCACAGTACTGACACCGGACGACAGTATGATTGGTACGCCATGGAAGCGCGCGTGTTGACCCGGCCGGCGACGGAAGAGGATCTCGAGCTCTTCAGCTCCCTCCGCGGCCGGCGCCATCCGGAGGGAACGTTCATCGGGGACGGCGACAAGGTCGTCCGCCGGATGCTCCAGACGACGCGCGTGGAGCGGATCCTCTGCTCGCCCGAGTGGGTGGAGAAGCTGCCGATCCCGGCGGGGATCGACGTCCGCGTCGCGCCGCTGTCGCGGCTGATCGCGATCGTGGGATTCCGTCTCCATCAGGGGCTGATGGCGCTGGGGACGATCCCGCCGGAGAAGCCGATGAGCGGATCGTTCCATCTGGCGCTCGACGGGCTGGCGAACGCCGAGAACGTGGGCGCGATTCTCCGGTCGTGCGCGGCGTTCGGGGTCGACGGCGTGATCCTCGGGCCCGGCACCGCCTCGCCGTGGCTGCGGCGGGCGGTCCGCGTGTCGCTCGGGGCACCGCTCGTCGTTCCGGTCCATACTTCTCAAGATCTCGCGGCCACGGTCCGGTCGCTCAACGCCTGGGCCGCCCACATCCACGGCGACCGGCGGGACTACAGATCCGTGGACTATACCAAAAACGTCTGTCTCGTGCTGGGAAGCGAGCCGAATGGCGTGACGGACGAGGTGATCCGGGCCTGCAAGGGCGTGATCTACATCCCGATGGCGTCCGAGTGGGACTGCCTCAACGTGGCGGCCAGCGCCGCCGTCCTGCTCTCCGAAGTCCGCCGCCAGCGTGGAGCTACTTCATCTGGTCCTTGATGTAGCCCTCTTTCTTGGCGCGGGCGATCGTCTCCTCGGGGTGGGCCAGGAATTCCTTCCGGCAGGAATTGCAGCAGAGGTTGTAGGTCACGCCTTTGTATTCGACGGTGCTTGAGGGCGTCCCGCCGGTGACGACGCAGAACGTCTGGGCCGTGCGGGCGAACGGCACGCCCTGCTTGGTGCTCGCGATGCTGAGGGTGGGCGCCCAGTTGTTCTTCCCCGCCTCCTTGCGCTCGACGGCGATCAGGATGCGGTTGTCGCGCAGCAGGTTGAACGTCGCCTTCTCCTGCGCGGCCTTGGCTTCGACGGCCTCCTCCAGCACCAGTTCCTTGCCGTTGAGCTTCCCCTCGAAGGAGGCCTTGGCATCGTTGGCGCGGACGACGTCGAGCCGGTAGACCTTCTTCTTCAGGTCGTAGCTCAGGACGCCGCTCTTGAACTCCTTGCTGCCCTTGGATTCGAACTGGAGGGCGTACTCCTCCTTGTCGATCTTGTACTCCCAGCTCTGGACCTCCTCCCACGGCTCGTGCTTGCCGTCGTCGGAGGACACCTGCGCCCGCCATTCGCCGACGAGCAGCTGGATGGGCTTCATCGCCTCCTTCGTGGAGGACGGCTCCTTCTGGAGCGCCAGGAGGGTCGCCAAAATCGTGAGGGTCATCATCATACTAGTCTAACGCAACGTGCCCGGTTATGTTTCGGGAACGTCGCCGAGCTTCTCGAGCTGCGCGCCGATCCAGGCCGCCTCCTCCCTGAAGTACCGCTTCCATCGGGATCCTTCCCGATGGATCTCCAGGAGGCCGTTCCGCAGCACGACCTGCCGGATGTCGGAGCGCTTGAAGGCGACGCCGTGGATCCACACGGTCGAGTCGTTCCACCGGACGGTCGGAACCGGTTCCCATCGACGGATCACGGCGATCACCGGCGCCAGAAGCAGGGCGACCGTGACGAAGGCCAGCCCTTCCCGAAGCGACTGTTCGCCGTCGAGGAACGGGGCGACGAGACCCCATCCCACCAGGAGAAGCGCTCCGAAGACCCCCAGCACCCGCAGCGTTTCGAGGAAGAGACAGCCGAGGCATCGGTGCCGGTCCTGGCGAACTTCCGTCGAGCCGTCGGGGAGAGTCCGGCCGACCGTCCCCGGAGGAGCTTCTGTGACCGGGGGACGCCGATCGGCGAGGAGCAGCAGCAGAAAGATGAACGGCAGGATCGCCGTTACGATCGGCATCCGAAGTACGGGCGTCTGACGGCCCGAGATCATCGACGCCCAGAGCGTCACGCGATCGCCTTCGGCAATGCCGTCAAGTTCGGGCGCGCCGGCTCCAAACAGTCCCAGGAATCTCTCGAGGAGAGCGTCGCGGTCGACCGCCGTATAGCGGCAGCTCCCGAAATCGTATTCCCGCGTCCGATGTTCCCCCTCCCGGCCTCGGCCGAGCAATCGTACCTGTCCGGGGATCGGCACCGAGCAGGCGTAGTCCAGCCAGGATCGGACGGCCGTGACGCTCAGCAGCGCAAGAAGGAAGCACGCGGAAATCGTCTTCATTCCGTTAGGACGCCCCGCCGGACGGGTCGTAACGCAAAAGAAAAAGCCCGGCGGTCTCCCGCCGGGCTTTCCGTTTCTGCCGTGTGCTGGGGTCTTACTTCTTTTTCATTTCCACGAGCTTCTTCTCGTTCGCGTCGAAGAACCGCTTGGCGTTCGGGTTGTCGCCGAACTTCTTCTTCAGCGTGTTCAGCGCCTTCTCGAAGACGGCCGCGTCCTTGGCCTCCTCCGCCGCCCGCATCATCAGGATGTAGTACGGCTGGATCGCCTGGTCGCCGGTCGGGCCCTTCTTGCCGGCCTTCTCCATGTCGTAGAACTTCTTGCCGACGGCCTTCGCGCCCTCGTCGTCCTCGACGCCCTTGAGCGCGTCGATTACCGACGCGTTCACCAGCTCGCCGTCGAGCTTCTCCTGCTGTTCCTTCGTCGGCGTGCCGGCTTCCTTGATCTTCGCCTCGGCCTCGGACGGCTTCAGCTGGCCCATCGAGAGCTGCGCGATGATGAAGTCGATCTTGGCCGCCTTGTCGCCCTTCTCGGCCTTCGCCTTCAGCGTCACGAACTCCTTCGCCTTCTGGCCCGTCTTGGAGAAGCCGTCCGCCGTGCGCTCGCCCTGGTGCTCCGCGAGCACGTTGCCGTCGGCGTCCATGAACACGATGTGCGGGAACCCCTGTCCGCCCTTCTTCTCCAGCAGGTCGCCGTGCTTCTCGCCTTCAATCTGCGTCGTGATGTGGCAGAACAGCACGTAGTCCTTGGAGAACTTCACGAACTCGTCCGTCAGGAGGGCGCCGCCCTCCAGCGCGATGCAAGGGGGTCAAGGGGCGTAGGATCGCGAGAAGTAGCCGAAGATCGGCTGGCCGGTCTTCTTCGACTCCTCGAGCGCCTTGTCGTAGTCCGTCGTCCACGCCGCCTTCTTGAGGAACGGCGACGCGAGCTTCTTGTCGCGCTTCTCCTCCAGGCTCTGGCCGAACGCCGCCGAGCCCATCGCGACGGCGAGCGCCGCCGCCAGCACCATCTGCTTCTTCAAGGGCGTCTCCTTAATCTCCACCGATTGTAACGATTCTGACGCCGGCTAGGCCTTCGGAAATGCGATCTTTCCTTCCGAAGACGACCGCTTGACGATCACCGCCACCGGCGTCGGGCCGCCTTCCTTCGCCTGCCGGTTCGCCTTCTGCCAGGCCTCGATCGCGTCCCCGGCCGTCTCGAACCGGAAGGCTTCCGGAGATCCTTCGGTGAGAGCCCGCACGTCGTCCAGCGTGACGCCGCCGGCGCGGTCGGACCGCTTCTTCAGGTAGTGGCCGCGCCACTCGCCCAGCTCGAACGCGCCGAAGTCGCGGTTCTCGTCCATGCACCGCCGCTCCGACCGGTCGACGTCGTGCTCGACCTGCGCGTCGAAGAGACTTAGGAGCTCCTTCGCGGCCTCCTTCCACGCTTCCCGCTCGGCCGTCGCCGAGTCCAGGTAGCCCTTCAGGAACCTGAGGCGATCGGTCCGCGAGATCGACGGCACCCGGTTCATCTTGGCGATCGACTTCAGGCGCACCCCGCGCGGCACCGCCGCGGGGTAGAGCTTCATCCGCTCGAAGTCGATGATGCGGAACTCGCCGTCCTTCACGAGCACGTTCGTGGGATTGAAGTCGTACTGCCAGATGCCCGCGTCGTGAACCCGCCGGGCGAACCGGCCGTAGGCCCTGCACAGGCGCCGGCGGTCGGTCGTCGAGAGGAGCGTCGCCTGGAGCTGCGACCAGCCCTCGAGCTTCTCGATGGCGACCCAGTCCTCGCCGCCGCCTTCGCGCATGGCGACGATCGGCGCCTGGCGGATGCCGCGGTGGTAGACGCCGTCGGACATGGCCCACTCGTGGCTCGCGCGCGAGCCGAACAGCATCGTCCGCAGCCGCCGCCACCAGCCCGGGGCCTTGTAGATCTTGATGAAGTACGTCCTCCCCCCGGTCGTGTACTCCAGCATCTTTTTCCAGCGGAAGTCCTTCAGGACCTTCGTGGACCGGCGCTTGGCGTCGAAGTCGTTGAACGCCTCGGCGTAGGCTTCGTCCACCCGCGTGCCGTCGCGGAGCGTGACGACCTTGGTGTCGATCGCCCGGGACAGCCCCCAGCCGCGCGGGCAGAAGCAGAGCTGCCAGCCGAGGACCGACGCCGTCTCGATCCACCGCCGCCGGACGCCCGGCAGGAACAGCGTCAGCGTCTGGAAGACGAACTCGAGGAGGTTCTTCACCGGATAGAGCAGGCGGAGCACGGGCGACGACGCGGGCCGGTTCTTGCGGAAGTAGGTGAAATAGGAGCGCGTGTACTCGATGCGCCCCCGCACGCGCGCCCGGTCGCGCGTCTTCCCCTGCAGGTGGACGACCTTCGACGACGGCACGAAGACGACCTTCGATCCGGCCCGCCGCGCGCGGAGGCACCAGTCCGTCTCCTCCAGGAACAGGAAATACGCCTCGTCGAGGCCGCCGATCCGGTCGATCAGCTCGCGGCGGACCATCATGCAGGCGCCGATCACCGACTCGACCTCGCGCGGCTCCTCGAACTCCTGCTTCTTGCTGGGATACTTGCCGGGCGCCAGCAGCCGCAGCAGGCTCTTGTTGAGGAACGCCGTGGCGAGGGACGGGAAGTTGTCGAACGAATGCTGCTTGCGGCCGTCCTCGTGCATCAGCTGCGGCGCGGTCATCCCGACGTCGGGGTGGGCGTCCATGTAGGCCGCGAGCGTCGACAGCGTGTCGGGCGACAGCCGCGCGTCGTTGTTGAGGAGACAGACGTATTTGCCCGTCGACCGGGCGACGCCCTGGTTGACCGCGCGGGCGAACCCCTGGTTCACCGCGCAGCGCAGGAGGATCACCGACGGGAACTTTTCGGCGATCGCGTCCGGGGAGCCGTCCTTGGAGCCGTTGTCGACGACGATCGTCTCGACGCCGCGCGGGATCGACTCGAGGCACGCCGGCGTGAACTCGCCGCCGTTGAAGTTGACGACGACGACCGAGACGCTCACTTCCCCGTCTTCCCGGTTTCCCACAGCTTCACGTAGCGGGCGAAGATATAGAACGCGGAACCGACGGCGACCACGAACCCCGGGAATCCGTCCAGGAACCCGAGCCGGAAAAGGTACACCTCGAGGAACTTCCACGGCGGATGGAAGATCGCCTGGAAGATCGAGGGTTTCCGCCCCGCCTTGACGTACTCGTGGGCGACGACGTCGGAAAAATGGTTGATGATCCGGATGTGGTGGGCGAAGTCCTGGTAGGTGAAGTGATGGATGTCGGCGGCGATCCGCTTCACCGGGCCGTCGGGCAGGAGCTTGTCGTGCGGATCCACGCCGCCCCAGCGCGCCTTGCCGCGGCGGACCACCCGGAGCTTCCAGTCCGGGTACCAGCCGCTGTGATTGATCCAGACCCCCAGGTACTTCACGTGCCGGCGCACCTCGAATCCGGCGAGGGAGGGGTCCGCCTTTTCCAGCTCTTTGACGATTTCCGCGTGGAGCTCCGGCGTGCACCGCTCGTCGGCGTCGAGCGAGATGATCCAGTCGCCGGTCGCCTCTCCGAGGGCGAAATTCTTCTGCGCGACGTACCCCTTCCATTCGTTGAACATCACCTTCGGCGTGTGCTTCTTCGCCAGCTCGACGGTCGCGTCCGTCGACCCGGAGTCGACGACGACGATCTCGTCGCACCAGGACACGCTCTTGAGGCAGTCCTCGATGTTGTGGGCTTCGTTCTTGCAGATGATGGTCGCGGAAACCTTTGGCTTCATCGGGATGCGGGAACCTATCACAAACCGTGCGCCCCGGTCAACCGCGCCCGTATAATGCCGCCTCCCATGAAGCCGCGGATCACGGCCTCGATCATCTGCCTCAACGAAGAGAAGCACCTCCGCGACTGTCTGGAGAGCGTCTCCTGGTGCGACGAGATCGTCGTGGTGGACTCCGGGAGCACGGACCGGACGCTGGAGATCGCCCGTCAGTTCACGCCGAAGGTGATCCACCGCGATTGGACCGGGTTCGTGGACCAGGTGACCTTCGCGATCGGCCGGGCCACGGGAGACTGGGTGCTCTGCATCGACGCCGACGAGCGCTGCACGCCCGAGCTCCGGGAGGCGATCCAGCGCGCGCTGCCGGAGGCCGACGGGCTCGGCGGATTCGAGGTGAAGCGGCGCGCGTGGTACCTCGGGCGGTGGATCCTCCACGGCGGCTGGTATCCGGACTGGAAGACGCGCTTCGTGAAGCGCGCGGGCGCGACCTGCGTGGGCCACGGCCCCCATTACCGGATCGTCCCCGAGGGTCCCGTGCGCAAACTCGACGCCGACCTGCTCCACTACACCTACGACGACTTCAGGGACCAGATCCGCACGATCGACCGGTACTCCGACATCTTCGCGGAGGAAATGCGCCGCGAGGGCAAGCGGTTCCGACTCTTTCGCGCGCTGGTCCACCCGGTCGGAAAGTTCGTGGGATGCTACGTCATCAAACGCGGCTTTCTCGACGGGTGGCCCGGGTTCGTGATCGCGATCGCGTCCGCCTTCCACGTCTTCGCGAGGTACGTGAAGCTGAGAGAACGTAACCCGTAACCGGTACTCCGTAACCCGTACGGGTCCCCCCTCACGTCCCCCCCGGGGGGACTAAAGAGGGGATCCTTTTCGGTTACGGGTTACCGGGTACGGATTTCTACACTTGATTTCCCTCCCTAGGCCGATAAGATCAGAAGCCATGCTTGCGACGTTCACCAAGGCGCAGCTTGCAGCCGCCGGACCCCATGACGTCTCCGACGCGCTGGAAAACGGAAAGATCGTCTGCTTCCCCGAGTGCCCCATCGATCTTCCGAGCGCCGAGGACCTCGAGTTCCTCCGACAGGAAATGCCCAAGCATCTGAGTTCCAAGAACATCAGTTACCACCCCGAAGCCGAGAAGATCATCGGCATCCGCGGGACGCGCGAGGTCGTCGAACGGGCCCAGCGGATCCTCAAGGAGAACAACGTCCGGGTTCAGGCCTTTCTGAAGAAGGCGATCCCGGCGCTCGCCAGGGACTGGATGGTCGGCACGGCGAGCTTCCGGCCGCTCCAGGAGAGGGGCCGCGACCTTCCGGCCCATGCGTCGAACGAGCTGGTCCATGTCGACGCCGGCGCGTACGGCGCGACCCACGGCGACGGCATCATCCGGTTCTTCGTGAACGTGAATCCCTCGGAGGACCGCGTCTGGGTCACCAAGGGCGCGTTCCCCGAGCTCTACCGGCGCTACGGGGGCGAGGCGCGGGTCGTGCCGCCGAACGGCGAAAACGGCCGCGCGATGGACGAGGGCGTCCTCGACCGGCTGCGGACCTCCCTCTCCAAGGGCGCGTCGGCGCTCGTGCCGTCGGCCAAGTTCCTCGACTCGTCGCCGTACGACCGCGCGATGCGCCGGTTCCACAATTACATGAAGGACACGCCGGCGTTCCAGTCGACCCCCGAGGGGCACCAGGAATTCCGGTTCAAGCCGTTCCAGGCCTGGATGGTCTTCACCGACCGCGTCAGCCATGCCTGCCTGTCCGGGCAGCACGCGTTCGCGGACACCTTCGTCATCCGTCTCGGAAGCTGCCGCCTGCCCGAGATGGCGCCGATCAACATCCTCAAATCCAGGCCGGCATGACGGCGGGCGCCGCGGAATCGGCGATGGCCGTGTCGACGTACCCTCCCCGGATCCTGTTCATCCGGCTCAGCGCCGTCGGCGACGTCATCAACACCCTTCCCGCCCTCGAGGCGCTCCGCCGCGGGCTGCCCGACGCGTTCATCGGCTACGTGGTCGAGGACCGCGCCCACGACCTGATCACGCGCCATCCGTCGGTCGACCGCGTCCACCTCTACCACCGCCGGCGGTGGGCCCGCTACCTCCGCCAGCCGATCCACTGGTGGAGTCTTTACGAGGAGTTCTCGACGTTTCTCCACGAGATCCGGCACGAGCAGTACACGGTGGCGCTCGACTTCCAGGGCAACCTGAAGGGGGCGATGCACGGCCTCCTCAGCGGCGCGCGGCGGCGCGTGGGCTTCAGCCGCGGCCACTGCAAGGAGAACAACTACTTCTTCAACAACGAGCACGTCACGCCGCCCGGCGGGACCGAGAAGATCAACCGCGTCGAGAAATTCCTCTCGCTCGTCGACCACCTGGGCGTCCCGGTGTCCTCGGCCTCCTACCGGATCCCGGAGACGCGCGACGGGCGGGCTCGAGTGGACGCCTTCCTCGCGGCGAACGGCCTGAAGCGATATGCCGCCATCCATCCCGGCACGAGCGACTTCGGGGCGCTCAAGCGGTGGAAGCCCGAGCGGTTCGCCGCCCTGGCCGAGCGGATCGGGAAGCAGTCGGGGATCCGTCCGATCGTCACCTGGGGCCCCGGCGAACGCTCGCTGGCGGAGGAGATCGTCGCGGGCAGCGGCGGCCAGGCCCTCCTCGCCATGGAAACCAAGAACATCCTCGATCTCGCCGAGCTGATTCGCAGCGCCTCGATCTACATCGGATGCGATTCGGGCCCCCTCCACCTGTCGAGCGCCGTCGGAACCCCCAGCGTGGCCCTGTTCGGCCCCAAGGACCCGCGCACCTACGGCCCCTACAATCCCCACCACCGGATCGTCCTCAAGGGCGACCTCGGCCAGGGCTCCATGGAAGCCATTACGGTCGACGACGCCTTTGCCGCGGTCCAGGATCTGCTCGACGAGGTGTCCCGGAGCGGATTCCCGCGAACCTTCCCCGCCCCGCCCGGTTAGAGCGGGCATGTTCCCTCTTGCACACCGGTTTCTGAGTTAGTCGCCGGCGACCGTTCGCGTCGCCTGAGCTCAGAGTCTCGTTTTAAACATCGATTTGAATTTTATGGATACAGTCTTTCTCTATCGATTGATGGATGCGGTCCGCGATTCGCTGGACCGCGCCGGCCGGCACGGGTTTACCCTGTTCCGGCTCGACCTGGCCGAAGCGTGGTTCGATCTCGCCTGGCTTCAGGACTACCTCGAGGAGTCCGGGCACGACTCGGTCCCCCTCCTGTGGGAGGGCCGGCCGTTTCCGCCGCATGACACCCTGAGGATCCTGGAGGCGGAGCCGGACCGGCGGATCCAGCGGGAGTGCCGGACCGGAGAGATCCTGCTCCGCGAGGACGTGCTCCTCTCGGCGGTCACGGTCGTCCACGACAACGGCCGGCAGCAGACGATCGTGATGGCGGGAGAGTTCGCTCCCGGCGCGTTCCGCCGCTTTTACGACGCGTATGACGTCTACCACCGCCGCCGCTCGCGCGACTGGCCGTGGATCTGGGTCGTCGGCGGAGATCCCCTGCCCCGGCCGCGGAACCTCGACTGGAACGCGCTCGTCCTTCCTCCCGACTTCAAGGAAGCCTTCCGGAGGGAGGTGTCGTTCTTCTTCGACCACGTGGACGCGTTCCGGCGGATGAAGATCCCCCATCGGCGCGGGTTGCTCCTGACCGGCCCTCCGGGCAACGGCAAGACCAGCGCCCTGCGGATGGTCGCCTCCGACCGGCCGGAGCCCTTCTTCACGTGTCAGATCACCGACCTGACCGACCGGAGCGAAGTCGACGACGCATTCGACAAGGCCGCGCGCGACGCTCCCTCGATCCTGTGCTTCGAGGATCTCGACACGCTGTTCAAGGACGACCTCGGGCTGAGCCATTTTCTCAACCGGCTCGACGGCCTCCATCAGCTCGAAGGGGTCCTCGTCCTGGCGACGACGAACCATCCCGACGACCTGGATGAGGCGCTGACCCATCGACCCAGCCGGTTCGATTGCATCTTCCACTTCGGGAACCCCGGAGCGGACGAGCGGCGCCGCTTCCTCGCCGAAGGTCTCGGGCCGTCGTTCGACGAGCGGCTCGTCTCCCGGACCGCCGGATTCTCCATGGCCCAGGTGAAGGAGGTGCGCGTGGCGGCGTGCCTCGACGCGATCCGCCGCGGCCGGACGGAGCCGTCGCTCGAGGCGGCGTTCGAGGCGATCACCCGGATGAAGGGCACCAAGGAGGTCGCGCGGCAGGAGTGGGAGCCGGAGCGGACGATCGCGGGGTTCCAGTGGTTCCGTCCCGACGACCGCCGGCCTACTTCCTGAAGACGAACGTCGCGACGACCTCGAACAGGAACAGGGCCACGATCGCGAGCTCGAGGACCAGCATCCGCTTCTCGTTGATGCCCTGGTGGACCAGGGTGTAGAGGCGGTCGATCTCGTGCAGCTTCTGGTCCACCGACGACTCCCAGTGGCCGAGGTGGAAGCGGTGCTTGCACGACAGGTAGACGCGCGCGAGGTACCAGTCGCCGACGAACTTGGTGATGTTCGTCAGCTCCTCGGACATCTTCGTGATGTCCATCCGGATCCGGCGGACGGCGCTGAGCCGCGCGTCGGAGGCGAAGACGAGGCTCATGGGCGACGCCTTGCGCTCCAGCTCGTCGTACGCCTTGATGAACAGCCGGTCGAGCCGGTCGTCGAGGATGCGGAACTCCTCGAGCTGCAGGTTGGCGAGCTCGATCATGTAGAGCACGTCGTCGACGTAGCCGCTGGTGTCGACGACGAACGCGGCGTCCCAGTCGATGACGGTGAAGTCGTCGCGGGTGTACGTGAGCGAATGGCTGAGGGTTTCATCGACCTGCCGGTCGGCCAGGCGGTCGGGCTGCGCCTCCTCGTTGAGCAGGCAGGCGATCTCGACGCGGCTGGCGCGGACCCAGTCCGCCACGGCGCCGCCGCCGATGTCGGAGAAGCAGAATGCGGTGTACGCCTCGACCGGGGGCCGTTCGGGGTTGGGCTTGACCATGAAGGCCGCGAGGCTCTGCGCGACCTGCTTCGCCAGCCGCTCCGCAGCGACCGTGAGCGGCTCTCCGGCGACCTGGAGCTGATGGTACGGCACGAGGTCGAAGAGCGACGGCTTGTCGAACGCCAACTCGTAGGAGATCGAGATGGCGCCGACGTCGAACAGCTTGACGAACGGCTTGAGCGTGACGGTGCCGGCGTTGGTCGCGCATTCCAGCGGCTTGAGGCTGAAGGTGAGCGGCGCGTAGATGGGGACGTCCTTCGGCGCGGTGACGCCGACCCGGATCTGGAACGGGAACGGCTTCTGCGACAGGACCTCGCGGACTTGCGACGTCCGGATCTCGTTCGCCAGATCGAAGGCGTACAGGTAGACGACGGTCCCCTTCATAGGAACGATGGTAACAGCGTGGAACAAAATAGACCGTCTATTTTGTTCCCGACGCGGAAACAAGTAGGATGGAAGCCATGCGCTATCTGCCGATGCTTCTCCTGCTCGCCGGATGTGCCTCGCCTCAGCCCAGGCAGAGGCCGCCGCTCACGATCGCCTGGGAGAAGAACATCCTGACCGTGAGCGGGCCCTTCCCGGGCGGCAAGATCGAGACCTGGTACCTCGAGGCCTTCTGCCGCTCCGGCGCGCGCGACCGGGCATGGGGGGAGACGACGATCCCCCATACCACCGAGAGGATCTCCGACAACGGTCAGGTCATCAAGCTGCTCCACAAGGTCCAGGGCGGCATCGAGGCGACCAGCACGATCACCGCGGGAGTGGGCGAGGTCGACTTCCGCATCGAGGCGGTGAACAACGGAACGGAGTACATCGACGCCCAGTGGGTGCAGCCGTGCGTGCGCGTCGGGCCGTTCACCGGCTGCGACCAGAAGAGCTACGTCCCCCGCTCGTTCATCTTCGTGGACGGCAAGCAGACGTTCCTCGACAAGGCGCGCCGCACCGAGGAGGCCGTCTACAAGGGCGGCCAGCTCTACATCCCGCCGGGAATCAACCGCGCGGACTGCAACCCGCGGCCCCACAGCCCCGACGTGCCGTCGAACCGCCTCATCGGCTGCGTCTCCGCGAACAACGAGTGGCTGATGGCGACCGCGTGGGAGCCCACCCAGGAGCTCTTCCAGGGCGTGATCATCTGCCTCCACAACGACTTCCGTCTCGGCGGCCTCCGGCCCGGCGAGACGAAGCGCGCGCGCGGCAAGATGTACCTCATGGAGAACGACGTCCCGCTGCTCCTCGACCGGTATTCCCGCGACTTCCCGAAGGGCTGGTGATTCCGCGTTGTCCTCCCCGCCCGGCCGCGTAATAGAGCCATGAGAACGTTGCTGCCGGCGCTGTTCCTGCTTGTGGCTGCCTCGACCGGGCTCGGCACGAGCCAGGACAAGGACGAGATCCGCCTCCTGGTCCGCGCGGACGACATGGGCGTCGCGCTCGGCGTGAACGAGGCGTGCATCCGCTCGTGCAAGGAGGGCATCGCGCGGTCGGTCGAGGTGATCGTCCCCGGCCCGTGGTTCCTGGACGCCGTCCGCCGCCTCCAGGAGAATCCCGGGATCGACGTCGGCATCCACCTCTGCCTCACCAGCGAATGGGAGAAGGTGAAGTGGCGGCCGCTCACCGCGTCGCCCGGCCTGGCCGACAAGGACGGCTACTTCTACCCGATGACGCGGCAGCGCAAGGACTTCCCGCCCGGCACCGGCCTCTACGACGCGAACCCGAAACCCGAGGAGATCGAGCGCGAGCTCCGGGCCCAGATCGAGCTGCTCAAGCGCCACGTCCCGCGGATCAGCCACGCGTCCGCCCACATGGGCGCGGCGACGGCGACGCCGGAAGCGCGCGCGATCAGCGAGAAGCTCTGCAAGGAATACGGTCTCCGCCTCGAGGCGAAGGGCCTCCAGGGCGTGCGCGGCTGGAGCGGCTCGCAGAAGTCCGCCGAGCAGAAGGAGTCGGACCTCGTCGCCGCGATCGAGAAGCTCGGACCGGGCAGCTGGATCATCGTCGAGCACCCCGGCGTCGATACCGACGAGATGCGCGCGATGGGCCACAAGGGCTACGAGAACGTCGCCGCCGACCGCGCCGGCGTGACCCACGCGTTCACGAGCGACAAGGTCAAGGCCGCGATCAAGGCCCGCGGCGTGAAGCTCATCAGCCACCTCGATCTCCCCGCCGGGAACGACTCGTATGTCTTTACCGGGAAGCTCGTTCGCGTGCTCCAGATCGGCGCCTTCGAGGGCAAGGCCTACGTCACCACGGATTTGGACGCGAACTGGGTCGTCGAGTTCGAGGTCGTGAAGACGTTGGACGGTTCACCCCCCGCGTCCACGGGGGAAAAGGTCGCGTATCTCGTTCACAGCCCGTCGCTGACGCTCCGGGCAGAAGACCCGAAGGCCGGCACGGAGTTCGTGGTGACCGTCGCCCCCCAGAAGGACAAGGAGGGGCGTCCCCGTTACGGCCTCCAGGTCCGCCGCCCCTAAAGAAAAACCCCCGGAAGATCGGGGGATCTCCCGGGGGCTTCGTTTCTGGCTTCTGGCTTAGTTCTTTCCCGCCGCCTTCGGCAGCTGCTTCTCGTACTCTTCCTTCGACACCTTCGACGCTTCGCCGATGTGGATGAAGATGCCCTTCTTGTTCCCCACGATGACGTCGGGGTACTTGTCGCCGTTGACGTCGGCCGCGAGCACCTGGACGCCGATGCCGGAGTCGTCGTCGATCTTGAACGGGACCCAGTCCACGCCGTCCTTGCCGCGCACCAGCTTGAACCAGTAGAGCACCGCGGGCGCATTGGGCTCCTGGTCGCCCTTAGGACCGTGCGCCCAGTACCGCTTGCCGGAGACGATGTCCTTCAGGCCGTCGCCGTCCATATCGACCAGGTCGATCGCGTGTGGCTGGCTGAACCGGACGCCGTACTTGTTGTCCTCGAGGTTCTTGCCGATGATCACGTGCTCGGTGAACGTGCCGTCCTTCTGCTGCTCGAACCAGGAGATGCCCCAGCCGTGCGCCTGGATCGACGTGATCACGTCGTTCAGGCCGTCGCCGTTGACGTCGTAGGCGTACATCTGCGCGCCGCCCTGGCCGAACTTGACCTTGTGCATCACCCACTCGGGATCGCCCTCGAGGCTCTTGGGCTGCTCCCACCAGCCGCCCGCCTCGAGGAAGTCCATCTTGCCGTCGCCGTTCACGTCGCCGATGCCGAGGCCGTGGGTGAACCGCTGGTAGTGCGACTTGGGCGAGATCGGGTGGAACTTCCAGTCGGAGATCGTCCAGTAGCCGAGCTTGCCCTCGGTCGAGCCGACGACGTCCGGCACGCCGTCGCCGTTCACGTCGACGAACTGCGGCGACTCGTTGTCGAACTTGTCGATCACCTTGGTCCGCTTCCAGGGGCCCGGCTCGCCCTTCGGGTTCTCGTACCAGGAGACGTCCTCGCCCGGGAAGCCGTAGATGAGGATGTCCGTCCAGCCGTCCTTGTTGATGTCGTAGGTGTACGCGAAGAAGTTCTTCGAGTAGGCGTTCGGGTCGTGCGCCTTCTCCTCGGTGTAGGCGTGCATCTTGGTGAAGTCGGGCCCTTCGATCCAGTACGGGCCGGCCACCACGTCCATCTTCCCGTCCTTGTTGAAGTCGCCGACGTTGGCGCCTTCCGCGTAGAACTTGTCCGTGACCTTGATCTTCTTCCAGGTCCGGACGACGTGGTCTTCCGGAGCGGCCAGGAGCAGCACCGGCAGTACGGCGGCGAGAATCTTCACGCGCTCATCCTTTCAGTGACATCCTTGATTATCCGGGCGGCGGCATTCCGCGCCTGGAATCGGACTACTGCTTTACGGTCTTCAGCTCGAATTTGGGGTTCAGCTCCAGCTGGAAATTGCGGAAGCGGACCTCCATCGGCCCGCCGCTGTGGACCTGGACCGCGAACCGGCCCTTGAGCGCGACCTTGTCGTCGTCGAGGTCCGTGCACAGGTGGCCGTTGATCGCCGTCCGGATCTTCGTGCCGACGGCGACGACCTCGTAGGTATTCCACTCTTCCTTCTTGATGAACTTGTCGCCGTCGAACGCCTCGCCCTTCTTCGGGAACAGCAGTCCGCGGCCCGACTCCTCATACAGCTTCCCCCACCAGCCGGCGCCGGCGTCCGCCTGGCAGCCCTTCGCCTCGGTCTCGCCGTGAGGCTGGCTGCGGAACTGGAGGCCGCTGTTGCCGCCGTGCGGGGTGATCTTCACCTCGAAGATGAGCCGGAAGTCCGTCTGCTCCGACTTGTGGAACAGGAACTTGTTCTGCTTCTGGGGGCCCTTGCCGACGATCTCGCCGTTGTCGACCGAGAACACGGACGCGTCCCCTTCCCAGCCCGTCAGGTCCTTGCCGTTGAAGAGCTGCTCCTGCTTGAGCGACTCCAGCGTGAAGCCGTCCGGGAACGGCACCTGCGTCAGGCTCTTCAGGTACGCGAGCAGGTGGCGCGCGTCGTCCTTCGACATGTTGGCCAGGAGCCCCTCGGGCATCATCGAGATCTCGCTGAGCTTCCGCGCGTCGATGTCCGTCTTCGGGATGATGAGCGTGTCGTTCTCGGTCGCCAGCGTCACGGCGTTGTTGTCCTCCGCCTTCAGAAGGCCCGTCACGACGCGGCCGCTCGTCGTCCGGATCGTCGTCGCCTGGTAGTCCTTCCCGACCACCGCGCTGGGGTCGAGGATGTTCGACAGCACGTAGTCCAGGTCCTGGCGGTTCGCGCCGGTGAGCTCGGGCCCGACCTTGCCGCCCGCGTCGAACAGCGTGTGGCACTGCATGCACGTCTTCGCGAACAGGACGCGTCCCTTGCGCGGGTCGCCGTCCTTGCTGAGCGTGAAGAACTTCTTCCACTCGTTGATTTCCTTCTGGCGCGCCTCGGGCGTGGGACGGACCGAGCCCCAGTTCTTTTCGATCCACTTCACGATCTCGGGGTCGTTCAGGTCGCCGAGCTGGCGCACCGAGGCGGCGGTCAGGTCGGCCTTCGGGATGGTTCCGGAGGCCAGGGCCGCCAGCAGGTCCTTCGCGTAGCTCTTGCGCGCGCCCAGCGTGTTGATCGCGTCGCGCTTCTCCGTGAGCTGGAGCGAGGGATACGCCGCGAGGATCTTCGCGGGGGTCGTCGGGTCTTCGTACGACCCGAGGGCCCGGATCGACGAGCCGCGCATCGACTCGTCCGAGAGCAGCGCGAACAGCACCGGAGGAAGCTCCTTGTCCTTCGCGCCCAGGAGCGATTCGAGCGCCGCCTTGCGGTCGTTCGACCCCGCCTTCCCGTCGGCGAGCAGGTTCCGCAGCGCGGTCAGCGCCGTGGGATCGCCGAACGTGATCGAGATCATCTGCGCGAGCGACCGCACCTCGCCATTCGCGCTCTTCGCCAGCTTGCCGGAAACCTCGGGCCAGCCCTTCGGCATCGCCACGGTCGTGCGGCCCTTCAGGCCGTCGCGGATGCCCTTCAGGATGTCTAGGCGGAACGCGTCGTCGTCCGAGATCTTGAGGACCTCGACGAGCGCGGCGAGCGGATCCTGGTCCGCCTGGGGCGAGACGACGGCCGAGAGCAACAGCGCGAGAACGACGCTCATGGATCGCTCCTATTTGGAAACCGAGGCGGCCATTCTACGGGAAATGTATTCGCGGACGCGAGGGATCTTGCTGCGCGCCGCGAGCATCGCGCCGGACTTGATGTCGGCGGCGACGAGCGGCTCGGCCGCGTACCAGTACATCAGCGGCAGGTTCTGGTCTTCGGCGTCCTCCCCGTGCTGAAGCAGCGCCTCGACGATCGGCAGCCGCTGCGGGATCGACAGCCGCTGCGCGGCCGAGGCGAGGTAGAGCCGGACCACGGGAGACTCCTCGTTCCGGGCCATCTCGTTCATGCGCGAGAGGATCGACTCGGGCGCCTTCCCGTTCTCCAGGCAGAGCTGGATCGTCCACGCGCGGACGTGGGCGTCCTTGTGGCCGATCAGCTTGAGCGCGAGGTCCTCGGTGAACCCGTTGGTGACGTGGAGCGCCCACATCGCGCGGAGGACGCGGGTCGGGTCCTCGTTCGTCAGCGCGATCTCGGTCAGCGGCTTCCACGCCTCCGCGCCGGGCTGCCGCTCCTGCAGGACCTTGCGCGCGTGGCGGACGTACCAGTCGTTCTTGTGCAGCGTGTAATCGACCAGTTCCTTCGTGCCGGCCTTGCGGAGGTCCACCTTCACCGGCGCGGGGGTCTTGTACGCGATCTTGAAGATGCGGCCGTTCGTCCGGTCGTGGTCCTTCGGATTGCCGGTGTGGCACGCCTGCTTGTCGTACCAGTCGATCAGGAACGCGGCGCCGTCGGGCCCGTAGCGCAGGTTCAGGATCTGCGACCACTTGTCGTTGGCGAGCATGAAGTCGTTGCCGTGGCGGCCGTTGAACCCGGAGCCTTTCGCCTCGAGGATGTCCATGTTCACGCGGGCGCCGTGGATGTTGTTGAAGAAGATCTTGTTGCGGTACTCGGCGGGCCAGTTGTCGCCGAGGTAGATCATCGCGCCGCAGTGGGCATGTCCGCCGCCCGCCGCGTCCGACAGCCCGTTGCCCGCGTGCGGCCCCTTCGTCCCGGCATAGTGGCGATGGTCGGCGATGGTCTTGAGGTCGTCGTACGTGTACGGGTTGAAGTGGTTGCCCGCCTGGCGCTGGTACCGCCCGCCCTGGATGACGTGGTAGAGGTGCGGGATCACGCACGCGGTGGCGAACGCCTGGCCGTGGTCGTCGAAGTCGATGCCCCATTGGTTGCTCGCCCCCTCGGCGAACACCTCGAACTCCTTCTTGATCGGGTGATAGCGCCAGAAGCCGGCGTTGATCCGCTTGCGCTCCTCGGGGGGCGCGCCGGGCTTGCCCACGTTCGAGTGGGTGAAGACGCCGTGGTTGCCGTAGAGCCAGCCGTCGGGCCCCCAGATGAAGGTGTTCAGCGTCTCGTGGGTGTCCTGGTGCTCCCAGCCGTCCAGGAGGATCTGCGGCTCGCCGTCCGGCTTGTCGTCGCCGTCCTTGTCGGGCACGAACATCAGGTACGGCGGCGCGCCGATGAAGATGCCGCCGAAGCCGACCTCGAGGCCGCTGATGAAGTTGAGGTTGTCGATGAAGTTGGTCCGCTTGTCGAACTTGCCGTCGCCGTTGGTGTCCTCGAAGATCGCGACGCGGCACTTTCCGCCCTCGGACGGCGGCCGCCACGTGGGATAGGCCTCGTTCTCCGCCACCCAGAGGCGGCCCCGCTCGTCGAGCGCCATCGCGATCGGCTGGACGATGTCGGGCTCGCCCGCGAACGCCGTCACGTTGAAGCCTTCGGGCATCGTCATCGCCTTCGCGGCCTCGTCGGGCGACAGGCCGGAGTACTTGAACTGGTCGCGCGCGACGGGCGCCGCCTGGTTGCGCAAGTTCGACAGCTGCGGCTTCTGGGCGAAGAAGCGGAAGTGATCGAAGTTGATGTGGCCCCAATGGCCCGCGTTCTGGTCGACGATCCGGATGTAGATCTCCTTGCCGACGTAGGCGGTGAGGTCGACCGGCACCGGCTTGAGGTTCTCCGTTTCGTCCCCCGAGACCTTGACGATGATCTGCTTCTCGGGCAGCGAGAAGAGCTGGACGCAGGTGTCCTCGTGGGCTCCGCCGGCGACGTAGAAGACGGCCCACGGATGGGTGACCTTGAACGGGACCGAGACGAGCGTCCCCTTGAGCGCGTCGCCGCCTTTCTCGTACGTCCCGATCCAGTACTGGCCCTTGTGGTCGCTCCGCATGTCGTTGCGCCGCGTCGAAACCGTGTCGCCCTTGACCGGCTGGTTCTCGAACGCCGCGCCGGTGAAGGTCCAGTCCTTCAGCGTCCCGGTCTCGAAGTCGAGGTTCAGCGGCTGGCCGTCGGCGCCCACCGGCGCGATGCCGTCGTTGTCCTGCGGAGCCGCGGCCAGAAGGAGAGCGGCCGCGACGAGCGAAAGGGTCGGTCTCATGGAGATCCTCCGGGTTAGGACGCCGGAACCTGCAGTCGGTTCAATCTATAGGCGTGTACACGGAAGGGCCATGAGAAAGAACGCAAAAGAATTGAGATCTTTTACCACCGGTTCCCCAGTGGACAGGGAGACGAACCCAAACCGGCGCTGAGATTTTTGCTATTTGATCTCAGACCAGAGGGCGCCTTCGGCCGCGCCGGACTGGACGAGTTCGACCAGCACCGACTTGCCGGCGAAGGCGGTCAGGTCGATCGAAATCTCGACCCATCCCTCCTTCGACTTTTCCGCCGAAACGGGATGCGTCGCGATCTCCTTGCCCTCGACCACGACGGTCAGCGTCCAGGAGTCGCCGGGATTGTGGCCCACGACCGCCTTCACGGTCGTGTCGCGCGTCGCGTCGATCTGGCGCCGCAGCGTCGGGAGACGGGCCGTCCCTTCGGCGAACGTCTGGAGGACGTTCGTCTTGCCGAGCAGGCTCGCCGTCTTCTGAAGCTCGGGCTTGCAGTTCAGCAGGCGCCAGCCGGGCGCGACGGCCTCGACGGTCTTGTTCGCCACGAGGCCGGCGTCGCGGTTGCCGCCGCCGTTCGGGACCGGCGCGCCGTTGGCCACCGCGGGACGGTGGGGATCGCCCGTCGCGACCTGGGGCAGCGGCTTGAGCGGCAGCGTGCCGCGCCGCAGGAACAGGATCGCGAAGCAGGTCCCGAGCGGCGCGCCGCCCGGGAGCTTGTCGTCGGTCCCCCAGACGCCGTCCTGCTGGATCCCCAGCAGATGGTTCGCGCCCTCGGGGTACCACTCGTGCTGGCCCATCCTCTCGGTCCCGTAGAGCATGCCGACGCGCTCCAGGCCATAGAGGTAGTAGAGGTAGGCGAAGCTGATCTTCTTGGGGTTCTTCGTCACGTCGAAGTTCGTCGCGAGCCAGTTGAGCCCCTTGTTCACGTTGCCGTCGACCTTGTAGTCCACTCCCATGAAGTAGTCGTAGATGCAGAGCGCGCCGGTCGCGCCCACGGTCATGCTGCCGTAGCTGGTATTGCCGACGCCGTTCGGGTTGTCCTCGCCGCCCATGTTGCCGTGGTCGTTGTAGCCCCAGCCGCCGTCGCCGTTCTGCGACCGGGTCCACCACTGCCGCGCCCGCTGGAGGACGGCGGGATCGACGTCGATGTTCGCGTCGAGGCACGCGCGCAGCCCGAGGGCGGCATACTGCGAGTTCGAGTTGTCGCCGTTGGGCGGACCGGGCTTCCGCTTCCGGACCGGGATCTTCGGGATGGTGTTGGTCTTGCCCGGCCCCTTCTTGCCCTCGACGGTCGTCTTGCCCGCGCCGGACGCCGGGGCCTTCGCGGGATCGGTTCCCGGCGGCGGAGGCGGCGCGTTCGGATCGGTGTTGCTGCCGCCGCCGGTGGCGACGTCATCCGGCGTCTTCTTCCGCTTCGGGACCTCGTACGTCGTG
>Ga0134121_10001022_pt1 | contig 27863 bp, 23 predicted proteins | sample KB301_FD_96463 | JGI IMG/M metagenome (GOLD analysis project Ga0134121, IMG submission 96463) | Terrestrial soil microbial communities without Nitrogen fertilizer from Kellogg Biological Station, Michigan, USA - KB3-0-1 | ecosystem: Environmental > Terrestrial > Soil > Unclassified ... | reverse complement strand
CTCCTTGGAAAACGCTACGCGTTTCCCACAGCTGGCCCACCGCCGACGGCGAGCTCCCCCGGGTAAGAATCTTAACGGCGCGATGAACTACCCTTCGGTAAGATTCCTACGTGGCTTGACACGCCTGGGGCGTCGCTTGCCTCAGCCGCCTCAGCGCAGGCGGACGCGGGCGAACCGACGCTTGCCCACCTTGAACAGGTACGGCTCGGGCCGGGGCGCCAGCTCCAGCGTCGGATCGCTCGCGCGCTCGCCGTCGACGGTCACCGCGCCCTGCTGGATGAGCCGCCGAGCTTCGCCGTTGCTCGGCGCCAGCTCGGCGGCGGTGAGCAGCTTGGCGAGATTCCAGGCACCGTCGAGATCCTTCTCGGGAACTTCGTCCGGCACGCCGCCGCCGCCGAACACGGCGTCGAACTCGGCTTCCGCCTGGCGTGCGGCCTCCTCGCCGTGGAACTGCGTCACCAGACGTCGGGCCAGCTCCTGCTTGACGAGCTTGGGGTGGAGCTCCCCCGCCTCCATCTGCCGCCGCCGCGATTCGATCTCGGCCTGCGGCAGCTCCGTCAGCAGCAGATACCAGTCCCACAGCAGCGAGTCGGGTATCGACATGGTCCGGCCGTAGACCTCGCGCGGCGGATCCTCGACGGCGATGGCGTTGCCCAGGCTCTTGGACATCTTCTCGTGGCCGTCGAGGCCGACCAGCAGAGGCACGGTGAGCACCACCTGCGGCTCCAGCCCTTCCTCTTTCATCAGGTCGCGTCCCACCAGGAGGTTGAAGATCTGGTCGTGGCCGCCGAGCTCGACGTCGGCCTTGAGGAAGACGGAGTCGTAGCCCTGAGCCAGCGGGTAGAGCAGCTCATGGAGATGGATCGGGCGGTTCTCCTGGAACCGGGTCTTGAAATCTTCCCGCTCCATCATCCGCGCCAGGGTGTAGCGGCCGGCGAGGCGGATGAGCCCGTGCGAGCCGAGGGCGCCGAGCCAGCGGTTGTTGTCGTCGACCACGGTTTCCGCCTCGTCGAGAATGTGGAAGACCTGCCGCTTGTAGGTGCGGGCGTTGGCTTCCACCTCGTCCTCGGTGAGCTGGGGGCGGGTGGCCTTCTTCCCCGTGGGATCGCCGATGCGGGCGGTGAAGCCGCCGAGCAGGAACACCACCCGGTGGCCGAGCTGCTGGAAGTGCCGCATCTTGCCCAGCAGCACCGTGTGGCCGAGGTGGAGATCGGGCGAGGAGGGATCGAAACCGGTCTTGACGATCAGCGGCTGGCCGGTACGGCGGGACCGTTCCAGCTTGGAGCGCAGCTGCGCCTCGTCGACCAGATCGACAGCGCCGCGCCGGAGCAGCGCCAACTGCTCTTCGACAGGAGGAAACTCTTGGGCTGTCATCAGAAGTTGATGTACTCGAGCTCAGGGTTGAGCACCGGTCTCGCCGCGATGCCGCGGCGCAGGTCCGGCGGCCGGAAGAGGAGGACGAGCCAGGCCCCGAGGACGGCGGCGAACATCCGGATGCGCGCCCGTGAGCCCTTGATCAGTCCCCGCTTCTTCTCTTTGACAAGGTGCTTGAGGTTGTACATGACGGTGGTGGTGGTGCGGCATCCGAGCTGCCGGCAGGCCCAATTGAGCCCGGTCTCGATGGCGAAGCCCTCGCGATGGCTCTCGGGGACGGCGTCGAAGATCTCCCGCCGCAGGCAGCGGATGCCTGAGAGCAGCGGCCCCGTAAGAGGTTGGAGGAAGTCGGCCATCCGGCCGCGGTGGCGGATACCGATGTTCATGTCGGAGTGGCCGGAGAGAACGGGCTGGACCAGCCGGTCGAGGAGCTCGATCGTCAGGTTCATGATGTCGCCGTCGACGAAGAGGAGGATCGGGGCCGTGGTGTGGGCGACGCCGATGGCCATGGCCCTCCCCTTGCCCTGGTTCTCCCGCAGGTGGATGGTGCGCAGCCCTTGAGCCCGGGCGATGGCCACCGTGCCGTCCGTCGAGCCGTCGGAAACGACGAGGATCTCATCGATGGCCGGGGTGGCCTTGAGCACCGACAGGACTTCGATCAGCGTCGCCTCCTCGTTGTATGCCGGTACGATGGCGGCGACGCGGAGGCCGGCTTCGCGACGTACACTCATCTCAAGTCCTCCGCTCGCGCTGGCTTGCAAGAACGCGGCCGGACGAAGCTCCCCGGGACGGCTGCTCTAAAGAATACCGGATCTCTCACCGTCCATCGAGGGGCGCGGTCTCCCGAATCCAGGAGGGCGGCGAGGGCTCCACGGCGGCTCCCGGGAGGATCTCGCCCTCGGCGACCACACGGGCATCGCCGGCCAGGAACCAGCTTCCTGCCTCCGGGTCTCCATCCACCGTGAGCGCGAAACCTCCTTGCGTCTCCACCGTCAAGGGCAGCCGGGCCTTGCCGAGGTGGAGACCGACAGCGGCCCCTGCCAGGCAGCCGGTGCCGCAGGACAGTGTCTCGTCCTCGACGCCCCGCTCATAGGTGCGGATTTCCATTCGGTCGTGTGCGGGGAAGCGGACGAAGTTGACGTTGGTCCCGGCGTCTCCAAAGAGGTGGTGGCGCCGGATCTGAGCGCCAAGCTCGTGGACAGGGGCGGTTTCCAGTCCTTCGGACCAAACGAGCACGAAATGCGGAACGCCGACGAGAATGCGCCACCCCGAGTGGGCCGCGCCACCGAGGTCCACCGTCAACGGCTCCGGCGGCTCAGGCGGGGCGGGCAGCTCCACTGCGGTGCGGCCTTCGTCAAGCCGCCGGGCCTCGACGTTTCCGGCGCCGGTTCGTAATCGAACTCGTCCCTCGGCCCAACCGAGGTGAAAGGCAAGTTGGGCGGCGCAGCGGGTGCCGTTGAGGCAGAGGTCGGCGGCCAAGCCGTCGGCGTTGAAGTAGTCCATGGTGGCCCCGGCGGCCCCTTCGCCGGTGGCCCGCCGCAGGACGAAGAGGCCGTCGGCGCCCATCGAGACGCCGCGCCGGCACCAGGCGCGGATGCGCTCGGCGCTGGGTGTTTCCCAAGGTTCCGCCAGCGCCAGGAAGTCGTTGCCGCTGCCGGAGACCTTATAGAAGCGCGTCATGGCGCCTCGGCCCGCACCTCGGCTCCGGGGTCGCTCTCGTTGCCCGTCTTGTCGATCGCCGTTACCCGATAGCCGTAGGACTGGCCGGCGGTCACCGCGGTGTCGATGTACTCCGGCGTCGGCAGCGGCTGGGCGGTGACGCGCTCGAAGGAGCCGTTGCCGGTACGCCGGTAGACGATGTAGCCGGCGAGGTCTTCGGCGTCCACGGATTTCCAGACCAGGCGAATGCGGCCGGCTTCGGCAAGCGCCACGACCTCGGCGGGCACCGCAGGCGGGAAGCGGTCCTGATAGCGCACCTCGTGCTCGCTGCCGACGGCGCTCTCCACCACCGGCTCGCGCTGGGCGAGGGCGGTGACGGTATAGATGTAGCTCTGGCCGAAACGAGCGGTGGAATCGAGCCAGCTCCGTTCCTCGGCGCCGGCGACGTGAACCGGCTGGCCGTGGAAGCGCTCCTGGGCATCGCGCCGGTAGATGTTGTAGCCGCCGGCCGCGCCCGTCACCCCCGCCCACTCCACCAGCACGCCGTCGGCACGGGCGGTGACGGTGAGCCGCTCAGGCGCCGGCGGCGGCGCCTTGGGCACCACCGCGGAGACGTTCGAGATCTCGGAGCGGTCGCCCTCCTCGCCGAAGGTACGCACGGCGAAGTAGTGGGCCACGAGCGGCGAGCCCGCGGGCGCAGGGGTGGTCCCTGGCACGGGAGTCGTCGCCGGAGCCGGCGTGGCCGCGGGTGCCGGTTTGGCTGGCGCCGGGGGCGCCGGAGGCACCGGCAGGGTGATGACGATGCGGTCGCCCGAGGTCGCGGCGGTCAGGTCCGCGCCCACCACCTTGGTGAGCGTCTTGCCGGTGGACGCGAACTGCTTCGGGTCCATGGCGATGGGCTTGCCATCCGATCCCGCCTGGCGGGTCGCGTTAAGAACCTCGACCGCCGAGATGCCGGGCAGCGCCAGACCGGCGGCCGTCGTCTTGGGATAGGTGAAGGTCAGCACGATCTGCGCCCCCTGCTGGGTGGCCACAAGATCCTTGGTGGTCGCCGGCACCGCCTTGAGAGGCGGCAGGGGCGGACCTTGTTTGCCGCAAGCGGCGAGGACGGCCACCGCCAGGACCACGGTGCCGAGGACGATCGCGACTGCACGCTGTCTAGAGCACGGTTTATAGGACATAACGGGAGAGATCCTGGTCCTGGACGATGTCCGACAGCACCCGGCGCACGTACTCGCCGTCGACCTTCACTTCCTCTCCCGACATGTCGGGAGCTTCGAAGGAGACCTCGTCGAGCAGCCGCTCCATCAGGGTCGAGAGCCGGCGGGCGCCGATGTTCTCGGTCGAGGAATTGACCTCGACGGCGAGGCGCGCGATCTCGGCCACCGAATCGGTGGTGAACTCCAGCTTCACCCCCTCCGTCGAGAGCAGGGCCGAGTACTGCTTGGTGAGCGCGGTTTCCGGCTCGGTGAGGATGCGCACGAAATCGTGCTCGGTGAGCGCGTCGAGCTCGACCCGGATCGGGAAGCGCCCCTGCAGCTCGGGAATCAGGTCCGAGGGCTTGCTGACGTGGAAGGCGCCGGCGGCAATGAAAAGGATGTGATCCGTCTTCACCATGCCGTACTTGGTGGAGACGTTCGTCCCCTCGACGATGGGCAGCAGGTCGCGCTGCACGCCTTCGCGCGAGATGTCGGGGCCGCGGCTCCCCTCGCGGCCGGCGATCTTGTCGATCTCGTCGAGGAAGATCAGGCCGCCCTGCTCGACCCGGCTGCGCGCTTCGCGGGAGACCTGGGCGCGGTCGATGAGCTTCTCCGCCTCCTGCTGAACGAGGATCTCCCGCGCCTCCGCCACCGTGACCTGCTGCTTCTTCTTGCGGCCGAACAGGCCGGGGAGCATCTCCTTGATGTTCATCCCCACCTCTTCGACTCCCTGCGGGGTGAACATCTCGAGGCTGGGATAGGACGACTCGTCCACCTCGACGTCCACCTTGCGGTGGTCGAGGGCGCCGGAGCGCAGCTTTTCGCGGAACTTCTCCCGCGTCGCGGCGAGCTCGTCCTCGTTCTCCTCCTCGTGGCGCAGATAGCTGCTCACGGGCCGCGGCGGCACCAGAAGCTGGAGCAGCCGGTCTTCGGCGCGCACCGCCGCGGCTTCGCGCACCGCCTCCCGCTTCTCCTCCTTGACCATGGTGACGGCGATCTCCACCAGGTCGCGCACCATCGACTCGATGTCGCGGCCGACGTAGCCCACCTCGGTGAACTTGCTGGCCTCGACTTTGAGGAAGGGCGCCTTGGCGAGACGGGCCAGGCGGCGGGCGATCTCCGTCTTGCCGACGCCGGTGGGGCCGATCATCAGAATGTTTTTCGGTGCGATCTCGTCGCCGAGCTCCGGCGGCAGCTGCTGGCGGCGCCAGCGGTTGCGCAGGGCGATGGCCACGGCGCGCTTCGCCTGCCGCTGCCCGACGACGAACTTGTCGAGCTCGGAGACGATCTGCCGGGGCGTCATGTTCTCTATCGCGGGACCGGCTTGCGTCTCGGTGGTGACGGACGTGGACATGGCTCCTCAGAGCTCCTCTAGCGTCAGGCGGTCGTTGGTGAAGATGCAGATCTCGGCCGCGATCCTCATCGCCTCGCGCACGATTTCCGAGGCGGAGAGAGACGTGTGACGCATCAGGGCTCGCGCCGCCGCGAGTGCGTAGTTGGCCCCCGAGCCGATGGCGAACACGCCATCCTCGTCGTCGGGCTGCAACAGCTCGCCGACGCCGGAGACGAAGAAACTCTTTTCCTTGTCGGAGACGACGATCACGGCCTGCAGCTGGCGCAGGGCGCGGTCGGTGCGCCAATCCTTGGCCAGCTCGACGACGGCCCGTTCCAGATTGCCGTTGAACTCCTCGAGCTTCGATTCCAGTCGCGCGTAAAGAGCCAGCGCGTCGGCGCCACCGCCGGCGAAACCCACCAGGACTTTCCCCTTCCCGGCGCGGCGAATTTTCTTGGCGCTGCTTTTGACGATGGTGGTGTTGTTCATCGTCACCTGGCCGTCGCTCGCCATGCAGACCTGTCCGTCGCGGCGAACGAGCAGCACCGTGGTAGAGGTAAAAGTATCCATGGGGGGGAGATTGTATATCAGGGGGAGGAAAGGGCTTCGAGGAAGCCTTCGGGATCGTCCGGCGTAACGATCAACCGCCTCTCGCCCAGGTCCACCAACACCGCATGGGCGAGATCGCTGGCATAGAGATCGATCTCTCCCAGAAGGTGGGACTCGAAGCCGCCCGTGCCCGCCGCCACGCCGCCGCTGGTGGCCAGGGTCTCCAGATGGGCGATCTCCACGGCCGTCAAGCGCCGGCCCTCGGCGCCGGCAGCCGCGAAACGTTCGCGGCGGCGGCGCATCTGGACGCCGAGCCAGCCGCCTCCCGTCTCCAGCCAGAACGGATCGAGATCGCCGCTCATCCGCCACGCCGTCCAGGGAATGAGGGCCACCACGAGAGCGATGAGAGCAGGACTGATCCGTCCCGCCGCTCCGGCCGCGAGCGCCACCGCCAGCATGAGGACGGTCAAGCCCACGAGCAACAGCCGCAGGCGCCGCCGTCCCCGCAGAATGGCGCCGCCCGGGGTGCAAGGAAACCGCCGCGCCGTCACCGCAATCTTTCCCGGCATTCCCGCCATCATTCGCCCTGCTCCCGCCGCGCCCGCGGATGAGCGTCGCGGTAGACCGAGAGCAGCCGGTCGACCTCCAGATGCGTGTACTTCTGCGTCGTGGAAAGCGAGCTGTGCCCCAGCAGCTCCTGAATGGCCCGCAAGTCGGCGCCGTTCTCCAGCAGGTGGGTGGCGAAAGTATGACGAAGCGTGTGGGGATGGACGCCCCGGGCCACGGCCGCCGCATCCACCCAGCGGTCGATCACCCGGCGCACCGAGCGGTCGGTGAGCCGGCCGCCGGCGGCGTTGAGGAAAACAGGCTCGTCCAAATCCCCTGGTTTGCGAACTCCCTCCCAAACGTCCAGCCAGCGCCGCATCGCCTCCGCGGCCGGCCGACCGAAGGGAACCATGCGCTCCTTGCTCCCCTTGCCCATCACCCGCACCACCCGAGCCGGCAGATCGACGTCCCGCCAGTCGAGCCCCACCAGCTCCGAAACCCGCAAACCCGCGGCGTAGAGCATCTCCAGGATGGCCCGGTCGCGCCGCACCAGCGGCTCGTCGCCCTCCGGCGCCTCGATCAGATTTTCGACCTCGCCCGGCCGCAAGTGGCGAGGGAGATTCTTGGGCACCTTGGGAGTGCGCACCCCCTGGGCAGGATTGGCGGTCAGCACTCCCTCGCGGCAGGCGAAGCGAAAGAGACTGCGCACCGCCGAAAGAGTCCGCCCCTGGCTGGTCTTCGCCAGCCCCTTGTGAGTCATCGCCGCCAGGAACGAGCGCACCGCGAGGGCGTCGACCTCCCCCGGCCGGATCTCGCCTGCCTCTTTACCCAGGAAATCGCGGGCCAGGAATTCGAGGAACGAGGCGAGGTCGTGCTCGTAGGCGCGCAAGGTTTCTGGAGAGACCTGCCTCTCGCCGTGGAGATGCTCGAGGTATTGATGGATCAGGCGACGCATTGGGTTGATTCTACTTTGTCAGTCTCAGTGTCCGCGCCAAAACCAAGCGCCCCGTTGGGGCGGCCCTCATTCCCCCTGCCCCCTCTCTCCCAGCCTCCCCCCCGCCTGACGGGAGAGAGGGGGACTTCTGGGGCGTTCCTGCTTTTCTGTCTTTTCTCCAGCTCGGGGGAGGGCGGTGGGCTTTCTCCCTCTTCTCCCGTCGGGAAGGGGGGGAGGCTGGGAGAAGAGGGCCGGGGTGATGAGGGTCTTCCGCCTCCGGTAGAGATCCGGCCAAGCAGATTCAAGCGCTCGCCACAGCTTCCGCAACGACCGCCGCGGCCAACCCATTCCGCCTCGTCCACGCACCCAAATCTCCCCGCGCCCGCTCCACATACGCCGCCCGGCGGTCGCCTTTACGCAGCCGCGTCTCCAACTCCGTGAACAGTCCATAGTTGATATTGGCCGGCTGGAAGTGCTTCGGATCCGATTCCGTCAGGTGCCGAGCCAACGCCCCGAGCGCCGTGGTGGCCGGGAACGGCTCCGGCGTCTGCCCTTGCCGCTCCAGAGACATATAGATACCAATCGCGAGTCCCGTGGCCGCCGATTCGAGGTAGCCCTCGACGCCCGTGATCTGTCCCGCGAGCCGCACCCGGGGCGACGTCTTCACCCGGTAGTGCGCGTCGAGGTGGGTGGGGGCGTTGATGAAGGTGTTGCGGTGAATCTGCCCGAAGCGGACGAAGCGGGCGTTTTCGAGGCCCGGGATCATGCGCAGCACGCGATCCTGCTCGCCCCATTTCATCCGCGACTGGAAACCCACGAGATTGAAGTGGCTCTTGGCCAGGTTCTCCTGACGGAGCTGGACCACGGCCCAGGGCCGCCGCCCGTCCGGAGCGCGGAGGCCCACCGGCTTCATGGGACCGTAGCGCAGCGTGTCCAATCCGCGCCGCGCCAGCTCCTCGATGGGCAGGCAGCCCTCGAAGAAAACGGCCTTCTCGAACTCGTGGGGGGCCACGACCTCGGCCTCCGTCACCGCCTGATGGAAGGCAAGATATTGATCGCCGTCCATGGGGGCGTTCAAGTAGTCGTCGCCCTCGCCCTTGCCGTAGCGCGATTGCCAGAAGAGCTTCGCGTGATCCAGGCTCTCCGCCTCCACGATGGGCGCGATGGCGTCGTAGAAGTAGAGGTACTCGCTCCCCAGCAGCTCTTGGAGCCGGGCGGACATGGCCTCGGAGGTAAGGGGGCCGGTTGCGAGGACCACCTGGGTCTCGGCAGTGCCCTCGGATGTCGGAATCTCCGTCACCTCCCCGCGCCGCAGCTCGATCCGAGGATGCCCGGCGATCGCCGCCGTCACCAATGCCGCGAAGCGGTCGCGATCGAGGGCGAGGGCAGAGCCCGCCGGCACGCACGCCTGCCGGGCCATACCGATAATCAGCGAGTTGAACGACTCCATCTCCCGCTTGAGCAGCCCGGCGGCGTGGAAAGGGTCGTCGCTCCGTAGCGAGTTGCTGCACACCAGCTCAGCGAGGTCCCCCGTCTTGTGGGCCGGGGTCCCGTGGACGGGCCGCATCTCGTAAAGGACGACGTCAACGCCCCGCTCGGCAAGCTGCCAGGCGCACTCCGAGCCCGCGAGGCCGCCGCCGATGACGTGGACGGGTATAGACATACGGGGGAGTATAAGGCGAGGAGGGCCGGAGGTTTTCCCCCGCCCAAGACCCTCACCCTGACCCTCTCCCGACCACCCCATCCCCCTCCCCGGGAGAGGGAACCCGGCTGGGGCGTCCTGGCTGTTCTCCCTCTTCTCCCGGCGAGGGGGATGGGGTGGTCGGGAGAAGAGGGCCGGGGTGATGAGGGTCTTGGGCGGGGGCGCACGCGTTGAAGATGTTGGTGAGTCGCCGCCTCATGGTGCTGAACCGAGAAGTTCAGTCACGACGCCCATCCCCGCCCGGGCATAAATGCCAGGGCTAGGCACGACGCCGGATGAATCCGGCTTGAAGTCCCCTTCAGGGGGCGCTGTTCATAGCCCCGGCATTTATGCCCGGGCGAAGGCGGGCGTTTCGACGAGATTGCGCGCTTTCCAGACACCCTCTCAGCTCTTCAATCCCCGCCAAGCGTCCCCTCCAACCACCCCACCTCCCGCTCCCGCCGTCCATACCCGGTCTCGTTCACCAGCACCCGCGCCCGCGCCACATGCCGCCGCGCCGCGGCGAGATCCCCCTGATCTCGGCAGAGGCGCGCCCACTCAAGGTGCGCGTCGCACTGGTGAAGCCGCATCGGGCCGCGTTCGGCTATCTCCAGAGCTTCGGTGAGGTCCGCGGCGGCGCCGCTAAAGTCGGAACGAAAGCGCCGAAGGGCGGCGCGGACCAGGAGACCGCGAGGCAGATAGTCCTCCCGTGCGGCCTGCTGCAAGCGGTCCACCGCCCGGTCTAGAGGCTCGGCAGCGCGGGCGAGCTCAGTGGTTTGGTCTTTTCCGGCCATGAGGGCCAAGGCGAGGCGAGCGCGGGCCAAGGAGAGGTGATCGAGGGCAATGATGAGAAGGGAAGGGCCGCCATGTTGGGCCCATTTCCCCAACGCCCGCGTTGCCCGATCTAACACCTCACGATAGATCTGCCGGAACCGCTCTGCCTCTTCCTCGCTAGTGTTGAGTCTGGCAAGTCCGTCCAGCCCGGACCCGTCCTCAGGCTCCGCACGGCCCAATAGCAGATCACTATAACGAAAGCTCGCGGGCGAGTAGAACCGTGGGTAGACAGGCTGCAACTCCGGCTGCAGGATCTCGGCTTCGCGAAAAACAGTCGCGCTCTTCTCCATCTGCCCCGTCTGGTGCAGAGCGTCGGCCCATGTTCTGCGATGGCTCATCATAAAAAAGACGTCACCGTTGCGATCGGCCAGTTTGACGCTTTGCTCACCTAACGCCACGGCGCGTGGAATTTCTCCTATGGTCAGGGTCAGCCCGCAGAGGTTGTTGGAGGAGCTGGAAGCACCTTTCCCGTCATCCCGCTCGATATACATTTCCATGCTCGCCTGCATTGGCTCGACCGCCTCCGCCAAGCGGCCCAGGGCACGCAGGACAAATGCCGCCTCATTCAAAACAAACGCCTGAGCCATCGATGTAAGGCTGGCAGAAGGCTGGTACCAGTGGCGATCGAAGAAGCCCGCTAGTACTGTCAACTCCGAACCGAAGGCTCCAAGCTTACTCGCGCTGTAGAATCCCTCCCCACGCTGGATCCGCCGCTGATAGACCTCGTCCAGCACTTCCTGCTGTCGACCTGCTTTACAGCCGTGGACGACGGCAGCGTAAAGAGGTTGCATCGCTTCCAGGGTGTCGGGGAGGTCCGGCGCTGCCTGGCACAGGTACTCGTAGAGGCGCCGATTGCCTTCCTGCCAGGCGTCGGGGCGATTGCTCTCGAGCTCTTCCGCGAAGCAGGCGCGCACCAGGGGATGGGCGTCGAGGGTTTCCGGCTCCCGCGGATCGGCCGCCGCCAGCAGGTTGTGGTCCCGTAGGGTGGCGGTGGCGAAATGCCAATCCTCGTCTGAGAGATCCACCAGGGGCTCTGTGAGCCCAGGGATCGGCGGCGCGGCGCGCAGGGCTTTCAGGGCGTCGGCCTCGGCGGGCCGGTCGAAGAGGCCGAGCAGGCGGAGGATCGCCAGCTCCGGTCCCTCTCCCAGCCAGCGGGCGTAGGCGTCGATCACGCGGAAGGCGTGGCCACCCTGTTTCTCGTCGGCGCGGTGAAGGTCGATCTCGCGCCGCTTGCGGACGTCGCCGCCATGAGCCCGGCGTAGGAAGTTACCGAGGAGGGTTAGGGTGAGAGCGTGTCGCTGGAACTCCTCGACCGCGGTGCGCAGCTCGCTCTCGCGGCCGGTCACGCCGAGCTGGCGGAGCAGGGCCACGGCGGCGTCGGGCTCCAAGACCTCCAGGGGGATCTGCGGCGCCGTGCTCGGGGAGCCGGTGAGGTCGGTGATTCGTTCCCGGGTGGTGACAACGCACAGGCCCAGGTTACCCGCGGCCAGGCCCTTGAGGAGCGCGGTGAGGCCGGGGTCCTTGAGACGCCCCTCAATCTCTGGCCGGCCCGGTGGATATTGCAGAGGCTCGACGCCGTCGAGGACGAGCAGGGAGCGCTCCTTCCTTATTAGATAGGCGAGGCGAGCGCCACGGTCGTGCAGAGAGCCAGCTTTGGGGTCGGGATCGCCGAAGAAGCGGAGGGCGTAGTCGATGAACGGCTCGGCGGAGGTGTTCTGGTCTTTGCTTCCCTGGCTGTAGAACGACCAGTCGAGCACCCGCGAGACCCCGCGCCAGCCGTCGGCCGCCATGCGGTCCATCCAGCGGGCGACCAGCGCCGACTTGCCGACGCCGCCAAAGGCCACCAGGGTGAGGACGTGGATGGAAGGGTCCTCCCAGGCGGCATCCAGACGGGCGAGCTCTGCATCGCGGCCGACAAACTGCGGGCCGGGGATGGGCAGGCGGCCGATATCGAGTTGGAGGCCGGGGATCTTGGCCCTCTCGTCGAGGTACCAGGCCAGCACCTCGGAATGCCGCCGGAGCAGATCCTCGATGTCCTCCCAGCCCAGGACATCGACGGCGAACAGGCCGTCCTCCTTGTGCAATTCCGCCAGATCCCTCGCCCCTTGCTGGAGCGCCGTACTGCGTCTGGCTGTGGTGGCGAAGATGAAGCGTTGAAGGGGAGGCCGGAAAGCCTTGGCCTTCTCCACCTCTTCCTGAAGCTCCGCCACGAGAGCCTGGTCAGTGACGAGAGTGGCCGAACTGTGTTGCTTGCACTGGACGCCGTTGAGCCCGGAGCCCCCGAAGTGATCCTCGCCGTAGAGATCGACCCCGTCCTGCCGCTGGCCGGAGCGGCCGTGAAGCTTGGCGCCCGCGTCCTTCCAGACCACTCGGAAGAGGGCGAGAACGAGATCCTCGAGGTCGTCGTCTCCCTTGGGAGGCGGGATCTCCTTGCGTGGCGGTTCACTCACGTGGCAAGCCTTTCTTTTGTGCCTAAATTATCACGGCCGGCTGGGAGCCCGGGCCCTGCCTCGCCACACCGGCCGCGACCGAAGCCACTAAATCGACCGCCCTGAGACCAATTCAAACGATCTTGGCCCTGCCTATTGACAATGCCAGTATTCTCATCCTATACTGCCGACATTGGAAGCTGATTTAGAAGCTTCAAGCCGTAACGATGGCAGCAACCCAGGAATTCCGGCGCCAATATCGGCGTCTGAACCGAGAGCCCCGAAAGGGCTCGAGAAAGGAGTAGACCATGTCTACCTCAAACCAGAATGCGAACGACCTCAAGCAGTGGGAGCAGACGACGACCTCCATCACCGCCAATGCCGCGGACCTGCCGCAGACGGAAATCCCGCGTGCGGCCCTGGTGAAGCTGACTGACGAGCTCCGCAAGCTCGTCGTCGACCAGAAGCTCTTCCAGGCCAACAAGCAGCAGACCTCGCAGCGGATCGCCGAGATCCATGCCGAGGGGAACCGGCTGGCCACCATCCTGCGGGGGCTGGTCAAGCAGCACTACGGCATCCGCAACGAGAAGCTGGTCGAGCTCGGAGTCAAGCCGTTCCGTGGCCGCGTCCGCAAGGCGGCTCCGGAAGTGCCACCTCCGACCACGAATGAGCCGACACCTGCGGTTCCCACCATTTCTACCGCCAAGTAACTCTGGCTGAAACTTCACTGGGGGCGTGCCAAGCGCACGCCCCCTTTTTTTGTCTCGACTCCAACCTGAATGAGGTTCTCCCGGAAGACAAGCTTGCCGCGGCGCCGGTAAGCTTGCCGCGCTGGCGGGAAGGTTCTCAGCAGGCAGATAAGCTTCTCGCGCCGCCAGCAAGCTTCCAGTGTCGCTGATAAGGTTGTCTTGTCGCTGGATAAGCTTACCGGGCGGCTGAGAACGTTGCCGGTGGCCGGATAAGCTTACCGCGGGACCCGATAAGCTTACCCGCTGCCGGATAAGCTTCTCGCTGGTCCGGGAAGCTTATTGGCCGCCGGATAAGCTTCTCGCGGATCTGGGAGGCTTCTCAGCCGGCGGATAAGCTTGCCGTGCCGCTGAGAAGGTTCTCCAGTCGCTGGATAAGCTTATCGCCAGCCTGACAAGCTTCCCGGCGGCCGGATAAGCTTCTTGGAGACGGGGAAACTTCTCAGCCGGCGAGGAAAGTCATCCCCTTCAATGACCGCAGGCAAGGAGGCACCATGTTTGGATCGACGATCATCGACGTGGCGATCGGAATGGTCTTCGTCTATCTTTTGATCAGCCTGATCTGCTCGGCGCTCAACGAATACATCGAATCCAAGTTGAAGAACCGGTCGAAAGACCTCGCGAAGGGGATCGCCAACCTTCTCGGTGATCCCCAACTGGTCAAGGACCTTTACCAGCACCCGCTCGTCAAAGCGCTCTACTCAGGGACGGATCTCCCCTCCTACATTCCTGCCCAGACCTTCTCGCTCGCCCTGTGGAACCTTGCCACTTATGCCCAGGAGGGTAAGGACGCGGCCGTCGCCGTAACGCGGAGCCTGCCGGAGATCCGCAAAGTGGTTTCCCAGATGCAAAATTCCGAGCTGAAGCGGGCCCTGCTGACCCTCATGGACGAGGCGGGAAACGACCTCGAAAGGGCGCGAGTGAATGTGGAGCGGTGGTACGACGATGCCATGGACCGCGTTTCGGGCTGGTATAAGCGGCGAACACAGTGGATCCTCCTGGCGCTCGGCCTGGCCTTTGCCGTGGCCCTCAACATCGACAGCATCAGGATCGCCGACCGGCTCTACCTGGATACTCCGATGCGCAACGCCATCGCCGCCACCGCCGAGGGGTACGCCGCCGCCGCCCGCACCGCCGGCACTGTTCCGCCCGAGAAGCAGATTAAAGAGAATTTCAATCGCATCAATCACCTCGGCCTCCCTCTCGGCTGGGACCTGAAGGAGATCAAGAAAGGCAAACGCTCTACGGGTGAATGGCTGGGAGCGATGGTCCTCAAGCTGCTCGGACTCATCCTCACCGGCTTGGCCGTCTCCCTCGGCGCCCCCTTCTGGTTCGATCTGCTCAACAAGTTCATGGTGGTGCGCTCCACGATCAAGCCACGGGAGAAGAGCGAGGAGACTCCCTCGAAGGACAAGCAAAAAGCGGAGACCCCGGCGCCGGCAGGCCCGGACGCCCCCACCCCGGCAGCAGCGTAAACATCGCCAGGCCGCCCGGGCGCGCAGTCGCGGAGGTCCTTCAATGAAACCATGGCACCTATCCCGTACGGACCCGACCCAAGCCGCACTTCCTCCTGGTACGCATCACCGAGATCCGGTGAGGGCTCACGTGGATCTCGACCCGCCTCACCAACTCCGGGAGCTGAGTCACCGCCGTCGTGGTTTGAGGCACCGCCATCGCGGTTTGAGTCACGAGGATATCGGACTGCGACACCGCCACCCCGAGTTGCGTCACCGGCATCTCGGCTTGAGTCACCACCATCTCGGACTGCGTCACCGGACCCGCGGGTCGACTCACCAGACCCGCGGGTTGCGTCACCACACACAGGGATTGCGTTACGCAATCCGGCTGGTGCGTCACCAGACCCAGGGGTTGCGTTACGCGACCCGGCTGGTGCGTCACTACGAACGCGAATTGCGTTACGCGACCCGCGGGGTGCGTTACGCTCATCCCGGGTTGCCTTACGCAATTCGAGCTCGCCGTGATGCACACCGCGAATCTCGTGATGCACGAGCTCTCCGGCGCGTGTCACGAAGCGAGCTCGCGTGTCGCCATCGCATCGGGCGCTTCGCCCGTCGGCTGTGACCTGACTCGCAGTTGGATTCCTACGTCGCCTCGGCAGCTGGCGAAGACTCCACCGCGTCGCCGGCTGAGGCAGCCCGGACGAAAGGCCTCACCCGACTCGGATTCCGTCGTTCTCATTGAAGTGGACGCTTGGCCCGAACCTTCGCCGTTGCCGCTTTCCTTTCGAGCTGTAGCACGTAGCCGTCGGGAGCCTGAAGACGTAGCGGACCTCTTGAGGCTGCCGTCAAGGCGCTCGTCTCCAAATTCTCCGTTGGTTTCTGATGATACGCTGGCACCTATCCAGCTCGATCAGGCAATGGACGTACAATGGAATTGGAGGTCTCTATGGCGACCCGAGCTGAGCGTTTCCTGGTCGACGAAGACGGCAGGCGAGTCGGAGTCGTCCTTGATATCGTGGAATACAAGAAGCTCCTAGAAGATGTAGAGGCGCTCGAAGCGATCCGTGCCTTTGACGCCGCCAAGGCCAGCGGCGACGAAGTCATCCCCTTCGAACAGGCGGTTGAGGAGATCGAGAAAAGCCGCAGATGAGCTACGGCCTCTCGATCCTGCGAAGTCGCAAAGTTGGTACCCGTCCATTTCTTCGACAGAGATTGAATCATGACTATTCCTGGTCGGCGAATCAAGCGAACGCGGTTGATTCAGGCCGAGAAGTGTCGTAGCGGTAGAGGTCGAAATGGTCGTCCCGGTCGATGACCCGGCTGAGCCCTGCTATGAAGCTGAGACGGTGCAGTTCCTACGGGAAGTCAAGGAGCATGCCGAGCAAGGCGAGGTAGCCTGGTTGAAGAAGAGGGGCAAGGTCTACGCTGCCTTGGAGGCCACGTAAGGACCCAGGGGCCCTTCGACACCCTCGGAGTCGCTGGCTCGCGATCGAGAAGAGCCGGTGCAACGTTGCCAGCTGCGGGAAGCCCGGCACCTATCCCCTTGCGGCACCTAGCACAGAGTCCTTACTCCTTTTGTGGTCCTGTCGGGAGGCTCCAAGAGGCCGCTTCACCGAAGACGACCTAATTGCCAATAATCTCATTCAAGCCCTCTACGATCAGTTGAAGCTCCTCGGGAGACAATCGGCCGAGCAGATCCCCGAGGCGCTCGGTGGAGAGCGTGCGAATCTGGCTGATCTTGACCCAGCTGCGCTTCGGGAGAGGGACGGACCGGACCTCCAAAGCCAGAGGATAGCCGACCGGCGGTTCTTGACTGGTGAGCGCGACCGCGATGACGGTGCCTGAGCGCTCGTTGAAAACATCCTGGCTCAGCACCAGAATCGGTCTTCGGCCGGCTTGCTCCCGGCCGCGGACAGGATCGAGGTCAGCCCAGAAAATGTCGCCTCTCAGTATTCGGGCCATTTGGCCTCGCCCCGGAACCAGTCTTCAGCCGCGACCCGTTCGGCAAGGGGCCTGAGCTTGGCACATTCCTGAGCGAGGCGAACCCGCCCCAGGCGCTGCAATTTCTCAGCGACAGCGTCCTGGATGAGCTTGCTGCGGCTCGGAAAGACTCCGCCTTCGACGAGTTGGTCGACCTGCCTTAGAGCCTCGGGGTCGAGGGAGATGGCAATCTTGGCGCTGCTCATGACGTTATGGTATCACCATTGGTCGTACCCGACAACCCGAGTGTAGGCCTGGGCCTGGTACCAGGGCTGCTGGGCCTGTTGCAGGGACTCAGAAAGGATCTAGGCCGCGAGGAGCATCTGGCCCACCTATCCCTTCTGGCCCGCAAAGCTCGCGGAGTCGCCTGCGTCTCTTCTCCATGCCTTCAGAAAGGCCACACGGAAGGCTTTCTATGCGGCCTACTCCCATGAGACCCTGACACCTAATCCTGGTGCGCCGGCCGCGCTCGCGGAGACGGTAGGATCCTCTGCATCGTCCAGCAAAGCTCGCGAAGTCGCCGACGCCTCTCCTCCATGCCTTTAGCAAGGCTGCGCGAAAGGCTTTCTATTCGGCCTACTCCTGGTTCGTCTCGGTCTTCTACAACGTTGCCGAGCAATTGCTCCAATCAGCGGTGGTTTCTTCGATGAGACTCTGGCACCTAACCTGCGGTGTCTCATCTCGCGATGGGGACGAAGCGCGAGCGCTCCTCCGTGATGCAACTCGGCTCGGGGAGAATCGCACAAGGTGCGGCCGTGATGCAAATCCGCTCAGGAGTCGTCTGCGAAGGTCCGGCGAGGCGGCAGCCCTTCGAGCGGCTGCGTTTTTGCCACGAGGAACCAGTCGTGCTGCGGCTCGTAAGGGTGAAACCGCCCAGGCGCACTTGGCCCCGCAGGGTGTCGCCGAGCAGCAGGCCGAGCGATGTCCCCGCCTCAGTCCGAAACCGGGAAAGTCCACCTGACACTTATCCTTCGCCCTGCTTGTAGTACTACTGCCTTTCCCTTGAGTCTGATAAACTCCCTGCCCAATGGTCGCCCTATCTTCATGGCTTCATCTGGAGGGAGCGTGGCGTAAGCACGAGCTAGGCCATAATCGAAGCCGAGGAGGGCGGAGGTCATTGAGCGGTTTTTGGTATCAGATTGCTCTATCGATCGAGGAACTGCTTGAAGCCGCCAAAGCCGGATCGGAACATGGGATCTTCTTTGACTCCCTGGGGGATCTCACCCGCAGAAAGGGCGATCTCCTCTACCTGACTCAGGCAAAAGCAACTTTGACCCTTGAGAGCGCAAAGGCGGCAGCGCTGGAAGCACTGGATGTCGATGCCTTTCTGGCTGATACCGAGCCAAAGTTGCGCGATGTTTTTCGGTTCGCTGTATGGTGTCGCCGCCGCGAAGGACGAGCAGAACCCTCGCGGCTCTCTGCCACTCAACTTGGGCTAACTGGCAGCGAAGCGCGCCGCTGGCTGCAGTTACGTCTTCGAATTCTTCCCGCCGAGATCCGTCCGACCCCATTTCTGCGCTTAGTGCTTCACCTCTTCGACCAGATAGATGATCCGTTTGCACTTGTAGACTCCTTGGTCGGCGCTCTCTTACGTCTCCTTGGTGACGATGCTGAATCAGAACAAATCGCTCTTGAACTACTTCATCTTATCGCGACGAAACGCCGATCGACAAGTCGTCCACCAGGCCGCCTTCTACAGGCCGAAGACTTTAACTCTGCTTCAAACGACAAAACACATATATTAGTCGGCGATAGGCCACTACTGAGTGACCTGACCGACGGATGTTTTATGCCCCGCCTTCACCTTCTCCATGCAGTACTCGAAGCACTTAGTCCTTACCTTTCACTTCGAGATCAGAACGAATCTTCGAGGGCCGTTCCAATAGTTTGGATCGATGGCGGATCTGGATGTGGCAAGAGTGTAATTTTGCTTCAAGTGCTCGAGCACTTAGTGCTAGAGCAGGATACAATCGTTCACCTTCTCCCACCTTCCTCAAGCAAACTCGCCGAGGCCTTCAAATATTGGTCAACCGCCGCTCGGCCCGTCGTCATTGCAGTGGATGATTTGTATCCGCCCAACAATAGGGACAACCCAACTTGGAGGGAAATCCATGAGGCTAGCCTGGAAGGGCGTTGGCAGAAGCCTCCGATTCTTCTAACGTGTGGTCCATCTGAATACAGGCGAGCCTGTGAAGAGGAGGTCCAGAGGGGAGGGGGAATGTACGTTATTTCAGTCGAGATCCCTCCCCTAACATCTGGCGAAAGACTCAGCTATAGCCAGTGGTACTCCCAGAGGACTGGGAAACTCGTCCCTCAGCTCGCCCAAGACAATTTCGCGACCCTGGCTTTTCTGTACGACTTTAGGCAAAAAGGTGAGCCCCCAGATCTTCGCCAATTTGCACAGAGACTTCGCGATAGGCTCGTTTTCGCGAACCTTCTAGAGGAAGTTCTTCTCGTCATGGTAGGCACAGTTCTAGGATTTCGTCTACCGCGAACCCTTTTCTCCGGAAAGGACGATGCCTGCGAAGCGCTAATTAGGGAGCACTGGCTCAGAGCGTTACCTACGGAAAACGGCCCCGCAATGATTGCCTTTCTCCATCCAAGAGTGGCGGCTGCGCTCTATACACTCATTATTCCAAGCGATGCCCTTCACCTCAAGACTGACCATCTCATAGGATGTTTTGGGGCGCTATGCGAAGACTTGGACTCGGGCAAAGAGTTTCTGCGGTTCTTAGGGAAGAGAGCTAAATCAGCCTTTACCTCTGTGGCTATACGAAAGATTGCTATAGAGAGGATTTGGTCACTCTTGGTCGCGAGAATCCCAAATGCGACAAGCGTGCCACTTCTAAGGAGTTGGAGCATTGCTGCTCAAGCACTGGAGGTGAAACTACCCGAGGCAAAGCTTGCCAAAATCAGGGAATGGCTGATCAAGGAAGATCTTCAGCCAGCTCTTTGGGCTGTCCTCTGGGAAATTTTGCATGACCAATCATTGAACAAAAAGGATAACTATCTCCTGCGCCCAAGAGCGGGTGAGTGGCTCGAGCGTCATACTGACTTCTTTGCGTGGCCTTTCTTGTGGTTACGATTGTGGAGCGAGATCGAAGAAGACAAAAGGTTAATTGAGCTAGCTGAGTTCTGGCTGGAGCTCTTTCCAGATCGGCAAGGATGGAGTTACATCTACCAACGCCTTTCAGAGAGTAAAAATGGCAGGAGTTCATTGGGACAGTTAGGATTGCTTTGGCTTAAGCACGGTATATCCAACATTGCTGATCCTTATGTTTGGGAAAAGCTTCTAAACTCGGATCCTGATCAAGGGCTGTTCGTTTACCTGCTAACGGGAAGGCTTTGCCGCTGCCTCATTTCTGCTGTAAATCGCAATGGGTGCACCCTAGTCGCTTCTCTGGCTTCTACCCATAGCTATTTAGTTGACGATATGGCCCGAGCGCTATTGGAGCCGGAGAATAGAGCCTCGGTCTCTTGGGGATATGTCTGGCGCAATCTGTGCTCCCTTTTGCCGGACATTAGGGATGTGATGGCTAGAGTCGGCTACCACTGGTTAGATTGCCAAAAAGAGAACGCACATTGGTTTTACGTCTGGTCACAGCTTTACAGAGCCTCTGGTGCTGAGGATCGGAAACGGCTGTGGAATATCGCGCTTACATGGCTGACTGAGCAGCCTAACCACGTTCAGTGGTCCTATGTCTGGCGAAAGCTTCTGAGGAGGACAGAAGAGGTAGATCGGCAATTCATTTTGACTCTTGGGCGAGACTGGCTTGCTGCTCACCAAGATCAGCGGAGTTGGAACTTGGTTTGGCAGGATGTCGTTAAGAAATGTGGAGCTAGAGATCTGGGACTGACTTGGCAGATGGGACAGGAATGGCTAGATGACCGCCAAGATCGAATGGATTGGAACTATGTATGGCAGGGCCTTATGGATACAAGTCCGTCAATTTTGGCAGCGGAGCAGATATGGCGAATGGGAAGAGACTGGCTCGCCGGAAGGGAAGATAGACCTGATTGGAATTATGTCTGGCAGAAGCTCTTAGACACTGCTTCGACGGAAAGGGAAGCCGATCAGATTAAAAAAATAGGGAGTTTATGGATTCGCGGAAGGCAAGAGCGCCCAAACTGGTCACATGTTTGGAGAGGTCTTCTCGCTGCGGCGTCTCCAGACGAAATACCTTGGCTGTGGAAAATTGGACACACTTGGCTTGCCGGAAGGGCTTCGAGAGCGGATTGGAATTTTGTTTGGAACCGCCTCCTAGCCACTGCGCGTCCAGCGGAATTCTCGCAACTATGGGATGTCGGCCGCGAGTGGCTCAACAAGCGGCTCAGTCAACAGTATAGCGACGAGTGCAACTATACCTGGCAGGTCTTACTTGATACCGCGCCTCCCAAAGAGATTGTGTCACTTCGAGCAATAGGCTGGAAATGGCTATATGAGCTAGAAGGCCCGGGTTGGTCGCCCGTCTGGGAGCGATTGTATAAAGGCGCATCCGTCGACGAGGTTCAGATGCTTCGGGAGATGGGATTTACGTGGCTAGAGAGGAGTGAAGCCCAGCCCGACTGGGGCTTCGTATGGAAGGTGCTGGTCGAATCGGCCTCCAGGGAAGAGAGCGCCGGCTTAAGGGACAAAGGCCGAAGGTGGCTTGATCGTTGGCAGGACCATCGCGGTTGGAATCATGTCTGGCACCACCTTCTTAGATTGGCTTCAGAGGAAGAAGCAATATGGCTTCGTAAGCTCGGTCTCTCCTGGGTAGAAGATCGACAAGATAACGCCTATTGGCATTATGTCTGGAGTACTCTGTCAGAACTGGAGCCTTGGAATACCAAGTTGATGGAACTTGCCGACTCATGGCTTCGGGAAAGAAGAGACAAGTCTGCGGCGAGGGTAGTCTCACTTGGATTAAGAACCTTAAAGAGACTTAAGAGGCGTCACTAGAGCTGACTTGGGTGTAGCTGTTGACACTATTTCCGGGAATGTGCTCAAGCTGACCTCTGCTTCGTCGCCAGTGTGAAGCTTGGTGCTTCTGGCCGAAGAAGCGGGTGCCGTGGCGCTCCGCAATCCACTGAGCCGATGTGGCAAACAGTTTGTGCAGCGAAGACCCGCAGGCCAAAGCGACGTGCGACTGACATCTATCTGAAAATATGAAGCTATTCAGGCTCTATTCTACGGCCCCGCCCCATCGCCAACCCCGTGCCCAGGCGGGCGCGTTGCTCTCCAAACTACCCAAGAAGATCCTCTAATAGCCCGAACCTTGCAGCCTACGCACCGGCGTAAGACCGCGAAGGCGGTCAGACGGCCCCAGTCCGTCAAGCAGCCAATCAAGTACTATGCTCCTCATCGCCACCGACAATGCGGCGGGATCGCCCTCGGGGGACGTGGACGACGCCTTCGCCATAGCCGCTCTGCTCCGTAGCGGCCTGCCAGTTGTAGCCCTCTCCGTAGCTGGCAATACGACCGAGGCGCTGGCGAACCGCAACAACCACGTCCTCGGAGAGCTTCGCGGATTCGGCGGGCGTTATCTGCGGGGCGTCCAGGCCGGCGACGTGCCCGATCGGATCGACGGCGCGGTCGATCTCTGGCGGGACGGCACGATCCGCTTCCTCGCGCTGGGGCCCCCTGACGAACCTCGCAGCCCTGCTGCCGTCCAGGCCGGCGATCTCGGAGGTTGTGCTCGTGGGCGGCAATCTGACCTCCAGGGGTCGCTTCCCGCCATGGTGGCCCTACGAATTCAATCTGACGAAGGACCCGGCGGCCACTCGCGCCGTCTTCGCCTCGGACCTTCCCCTGACCGTCGTGCCGCTGGACGTCGCCCGCCGGCTGCGAATCGGTCCCAGCGAACTCGAGGCCCTGCCGGGCGTGCTCGGAGAGTACCTCCACCGCCAGTCCGCCCGTTGGGCGCGCCGGTCCTTCCTGATCCGCGGCTCGCGCCGGTTTCCGGTCTTCGACCTGGCTGCTGCAGCCTATATGATCGATCCCGCGCTGGTCGCCGTCGAAGAGACGCGGGCGCGGCTGCACCGCAATCTGTAGCTCGAATTCGGCCGCGGCGAACGCCGGCTTCGGGTGGTCCGGGATCTCGACTTGGAAGGGATCTGGCGACTCTTCGACCGCCTCGTCAGTGGACAACCGGCAAGGAGCGCCGCTCCGGTTCCCCAGCCGTGATCCCGGCATAGAAGCGTTCGCGGACGCCGGCGGCGTTCATCTGACACATGGGAACCATCTTGCCTTCATAGGGGAGGCGGAAAACGCAGGCGGCGAGCCTCGCCTGGCCGACCTCCGTCTGCAGCTCGGCGGGATTCATGAAGTGGTGGCTGGTGAGGGTGAAGCCTCCCAGGCGCAATTGGCCCCTCAAGACGTCGACGAGCAGCCGGCCCAGCGAGGTTTGCGCCTCGGTCCGGAATCGCTCGGCCGCCCAGCGCCGCACCCGGCCGAGCAGCCAGCGGGGATCGGTGCGGATGAAGCCCAGGGCGCGGGCCGCCAGCTCCAGGGGCCGGTCGTCGCGGAAGGCCATGCCTCCCAGGCCGCGGGCGAAGAACTCGGACATCACGGCCACGTCCTCGGGCTCGTCGCGCATGAACTGGTAGACCCGCAGATCGCCGCCGGAACGCTCCAAGGTGAGGAGAGGCATGAAGCGGGTGCAATCCGTGTGGCCGAAGTGCATGGGGCCGGCACCTCGGACGTCCAGCCCGAAATCCTTCGTGCCCTTGGCGATCTCGGTCCACAACTCGTCCGCCGTCACCCCGCGCTGGCTCTTGCGCGTCCGCCCCACTTGGGCGAGGGGCTGGAAGCTCACCAGGCTGAAGGCGTCGCGGTTGCGGATGAGCCAGCGCACGACGTCGGCGATCTGCGGCAGGTTTTCCTGAGTCACGGTCAGGGTCATGGCAGCCCGCAGTGTGCGGCCGGTGCGCCGCCGCGCCTCGCGGACCATGCCGGACAGCTCCTCGCGCAGGGGCATCAGCTCCAGCTCCGACCTCGGCGCTTTGTGGCCGTCGCGGCCCCGTTGGGTGATGTCGACGTGGATGGAGACCTCGGTGAGGCCCCCCTCCACCATCAACCGCTCCAGCAGTCCCGGTTGGCGGCGGAAGTTGTCGCCGTGGGTCATCACCATGGGGATGATGCCGATCGACCGCGCGTAGCCAAGGATCTCCACCAGCTCGCCGGTAGGGCGCAGCGTTACCTCGCCATCGGTGATCTGGACGTTGCTCTTGGGGCCGAGCCAGCGGCGCATCTCGTCGAGCTGCCGCAGGATCGCCGCCGTGGGAAGGGCGGGAATGCGATTGGCCTCAGCCCCAAGATAGCAGCCGGTACAGGCGAAGTCGCAGCGGGGCTGGATGCCGATGGTCGCGCCACAGCCGGTGGCCTTCTGCCCAAGGCCCTGCCCGGGAAGGCGAAGGGCAGGGTCGAGCTCCGCCCAGCGCTCCGCGAGGATCCGGCGCTTTTCGGTCGTGACCGGATCCCGAAACAGAGCGACGGATCTCCGAAGAGATCCTGGTTCGCCTTTCATTCGGCTCCCTCTTTTGAAATCAATTTCCTGAGGCGTCGTTCAGCTTCCAGTCGTAGTCGTCGAATTTGAGGTCGATCTGATTGCCGGCCGCGTCCATCTGGTTGCGCTTGTCCCCTGAAACAAAGCGCTTGAGAAAATTGATCTGGCCGCTGCCCCACTTTTGGAAATCGGCGCTGAACCAATCCAAGATCTTGCTGACGTGGACCACCACCTGGACGCCTTTTTTCTCGATGCGGGCGCCGTTGGGGCCGTTGAGGAACTTCCGCACCTGGTCGTCGAGCTGGTCGCTGATCTTGGCTCCTTCGTAGGGCTCGGTACGGATCGGCGGGCAGCTCTTGGCGGCGCAGTTGATGGCGAAGTGAATGCGCGGGTCCTTGAATCCCTCGCGGATCTTGTCGTTCTCGACGTCGTTGAGGGACATGGCGCCCTTCTTGGCCTGTACCGAATCCTTTTTGAAGACGTTCAGGCGGACGATCGGATCGGTCGAGATGTCGCGGATCGAGGCCACGGGGTAATGGTCGACGACGATTCCCACGACGTTGATGTTGTACAGGTTGATCCAATAGGCGAACTGGTCGGGACGCGACAGCGCCAGGACTTCCACGGTGCCCATCTGGCGGCGCAAGTCGTCCAGGGTCTTCTTGTCGTTGGCCTTCAGAGCCTTGTAATTCATTCCCTTGGTCGGATCGTAGTACTTGGTGAGCAGATCTCCCCAGACCTTGTAATCCGGAGGGGCGGCCGCGGCGACCGGCGCCACGAGAGCGGCCATCAGGGCAAAGCTGAGAAGCAGGACCTCGATCGTCGTTTTCATGTCCCTACCTACGCGGCCGCGGGGCCGGCTGGATGAGCGCGGCGGCGGAATCGGCGCCGGCTGGCGAGAGACTCTCGCCCGAGGATGGTAATACCCGAAGGTTTCTTAGATACGAACCATAGGTCCAAAGGGGGACGATACGCAAGCAGTCGAGCAACTCGCGGGTCATGGCGAGGTGGGCGGGAAGGCCCCGTTGCCAGCCCACCTTCTCGAGCTTGCTGCGGTGCCGCAGGCCGGTGAGCACTCGGATTGAGCTGGGCAGCCGGCGCCGGGCGATCACCTCGTTGATCATGATCTCGATCTGGAAGCCGTTGCGCTTCGCCTCCGGCACGCCGGCGAACACCTCCCGCCGCAGAGCCCGCAGGCCGGTGATGGGCGGCAGCCGGAGGAAGAACGGATCGCGCAGGCGCCCGTAGGGAACGATGCCGCAGGAGAGCCAAACGTCACCGGCGAGCACGGGAGCGGCGAGGGCCGTGAAGTGCGCGGGCTCGACGTTCAGGATGTCGGAGTCGAAAAAGACCAGGACTTCTGCAGCGGTGGCCTCGACTCCCCGAGAGAGGGCCCGGGCCTTGCTCCCGCCGGCCGAGCCGGTGGAGACCACGATGGCCCCGGCAGACTTGGCGGCTGCGGCTGTCCCGTCGCTCGACCCGTCGTCCACGACGACGACCTGGCCTGCGCCCGGCGTGGCGCGCGCGGCCCGGACGACGCCCGCAACGGTGCTCTCCTCGTTGCGGGCGGGGATGACGACGTCAAATGGGGGCACGAACGTTCATGCTACATCGGGAGCTCCCCCCTCATCCCAGTGAAAATCCTCTTCTTCTCCGAGCTGCACCTTCCAGGAGACGCGGTAGAGAGGCGCCGGTGTGAGATGGTCCTCAATCTCCTTCTGGACCTCTTTGGCCGACGGGGCTACGTCCGCCCGCCGCGAACGCCTGAGGAATTCCTCCAGGTCCAGAGCCTTGTCGCTGCGCCCTCGGCGTTCGACAAAGAGAATCACCGGGTCCGGCGAGAGCCAGCGGCCTTCGATCGAGCGCAGAGCATTCCAGAGCCCGAGCCCGGGGACGCTCAGCTTGCCGTCCGGTCCGGTCTCAAAGCCCTCGACCGCCAGGGGTTTGTCAGGTAGAGCGACGGTGAGGCGGGCCGGGAACGGATCGTAGACCAGGTGGGAGATTTCGTCCGGCGAATACTCCTGCCCTTCGGGGACCAGCAGCACGTCCCAGACCTTTTGCATAGCGTCGCCCACGCGGTCGAGAAGGCGTTTTTCCTCGTCGGTCGGCTTGCCGAGTTTCTTCCGGTCTCCCTCCGAGAGCAGCTCGTTGAAGAGGGCACCGAAGCAGTCCCGGGCGCGGTCCGGGTGCTCGTCGACGTAGGCGTACAGCTTTCGAGTCGCCGCCAGGTAACCGGCCACTTCGCCACTCCAGCGTTCCAGGAGAATCTGCATTTCCTGCCGCTGCTTGCGAGTGGCTCGCGCCGAAAGGCCGGGAGCGATGGAGAGCTCGGCGGTCCCCTCTTCCTGCCGCACTTCGTAGAGGACGCGCAACGAGGAGTCGGCGAAAAACGGTGCCAGTCCTGCCGGTTTCTCCACCAGCGCGGAGCGGGAGACCGCCTTCAGCTCGCCTCCCAGCTTCTCCCAGGAGAATCGCTCGGCTTCCGGGGTCAGCGCGGCGAAACGGGGACCCCAGGCGTCCATCCCTTCGAGAAAGTCGCGCCGGGCCGTAGCGAGCCGGCGCGTGAGGGCCGGGTTGCCCGAGCCCGCGAAGGCGTCGATCGCCACCGAGCTGGTGACGACGACGGCACCGCCGGGGAGGAAACGCAGCAACAGCGACTCGCGGATTGGGGACTCGAAGCAGGACGCTGCCAGACCGGCGAAGCCGAGGAGACAAAGACCGCGAAGAGCGGCCGCTTGGCGAGGATTCATGCGGCCATTATCTCTTCTTCCTTTGTCGGAGCGCGTTCGAGCCGGAAGACCCTCATCACCCCGGCCCTCTTCTCCCAGCCTCCCCCCCACCTGACGGGAGAAGAGGGAGAACAGCCAAGAGCAACTCCTCCTTTGTAGAACTTCCGGCTCCCCTCTCTCCCGTCAGGTGGGGGGGAGGCTGGGAGAGAGGGGCTGGGGGAGTGAGGGTCGCCCCGAAGGGGCGTTGTGGACGGCTGGGTTTGGAAACCTCAGGCCAGGGCTTCGACCTCTTCCAGATCTTCTACGTGGGCGCAGCCTTCGGTATTGCAGACGAGCTGGGCGCCGTTCTTCTTGGTGACCTTCTCCAGGAGGAAGGCGGCGCCGCAGTCCGGGCACTCCTTGAGCACGGGCTTTTTCCACAGGGAGAACTTGCAGTCCGGGTAGCGGTTGCAGGACCAGAAGGTCTTGCCGCGGTGGGAGCGCTTCTCGACGATCTCCCCCTTGCCGCACTCCGGGCAGGGGACGCCCGTGGGTTTGGGCGGCACGGGCTTGGGGCCCGTCTTGCGGATGTTCTTGCACTCCGGATAGCCGGTGCAGCCGTAGAAGGTGCCGAAGCGGCTGCGCTTCAGGGCCATGGGCTTGCCGCAGACCTCGCAGGGCGGAATCTCCTCCTCGGCTCCGGCGGCTGCGGCCGGCGAATCCTGGGCCGCAGCCTCCTCGAGGTTGCGGGTGTACTTGCACTCCGGATAGTTGCTGCAGGCGACGAACGGGCCGAAGCGGCCGAAGCGCATCAGCAGGCCCGAGCCGCAATCGGGGCATTTCTCGTCGAGCGGGATGCCCTCGCGCTTGACGTTGGGCATCTGCTCGCCGGCCGTCTCCAGGTCCTTGGTGAACTTCACGTCGAAGTCGGCCACCGCCCGCTT
>Ga0134121_10001021_pt1 | contig 27870 bp, 25 predicted proteins | sample KB301_FD_96463 | JGI IMG/M metagenome (GOLD analysis project Ga0134121, IMG submission 96463) | Terrestrial soil microbial communities without Nitrogen fertilizer from Kellogg Biological Station, Michigan, USA - KB3-0-1 | ecosystem: Environmental > Terrestrial > Soil > Unclassified ... | reverse complement strand
GGATAATCGCGAGCATTAATCGCCTGTACGGTCAGCCGACCTAGGCCTGGCCAGGCGAAGATCGTTTCCGTGATAATCGCGCCCGCCAGGAGCGCGCCCGCCTGCAGGCCGAGGATCGTCACAACAGGCAGGAGTCCATTTCGCAGAGCGTGCCTGAAGAGCGCGGTTCGTTCCGGCAACCCCTTGGCGCGGGCCGTTCGCATGTAATCCTGCTGCAGTTCCTCGAGCATCGAGGCGCGGACCATTCGCGTCGTAATTGCGGCCAGGCCCAATCCCATTGTGGCCGCCGGAAGAATCAAATGCGAAAGGCCTCCGCGTCCGGAAACTGGCAGAAGGCCAAGCACAATCGAGAACAACAAGATCAGGAGCGGCCCGATTGCGAAATTCGGCATCGAAACGCCAAACAGGCTGAACACGCCGATCGCCTGGTCGGCAAGACGTCCTCTCTTGACAGCGGCCGCGACGCCCGCCGGAATGGACAGCAGCAACGACACGGCAACCGCCGCGATCGTGAGTTGAAGTGTGGCGGGGAAACGCTCCGCAATGGCCGTCGCGACCGACTGCTGATTCCTAAACGAAACTCCAAGATCCCCCTTGAGAAGACCGGCGACGTATGTCTTGTATTGGGCCAGGAGCGGCCGGTCCAGTCCCAGTTCGTGACGCAGACGCTGGATTTCCGGCGCCGGCGCACCTTCCCCGAGCATCTGCGCGATCGGATCGCCGGGCACCAGGTGGATAAGCGCAAACACCAGGGTCACCACGATCCAAACAACGGGGAGAGTCAGCAGCAGACGTCGCACGAGGAATGCGGTCATGGGAAACGGAGTATAGCGTTTAGGAAGGAGAGGGAGCTTCGAAAAACAACTCTGAAGCTCCCTTTTGAGGGGGTCTAACTGAGGAAACCTGGCAGACAAACTTGCCTTAGTCCATGCAACTGCCTCACCAAACAACCCAGGGCTTTGGAACCAATAAGTTAGATTTCGGCGTTGACAATTCAGGTCAACCCTGTGACGCCCAGCGTCAACTTTCTTGGTAGATTTCGGCGGCGGGATTTGGTGAACGTCCCCGAAATGGCTAGACTCTCCGGGTATGAAACCCATTCTGGCTCTGCTCGGAATACTGACCTCACTGGCGCTCCTGATCGCTCAAGCGCCAGGAGGCACGCCGTTTCGCATTGAAAAGCTGGATCCCGCGCTCGACGAGATCATCGCGGCCGACGCGCAACTCGAAACGCTGGGCGACCGGTTCGCGCTGACGGAAGGCCCCGTGTGGGTACCCGGGGAGAACGGGCAGCCAGGATATCTGCTCTTCAGCGATAACGCGGCGAATGTCATCTATAAGTGGGCGGCGAACAGTCCACTGTCGGTATTTCTCGAAAACAGCGGCTATACCGGACGCGACGTCAACAACGCCGGGGCGCAGACAATTGCAGGCCGAGTCGCGATTCTCCTCATCGGCTCAAACGGCCTCGCGCTCGATCCGCAGGGACGGCTTGTCGTCACAGCGATGACGGACCGCACGGTCTATCGCCTTGAAAAAGATGGAAAGCGGACCATTCTCGCCGATCGTTTCGAAGGCAAACGCTTCAACGGCCCGAACGATATCGTCGTGAAATCCGACGGTGCGGTCTACTTTACAGACACGGTATGGGGACTCCGCGGCGCGGCACAATCCCCCGATCGCGAACTGCCCTTCAGCGGATTTTTTCTCATAAAGGATGGCAAGGTCACGTTGCTCGGTGGCGACCGCGACACGTCGGGAGCGGCGCCGAACGGCATCACACTTTCACCGGACGAAAAGTACCTCTATGTAACCGCGGGCATGCGCCGCACGATGCGTTACGACATTCTTCCCGATGACCGCGTCGCAAATGGCCGCGTGTTCGTAGACGACGGCGTCGACGGAATGCGCGTCGACACCAAAGGCGATCTCTACACCACCAGCGGCGGGACGCCCGGCCGCATTCAAATCAACTCGCCTGAGGGAAAACCTCTCGGTCGCCTTCTGCTGCCGCAACCCACGGGCGAACCGCGCGCCCGCGTGTGCGCCACGAACATGGCCTTTGGAGATGCTGACGATCGCAGCCTCTACATTACTGCGTGCACGCATCTCTTCAAAATCAGGACAAAGGTCCCAGGCGTCCGCCCAGGACAGATCCGCCGTTGACATTCTCAGCACTCGAACATACGATTCAAACGGGGTTTGGAGTAGCGCAGTTAGAGGACTGTGTGCATCTGTATGGGAAGGATTTCACTCACGGCTTTTTTCCCGGCCTACAACGACGAACACACGATTGAAAATATTGTGCGGGCGGCGGCTGAAGAAATAAGCAAGATCGCGGACGATTACGAGATTCTCGTCATCAATGACGGGAGCAAAGACGGCACCGGTGTGGTCGCAGACCGCCTCGCCGCCGAGATGCCATTCGTGCGCGCCATCCATCATCCACACAATCAGGGCTACGGCGCGGCCCTGATCACGGGCTTCAAGAATGCGCGCAAGGACCTGATCTTCTATACGGACGGCGACGGCCAGTACGACGTGCGCGAGATCCACAACCTGATCGCACAACTCCAACCCAACATCGACCTGGTCAACGGATACAAAGTGAAACGCTCGGACGCCTGGTACCGCGTGTGGATCGGGGCGACCTATCGGCGCGTGATGCGGTGGGCCTTCAACCTCTCGATCCGCGATGTCGATTGCGACTTCCGTTTGCTTCGACGCCGCGTGTTCGACAAGATCACGCTCGAATCCCAGAGCGGTATCATTTGCGTGGAAATGGCGCGCAAGTTCGACAGCGCCGGATTCCGCATGAAAGAAATTCCCGTCAGCCATTACCCGCGGGTGCACGGCAGGAGCGAGTTTTTCAGAATCCGCCATCTCTCGCACACTTTGCGAGGATTGGTCCGCATCTGGTGGAGCCTCGTAGTCTCCCGCAGGTTACCCGTATGGATGACTACCGCGGCAAAAAAGTCCTAATCACCGGCGGACTCGGTTTCATAGGAAGCAACCTCGCTATTCGTCTCGTCCAACTCGGCGCGTCCGTCGTTATCCTGGATAATCTGGATCCCACCGGCGGCGGCAACCGCTTCAACATTGAGCCCATCAAGAAGGATGTCGAAGTCGTCATTGGCGACACCTGCGATGCCGGCCAGATGGAGCGGATCGTCCGCGGACGTTCGCATATTTTCAACCTTGCCGGCCATGTCAGTCACATCGAATCGATGCAGGATCCCTTCAGCGATCTCCGTATGAATACGATCGGCCCCCTCACCGTTCTTGAAGCCTGCAAAAAGGAGAATCGAGAAACACGCGTCGTCTACGCGGGAACCCGCCAGACTTACGGACGTGCAGATGTTGTGCCCGTGGTCGAGAGCCTGGTGCTCAAACCTGTCGATGTAAATGGCGTCAACAAGATGGCGGGCGAGTGGTACCACATGGTCTATCACGGAGCGTACGGCATTCCGACGGTATCGCTGCGGATGGTGAACACTTATGGTCCCCGCCAATTGATGAAACATTCCCGGCAAGGATTCATCGGATGGTTTATTCGACTGGCAATTGACGACGAAGAGATTCCGCTGTTCGGTGACGGCCAGCAGTTCCGGGGTTTCAACCATGTCGATGATGCCGTGGAAGCCCTGCTGGTTGCGGGCTCCAGCGACAAGGTCGTCGGAGATTATTTCAATCTCGGGGGAATGAAACCGCATACGCTTGAATCTCTTGTCCAGACGCTGCTCCCCATAACAGGTACGGGTTCGTATCGCATGGTTCCCTTTCCCGACGACAAGAAAGCCATCGATATCGGCAGCGCCTTCTCCTCCTCCATGAAGTTTCATTCCGCTACTGGCTGGGAGCCTCGCATATCGCTCGAAGCAGGTCTCAAGACGACCGTCGAGTATTACCGCCTGCACAAAACGCATTACTGGTAGACATGGGGCCGCAGGACTTCGAGGATCTTTACAATCTTGAGGAACGTTTCTGGTGGTTCGTTGCGATGCGGCAGATCACTGATACGGTCATTCGGCAAGAGCTCCAATGCCCGTTGCTCGACATCCTCGATGCGGGATGCGGCACCGGATACAACATCCGGCATTACGAAAAACCCGGACATCGAGTTTTCTCGTTCGACGTTTCAAAAGACGCCCTGGAGGGGGTCCGGAAGCGCGGCTTTCAGAAAGTCTGCCAGGCATCGGTGGTACAGATTCCCTATCGGTCCGATGCATTCGATCTGGTTTTTTCCTTCGAGGTCGTGGATCAGCTTCAGCGGGATGGCGCAATGGAAGCTATGAGAGAAATGCATCGTGTGCTGAAGCCGGGAGGCAGTCTGTATATTCGTTTGCCGGCTTTCGAGTGGATGCGATCGTCGCACGACGAGGATATCGCGACAGCGCATCGATACACGCGGCGGGAACTCATGAAAATGCTGCAGCATGCGGGTTTCGAAATCCGGCTGGCCTCGTATGCGAATACGCTGCTGCTCCCAATTGTGATACTGAAGCGCTCGTTGAAGAAGTTTGGTGTCGGCCGCGGTACGGATGTCAAACCTCTGCCTGGCGGACTCGGATGGATCGATCCGATCTTTCGAAGTGTTCTGGCTGCTGAAGCGCGCGTCTTCGCCGCGAACAAGAGCTTCCCCGTCGGCGTCTCGGTGATCGCTTACGCAAAGAAGATTCCCTAGTTTAGTTACTAACGAGGTGGTGGGACACCGCTCCCCCTTCTCAAAGGGCTCCACTGTGTTATCGTAGTGCCCTGTAATTCGTACGAGTTATATCGGGAGTTAAGAAGTTGGCTGGCGAACCCATTCTGATCGTGGACGACAATGCGGTAAATCTGAAGCTGATTCGAGTGCTGCTCGCAAAGGAAGGGTATGAAACCCGTACCGCGGGCGACGCCAACGAAGCCCTTGCAATCCTCGAGACGTTCAACCCGCGGATGATCCTCATGGATCTTCAGCTACCCGGAATGGACGGGCTTGAACTGACACGCCAACTCAAGGCCGACCCGCGGACAAAGGATATCGTGATTGTCGCGCTGACCGCGTATGCCATGAAAGGCGACGAGGAGAAATCCAAGGCGGCAGGTTGCGACGGATACATCACCAAGCCAATCAACACCCGCACGATGCCTGCAACGCTTCGAGGGTTCTTCGACAACGGCAAGCCCTGATCGTCGCTGCAGACTGCCGAAGCGCTCTTCCCTGCCACCATGCGTCCCAAGGCTCCGCCTGATTGCAATTCTGAATCCACCATACAACTCCGAGCATTCCCTATTGGAACCGGGAGTGCGTTTTGATGTTTAAGCGGTCACCGACAGATCGTTTAACTCACACCAACGGAGGTCACGAATGAGAAAATTCAGTGTATCGCTTGTCTTGATTCTGGCCAGCCTGCTGGCGACATCCTTTATGGCCCAGGACAAACACGTAAAGGCAACACTTGAATCGGTAGACGGGTCCAGTGTCTCAGGATTCGTCCAGATCGTCCAGATGCCCCACGGTGGATCAAATCTTCATGTCGTTGCGACGGGTCTGAAAGCCGGAACCGAATACTCTTCGTTTTATTACGAAAGCAACAATTGTACGGAGCCGGCCGACCTGCTTGGGAGTTTCACGGCCCAGAGCAGCCACGACACGGTGTTTGGCAAGATCGATGACGACGTCGACGAAGTCGGTTCGGTTTCGGTTCGACTGGGACCAGGTTATGGCACGCTGCTGGCGTGTGCAACCATTCGCTGACTGAGTTTTCGAATGTGAAGTCTGACAAGGAGTCGCGGGAGACTTTCGCGACTCCTTGTTTGGACTACCCATCTTCCCCTAAAGGCGACGTTTCAACTGGCATTCTTCAGCTGCAGCCACTTATCCTGCATGTGCTCGGGAGGAAGCACGCAGCCGGTGAAGATCTTTCTCAGTTGGTCGGGAAACCTTAGTCGCGAAGTGGCACTCCTGCTCAGCGAACACCTGCGTCCAATTCTCTGGGACGTCAAGACTTTCATGTCCGGGGAGAACATTCCGTCGGGCTCAGAGTGGACAAAAGTGCTCGCCCGGGAACTGAAAGAAAACCCGTTCGCGATTGTGTGTCTGACGCCGCAGAATTTGAGCAGTCCATGGCTTCTCTACGAAGCGGGCGCCTTGACCTACAACGATGACAATAAGCTTTGCGCGCTGCTGTTAGGCACACTCACGCTTGAAGACGTCCGAGGCCCGCTGGAACGCTATCAGCACCGGGCCCTGACCGAGAAGGAGTTCAGAACCCTTCTGGACGACATCCGGAAAATGCTCGCGGACCCACCCACTGAAAAGGAATTCGACCAGAATTTCGCGATGCACTGGCCTGCGATCCAGAAAGGATATGCAGAGGCCCTAAAGAAGTTTCCAGAAACTCGTCTGCCCAGGCCGGAAACAACTTTCGAGCGCCACGTGCTCACTCTACCGCTCTCGAAGACACTCCTCGACGAGCTCATTCCCTGCATCGAGAACGCGCGCATGAAATGTCTCGAAAAAATCCGAACGTTCTCAGACCAATCGGGAATCAGTAGCGACTGTGTTCGAGCGAACGTCTTCGTGCCGGAATATGGCGGCGTGCGACATGGATACGCGTTCGAACTCGTCATGCACGACCGTTTGCGAAGAGAAATGGATCGGTCGCAAGAGTGGGGAGTTCGTCTCGCTCCAGGCTTCGGAGCGACGGGCACCGTGTTCCTCGAATGCCAGCAACGAATTGTGCAAAGACGCGATTTCGAGCTCACTGAAGGGCTAAGAGATCTCATCCATCCCGAGCTCAAGTGGATCATTTCAAGCCCTGTCAAGGGATCCAGCGGAGAGGCTTTGGCGGTCCTGAATATCGATGGACTCAAATATGAGCTCGACAGAGAAAAAGTATTGCAGCCAATGGGCGAGCTCATCTCTGCAGAGCTGAAGAGCATTGAGCAAGTGCTCGATGCCTATCCCAAGACAGTGGTAACCATTCAATACGGCGCGTCCCAATGAGGCCGATGGCTATGAGGACGCGGCCCTCGTTACTTCACAGTCCTTGCTGAAGGTCAGAAAAATGCCTGAGAATCAGTTGGCACATTTCGACCGTGAGATCAGCCGCTTTCCATCCGAGGCTCGCGAGCATTTAACGAATCTGCCTCAGCAGTGCGGCGCGCTGACTGCGACTGACGTCAATCGGCTCAGGAGTCTCCTTGGAATAGATACTCCGCAGCTCATGGTTCAATTGCTTCCCGTTGCTGCAGCTTTCGCGCGAACACCGGTATCCAATTTTTCTGTCGGGTCCGTGGCTGCCGGTATTCCGACGGCATCAGGCGATGTGGCCCTGTATCTCGGCGCCAATTTCGAAGTCGCCGGCGGCGTATTGGGACTCACCGTGCACGCGGAACAGGCCGCTTCCGTCAACGCCTGGCTCAGCGGGGAAACCGGGTTGTCCTCTCTTGCCGCCTCAGCGGCGCCATGTGGCTGCTGCCGTCAATTCCTCTGCGAACTGGGCCAGGAACAGTTTCTGAATATCGTTCGGCCCGCAAATGTGCCGCCGGGCTATGACAGCAAACCGCTTTCACTGCTGTTACCCCAGGCCTTTGTCCCTGCGGATCTTGGGATCAAGAGTGCCTTTATGGCGCGCAATGATGATTACCCCCGGTTGCGTGTTTTTGCCTCAGATGAAAATGACTTGCGTATAGCCGCGTTGCGCGCAGCGGAAGCAAGCTATGCACCCTATACCGGCACCTTTGCAGGCTGCGCGATTCGGATGGCCGGCGGAGAGATTTTTGTCGGCCGCAGTGTGGAGAATGCCGCCTACAATCCCAGTTTGTCGGCCGTGCAGACGGCTTTCGTCATGATGAACATGAGCCTGAGCCGCGGCGATCTTACCGCCGTCGATCGGATTGCGCTCGTGGAATGCGCCACCACGGCCACTCAGTTACCGCTGACAAAGACCCTCGTTGAGACATTAGCGCCTCAAGCTGACTTCGAATATTGCCAGGCTACCGAACAAGCTGGCTGATCGCTGCGCCGCTTCAGCGGACGGATTCCAAGAGCAGCCGCAATCCTTCGGCGAGACTGAAGGCCGGAGCATAGGCGAGGTCTTTCCTGATCTGGGAGATGTCCGACAGCGAGTGGCGGATATCTCCGACTCTCGCTTCGGCGTTTGCAGCTGCTATCGAGCTTCCCGTGAGATCTTTCACCTGTGAGAAAAGCTGGTTGAGAGTGGTCTGGCGCCCAGAACCGACATTGAAGACCCGGAATCCGGAGTACTTGGCGAACATCGCATTCAGATTGGCCTGAACGACATCGCCCACATAAACGAAATCACGGGTCTGCTCGCCATCACCGAAAATGATTGGAACTTTCCCCGATTTCAGGCGATCCACAAAAATCGAGATCACCCCGGAGTAGGCCGAACCGGGATCCTGGCGCGGACCGAAAACGTTGAAGTACCGAAGCGCCAGCATCTGCTGGCCATACAACGATTGGTACAACGCACCGAGATGTTCCGTATAGAGCTTGTCCAGCCCATAGGGCGAGACAGGAATTGGCGCAAACGTCTCCGACAACGGGAGGTGTTCGTTTTCTCCGTACACGGCGGCCGAACTCGCATACACCACTCGACGTACCCCCGCCAGCCGGGCTGCGTCGAAGACGGTGAACGTACCCCTCACGTTGATATCGAAGCTCAGACCCGGCTGCTCCACGGATTTCGGCACTGAAACCAGCGCCGCTTCGTGAAATACACCATCGACGCCGGACATAGCGGAGGCGACGGCGGCGGCATCCCGAATATCGCCCTCGATGACTTCCAGATTGGGATTCCCAACGGCAAACGCCAGATTCTCGCGCTTGCCTGTAGAGAAGTCGTCGAGCACCCGTGCCTGATGGTTGCGCTGCAACAAATGTTCCACGATATGAGAGCCGATGAAGCCAGCGCCGCCTGTAATGAGGAATCTCATCTATCCTTGAGAGCTCCCGGGAACGAGGGTTGCCTTCAGCTCTTCCAGCAAAAGGGCAATATCGCCATGCCCCTTTGAAACGATTCCCTGTGACAGCGTACACAGATACGATTTCTCCTGCTGGGTGAGATCCTGGCTGGTCCAGACGATGACGGGAATGTCTCTGTGTGCAGGCTGGACGCGTAATCGTTCCAGGAACTCGAAGCCACCCATATTCGGCATGAGCATATCGAGAATGATCGCATCCGGCTTAGTCGATTCGACGGCGGCAAGGCCTTCAACTCCGTCGGAAGTGCACACCGGCATGTACCCCAGAGAGCGCAGCGTTGTGCCGATCAGTTTCAGCACCGCTTGATCGTCATCGATCACAAGAACGCGAGCTCCGCTCTCTGCGCGGACGCCTGCCGGGGCCACAAAGTCAGCGACAGCGGGCCCGCCGATTCGAGTGCGTATGGGAAGAATCGCGAAAAACGTGCTACCCAGACCGACCACGCTGGTCACTCCCACGCGCCCGCCCTGAGCCTCAACAATCTTCTTGGTCAAAGCGAGACCGAGGCCGGTTCCCTGGTATTTCTTCGATGCGCCCCCATCGAGCTGTTGGAATTCCACAAAGAGCCGCGATATATCCGCGGCTTCGATCCCGATTCCCGAATCCTGGACTTCGATGCGGAACTCACCATTGCTCACAGCCGTGGCGACAACGTGCACCTTTCCGCGCTCGGGAGTGAACTTGAGAGCGTTGGACAGGTAATTGTAGAGAACCTGTTTGAGTTTTCCCGGATCCAGAAAGACTTCCCGAACGACGCTATCGACACTCACCTTGATTTCGATGTTCTTCTTCGAAGCGAGCGCGCGCAGGATATCGCAAACCTCCTGGATGAGCCGTGAGAGCTCTATTTCTTCCGCACGGAATTCCAGCTTTCCGGCCTCGACCTTCGACAGATCCAGGATGTCGTTGATGAGTTGGAGCAAATGCCGGCCGCTGGTCAGAATGTCGCCGAGGAACTCCTTGTGTTCGTCGGTCACGGACCCGATGTCTTCGTTGTACATCAATTCGGAAAACCCGATGATTCCGTTAAGTGGCGTTCGAAGTTCGTGGGACATGTTCGCGAGAAATTCGCTCTTCAGGCGGCTCGCCTCCTCGATCCGGCGATTCCGGCTTTCGAGTTCGAGGTTGGTGCGCTTCAGTTCCTGCTCGAACGTTTTGATTTCCGTGATATCCACGGCAGAGGCGTAAATCACGCGCTGCTCGACGGACGGTGCCGCGTTCCACAGCAACCAGCGATAGGATCCGTCGCGGCAGCGATAGCGATTCTCAAAATGAGTGCTTTCCTTGCCGCTATGGATACCCTGAACTTCCCTGATCGTAGCCCCCCGGTCGTCGGGATGAACGAAATCGATGAATGGACGACCCAGCAGTTCGTCGATCGTGAATCCAAGGCTCTCCCATGCCGGGTTAAGCTTCTTGAAATAACCGTCGAAATCGGCAATGCAGAAAAAGTTTTGCGACAGATTGAAGTAGCGATCCCGCTCGAGTTCGACAAGTTTGCGATCCGTCAGATCGATCAGGATGCCTTCGAAATAACGCAGCCTGTCGTCCGGATCGCGAACGGCTCTGCCGCTGCCTCGAACCCAGATGATTCCGCCATCCTTTCGAATGAGCTGGCATTCGAAGCCCTGCGCCGATCCGCGCCGGATCATCGTACGGACAAGATTGACCCGATCTCTCTCGTTCACATAGAGCGGCTGACCATCGTTAAGACATTGGATGAGCTCTTCTGAACTGACGTACCCCAGCATGTGCGCCATGGCGGGATTGGCGGAAATCAGGATTCCCTTGACGTCGAACTGAACGATCCCTTCAGAAGATTCATTGAACAGTGCGGTATACCGCGCTTCCGCTTCGCGGCGCTTTTCCTCTTCTTTGCGACGGGCCGTCACATCGCGGAATATCCCGCGGATAGCCAGAGGTTTCCCGTCCACAAACTTTACGTTGAGGGTGCCTTCGACAGGAATCTCGCGACCATCCTTCGCAACAAAGATGGTGCTCACCGAACCGATAGCCTCTGCTTTGAGGGCGCGGCCAAAAATCTCACGGAACGGTCGCTGCCATGCAGGATGAACCACATCGAAAATGGAAAGGCCCAATGCATCGGTCGGGCTGTAGCCCGTAGTCCGGCACCATGCGAGGTTGACGTAGTCCACCCTTCCTTCCACATCGACGCTCTGAACGATGTCGCTGGCATTCTCCATCAGGTTTTCGGCCTGCGACAGTGCATCCTGGGCTTCCTGCAACCGCAATACGGCCTGCACTTGATCTTTCATCGACCGGCCAAGGATGAGCTGTTGAATCACCTGGCGCGCAATGGCCCTCAGGCACTCGAGCTGTTCCGCTGTGAGTTGCCGCGCCTCACGATCGACGACGCACATCGTGCCCAAAGCGAAACCTTCGGGACTGACGAGAGGAATGCCGGCATAGAACCGCATGTGTGGAGCGTTTGTGACCAACGGGTTTTCGGAGAACCTGGGATCTGCGAGCGCGTCGGGCACGATAAAGGGCTCCCCGGGATCGAGAATCGCGTGGGCGCAAAAGGATATCTCCCGTGCAGTCTCCGCAAAATTGATGCCGGTCTTCGATTTAAACCATTGCCGCTTCTCGTCGACAAGGCTGATCAGTGCTATGGGCGTTCCACAGATATGGGCGGCAAGAAGCGTGAAATCGTCAAATACCCGGTCGGGAGCGGTATCGAGCACGCGGTACGACTGGAGATTTCTTAGCCGTTTTTTCTCGTCGACCATGATTTCAGCTCTCATCGCGGGTTAGTGTACGACGGCCGGAAACCGAAGCGAAGAATGACTGTACAGCGGAGACCACGCGCGCAACTTCGAAATCCGCAAGCGACGCGTGAATAGGCAGGCTCAAAGCCTGCGAGCACAGTCGATCCGCGTTCGGACAGGCCGCCGATCGCGTCAGAAATTCGGCAAAAGCCTTCTGCCGCGGCAGTGGAATCGGATAGTGAATCGCGGTGGGAATGTCCTGCGAGAGTAGGTGCTGTCGCAGGGCTTCCCGTTCGGAAGTCGCAATTACAAAAAGATGATAGTTGCTCCGCCCCTGCTCCCGCTGGAGAGTCACGGGCAGTTCAGCGAATGCCTTGCGGTAGACCTCGGCGATTTGCCTCCTCCGTCCATTCCACGCATCGAGTCTTTTCAACTTCACGTACAGGATTGAGGCTTGAAGCTCATCGAGACGACTGTTATCTCCCAGGATTTCAGAAAAGTAATTCTCGCGCTGCCCATAATTCCGGATCAGACGCGCGCGCTCCGCGATTGTCCGGTCGGACGTGACGATCATTCCACCATCGCCGTACCCCCCGAGGTTCTTGGTGGGATAGAAGCTGAAGGCGGCCGCAAGTCCGAAAGTACCGCAGCGTCCCCACGCAGCGTCGCTGCCATGAGCCTGTGAAGCATCTTCGATCAGGGGCACCCGCAGGGCGGCAAGCTCCTTCAGCCGAGCCGGCATTCCATAGAGATGGACGGGAATGGCGGCTTTGGTCCGAGAAGACCGCTTCGCCATTGAATCCACCGGATCCATCGTGAAGTCTTCAGAATCAACATCGACAAAAACCGGAACTGCCTGCAATTGCGTCACGGCCATGGCCGTCGCTGCTGCACTTACAGCGGGAACGAGAACCTCGTCACCGGCACTGACTCCGGCAGCAGCGAGCGCAATGCGAAGCGCGTCCGTACCGGACGCCACGCCAATTCCACTCGACGAACCGCAATAGCGAGCGAATTCTTCCTCGAAGGTCTGAACCGCAGGACCGAGGATGTAGCTTCCGGACGAAAAGACGCGGGTAGCCGCAGAATCGATTTCCGCGGAGAGTTGCTCGTACTGTCTTCGGACGTCATTGAACTCCATTTAACGCTACTCCAGCAGGTATCGGCACAATCCGGAAATTCATTACCTGGAACGGGGCGCTTTCCGGCTCAACGTCGGTATAGAAGACGTGAGGCCCTCCCTGGACGCCCCTCGCCGCAACTAGTGCATTGTAAAGAGGTCCACCGTTTTCGAGGAGCCAGAGAATGCGGCAACGGCTCGGAACCGGGATGTCCACCGGGGCACCGGTGCGCGCGATTCCCAACGTGCTGCCATGCACGGCCATCGTTTCCGCAGGTTTCTTCTGGGCAGCCGCCACGCGGATGTCGGCAGTTGGCATGTAATACCGGACAATTCGCCAATTGAGAAACCAGTTCGACTGCTGGACAACATCCTGCCCGACAATGACGACTTCTCTATCCGGAGGAGACAGATCGCGAATCTCTCTCAAGCTGCTTCCGTGAATGTCGTCAATCCAGCGAATGCCTTCCAGCGAACTCTCAAAGGTGGCAACGGCGAAAGCGTCGCGCACACCGCCTGGCGAGCCGGGAGGCGGCAGCGGAACAAAGTTGAGAAAAAACATGACACTCGCAACGGTCGCAACGAAGAGTCCGGTGCCGGCAGCTTCCCATCGTTGGAGACCGGTCCTGAGCACATAGGCCCCCAGAAGACAGAAGGCGGGCACCGAAAACAGAGTGTGACCCGGCGCGTCGACGTGAATGAGAGCCTGCGCGATCAGTCCCGGCGCGATCCATATTTTCCAGAAAACGAAATGCCCGCTTAGCAAAGGGACTCGATCTTTGGAAATTAGAAATAGAGGATAAGCCCAGACCCATCCGAGTACCGCAAGCCCGTTCCACACCGCGAGGCGGCTCAACTGGCGCAGCCACGAAGGCGCGCTCGCGCCCAACACGACTGAAGCAGGCTGCGCCTGTTCCACGAGGTAGCTGCTGATAAGCTTGTAAAGTTCCGACGGTCCACCGACAGCGTAGGCGAGCCCGCCCACCCAGACGAGGACAACCAGCATCAGCAAAGCGCCGCCGGCGAGGACTGTTTTCGCGGAGCGTGTCCCCACGAACGCAGACACCAGCCAGATCGGACCAAGGTAGACGAGCAGGTCGGGACGAAATCCGCTCCCCACGCCTAGAGCGACAGCTCCCCAAAACACAAACGCCCGCTCGCCATTCCAGGCGCGCCAGGCGCAACAGGCGGTGAGCAACGAAAACAACGCGAGATTGACGCGAAGCGGTCCGTCGAGTCCGGAGTGCCAGAAGGCGGGATTCACCAGCAGCAGGCAGACCGCAGCCCGGCCAGTCCAGACATCGAACATGCGCGCTCCGAGCGCATAAATCACCGGAAGGCAAAGCGCGCTGATCAGAACGGAAATCACCAGGAACGTTCTCTCGGGATTGCGGAGGATCAGGTTCACGATCTTCGCGAAAAGCACGAAGAAGGGATAGCCCGGCGGCTGAGGCTGATGAACTCTCGGATCGAATTTCTCCAGCGCGTACGCGAGGTTGACGTTGTCGATGGAGAGATAACGGGAAGCAACGGGAATTCGCGTGAGCAACAGCAAAGCCGCGATCATGATCCAGAACGCCCGGGAGGAAGCTCGCGACATGGGCGCGAGAGTAGCACGAAGTGGAGTGGTCTGACCGGGGAAGAGGCATGGGTGGGGCGGCGTCCCCTCCTCTTGAGGAGGGGTGGCTGGCCGAAGGCCAGACGGGGTGGTCAGGGATGGCGTCCAACTTGCAACGCCGCGTGACGATGTCGAATAAGGGCCGATGCGGCATTTACAACGTCATGTCGAGCAAGTCTCGACGGAAAGACCTTAGAAACAATGGGACAAAAGCGGAGGCCGTGCTGTGGAATCAGCTCAAAAATAAACAAGTCGACGGTGCGAAATTTCGTCGGCAGCAAGGATTAGGTCGCTATATTGTGGACTTTTATTGTCCGGAATTCCGCGTAGTTGTTGAACTCGACGGCGCGAGCCATGAGGGGGAAGAGGCGGCGAAATATGATGCAGAAAGGACGAAATACCTGGAGAGGTTGGGAATGAGAATCATTCGGTTTCCCAATGTCGCCGTACTCCATGAGATGGAGTCCGTCTTGAATTCCATACGCGGCGTTATCCATGCCTGACCACCCCGGCGCTTCGCGCCACCCCTCCTCAAGAGGAGGGGAGCACCCGCCCGAACACGTCATCACCATTACGAACCACAGTGCTTAACTCGCAGCTTCGGCATGCCTCAGGGTTTTGAACTTTTCGAAGCGATGGACGAGGGGGTCATCAGCAGACGGCTTCACGACGGCCGCTTTCTCGATCACCCTCTCCAGCGCTGCGCTCGTATCATGCCCGAGCGCCTTCCAGGCGCACACCGCGGCGCCGCGTAGGGTCGCCAGGCCGGCATCGGCGGGTTGAAGCAGTTCGCGCCCAAGGATCGACGCGAGCATGGGCGCGAGCATGTGATCGCGGAATCCGTTCCCCGACAAGACAATCTGGTCCGCTACCACGCCAGACTCTCTTTCAATGACTTCCACATACTGCGCCATATTGAACAGTACGCCTTCTGCCGCGGCGCACGCGAGGTCCGACGGCGTGTGCTCCGCCGTGCGGCCGTGCCAGCTCGGTTGCAGGTCTGGATCCCACTCGAGCGAGCGTTCGCCATTCATCCAGGGCATGAAGATGGGGAGTTCTCTTTCGGGAGTCCGTCGTTCGATAGGTCCGAAAATACTTCGTGCCCAGTCCAGTACGTTCCCGCCATTGCTGCTGGCGCAGCCCAATAGAAATGCATCGCTACTTGCGCGATAGCAAAATGTTCCGGCCGATGCATTCAGCGCAGGAGTCGAAATCATCTGGCGCGCGACGCCCGAGGTCCCCAGCGTCACCGCCATTCGCTTTGGCGTCGTGCAGGCCGACCCAACGTTTGCAAGAAAGCCATCGCCGGAACCGTTTACCAGAGTCGTACCGCCGGGAATTCCGAAGCGGACGCCAGCGCCGTCGCTCACGGCGCCCACGATCGTATGGGGATCCACAATCTGCGGCACATCGTGCGGTTCGAGCTTCGCGATACCCAAAAGGTCCTCATCCCACTTCCCTTCCCGCGCGTTGAGCAGGCCCGACGCAGCAGCCATTCCGAAGTCCTCCACGAAGGATCCCGTAAGCGCCCACGCGAGCCAGGCCTTCGGCGATCCCACGCGATTGCCGCGGCCCGCTGGATTTGCCGCAAGCTTGAACACTGGAAACATCGGATGGTAGTGACAACCCGTGCGTTCGTGGAATCGATCCCCCAATCGACTGCGAACCGCATCGATGCCTTCAGCCGCCGTGGTATCCAGCCATGTGAAGACAGGCGTCAACGGCGCACAGCACGAACTGAGCACAAGGAAGCTGTGCATGAAGCAGGCGATGGAAACCGCGGCGGGCGGCAAATCGCCTTGAAGTTCCGTCGAAAGCTGCAGAATTGCCGCTTCGATGTCATCAGCAGAAAGGGTCGCACGACCCCGCGCGTCTCGATGGAGGTTCCAGGGAACCTCTCGCAGCGCCGACACCTCGAGTTCCTCATTGAATCGGGCCGCGGCGATTCCGCCGGTCCCGATATCGAAGCACAACACTTCCATTAGGGCTCAGGGCTTCTGGATGGCGTGGCCGCCGAATTTGTTCCGCATGATGGCGAGCATCTTGTTGCCGAACGAATCCGTCACTCGCGAACGAAGCCGCTCGATAAGAGAGAGTGTAATCACCGGGCACGGCACATCCAACGCGACGGCTTCGGCGACCGTCCATCGTCCTTCGCCCGAGTCGGCGACCTGAGGGCCGATTCCCTTCAGCGTGGGATTCTCGTGAAGCGCTTCTGCGGTCAAATCGAGTAACCACGAGCGCACAACGCTGCCGTGACGCCACGTCTCGGCAACCTTCGCCAGGTCGAAGGCGAATTCTTTTTTCTTCTCGAGGAGAGCAAAACCTTCAGCGAAGGACTGCATCATGCCGTACTCGATGCCGTTGTGAATCATCTTCGCAAAGTGTCCTGCGCCGGAGGGGCCCATGTGCGCCCATCCCCGATCGCGCGCTGGAGCTAGAGACTCGAACACAGGCCGTAAACGGTCGACGGCCACAGGCGTACCGCCGATCATCAGGCTGTAGCCTTCCTGGAGCCTCCAGATTCCACCGCTTGTGCCGACATCGAGGAATTCGAAGCCGAGTTTTTGCGCAGACTCCGCACGGCGCACGCTGTCGTGATAGTTGGAGTTTCCGCCGTCGATCAGGACATCGCCCTTCTGCAGCAGACCGGACAAGGTCGCAATCGTTTGATCCACGGGATCGCCGGACGGCACCATGATCCAGACGGCACGCGGCGGCTGGAGTTCGGAGACAAAGGCTTCAAGCGAATCGGCGGCGGCAATACTTGATGGAATCTCCGCCGCGATCGCGGCAACTGCAGCTTTGTCCCTGTCGAAGACCACGATGCGATGGCCGCCCGCGGTAAGACGGCGCGTCATATTCGCGCCCATGCGTCCCAGTCCGATCATTCCCAATTCCATGCGGTTGCTCCTTCAAATCATCATACGGGTTAGAATGTTCACGTGTTGAGACAAAAGTGGGGATCGGTCGTGTGTCCCGGATGCGGCAACCTTGTTGGAGTTCAAGATGAGCGGTGCCTGAATTGCAATCGCTGGAATCCCGGGATGTGGGGCTTTGCGCCTGTTCTCACGCGGCTCGGGCGCGACATGGGATTCGTTCCATTTGTTATGGCAAGCTGCGCTGCTTTCTATGCCGCAACGCTGCTGACTTCGCCGCAAATCATGGGCGGCGGCATCTTCGGGTTTTTAGCTCCAGCCCCGACCAGCCTGGTCGCCTTCGGAGCGAGCGGGTACATTCCCGTTGTTGTTTACGGCCGATGGTGGACGGTCCTGACCGCCACCTGGCTGCACGCCAGCCTGATTCACATCGTTATGAACATGATGTCGATCCGGAACGTGGCGCCGATCGTTGCAGAATTCTACGGTGCCAGCCGCATGACCATCATCTATGTCGTCAGCGGCGTCGCGGGTTTTATATTGAGCACGCTCGGTAGCGCGTATCTGACTGGCATCCCCATCCTGGGATATCTTATGGGCGGAGGCGGATTTACGGTCGGAGCCTCCGCATCGATCACAGGATTGATCGGCGCCGTCTACTTCTACGGCCACAGGACCGGAAGTGGCGCCATCACCGAGCAGGCGCGATTCTGGGTCCTGTCGTTTCTGGTCATGGGCTTCCTAATTCACGGAATCGACAATTGGGCTCACGTCGGAGGCCTCGCCGGCGGGTTCTTCTGCGCAAAGTTCCTCGATCCGCTTTACCCCGAACGCCTCGACCACTTCCTCATTGCGATCGGTTTGCTGGCGCTGACAGCAATCGCAATCGTTGTCTCTGTCGTTACCGGCCTCCCATTGCTCCGCTAGAACGAGAACAAAATGCTGACGACATTGCTGGCATTGCCGAGAGAGTCGTAAACCCGCAGGTACAGCACTGCCGGCGTCTTCGCGGGCACCGTGCCTGACAGCCGAATTGTTCCGCTGAGAGTGCCGCTGGTGCGATTCAGCATCGCGGTTCCATCGATGGTGAGCGATCCGGTGGCCGAGCCGAGCACCCCAAAGTCCACTGCCGCATCAGCAGCAATCATCGAAGAAGCATCCGGAAGGTCCGCATCGGCGTCTGCAAGGTCGACAGAAAAACTAACCTGAAGGGGGGATCTTTGCGATGCGGTAGTCCGCAAGCCCGTAATGGAGGGGAGGTGCATCGCAGCCGTTGAAATCGGCGTCGTCGCCAGCTTGTCGCCGGCGAGACGCAACGCCAAAGCTGAGAAAGGGCTCGAACAGTGTATGGCCATGGAACCGGTGAAAGCCGGGAGCGATGCTATTTCGGGGAAATATTCGGTAACGAATCGCGCTAGATGCCCATTTGCGAGTATGCCAACGTCGTGTTGCGCCACGATCTTGCCTTGCTGATCGAAAAGATCGAGCACGACGTCTATGGTATCTGTGCCCGGATTCCCAAACGCCACGCCGACATTGGCGCCGGCATTTGTATCGACGTAAACCACACCGAGCTGGACCGCCGGAGACTCCAAAACGCTGGCTTCGGAAACCAGCGAATTCCCATTGAAAGTCTGGAAGACGGCGTTGGTCACCAGATTCACGGTTCCGGAAAGTGTCAGGCGAATCCAGCCGCTGCGAAGGGTGTCATCGCCGGTCAGGACAAATTTTGTGACGCGGTTGCTGAGCACAGCGAATGTAATTGACGACGCCGGCACGCCACCATTTGCAGAGGCGGGCAACGGATTACCATTGTCATCGAAGATGTCGGCTGTAGCGATAGCACCCGCGGGAACGTTTGTCGTGAAATACAACACTGTGCTCATGTGGGAGCCGGCAGCGGGACCCCCGAAAGCCACTTGAGGCAGGAAGCGAACCAGGTTTCCGGGCAGAGACCTATCGATGATGGGAATCGTCGTCAATTGGTCGTTGTACAGTCGGAGCGCCGTCGCGATGAACCCGTTTCCCCCGAGAAACATACAATCGGAGGCGCTGCACGAGTAGAGAGTCACTTTCGCGCGCATCTGGGCAATGTTGGGAACGTCCGCAAAAATCTCGGTCAGGAATTGCGCCGTGTGGCCGTTTGCCGGCAAAGTGATGGGCTTCTTACTAACGACCTGTCCGCCTGAGTCGTAAAGCCACGCAGAGATGTACTCCGGATCTGCGCTGGGGTTGCTGAGCGCGACGCCGTTGTTGAGCGACGTGTCGTTCTCGAAACTAAGATCCGTGCTTAGAATTGTGTTGAAGGCCGGATCGACGCCAACCTGCGAGAGCAGGGTGTTCCCGGACAAATACTGCACAAGGACAGAGGTCAGTGCGACGGCTGGTGAATACGTGACCTTCATCCATCCGGCAGCCACCTCACCGGTGGAAGAAATCGCGACCTGCGCCGTCTCGCCGGCGACGAACGAGACATCGAATGTCGACATCGGTCCCGCGCCATCCACCAGGGCGTAAAACGCCGAACCTGTGTCGGAGAACAGCTCAACATGAGCGATCGTAGGAGCGGAAGTATTGTTGACCACCCGAAGAAACGTGACGTAATGCGTTCCCAGGGGGTCTCCCCCAATCGCAATCTGAGGAAAGGCGAGCGGCGGAACAGCAACAAAGGTGGCAGATTGCCCGAACGCAAAATGTGGGACAGCCAACAGAAGAAGCAGCCCTGTCAGGCGAGCCTTGGATACCAACCCGTTATGCATATCAAACAACATAATCGAAACGCTCTGCTCCGGTTGTTAAATCTATGCTCGTGGATCGCCCTCGCCGACCTGCAGAGGCTGCGTGCCCTTTACTTTAAAGTGTCTATTGGAAAATTCGTTACCTCGTCAGGTTGCGGTACTTGATGCGATGGGGTTGATCGGCGTCGGCGCCGAGGCGGGCTCGGCGGTCGGCTTCGTAAGCAGAGTAGTTGCCTTCAAACCAGACGACCTGGCTGTCGCCCTCGAACGCCAGGATGTGCGTCGCGATCCGATCGAGAAACCAGCGGTCGTGACTGATGATCACGGCGCATCCCGCAAAGTTCTCAAGCGCTTCTTCGAGAGCGCGCATGGTGTTGACGTCGAGATCGTTCGTCGGTTCGTCGAGCAGGAGAACGTTCGCGCCTTCTTTCAACATCTTCGCAAGATGGACACGATTGCGCTCTCCGCCGGAAAGATTTCCGACTTTCTTCTGCTGGTCGGCGCCCTGAAAGTTGAAACGGGCGACATATGCGCGCGAGTTCATCTGTCGAGACCCCAGAGTGATGGTCTCCTGCGCGTCTGTAATCTCTTCCCACACGGACTTTGTGGCGCCCAGCACGTCGCGGCTCTGGTCAACATACGCCAGCTTCACGGTTTCGCCGAGCCGGATTGTCCCTGCATCGGGCTTTTCCTGTTCCGTGATCATGCGGAAGAGGGTCGTCTTGCCTGCGCCGTTGGGTCCGATCACTCCGACGATGCCGCCCGGGGGAAGGCGGAAACTCATGCCATCGACGAGCAAGCGATCGCCATAGGCCTTCCTCACGCCTTCGGCTTCAATCACGACCTGCCCAAGCCGGGGCCCCGCAGGAATATAGATTTCGAGATCCTGCGAATTCTTTTCGGACTCCTGACTCAACATCGCTTCATAAGAATTGATGCGCGCCTTGCCCTTCGCCTGGCGTCCCTTCGGCGACATGCGGATCCACTCCAGTTCGCGCTGTAACGTCTTCTGCCTGTCGGTCTCGCTCTTTTCTTCCTGTTCCAGCCGGATGCGCTTCTGATCCAGCCACGACGAGTAGTTCCCCTGCCACGGAATGCCGTGGCCGCGATCGAGTTCGAGAATCCAACCTGCGACGTTGTCGAGGAAGTAACGATCGTGGGTGACCGCGATCACCGTTCCCGCGTATTCCTTGATGTGGCGTTCGAGCTACGAAACGGACTCGGCGTCGAGATGGTTCGTCGGTTCGTCGAGCAGCAGGATATCCGGCTTCTGCAAGAGCAGCCGGCACAGGGCAACGCGACGTTTCTCACCGCCTGAAAGAATTGAAACGGAAGTGTCCGGAGGCGGACAACGTAAAGCGTCCATCGCCATTTCGAGGCGCGCATCGAGGTCCCATGCGCCTACGGCATCCAGTTTCTCCTGTACGGTTCCCTGCCGTTCAAGAAGCTTCGACATCTCATCGTCGGAGAGCGGATCGCCAAACTTTGCGTTGATTCGATCAAACTCGGCCAGCAGGTCGACGATCTCCTGCACGCCCTGCTCGACGATCTGCCGAACCGTTTTTTCAGGATCGAGCTTCGGTTCCTGTTCGAGGAATCCGATCGTGAAACCTGGAGAGACCGTCGTGCGTCCCTGAAATTCCTGATCGACTCCGGCAAGAATGCGCAGCAGCGAGCTCTTGCCGGATCCGTTGAGACCGATGACGCCGATCTTGGCGCCATAGAAATAGGACAGATAGATATCTTTGAGGACAGCTTTCTTGTCGTAGTACTTGCTGACCCCAATCATGGAGTAGATGACTTTGTTTGGAATGGTACTCATATTTCTAAAAGGGAATTAGCCACGGACGGGACCGGGGGAGTTTGGGGTCAGACTACTCGAACCCCAAACTCGTAGTACAGAGTTTGGGGTTCGAGTAGTCTGACCCCAAACTCCCCCGGTCCCCGTCCGTGTAATCCGTGGCTAATCCCTACGTGAAGCTTGCGATGGCGTCGGCTTCGTTCTCGTAAACGTCAAAAACCGTATTCAGTTTTGTGAAGTGGAGCAGGTCGGTCACCTGCCGGCCGGGACTTGCCAGTTTCAATTGTCCCCAGGCCTTGCGGCTGGTGCTGTTGCACTGGTGGCATTTCTCCCACTGTCCCTGGTCGTCCTTGAACAGTGTCGATCCGCAAGACGCGCAGATCGTCTGGGTCACGGTGCCGAGGGCGAGGACCATTTCTCCGAGCCCACTGCTGTCGATGTAGGACACTTCCTTCAGATCAATCAGGATCTTGTTATGCCCCTTGGCAACTTCGTCACGGATCCGATTGCGGAATTCGGTCAGCGCCTCACCTGCTGTGATACGTCCCGTCATTTCCAGCACGGACACGCCGGTATCGCGCTGACTGATTTTCAAATTCATATTCCGCCCCTTACTTCTCCGGCGTGTCCTTAACGATCGCTGAAAGGATCATATCGGGATCGACGCGTTCGGCCTCACCTTCAAAATTCAGAATCACGCGATGGCGCAAAGCGCCCAGGACAACGGCCTGGATATCCGCTGTCGAAACTTCCGCCCGGCCACTGAGCAGCGCGCGAACCTTGCCACCGAGCACCAGAGCCTGCGCGCCTCGCGGGCTGGCGCCGTAGCGCAGGTACTTCCTTGTCAGCGGGTGACAGTACTCCGTCGTAGGCTGCGTCGCCATAACAAGACGGATCGCATACCCCTGCACCTGTTCGGGAATCGGCACAAGCAGCGCAATCTCGCGCATTTCCAGGATCTTTTCCGCATTCCACACGCGGTCGACCGACGGCTCGTCGAGATACGTGGTACGATCGAGGATCGTGTGGACACTCTCGATGTCCGGAAAGTTCATCTTCAATTTCAGGAAGAACCGATCGAGCTGCGCTTCCGGCAACGCGTAGGTCGCTTCAAGTTCCAGTGGATTCAACGTTGCGAGAACGATGAACGGCTCTTCCAGCTTGTAGGTCTTCCGGCCCACAGTCACTGTCTTTTCCTGCATCGCTTCGAGCAGAGCCGACTGAGTCTTTGGCGTCGCGCGGTTAATCTCGTCCGCCAGAATTACGTTGGCAAAGATCGGGCCCGGCTGGAAATCCAGGTGTTTTTCACCCGATTCGCTTTCGCGCACAACGTTGGTGCCGACGATGTCGGCGGGCATCAGGTCCGGAGTGAATTGAATTCGGGACGATTTCAGGTGCAGCGCATCGCAAAGCGTCTGGACGAGTTTCGTCTTCCCGAGTCCCGGCACGCCTTCGAGCAGGACGTGGCCTCGCGCAAGCACGGCCATCAGCACGTCATCGATGATATTCCCGTATCCAACAATGACTTTGGAGATTTCGCCGTGAACTCGCTTGAACTCACCCCGGAAAGACTCGAGATGTTCCTGATCCAGTTGGGTAATCATGGGCAGGGATTATACGGCAAACGGGCAAATTGGAACGGTTTCCTGTTGTGGATCATGCCGGCGCACAAACTCCGGGATGTGACTTTTTTATTACAAGGCCCTGCGACAAGTCAGAAGCCGCTTGGGCGCACCCAGAAACTTTCCTGCCAGGCCTTGCCGGGAAGAATCGTTTGCAGCTCTTTGTACAGGCCTTTTTGCGTGAGGTTGAGCGCATCTGTAATACCTGTCATCGGTTCGAAGCAAATGAACTCGCGGCTTTGCTGCGGGGCGGCCTTCGGCGCATACACCACAGCGGCGCGGTAGTTCGGGCCAAACAGCACTTCGAGTTTCTGCGATTTTCCTTTCACGAACATGACGGCATTCCCGGAGGCATCGCGTACCAGATCGCCGAACACGTGATCGAGATCGTAGTCGCGCAGGGCCGCCGCCTGCGGGTTGGGAAAGAGTTGCTCGATAGGACGGGTAACTCCCGTAGGAATCTTGTCGCTTGCCAGAACCCACTCGGTGCGCGCCCCGACGCCGATCGTCCATTCATTCCGCGGCGAGTCGGTCAATTGAAAGTACGGGTGAAAACCGATGGCCACGGGCATAGGATCCGCGCTCAGGTTCTCGATGCGCGTGCGAACTTCGAGGATCCCGTCCTGAAGCCGATAGGTCGTCTCGATCGTATGTGCGAAGGGAAACTGCGCTATCCATGCCGGCTGCCGGTAGAACTCGAGCCTGCTTGTGACCCATGCCGATTTATCGTCGGCCTTCGCTTCCACGATCTGCCACTGGTCTGTCGATGAGAGAAATCCGTGTATGGGGTGCGTTCCCCGGACATTCCCCAAGTCCATATTGAAGGCGTACTTCTTTCCGTTCGCGTAAAAGGCGGGCTCGTCCAAACGGTTGGCCCACGGCCCAAGGAAAGGAATCCCACTCAAAGAAGGCCGGGTTTTGAACTCTTCCAAGGAAGCATAGGGAAAGTAGAGAATGCTCTGTCCCTTCACTTTCATCTCGAAGGCGACGTTCCCTACCGAAGTGATGATGGAGACGCTCGTTTGGGCCCTGGCGTCCTCCAGTTGCACAATCTCGCCGGCATGGCGAACCGAGTACTGCGCCGCTGCGGGAAGCGCAAAAAGCCCGGGCAAGATTGCGGCGGCGATTGTCGCGTGTGCGGCAAAGCGTGTTTTCATTCAACCTCCGGAAAGCCCAAGTATACCCGTGGAACGGGCTCTGCGAGGACACTGCCGCGATTGCAGACGAATAACTCCCGCACGGTCTCTGTGAATGACTTGGCGGAGGGATCTCCGCTAAATAGCGGAGTCAGCGATCGAAGACGGGGCAGGCCAGCCGTCGAATCGAATGGGACTTCCCGGCACCTTCGGGTTGGAGCGCTTGGCCCCGTGGCCTGACTTCGTTACAATGATCTGACAATTCTCAATTAGTGCAACAGGAGTCTGCCGCCATGACGAGATCGCCCCTTCTTGTAGCCGCCGTGATCGCAGCCGTGGTGGCGGCAGCGGCCCTCGCAGTGCCCGGCGTGGTCGGTGCTCAGACAGCTCCGGCAAAGAACACGCTGTGGGACGGCCTCTACACCGACGACCAGGCAGCGCGCGGCAACGTCGTGTTCAGCGCGACCTGTACGAATTGCCACACGCTGGACTCACAGGGGAACAGGCCGTTGTCGGGGAAAAAGTTCTGGGACAGCTACACACAGAAGACCGTCGGTGACTTGTTTACATTCATTCAGAAGAACATGCCCAACGGTAACGGCGGGTCGTTGAGCGACAAAACATACGCGGATCTCGTCGCGCTCGTCCTCAAGGCGAACGGGGTGCCGGCCGGCACGACGGACCTCGTGCCATCGGCGGTCGCCGCCATCCCGATCATCCCGAAGGACGGTCCAACCGAATTGCCTGCGGGCGCGCTTGTGCGCATAGTCGGCTGCCTGGCGAAGAACGGATCAGACTTCGTCTTGACGAGCGCAACACCGCTACAACGCACAGACAAGACGGATGTGGCGCCGGACGACGCAACCCGTCCGCTGGGCGAAAAGTCGATCGCGCTCAAGTTCTTGTTGACCAAATTGGATAACGACATCGGCAAGCGGGTGTCGGCGACGGGCCTCCTGATCGGTGTGGGCGGAATCAATGGCTTGAACGTATCCACCGTCACCAAGGTCGCCGACAGCTGCCCGTAACCGCAATGTCATTCGGGACGGCCGGTGTGCCTGCCTCTAACAACGGCGTGAGCTACGCTCTCTTCGCTGCGCGTTGTAAGATGCCAGCGGCGTGGACGAACAAACCTTAGAAGCCGATGTAGTTGTCGTGGGCGGCGGCAACGCCGCTTTGTGCGCTGCGCTCATGGCGCGGGAATCCGGCGTTTCCGTAACGGTGCTCGAATCGGCTCCCCCGGAATATCGCGGAGGCAACAGCCGTCACACGCGCAACATGCGCTGCATGCATGAAGCTCCCACCGACGTTCTCACGGACGCCTACACTGAAGGGGAATATTGGGCCGATTTGCTGCGCGTCACTGGAGGACAAACCACGGAAGCGTTGGCCAGAATGGTGATCAACGGTTCGCCGCAGGCCACCGCATGGATGAAGAGCCAGGGCGTTCGCTTTCAGCCTTCCCTTGGCGGCACCTTGCACCTGGAGCGGACCAACGCGTTCTTCCTCGGCGGCGGCAAGGCGCTGATGAATGCTTACTATGCCACGGCGAAGAAGCGAGGCATTCGTGTCTATTACAACGCTGAAGTGACGTCGTTGAATATTCGCGACGGCAGGTTCGAAAGCGGCCGGATGCTGCTTGACGGCCGTCCCGCCGGATTCCGCGCGCGCGCCATGGTCGCAGCTTCGGGCGGGTTCGAGTCGAATCTGGAATGGCTGGAAGAAGTGTGGGGCATAGCGGCGCGCAATTTCATCGTCCGAGGCACGCCGTACAACAAGGGCAGGATGCTCAAGCTGCTGCTGGACCTCCCCGGAGGGGGCGTCGAATCGGTTGGCGATCCCAAACAATGCCATGCCGTCGCCATCGACGGCCGCGCGCCGAAATTCGACGGTGGCATCGTGACGCGTCTCGATTGCCTGCCACTCGGCATCGTCGTCAACAATCAGGCCGAACGCTTCTACGACGAAGGCGAGGACCTGTGGCCCCGGCGTTACGCCATCTGGGGACGACTCGTTGCTCAACAACCGGATCAGATCGCATATTCCATCATCGATTCAAAAGCGATGGGCCGCTTTATGCCCTCGGTGTTTCCGCCGATTAAGGCGTCGAGCCTTGCAGAACTCGCGACCGCATTGGGCCTTCCGGCACCGAAACTGCAAAACACAGTGCGCCAATTCAATCAGGCCGTGCTGCCAGGCCAATTCAATCACCAGATCCTTGACGACTGCCGCACCCAAAACCTCAACCCGGCCAAATCCCACTGGGCGCAGGCCATTGACGCGCCCCCCTTCTATGGCTACCCGCTGCGGCCTGGTATCACTTTTACTTACCTCGGCGTCAAAGTGAATGAGCGCGCCCAGGTGCAAGGCCTCGGCCCTGCCACTAACGTTTTCGCAGCGGGCGAGATCATGGCAGGCAACATCGTCGGAAAGGGCTACCTGGCCGGGCTCGGAATGACGATCGGCTCGGTATTCGGGCGCATCGCCGGAAAAGAGGCCGCGCGTGCAGCCGCTCAGTAATCTGATCGCCGAAGGCGAACGCCTGATGACGATCTGCAACTCCTGCCGCTACTGCGAGGGCTACTGCGCCGTCTTCCCTGCAATGGAACGGCGCACCACTTTCAACGAAGCCGATATTCACTACCTCGCAAACCTGTGTCACAACTGCGCCGAGTGTTACTACTCCTGCCAGTACGCACCGCCTCACGAATTTGCCGTGAACGTGCCCAAAGTATTCGCCGAGGTCCGTGCGCAATCGTATAAGAAGTACGCCTGGCCTGCATTCATTCGTGTGCGTGCGTGGGGGGCGGCGGTTGTGGGTATGGCGGCTGCCATCTTGCTCGCGGGAACGCGTTCGGCAACGGCGGCAAACTTCTACGGAGTGATCTCGCATGAAACGATGGTCATCGCATTCTCTGTCGTTTTCGCGGCGATCCTCTCGGTACACGGCGCAGGTTTTCTGCGCTTCTGGCGCGAATCCGGAGAGAGCCTGGCCGCGCTTTTTCAGCCTTCGATCCTAAAGGCGGCTCGCGATGCTCTGACGCTGAAGAACCTCGACAGCAATGGCGTGGGATGCACCTATCCGGACGAGCAACATTCGCAGTCCCGACGGCGCTTCCATCATTTCACCTTCTATGGATTCCTGCTTTGTCTCGCGTCGACCACGGTCGCGGCCGCGTACCACGCCTTCTTTGGCTGAGAAGAACCTCACGCGTACTTCAGCATTCCCGTG
>Ga0134121_10001020_pt1 | contig 27871 bp, 13 predicted proteins | sample KB301_FD_96463 | JGI IMG/M metagenome (GOLD analysis project Ga0134121, IMG submission 96463) | Terrestrial soil microbial communities without Nitrogen fertilizer from Kellogg Biological Station, Michigan, USA - KB3-0-1 | ecosystem: Environmental > Terrestrial > Soil > Unclassified ... | reverse complement strand
TAAGAATTGCTCTGGCTCGTGAAGCATTGAAATATTGAGCAGTTCGATCGACCGCTACGAAACTAAGAGATTTCGTAACGGCGCCCAGCGTTTTCCCGGCGGCTGAGCAACATCTTCGCCCTTCACGTCTTTTTTTGGGACTAGAACTTGCTGATGATCCTTCTAAAGGCATTTCGCAAGAAACCAAAACGTGTGGGTATCCCGACGCTGACTTTGGGCTCACTGAAATCTGCGACATCGCTCTGTGCTGGTAGAGCGGCAGATAGCCGTTCGATCAGGGCACTTGTCTTTTGCGCATTCTCCGTATCACCGATGTGCTCATCAATCTTTTGAGATTCCCTGTAGTAGTGAATGCTTTTCTCCAGGTTACCCTCTCCCTGAAATGCGACTCCCATGTTGTACAGCATTATCGACGTGTACTTGTCGTCGTGTTCTTTTTTGTAGCGCGGGAGCGAAAATGAATAAGCTGCTCTCGCGATTGCAGAAGAGTGCGTGGCAGTCGCAGCGCTGAGACGGTAACCTTTCCGAAACGTTTGACCGATCTGATTGTAGGCCTTGGCTAAGTTTAGGCTGCCTCCTGCAGACAATTGGAGCGCTTCGAGGTATCCACAAACCCAAAGAGCTTCTCTCATCCAGCCCTGTTTCGTGAAAGCATCAGCCAATAGGTTCAAGGCTAGGATCGCAATTTGTGGGTCCGATGCCTTTGCGACATAGGCTGTTCCATCACTTGAATTCAGCAAGATACGCGTCAAATGAGTCCAGTCCGCCACGTTGCGAGATTGCGATACCACAGCTTCAACGTCGTCCGTAAGCCACATTTCAATAGCTGTACCAAAGACGTAGTGCACCGTGCCGTTTGGTCCCCGCGTCGATTCTGATGGAACTCCCGCTAGGCATTCGTACCAGGTCTTGCCGATCGTTTGATTAAGGTCCCCATACCTCGTTGTGAGCTCCCGTATGTAAACGGGGTGTAGCTGAACGACGTTATCGGATTGGGTCAATGGATCGGGAATACCCTTGCAGGCGGGAGAGAACCCGCGCCTCAAAAGCGATGCAGTTGCTTGGTTTAGCTCTGACATCGCTTCCTGCCAACGATCAAGATCGAGTAGCAGGGTAATGAGTTGTTCATGCGCCTCGGTATAGTGGGGATCAATATCGAGTGCCTTCCGATAATTCTCCTCGGCTTCTCGATAGTCTCCTTCCAGCCGTGCAACGTTCCCCAGGTTGGTAAAGGGGGCAGGTCGTGCTGGTCCTTTTTCGAGAGCCTGTCGATATGCTTGCTGGGCAGCGCTCATCTGGCCTCGAGCTTTCAAGCAGGTGCCAAGATTGTTGTGTGCTTGGAGCAATTCTGGATCGGCGCGTATTGCTGCTTCGAACGCCTGGATAGCGCCGTCGATGTCGCCTTCGTCTCTCAGGAGTATGCCTAGCGAGTTATAGGCCTTAGCGCAGTTCGAATCCAATTCCAGTGCCTTGCGCACCGCCGCTAGAGCTTCATCATGTCGATTCGCTTCGCGATAGGAGTCCGACAGGATTTTATGTTGCCAAGCATCCGGCCTCGCCCGGACCCCAACTTCGGCGCACCTCACTGCATCCTCGAACATCCCAATCTTCGTGTGTAAATGAACCAGATGAGTGCAAGCAGCTGTCCAGAGCGAGATGTCGCGCTCTGCGAGACTCTCACCATCGTCCTGCTTGAAGCCGTAGATTTCGATTCCGGCTTCCAAGTGACCTATCGCGCGCTCGTTTTCTCCTAGATCAAAGCAGACGAGACCAGCTCCGATCGCGGCGACGGGATTGTAAGGAGCTAGTTCGGTTGCCCGCAAAAAATGTTCTAGAGCTTGGGGGAGAGATTTCTTTTTGACGTATGCCTGCGCTTGCGCGATGTGTACTTCCGCGGTGTCTTCGCCAGTGCGCAGTATCATGTCATTCCAAGCGATGCTGAAATCTGGCGCGCTGGCCACCTGAAGAATACGTTCGACGGGAATTTGTGGCCAAGATGTCGCCGTCTCAGGTTGTTGGAAATCGAGGGTCGTGCTGGCGAGTTCGTGAACAAGAAATTCAACTCGCTCAAGAATCTCTGTGTCTCCAGCCTCCCTAGCGTTATGCATGAGCGCGGTCATCACCATGTAAAACTCTCGACGATTTCCGTCGGATTTTGGCAGTCGTTGGAAGATGGCGTGTCTCGCGGCGGCTGTAGGGTTGTTAATCAGGTCCAACCATAACTGCAATGCTTTGTCGTGGCTTATCGGTGAACTATTGTCGCGCATTCATCGCTCCCGGGAGCCTGATTTTCCGGTCAGCTCTTCCCTTAAACGTCGAATGATTTCTTCAATCAAGTTGGGTTGATCCGCAGCAGGTAGGCGTGCTTCCAGTTGTTCCAGCGTATTCCGATCTCCATGGCGAACCAACAACAGCCCTGCCCGTTGGCGCGCCTGACTCCAATAGTCAGATGCTTCGCCCATCATGCTTAGCGGGCGCAATAGGAAATCGATAGTGAACTTCATTAGATCGTCGGCAGGAGCGGTTGGCGAGTCAGCGAGCACTTGGAATGCGCCTTCTACTCTATGAATTTTTTCATTGCCGGCTCGGACATCGCCGCCGCCATGGTTGGAAAAGAGGAAGTCATTCTCTGCACTTTTTATGAATTCCGCGCAGAGCGGTTCCGCGGCCCAAGTTCCAAGGCTCTGCAAGATCTCGGCATGAGGGAATATGGTTGGGGCCAAGGACTTCATGTTGGCTGGAAGGGTCCTGAAAAGTTCGAGAGCTTTAACGGTATCGCTAGGGATCAATCGTGAGAGCGCGACAGTCGCCCAAAAGCGTCTCCAAGATAGAACGGCTCTAGGGATGGGCCTGGTCACCTGTGTTGCGCCAACACTTTCCAGATAGAGATATGCGCGTATTCCCTCACTGAGGCGACAACTATCAACAACAAACGTCAATAAGTCCGAAAACACCCCAGCATCTGGACGCCGGAATTCTGCAAGAAAATGTTCCTCGGCATCCGCCGCGGTTTCACCGAGGACGAGTAAGGCTTTCATAGCAGCGACGCGAACTTCAGGGTGTGTATCGGCAGTTCGGACACGTTGAAGACGTTGCCGGACAGCGGGCTGGTTCTCAATTTCGACAGACACGGAGTCGATCACCGCTTTCCTGACACTCGGTGATGTATGCAGCATGGAGCGCATGAGTGTTGCATGCGGAATTCGCTTTATGAGTGCCGGAGAGATACTAGACAAATTTTCGAATGCTTTCTCCGTTCGGGTGTTGCTGGGGTGTTGAAGGTCTTCTATGGCCGCCACAAGGGCGGCAATCGTCGCCTCGTCGGCATGGCGAGGGCTCAGAAGATCTGCGGCGGTGAAACGGATGCGATGGTCGGGAAAGTTCAACGCCAGACGGATCAGTGGAACTGCTTCCTCGTTGCCATAACGGTAGAGAACGGCTCCTAGAGTTTTCAGCGCCATATCTGCGTCGATCCATTCGTCTTCATAGTCCAATTCGGCGCGACCGAGCACCTGATGAAAACTTCGCCCCTCATTCATGATAAGGAGCGTTTGGGCGGCCCAAGGCTGCAGCCAGTGCGTATCAAGAGCCGAGACAAGGCGTTGTCGCCGTTGATCATTCGGGGCTCGGTGGACGAGCATTAGTGCTGCAAGCTGTGCACACACTGGCAAAGTGGAGTGTCGTAGCAGGACATCAAGACGTTGATCCGCGTCCAGTTGATCGTGCAGCATACGAAGCAACCCCGCGACATTGGTTTGCTCGCTTTCCATTGATATTCTGTCGCGAGCATGTGCTTCAACGAACGTCAAGAGTTCGTCTGCAACAATCTCTGGAATCGTGGAAAGAAAAGAAGCTAATTCTTCTGAGATTCTGATCTCTGGTCTTTCCATTTCTGCCTCAGCTCGCTTCGGACAAAAAAACGGGTCATCGGGTGTACATCGTAGCGGACCTTATTAGCCTCTGTTTCCTGATTGCTTTCTAACAATGAGGCTTGGATCAATTGGACAGTGGCCCCGCTAATCGCATCGTCCGACAATTTGGCCGCCCTCTGAAGCATGGCTTTAGCAACAGAACTATCGAACGTAGCTGCAGCCACGAGTAGTTTTTGAGAGGGTTCAGGTAGACGATTCCAGATCGCGAAGTAGATAAACTGATAAAGGCTTTCTTGGGGCAATTGCGCCGTCCGAAGAGTGGCCAAAATATCTTCGACTAAATAGCCGAGCGTAAGTTGCCCTAATACCAGTTGCATAGCTAGTGGCATACCGCCCGTTGCGAAGTGAATAGCCTCAAGGAGTTTGTCTTTTCCTTCAACAGCGGCAACTGCTCCGCGCTTGCGGCGACTTTCCGTTCGCAAGAATTCGATCGAGGAATCAAGACTCAAGCCCTTGAGATGTATGCAGTGCGAGGACGCTAGCGCCGGCGAGAGAACTCGGCTCGTCAACAGAGCGCGGGATGGAGACAGAAGATCATTGATGCGTTGTACCCAGGTTTCCTCCTGGTGGATATCTTCAAGATTGTCGAGAACAATGAGATGAGGAGCCTTACGAAAGACGTCACGAATTGCGGAATGGCGTTCCGAAGAGTTGGCGTCAACGGGATGCTTGATCCCCATTTGTCTTGAGATACTGGCTAGGAAGGAGTCGTAGTCAGAAAGCACTGATGCCCGTGAGGCAACGGTGACTCCAACGAACTCTTCCAAGCGGGCAGTTTCCCAGACAATGCCTTCGAAGAGACCTCGCTGCATGCATTTTCGTGCAACTTCCAACGCAAGTGCAGTCTTTCCGGTTCCTCCCAGACCCGAGATAAGCACCACGGTTTCGCCAGTAGGATTGTTGAGGACATCAACGAGTTGAGCAACTTCATTCTCGCGACCTATCAGGCGTTCGTAACTCCGCGTGGGTAAATTTCGTTCCCATTTTGAGGGAGGGTCTGGGGTATCCCGAGGTGCGTGCGTCGGGTCCATAGCGGTTTTCTCGGCTCTATTTAGATCGCTCGATCCGTTGCGGGGGCCGTGTAGCTCATCCTGAACTGGCTGTACGAAGACATATCCGCGGGCGCGCTCAGTTTTTATGAAGCGGGGTTTCTCGTCGTTGTCGCCTAACTTGACGCGGACTTGGTGAATAGTCCGCCGCACTTCGTCGCCTCCGATCAGATTACTCCCCCATATGCTCTTGCGCAGTTCTTCCTTGGATGCCAGTTCGCCGGGATGGTCCACCAAGTATTTGAGCAAGGAATATTCGTTTTGTGACAACTCCACACGGTGATCTCCTTTCCAAAGGAAACCGTTGTTTGTATCGAGTCTGAATCCACCAAATACCTTCATCGTCAGAACTAACCCCCGGAAGCGCACGGAACGAAACCGGAACAAAAAAACAACGGAAACCGCCATCGTGTGGAACGTTAGGCGATTGTAACGTGAGTCCCTGCCACGGTGACCGCGAAAGCGGTACGTGCCAGAAATTCCAACGGAGGGACCATCAATGCATCTGATCAAAGCGTCTTCTAGGGGATATGAAAAGGCTTTTGCTGAATTGACCCAGTTGCTTGGAGCCGAACGGAAGATCTCGGCTGGTGTGAGAAATGCCGAACTCGAATCCGTCAATGCAGTCAACATGGTCAAGGGCCGCCAATATGAATGGCTCACGCCTGTGCAGGAACTGATCTATATGGATATAACGCAGTGCTTAGTGAGCGGACCATTGAGTAATTACTTGAAAAGCATTGTGGGCTCGAAAGGCGTTCCGAGCGATTACCACGCGGACACGTGTCGAGAGATTGCAGGAACATTCATTCGTTCCCTCCCCTGTCTTAAAAATTTCGATCAACCTGGTTCAGTGCGGGCATACCTTCAGAAAACCGCCAGTACGATTTGCCGCAGTTTTCGAGAGCGTGAATTGAGGTTCTGTCCCGACCAGGCAGAGGGAAGCGCTGCAGTGCAGATTCCAGGGTTGAGAATTCAGCGATTGCGACCGATTGGAAGAGGCGCGATCCAACCGGAAGCCCTCCACCAGCTGGGCCGGCTCTTTGAATCAGATCTCAGCACGCTGAGAAAGAGCGCTCGTGTACCCGTCGCGTTACCTTGGGGAGCCAAACCACGATACATGTATTTGCTTCCCGAGTTGACGCAGCATCTGCATTCGTTGCGGATTGAATCCAGGCACGCGATTCTTCTCCACGTTTGCGGATATTCGACTAAGGATGGCGCGAGATTGATGTCCTGCACATGTGCTCAGTTTAAAGTTCTGTTAGGAAACGGGGTCCGGCAGCTTAGCACGCTTGCTGAACTTGAAAGTGACGAGATGATCCGTACGCGACCAACTCGGCATGTCGAACCTTCGGCGAAAGAGGAAGACAACGTTGGCAGGGTTCGCGTCGAACTGCCCGCAGGAGCCAATCCCGGCTACATTTATCTACTGCCGGAATTTGCGCAGCACTTAGCGTCGCTCAAGATTGAACACAAACATGCCATCCTTCTTCGGACCTGCGGTTATTCGACAAGCGAGAGTGCAGAGATCCTGGAATGCACCTGCGGTCGATTCAAGGTGTTGTTACGTGGCGCGCGGCTGCAGCTTAGGAGCTCGTTAGCGGCATATCGTCGAAGGCCCTGTGCACCCCTCCCAAGTGTGGACAGGACCACGCTGGCGGAAACCCTTCTAATTCACTCGATTCCGGTTTCTGCCGAGGGAACTGTAGCGCAGCGGACCGGGGGCACTTCGGTCGCTGTCATAACGCAATAGTTAGTCCTTTCGCGGGCGTGTGTCGGTCACAAAAGCCGACGATCCGGTCCCGCGATTTCGACCACGTGGCACATTCCCGCCAGGCGAGACGGGACGGTGTCGTCGTCGAGCTTCTGGGCGAGTTGGCTGAGGGAGTACTTGCTGGTCACGATGACGCCGGTTCGATCGGCGTAGTCGCGACCATCGAAGATCTCTTGGAGGATTTGGCGGGCGTATGCCGTGTCGCCGCCGATTCCGAAGTCATCAAGTACGAGCACGTCCACTCGAACGAATCGGTCGATGGCGATTTGTTCTTCGCTCGGTTCCTTCGCCCAGCGGCGGACTTGGCGAAGCAATTCGGAGGGCTTGAGGAGTGCCACTGATCGGCCTTCCTCGAAGCACCGGCGCGCCGTGGCGTAGGCGAGGTGGGTCTTGCCCACTCCGCACGGTCCCCAGAAATAAAGGTTGTCGGCTTCAGGATTGAAGCTGCTGGCTTTTGTGAACGCGACCCGATTCCCGGCGGCGATTTCGTAATGGGAGAAAGTGAATTCCCGGTACGGCTTTTCCCCTCCCATGATTTCGACCAGACGCCGCTTGAGTTCCAGCTTTCGCACCTCGCGGGACTGGGCTTGAGCGGCGGACTCGCGACAGGAAGGGCACACTTCGTCTTCCAGTCGTGTATTCCACCGGCCGGTACCGGCGAGGGGCCGATTACCGCAAAGGACCGGGGGCACCCACTCTTGGGCAATCTCCGCTTGGCAGCGGCCGCAAATTTCAGATCGTGGAAATGTCATCGTACTTTCCGGCGACAGGTTGGGCGGCACCAGCGGGGTGTAGGGGGGTCGGATTTCGAGGTAGGGAAGAAGGGCTCCATATATGGTGTTTGTCTTTACTACTGTCTATCGCTCGACGGAAAACCGGTGATTCCTGTCTCCGGTTCCGTTGATCGTCGTCACCGCTGCCGCTCGGCACAGGGTGACTGCCGTCACCGGCATCGAAGTCCGGGGTTGCATCCGGTGATTGCGCACCCTTGAGGCCAATCCTGCCTTGGTTGGTTGACAGGACGCCTTGGGCGACCAAGGCCTTGCCTGCGCGCAAAACCCCTGCACGATCCAGATCAAGATCCTTCGCGATCTGGTACCAGGTGAAGAGTGTTGTGTCGCGGTTCCAACCGAATGTCTTCCGAACGACCCAAAGAAGAATGCGTATCTCAGATGCTGTAAACCGCTTGGCAAGGAGATAGTCGTACAAGCCAGACGGGATGCGGACGAAGCTTCCGCGGGGGGAGATCATGATCTCCAATTGCACAAAGTTTACGGGAGATGTGTCAAGGAGCCGGGCAACCTATTCGGCTCGGGGGTGGCGGCCTATCTTAGCGATCAATGCCCGGATCGTCGCGTTCGAGCCCGCGGGCGACCTCGTCGCGCAGCTTGTCCGTGATTTCGTATTCCGTGCCGATCAAAGAATTCTTAAGCCAAGCCGGTACTTCATTGTTCAGGTGAACCACGCGTCCCCGCTCGGTTTCCATGAGGAGTTGGACTTCCTGCTCGAACCTGCTGTTATCGAACACCGCGACATCGTCAAGCAGACGCAAGGCCTCCGGCAGGTTCTTCAGGCTCTCGCGGTGGATGCTGCGCAACGTTCGCTCTGATGCGGCATGTCCACCAGATTGCGCGCGAATCGCGATCCGCTCCAGGTGCAGTTCCACATTGTCCAGTGCGACGTAGCGCATACCGATGGTGAAACCGTTGTCCTTCGCACGACGCGCTTGGTCGAAGGTGATTTTCGCGCGCAGGGTCGTCTCCAACGCGAAACTCTGCCTGTTGTTGATGTGGTCTTGGACGAATTGTTCGAACTCTCGGTTAACTTGGGATCGGATATGTGGGGGAATGCTGTGATAAGAACCGTGGAGTTGGGCGGCGCGATCGTCCGCGTTGAAGTGGTCGAGGCCCAGGCTGGACAAAGGAAAGGCGGTGGACTTACCACTGCCCGGTGGTCCGGCGACCACGAGCATGCGTGGTTGCATCACCCTCCGAAATCAGTGGAGGAGTTCTCCCGCATGTCAGGAGGGAGTTCTGGATCGATCCTTCGGCCTTGGGCGTCAATAACCCCCTGCTTTCGGAGCCGAGAGACAGCTTCCTTGATTCGAGCCCGAGTTCGCTGCACTTCCTGCCGATGAAGTTCATTCATCTGCTCGCGGTCGTGAAAATCTACATTCGCCCATGTCAGTTCGCGGCCACCTGCCATCCTTACTATTCTCCTTTCGATCCGCTCATCACCTATACCATCAAACTGAAGGTCTACACAATTCGGGAGCGATCTTCCGCTCGGCGATTTCGTGCTGCTATCGCTTGATTACACAAAATTATTGACGACATTGTCTAACTGTTTTGCACTTGATGGGAAGGCTTCGGAGGCCTGTGGAAACTGCCGCAGCTATGGAAAGTCCTTAGCACTTTCTTGACGGATTCCCACAGCCGCTTGAAAAAGCTGCGGGAAGGCGCCTGCTTTCTCACAGTTACGCGCAGGCCCGACGGCGATTGCTCTATCAACCCGTTTTCAGGATGCGGAACACCCCCCGATCCCAAAATCCTTTGTGAACTAACATCAGGTGAAGAGTGTTGTCTGACGAATCTAGCCTAACGTTCTGCGAATCACCCACTGTCGTTGGGGCGCATGGTCTCCCACCGCTCCAAACCATTGATGCCGTAACATTGATGTCCTTTGCAATCCGTACTACGGGATCAATACTTTGATTTTCTCGATGACATTTTGAATCTCCCTGGCATCCAACCCGCCACGTTCATCATCGCGAGTCGTAAACAGCGTCTTCCCCTCAACGAAGCCTACCGCCAGATAATCCTTCCTTTTGCGCGCCCAATCTACCGCATACTTCTCTTCGTGTAAGAGGCCCAGATGTTCCCACAGGATCAAGTTTCCTGCGGCATCGACGAATGTAAAGTCTGGTCTTGTTTTCCATCCTTCGTCCGAGAGATATTTCCTCTCGTATTCGTAATCGATGGAGTTCCGATACAGCGCATCAGCAATTACTAGCTCCGATTTGCTGCGAACTTTGTGACCTTTGAGCGAACGGTGAATCAAATGCTCAGCGTAGGGAACCTCGTCTGGTTTGTCACGAACGACGGTCGAGAAAAGGTTGGTATTCCGTCTCAGTGTGTCGGATTTGTCCTGAAGATCAGATAAGTTGCCGAGTGAGTCTCCTTCGATCATTAGCACCAGGTGAGCGCGTGATCGAGTCAGCGCCGTATACAGAAGTTCTCGGCTCAAGTTTCGGCACCGCTGGGGGATTACAACAAACACCTTTTCGAAATCACTACCTTGAGCCTTATGAACAGTGAGAGCGTAGGCCAATTCAAGAGAAACGCTCGACTCTGTGAAGTCGTACTTGTTGTACCCGAATGTCATCCAGGGTCTGCCAGCAAAAAGCACATTGAGAAATCCGCTTTGCCCCCTTTGGGCAACCAGGCCAACTTCACCGTTCGCGAGGTATATGTCCTCGACAACCACTTTCTTTTCCCAGTCATACCCATTCCGCAAATCGTTTTTGACTTGGATCACTTTATCGCGATGAACGATCTCTTCGTCGCCCAGTTTGATGGCTTTCCGTTCTCTTGCCATCTGCAGTTCCGACGCGCGAAATACTCCCTGCAGCCACCGATTTAGTTCATTCACACCGTAGGGATGCATTCGTACCGGGGAGAGGATTTGCCAACTCTCTGCGCCATCAGGCTGACCGAATGAGATTTTCCCCCCTTCATCGAAACCTAACGAGCGGCTGAACCCGACCGCGTCGTTCTTGCTTGTTAAGCCTAGATGAACTCGGAATTGGTTAATCAAAGCTAGGCGCAGTTCATCTACAGTGCGCCAATTGCAGACTTCAATGTCGTTTAAGCGTGAGCCGAGCTCCAGATCATTAAGGATTCTGTCCGCATCAACTGTAATTTGTCCGGAAGCGTATAGGGCAGCCAAACGAAGGGCATCCGATTGCTTCCCTTGGACCGTACGAACTTCCGTTCTCAATTCCGCTAAGGCACCGGACCGCGAACGCAGGTCCGGAAGGCTAGACGTTTGGCCATGCTGCAACATTCCCACGAGGTCGGCAAAGGGTCGACCGGCCCCGATCGGTGGGAGTTGGTTAGGATCACCAACAAGAATGATTCGTTGCACGTGCTGCAAATCGAGAGCCTTCAGTAGCGCATAAAAGTCCTCGCTCGTGATCATGGAACACTCATCAATTACGACGGTCTTTTGCCTCGCGTATGGTTTCCCCTTCTGCGCCTGTTTGGGTTCAAGGAGCGCTCGCTGCCGTTGTCCGTCGTAGCGAGATAATCCGTGAAGAAACTGCGCGATAGTTTGAGCTTCGGCCTTGGTAGCCTTCGTAAGGCGCACCCGCGCCTTACCTGTTGGGGCCAACAAGAGGATTCCCTGCGTATTGAGTTTGGAGCTATGGAAGAGTGCTCCTACTACCGACGTTTTGCCGGTCCCAGCGCGACCCGTAAGCACTGACATTTTCCGACTGACAAGAGTTTTAAGAGCCTCCGTCTGCTCCATCAATGCCTTTTTCGAACGCGGATTAACGAGATCAGCTTTCTCCCCAATGGCAGAACATAGCAGGGTTTGCCAATCCTCCAATACAGGCGCAGCAGTTGCCGCGCAACGAGCAATAAGGATCTTGTTCAACCCCGCCTCGATGGTTTGCATGCGCTTTAACTGTAGAGCGGTCATTTCTGGCCGATCGCCTGAAGCGGGCACGGGCAGCACTTCCACTACTCCGCCGAGGAATTCCTGGTGCCCATGCACCCAGTCGGTACCCAATGCAATGGTCGTGGAGAGTGGAAGTTTCTCGACGCGATCTAGCGCCTCATCGAGATTTAGCAGCGTGTCACCCTCAGCTTCCGCCGACCGCAGCACTGTCACAAGTGCGCCTCGTGCGCGTCGTTCATCGTTTGTAGAAGCGACATTCGATGGCGGCGGTACGGGATGCTTGGACGCAATCCGACTATCGGGGAATAACCCCTGATCAACAGTAGACATCGCAACAGGTAGGTCCCCGCCTCCACCCAAGTCGGTCTCAACTATGCGATATGGATTCGCAAGAATCTCGGCATCGGTTGGCATTACGAGGGTCGCAGATTTGCGGTATCTTGGCTCGAACCACCGCTTGGCTTGCACCGGGGACAGATCGAACCGCGAAAGGAGAAGGAGGAGATCCCGTCGTTCATCTGTCAGTCCGCTCCATGTCTTTGCCACAGCCTCGATATCGGCCGCGTACTCTTCAGGTGCCTTCTTCTTGCCACGCAGGATAGCGTCGAGCACCTGCCATGGATTGTCCTCAGGACTTATGGCATTGATCGCTTGCAAATCGAGGCACAGTGATGTTCCTAGACGCAGTCCCAATGCCTCAAGAACTGAGCCAGCTCCGGGGAAAGCTCCACGGTCACGCCACGCGCGAGCAATTTGCTCATTGAGCCAATTCTCACGCGGTTTCCAATCACCCCCAGCAATTCCGTGCTGCTTGATTTTTTGAACAGACTCAAGGCACCGTTTCAGAACGGTTAGCGTCACACCAGGTTTGACCAGCTCTGCGGCATACGAGAAATCGCGGGTGTGCTCATCGGCAGGTGTGACGGCAATTTCTTGCAGGAGTTCCAATCGACGAGAGTATTCCTTGGGATCACCGATCGGTTCGAGGTAATTGTGATAGGGCAGGAGGAAACCCTGATTGCCATTCGGTCGGATCGAATGATTTATCAATCGATCCCACAAAGGGTGCCCGTCATTATTGGGAGTCTTGTACCGAAGAATCTTGCTGATTTTCGTCAGCGTTCCAATGCCCACGATAAGCCGATTCATCGTCTCGCCGAGGGGGTGTCCCTCCTTGCAATAGAAAATCGCTAGTGATCTCTCCGCTTGAAGTCGCCTGTCGAAAAACAATTCCAAAAGCTTATCCTGGCGCGCTTTGCCAAATACCCACGGTGTTGGGAATGGCGGTTCCTCGTCAGGCGGCAGCGGTATCGGTTGAGACTCATCAATTGCTTTCTGGTTCTTCTTGAGCATCCACCAGAAGGGAACTGCATAACTGGAGTACGGCGCCGCCGCAAATTCTGTTGGCTGGAGGTGACCATGTGTCGCCTGTGACGTGCGGGCATACGGATGCTCGAACAGCCGCGTCCATGCCTTCTCGGCCATAAAGGCGCCCGACTCAGCTTTGCAAGGAGGCAGCTGCGCAGGCCGAAGAGTCGCAAATTCTTTGCCTGCTAGTGGAACTTCGTCCTCCGGCAGCTTACTGACGCGGATGCGGTCTAGTGAACAACAGAAAGAATTCTCGATAGGGTTGCGACAAACCGTACCGCCCCATCTGTTGTCATGCCAAGCCACTCTCATTGATAAGTGGTACATAAGCGCACCATTCTATGAGGCTGACTGCGCAAAATCACGATAAGTCGCTACGCATAGCAACCGAATGCCTTCGGACTACTAACACGACAGGTTCTGGGCAGCTACATCAGTGGCACTAATCGTTTGCACGCGTGGGCGACTTGCGTAGAATGCACAGGGCATGAAAACCAATAGAAAACCGCAGAATTTGGATAGTGTGTCTGACTGGGAACTCGGCCTACTGTTCGAACTCCGACTTCTCGATGATGCCGGGTTGCTCGGCCCCGTAGTAAACATTGTCGCCGACGCTTTAGAAGCTCTTTACGAGGAAGCAGAACGACGCGGGCATCAAACTAAACCGAACCAACGAAAGAATATCGCTCGACAACTTATCTCCGAGAATACGATCTCTGGGAGATTGAGCCAGCCTTCTAAATTCATGTCTTCCGAAATCGAGAGAGAAAGATTTGTTGAACTCGCTAGAAAATCGCGGCTGGCTGCCGTGAACAGGTGCAGAAGGTACGTTGGCAGCACTATTTAACTCAAGATGCCATGTGATAAGGAGGTCAATTGACCATACGCAAGAAACGAAAGGCCGTCCATGCTGTGAAGGCAGGTCTCCAGGTTCAAAGCCTCAGCAAAGCCGGCAGTTCGTTAACTCTCGAAATATACGCCCGCAAGGAAAAACTCGGCGAGTTGATCGTTGGCCGGGGTTCTCTATTCTGGTACGGCCGAGGCCGACAAAAGCGGAAACGTATTCAGTGGAGTAAATTCGCCGAAATTATGGACACGATGGCGTATGGTCCCCGGAAGGACTAACCCACATCGGGAGTGGGATTTTCTGGCGCTACTTTCCGAGCCAGCGGTTTATCAGCATCGACATCCTTAGGCATATTAAAAACAGGCAGATTCGCCAAGTTAAAAGACAATCCATACGCAACGGCGAACCTTGCGAATTCGGATGATGGTAGAGCCTTAAGGCTGAGATCAGTTGGCACCGGTAGCGGTTCCGCAGCCAAATTTGGCGCCAAAAGAGAGACACCCTTGCGGGACGCATCTTTGTAGGTTGTAAGGTTCGCTCCGCCTCCACCGAGAATCAGAACGAGACGCTTCCACTCGTCATGGTTCATCTCTTTTGGAAAGCCTTCGGCTGATACATGTCGGACACCGGATTCCACTTCATCCGAAATCCATTCGGCAGCACGTTTGAGAAACTCTTTCGCCTCTGCGGACGTTGGGAAAGTTGTCGTGGCCGCTCCTTCCTTCTTTTCCTTAAGAAGTCGGAACCAGCCGGAGGACTGCTCGGCGAGTTGCCGAGACGCTATGGCCTCCAAATGCGCGGCGCCCCTCTTTATGACGCCTGCCGAGTAGAAACTAATCTGCCGACCTTCAGCGCCTGCGTACATACGGAAGAAATTCACATCGACCGTGCCAGCTCCGATATCGATAAAAGCATACAGCCCATCGCGGGCAGATCGTGACATGTACATCGATGCGACTTCTGCCCCAACTTCTGGGATGACAAAACAATCCACCTTCCGTTTAAGTGCGAATTCCCTGGCGGTGCGGTAACAGTCGAGAAGGTCATCGAGCCCGCGAGGTCCTCCCTTCTCGTCAAAAACATCGGCCATGAAATACCCGGTTTTGAGCACACGGTCGAACGCCCGGACGACATCCTCATCATCGACATGATCCACGGGAGCAGCCATGTTAAAGGTGTACCGGATCGGTGAGTTGATGCCCTGTTCGGCAAAATGTCTGGCTATCAGGCCGCGTGATAGAGCAATCACTTTGCCGATATGTAAGGAAGTGACGATTTCGACAGCTTCTTCCTCGCTAACATGTTGGGAAAGGACTGGACGCCAATGGGCTAGAGGACAACGCTGCAGGCCGCATTCAACGCTTTTCCCGCTCACGCATGCTAGGCACATCTTGAAGTTAGAAAATCGTTCGGCTTTGGGACTCTTCTTGAGGAACGGCTCGACATCGCTGCCGGCCGCAAAGAAGGTGCCATCAAAGGCGACAACTGAAGGCAACAAATAATCTTCAATGACTGACGGATTTGTTCCGAAACAAAGAATGTGCGCTTTGTCGGCATCCGCATCTCGCCATACAACTTTCGTAAAGCCTGTGCCCAAATCGAGCCCAACAATTACGTCCAGAGCTGTTGCTTGATGAGCTTGTTGGCGGGATTGTGAATTCTCGATCTGCGTCTGGTAATCCTTGCGGCGCTGATTGGACCCTGCTGGCGCAGTCTGTGCGGCCGTGACGCGATTAAAACTGTCAATCGCATTTACCGTTTTCAGCAACGTCGCGAAGTCCTTGTTCGGGACCTTTGGCGATTCCTTTGGGCCGGCTTGAGTCGCAGATCCTATGGGAGCTAACTGCGGCTGACGTGCCGGTATACCTGTACCAGGTCCGGACTTTGGCGGCGCTTTCGCCACCGATGGCGGCCCCTGTGGACTCTTTGGCCACAAATCGCCGAGCGTGAACGCCCCACTGTTTCTTTCTGCTTTCTGAGAATTCTGCTTTGCCGTCTGATGGTTTTTCTTTTTGTCTTTGCTCATTACTCACTTTTTGATTCTGCAAATCCCAGCCAGTACATCCGTAAACTCGAAGATCGCGCGGCTCTTCTTATCCAATTCCGACAGCTCCAGGTCGACCTTTGCTGTCAGTTTTTCCAGCTTCGTCTGTTGGCCACGAATGGACGCTGGAGTTTGGGCATTATCTTCCCAAATAAGGCGGTTTTCCAGTCTTTCAATCGATTTCTGAATTAATTCCTGGCGGCGAGCGAGATAACCTTCACGGTGAGCTTTCTTCCGCTGGTAGATTCCTTCCATTTTGCGTTCAAACGTTTGGAATGCTTCGTCACGGTATGTGGTCAAGAGGGATTCACAACGGGCGACTGCTTCCGGAATCAGGTCCACATCCGCAGTTCTCTCAGCATGCGGCCAGTCTTCACCTTCACTCAGAATTTCTTGGATAACTTCCTCGGCGATCAAAGGGTCTACAGTCTTTTCTTTGCGCAATCCGACCATCGCATATGCGATGCGCGGTTCGTCCTGAATCGCTGAAAACCGCCAGCGCTCAACCGCAAATACGTACGTTCCAGGTAGCACTTTCGAACTTCGGAGTTGCACAGCGACGGAGGGGAAAAATGGGTCAGGACTCACTTGATCGGAATAGCTCTTTGTAATCCAGCGCACCAGGGGATGAAAGTGCGTTAGGAACTCCGCCTTTGTATGGTGATTGGCCCCGTCACTGGAATAGGCGGCGATGGTAGCAGTTGTCGCAATTGTCAGAGCCGTTGTTGCGTCGTCGCCCGACCGGCAAAAAAAAGCGAGTTCGTTGCGCGCCTGATTCGAAAGCTCGATAGTTACTAGGCTATGCTCTGGTTGATCCCAATTGAGACGAGTTCCGACATACCGATGCTTAAAGAAATCCTCGATATATGTCTTTATCTCGGCGGGAGTAATCCACCGCCCAGTTTTGCGTGCATTCTGTATTTGCTCGGTAACAAAATCAGAGTTGCCGAAAAAGAGTTGACCTTGATCTTCAAGTTCCGCTTCGTCGCGTCGTTTCGCCTCCAGCGCGATTGCGGTTTGCTCGATCCGCTCCCGTTCTTGCTCGGAACTCAGGCGTTTACTTAGAAGGTCGCGCTCTAGCCTGTGAATCATGTCTCCCAGAATCGGTTCCAGGTCACCAATGCTTCTTTCAAAGATGCCTATTCGTTCATAGAGTCGTTCGAGAATACGTTCTTCAATGGTGCCGACCGCCGCGATATTGATGATCGAAATCGATTCCGCGCGCTGCCCCAAGCGATCGAGACGGCCGATCCGTTGTTCAACTCGCATCGGATTCCACGGCAGATCGTAGTTAATAATGACGCGGCAGAATTGCAGATCCAAACCCTCCGAACCGACTTCGGATGAAATGAGAATTCGAATGTCCGCCCGATCGCGAAAGGCATCCAGAATCTGGAGGCGTTCCTCCATGGGCACGTCACCCTGAATCACATAAGCCGCCAAGCCGTCAGCGGCTAATCGCCTAAATAGATAGGAAATTGCTTTTTTGAAGTAAGAGAAGATGATGATCTTAGTGTCCGGTTCACGAATGAACAAATCGTGCAGTTCTTGAACGAGGGCAGTGTATTTCGTGTCCGGGTAATCCAAGACCCACTCTCGAACCAAAGTGTCGATCTCAGAATTCAGCTTTCTTTCGGAAATCGGCGAATCGCCCTCCAATTCAGACCACCCCAATTCATAGAGCGTTTCCTCATCTCCGTCGCGGTTCCGGTAGTACTCGACCATTGCGGGAATGCAGCTGGCGACTTGTCTTTGCGGCATCATCAAAACAAACGCTTCAAACCCGGCGTTTCCTGATTGGCTGATTTGCCTTCGAACTGCATCGGTTACGGCCAAATAAAAATTCATTTCGTGCTCGCTGTAACGCAGACGCAGCACGCGAGCTTTTCGGATGACTTTCCACTCTTGAACCTCTCGCTTTCGAGTTCGAGAAATAGAGGAATTCATCAGGTTCAGATTCTCGACAACTCGGCTTGCCTCTACGAGATCCGAATGCGCACCCGACCTCACATTCTTTACTCGTTCGATGGCGAGATTCATTAGAGGATTGCCACTGAACCATCTGGACCTTTGGGCACGGTGCAGGTGTTCCCTAGCGGCGTCTAGATCTGCAGGAATCCGGCGCAATGCATTTTGTGCCATCACGACGGGCTCATTAGCTTCCAGCCGGTTTTCAAACAGATACTGATTGTCGTACTCATCGGGATCGAGCAGCGATAACAGGCGAAATAACTCTTCGACTTTGAGTTGGAGCGGGGTCGCGGTAAGGAGCAACATGTTATCGGCGACAATCGAGAGGCTCTTCCCGAGTTGGTGGGTTTGTGTTTTGACGTTACGCATGTAGTGCGCTTCGTCAACAATGACCAAGTCGAATTCGAGCCCAGCCTTTGCAAAATCATCGATCGCACCGGTTACGGTTTCGCGGCGCAAACCCTGCATACTACATATCGCCGCGCACTGGTAACTCCTGCCATCCTCCTCAAAGTCTTTGAGAATTGATAGAAAACCTGCTCCATCGTAGACCTGTGCTTGAACTCCAAAGCGATTGCGTAGTTCCGCCTTCCACTTTTCTCTTAGCATTGATGGACAGACGACCAAGAGTGTTCGTGCATCGGATCGCGCCCGGACCTCTTGCCAGATTAGGCCCGCCTCTATGGTCTTGCCGAGACCCACTTCGTCAGCAATTAAGATCCGCCCATTGGCTGATTCGATGAACTTGTAAACGGGCTTGAACTGGTAGGCATAGAAATCGGTTCGGCTCGTTTGCATTGCGTAGAAAACATTGGCCAATTTCGAGTTGATCTTGTGGAAAGTCAGAACCCGGGCAAGGTCGCCTTTCCGGCCGAATTTTAGTTGAGTAAGAAGCTCGAACGCAGAGGCTTTGCCAATTGTTATTGGTTCAAGTCTGTCGATGGGAACAAACATTTTCTCGTGTGGACCGAACTGGACCTTAGCAAATGTACGGGTGTCCTGCTCTTTCGTCTTCCCGGTTGTAATGCCGGATTTCGATCCATATCGGACTGCTTGGCTAGGGATGCGAGGATCAAGACTACTCATTGCTTTGCGAGTTCGTCAGTTATTGTAGTCATCGTCGCAAATTACCCCGCATGTCGGTAAACGACTTCCGTTCAAAGGGCAGCAGAGATTCTCGGAGGGACCGTGCCGCCCACTCGTCGAGAACTATCTTCCTATGTTGAGCTGTTTCCCGCTCCGGACGCACCGCCAAACCAGCCTTGGTCATTCTTTAGTTTGTCGGAGCCATCGCGACCCAGCAGGATGCGCCCCAATCGATAGAAGTGCCGTGTCATGGCCGCCGGATCGTCGAGGTTTCCAGTCGGAATCTCGAAGACCTCATATCCACGGTGCCTGAGCTCCTCGCGAACTTCACGATCACGACGCGCATTAACCGGATCACCGTGAATCGTCTTGCTCATTCCATCAAGATAGAGACAGATTCCGTCCAGGCGTTCGGTCGGATCTTTGAAAAAGAAATCCGGGAAGGTCGTTCCAAGCGGTTTACCAAGATCGATCGGATATTGACTGATTGCGTTTGAGAATCCGGCACGTTGCAGCATTGCGCTGAGCCGGTCTTCGGCTTGATCTGTGGGAAGTTGTCCTTTTTCCGTGGAAGGAAGTACGGATGGGATTTCATGCGTCGGTTGGATTTGGCTTCCCCAATCTTTGAATCGGTCGGCGGCACGATGACGATTCAAATAGGAGTGATAGAAAGCATTCCGAAACGTTTGCAGACAATCCACGCATGAGGATGTGCATTGCGAGGGACAACCTTCGACAATGTTTCGTGAAGCTTCGATAACCTCCGGCCATCGGGCGAGCATCTGCTCCAACAAACCGGAGCCACCGGGCATGGGATCATACAGAAGGACATCCACGCTCGGACTGCCGGGCGATCCGATCGCCAGAATTTGCAGATCGTCCATTTCCATTTCAAGGACTTCAGCAGCGCCCATCCGAAGCGCCTCTGCAATGCTGTACGCTTCCTCACGGCCTGAGCACGATTGAATCCGCAGGGCATCAGCAACAACGTTTGCAAAGAAGCCCCCAGACACCACAGGCTGGCCACATCGTTCTCGGTGGTCGGTTGCAAAGTTCGTTCGATCCGCTTGAGAAGCGAGTGGTGATCGCGTTTGCCCACACACCAGACACATCGGATATCCCAGGGAGCTTGATCCTCGGACGAGATTTGCCGCTCCGACATTGACAAGCCGAATGTGGACGGCTTCTCTAAAGTCGATGGTGCGCAACCCCCAGTTGTATGCGCGACCGTCGCCGTGCCGCCCCTGTTCGTGCCCGAAAATCGAGACCGCCAGTTGGAAGCGATAATCCTCTTCGTCCGTGATGTGCGACTGATGCGGCAGGTCAACGTCGCAGATCGGAACTGCCGGCAATAGTGCAACACCCATCCCGCCGCCGGAGTCCGCGGACGTTTCAGTTATGGCCTCGTTGCGGATATCCACTTGAAACATTAATGGTGGCGTTGGTTCGAGGTGGAAGAATCGGGGATAAAAGCGATGCCCGTTGGCATAGATCAAATTGCCTGGCACGTACTCGCGCACCGCTAAGCCCGTATTGCGACGCACTTCCCAATCACGCATGCCAATGGCATTGCGAGGTGTCTGATGAAAAGCGAGGACGGAACCGACATCAAGCCCATAACCCGGCAGAAAGCCTTCAGCGGCGAGAACGGCATATGTATTCGTGTCATCATAACCCTCCGCTTCCTGGCGCCGCCGCGATTGAAGCCCTTTCATCTTCTTGATGAATCGATCACAGCGCTGACGCAGCGCGTCTTCGTCTGTATCGAGCGTTCCCTTTCTCTTACGGACTTCATCGAGACGCTCCATTTGATCGAGCGCCCAGTGCAAACGGCGGTTCAAACGGAGAATGACGTCGCTTAGGTCTGGCGCCATACTCGAAATGTAATCGCGAAGAACCTCGGGACGCACGGCATCGGCGTCCGCTTCAGGCCAGCCTCGGTTGAACACCCGTTCCACGTTATCAGCGAGATGGGCTTGGTGCTTAGAAACAACCGTCGCAAGCGCTTCCACGCTGAATGGTGCGGTTCGGATATTGCCAACTGCATCGAAAAGATAGTCGCGAATCTGGAAGGGCAAGCATTCCTTCAGTGCCGAACCAACCTCCTCCTGTTCATAGGACACCAGCGAACTCGACGGGTGCGCTAGACGAAACAACTCCGTCAACACCGTTGCGCGCGCATGCTTTCCAATCATGAGTTCGTTTTTCAGATTGAAGCGAGGTGGCTGAATCTGACCTTCGAGCAGCTTCGGCGGATCGTTAAAGTACGCACGATCGTGACTCGCGGCACGCGCGTAGGTCACGTTTACCGCCATTCGATGCTGCCGCCCGGCTCGGCCTGCTCGCTGCCAGTAATTGGCAGCTTTCGGCGGGACGTTTCGCATGAGTACAGCGTCAAGCGCGCCAATATTGACACCAAGTTCGAGAGTAGGAGTGCAGACGAGCGTGTTCAAGCTCTCGGAATCGCCTTTGAACACGCGTTCGATAAATTCGCGGTCTTCAGCGGGAATCTGCGCGGAATGCTCGCGTGGTCGGAGCATGGCAAAAGCCTGATCGAGCACCATGAGGTCGTAGTTATCGAGATTCTCATTTTCGAAAACTGTTGTGCCAGGGCATCGCCAGGCCATGCAAACCATTCCCGGCGTTGGTCTCAAATGCCCCCTTCGGCACGTCGTGCAGCGGTAGATCCCTCGGTGCGCTGTCAGGAGCAGACGGTCCGCATCAATCTGGCGAGCACCGCCGCATTGGGGGAGCGCATTTCCCCGACCCCCAGTGAGGGTCACGGTCGGTAGAAGCTTTAGTTTTTCAGTCAAAAGATCCCATAGCTCTTCAAAGAATGTCGGAATATGGTCCTTCGGAAGGCCGAACCGTCGAAGCGCTTGGCGCGCCACTGTATCCCCTTTTTCACTGAGCCATTGTTGAAGACGGCCGGAATTATCTCCCGGATCGCGACGCAGTTTTAGCGCACGCGGAATGGCTGGGTTTAGTGGAAGGTATCCGCGAAGGATCTCATGATCACCTTCGCTCCAGAATCGGGAGAAAACACGGTGCTCTCGATCCAACAGAACACCCGCTCGGCGCGCAGCGTCCAGCAGTACCGCCACGCCCGAACATAACTCGGAGGGCGTACAGCCGATAGCTTGTGACCATGTTTGGAAGAATGGGAGTTCAGGCTGCAGACCGCTGTAGTCCACGATCATTCGTCCCCATGGTTCTAGGCCTATCCGTTGCCGCGCTCCAGTCGTGATCTCACGCAATACCTGGATTCGGAGAAAGCGGCGTCGCTCATCGCCGTGACGTAGACCTTCCGCTTCTTTTCGGCACACCTGCCACACTTCAGGGATGAGCGTGCGGGACAAGTCATCGTCCGCGTCGAGGAGATCATCGAGATAGGCCGTCAAATCCCCAACGGAAACGGGGCGCGATGCGATCTGCTCATACATTAATGCCCGAAGCCGAAAGCGGCGCGCGTGATCCTGCATCCATCCGGCCTGGAATGCTGCATCCTGACGGTTGTCAGCAAAAACCAGCAATCGCTTGCGCTCTGCATGCTGAATCATGTTTTGGGCGAGGACGTGGACATCCGAAACGTTCACGGCGCGAACCGGGCGGGCGGGTTCACGAAAACCTCCAGGGCGTTGCCGGCCGATCGCTTTACAAGAGATGCAAGAGCTGAGATAACCGGGCGAGGAATCCTTCTGCCTCGCGGCCAGAAGCTGAACCAGCGCGCTTTCCCGCCCGCAGGAATCACACCGTGAGATATCGGCGGGATGGACGGTGCCACAAAATCGGCAAAGGACAACCGACGTCGTGGATGGCGGAGGAGGCGTGTCATCTTCATCGTTATCGTCTTCAGCGGTGCTCACAAGTCGATCGAGAAGAACCACGCGCCGTCCGCCCTTGGTGCGATCCAGCGGACGCCAGATGACGCGATTCTCGATCGCCTCGCCTCCGCTGGGCGCGGAATCCGAGAAATGAAAATCCGCCAGATGATGTTCAAAGTAGTGCTGCCCGCAGGTCGTACAGGTCAGAACATTGAGCCGGTAAAGTCCATCCGATGCAGCGTCCTCCGTCGATAGCCACAAGCGTGGGCCTCGACTGCCGAATGGAAATGTCACGACGGCTCCGCTCACTCCTCGCACGAACGTGTGCACGACGGGACGGAGGAGGGGCCGTCCATCCTTGCGCGATGCAGCCCCGAGTGCGAGCCAAATCAGAATCTCCTCTTCGGTGACGTTGCGTCCGATCCGCTGGCCCAAAACCTCAATGAGTTCAGCTACCGGACGCGGTGCCTTCAATGTGTCGGCCACCTGGTATACGAGTTCATTTGCAGCGAGACTGTCGTAAACGCTCTTCTGCCATTCCTGCGGACTGATTTTTGCGCCTGCGATTCGATCGAAGATGATCGTGAGGTTCGAAATGTTCTCTGTATCTAATGCTGTCAGAACTTCCCGAAGTTCAGTACCCGGATCTTGCGAGAGCGCCGACGGAATCGCGCGTTTCATGTTCCATAGGTCGGGCTCATATTCTTCACCGACGAGCGCAACGTCCTGGGTTGCCACACCAAAAAAACGCGATGCGAACTCCCTGCCGGCCTCCGGCCCCTTCACGGGATCTACTATGGTGGCGGATGTGGCGACGCAGACGGTTTCATTCGGTTCTTTGCCGCAATAAGTTCGGAGACAACGGATTAAGCATGCCGTTTCGGCACCGCTTGCTCCGCTGAACGTGTGCGCTTCATCGAAGACGAGATAGTCCAGCCGCGAACCGCGGAACAATTCAATGTCCTGCTGCCGGGTCAATAGCAGTTCGAGTTGCTTAACGTTCGTCAGCAAAATACGGGGCTGTTTCCCCATTGTGCGCATCTCTTCGCGCGATGGCCGTTCTTCTGGAGGATGGACAGCGCGGGGCTGGTTGTCCTTGCGTGTCTTTTCGAGCGTGCGCTCGTAATCGGCTCGTGATGCACCAGCATTCAATCGGATGCCGCTAACGTCGGCCGGACGATCCGGCGTTTTCCCGATATACATTCCAAATGTCACACCGGTTCCCGCCAGCATGCTTCGAAGGCGACCCAACTGATCTTCCGCGAGAGCGTTCATCGGATAAACAATAACGGCGACGATTCCCTCCGGCGCATCCTCATCTCGGAGTTGTAGACACTTGCTGACGATCGGATAGAGAAAGCATTCCGTTTTCCCAGAGCTGGTACCCGTCGAAACGAGTGTTGTCTTGCCAGTGACGATAGATCGGATCGCGCTCTCCTGGTGACCGTACACATTTGGATAAGGCGATAGATTCGGAAGATGCGGATGCAAGACGCCTTCAGAAACCAGAGCAGCCAAAGTGCTACCCTTGCGAAAACCTCGGCTGAGGCTGATGTAGGGGCCGCGCTGCAGCGGCGTAGCGCGTGTTTGTTCGAGATTCAGCAGAGCACGCATCTGCGTATGAAGATGGGGATCGGCAAAAGGATAGGCCGTGATCTGGTATCGCAGGAAATCACCGACTACTTTTTCCGTGTATGCAATTGGATTCAACATGGCTATGTCTTCCCCCGACGCTTCATCGGTTTGGGATTACCGAATAGATCTGTATCAAGAGGAGTCCCGAAGAGATCGCGAGCGCCGGGGGCCTCTGCTCCGACAACTGACGCTGACGCGACATCAGTGACGTGGCTCAGCTTTTTCATTTTTTCAGCGTGGCTTGCACATTCCTGCCAAGATTCTTGTACAGATTGGCCGAGTTGCCACGGCAGAAACCTCGCACCGAAACGCGATGCCACGGGCTGATGTTCCTGCGCGCGCGAATCTCGACCGAGTCCCAGATCGGCTAATCGCAACGATTCCGGCAACATCCACCCATCGCCTTCATTGATAGTGAGGAAAGCGTCGAGCCCGAGCCGTTTCAAGTCCCGAAAAGCGACGAGTGATAAAATCGTATGGCGTAATTCGGGGTCTTTCTCCTGATCCACACGCCAGAATCCCTTTGGGTCGAGAGCAACGCTTCCGTTCCGCTCACCAGCAGAATCGCGCGGATAATCACATTCCCGCACAATCCACTCATAATCGTCGATGGATAACTCATATAGTTCAGCGATCAGCGCATCAACCATGCAGCGCAAACGCATTCGCTCACTCAAAGTAATTGCCCAAAGACGCTTCCATGGAACGACGGATGACTTCCCATACAACTCTAGCCATTGGTGTGCAAATACGGGATTCGGCAACGCGAGACTGATGGTTAGCTGAAGGAGTCGAGATGAACTTGCGACTTCTTGTAGCTTGACCAACGGTAACGCAAGTTCTTCCACAATAAAGGCATTCAAGCTCATACCGCCTAGGCGCGACCGAACTTGGTAATCGAACACAAACGAGTTGAGCACCGACGAAAGAAATATCTTCCTTACATCGGACGTCCATCCTCCACCTATCGGCGTTAACGTAGGCACTTTATTTCCACACGGAACGTCTGGCAGTAGCGCTGCTACCATAGTTCTGGCATTTGTGGAGGACGTTACATCCATGTAGCAAAGTTTCAGTGAGGTTGCATTCCCTATCGAGCTTTGATTCTTGTATGAGAGATAAACTTCTCGTTGCATGCAAAACTGGGGCTGCACGACTTTGGCATCCCAAGGGATTTCCCGCCAAACTGCTCTGCGGCTTTTTCCACTTACCCAGCCCTTTTGGCTGAAGTCAAATTGGCCGATCATTCGACCTTCATATAAGGGAAGCGCTACATCACCGTCCGGTGCCGACCAATGGCCGTATTCGTTAGGCTGATAGCCCTTTCCCTCCCAAGCCGGCAGCGGCGGGAATAGCTTTGAGTCGTTCGTCATGTCGAACTCTCTCGCGTACTGGATATGCCAGCCTTCTTCGCTGTCATCACCAAGAAGGACGCTATTCCGATAGAGCTTTTCCAGGATCTCAAGATCACGTGATGTGCGGATTTCGAGGAAGGCCTTCGAACGTGGACTAAACTTCTCAACCTGCCGTGCTGGGTATGGAAGGGCGAACTCCTCGGGCTCTTCCCAGTCTTCGATGTTGTATCGCCCAAAACATGTATTCGTGCTTGACGAGCTCGCCGCCTTTTCAACGATGACTATCGCGAATTTGAATCTGTAGTAAATGTCTGTGAATATTTTCTTCCAGTTAATGAAGACGAAGAGCCACTCCCATTTAGACTGAGATAGGAAGAGGCTGCGCAGATGAGTCGATCCCTTGTCAGTATAAATTCCCGACGGTAGGATCATGCCGAGGCGGCCCCCCCGTCTTAATAACCCGTGACTTGCCTCGCAGAACATCTTGTACGTGTTGATATCGGCTGAACCTTGGTACTGGAAAGGATGGGCGGGATCAGCATAGCCGCTGCGAGGTTGCCGTGCCTCACCCCAGAGTTCATGTAGGCGTCGGTTCTCAGGCGTCGATCGTGTGAAGGAGAAGTTATCTTTCGAGTCGTCGCCAAATGGCGCCGATGCGTATTTGTTCCAGGCTGTGTAGCATTTGAAGAAAGCGCAATATTGAAGCCATCCACGCTCAACTTCAGAATCATTCAGGAAGTATTGTTTCTGACGATCGAGAGCCTCAATCTTTCCGTACGTGCGATACAGGGGATCAACGTTAGAAAAAAATTCTTTCGAGTTCGGTTTCTGGATTTCCCAGGGTGGATTACCGATTACCGCGTCGAATCCGGAATGACGCCCACTAAAGACATCCGGGAACTCAAGTTCCCAATGAAAGAATCGATGCTCCTCCGAGATCCGGCGAACTCCTTCCGCAGTTGACGCTGAAAGCTCCGTGAAGTTTCGAGGCGACGGTGCGTGGTCCAGATCGTCGCCCGGCCAAAACCAGATGGCGCACCAGCAGTCGAAAGCTTCTTTCAAGGCGGCGAAGGCTGGATTCGATCGGATCTTCTTGTCAAAGAGTTCGGCCCGTATTTCAGTTTCATGAACCGGAAGGTCGTGCAGTTCTTTGAACGCCTGTAGCGCTTGATCATGAATAGACTCCGCCGATTGCCCTCGCCAATGAAACGCAAACGTTCTCTGCTGTTGGGCAAGTATCCAGTCGCGCATTTCAGGCTTGATCACATCGTCGCGGATTTCCTTGATTCGTTGCGTCCAGACATCGCCGACGCGAATGATTTCGCCTTTTTTCTTACCCTTCGTCTGAACGTATTCGCGAACGTGATGAACAAAGCGCGTAAAGTCTTTGTCGCCACCTTCGCGTCCCCAGGCCATGACGGGATAATCCTGAAAACGATCAAACCAGCAGCCGACTAAGGCGTCGCCACAACGAATTTTGTGATCAACAAAACTGAATGGAAGACGCGGGTCCATCGTTTCGATCCACATTGCAAGACGTGCGAGTTCAACGGCGAGCGGGTCCTTATCCACGCCGTACAGACAACGTTCCACCACGTGTCGTTTCAATCTCGCGCGAAGGCGCTCTTCGAATTCCGGATGATCCGCCGGAACAGGGACTGATTCCTGCGACGCGTGATCGAGCGGTTGACCATCCGCAAGACGAGCAATGGTTTTGTTGGGACTGCTATTCAGCCGGCCGTGTGTGTGCAGGCTTTCCAGCAGCGCATCCGTCAGATAGCGCAAGGCAGCGATAAGGAATGATCCCGATCCCACGGCGGGATCGCAGACCTTTAGCATCAGGATCTCCTCAGGATTACGCGCGCGCCACTCGTCTTCGCCAACCATGTCATAAGCGAGCGGCTGCAGTGTCCGTCGAGTTGTCGGCACGGCAAGCTGGGGACGCGTGTAGAACGTTCCAGCGCCTTTGCGGGTTCCACCCCATCGGACGAGGAACCACTCCCCCGGCATGATGACGCGTGACGTGAGTTGCTTAGCAGTCTTCTCAACGTTACGGTTAAAAGCCTCACGAACGATTGGGTCTGTGTCGTCGCGCGGATACTCGACTAACTTTGCGGCTTTGACTGCACGCTCCGCCCAGATCTGAACCATCTCTCTGATATGTCGGACGAGATCCGTGAGGTGGACCCCATCGGCTGGACAGAAAAACAGGGTTCTTAAGGTGGATTCGCTGCCGAAGTTTTGGGTTAAAGAATATGCCGCTCGAAGAAAATCCATCGATCGGCGCCACAGAAGTGTTG
>Ga0134121_10001019_pt1 | contig 27877 bp, 17 predicted proteins | sample KB301_FD_96463 | JGI IMG/M metagenome (GOLD analysis project Ga0134121, IMG submission 96463) | Terrestrial soil microbial communities without Nitrogen fertilizer from Kellogg Biological Station, Michigan, USA - KB3-0-1 | ecosystem: Environmental > Terrestrial > Soil > Unclassified ... | reverse complement strand
TTAAGAACAAAATAGAAAATTGAGTCGAGGGAGTTGTTGTAAAGTTGCTGTAGTTTTTTCTCAAAACTCCTCCTCATACCCACTCCAAACATTCAAAAATGCTCAGATTTCTTAACGGTAACCGCGCCTCTCGTCCGGTACTTGGGAGCACCAACCCCACGTCGTATTCTGAAATCTTAGAGAACTCTTACTTATTGCCCTCAAAGTTAACGGTGCGACTGACGTCAAAGAGGGCGTCCACTGACGCTGTCCCCATCGTTAATTACCAGTGAGGACCACCCGTCGTCTAAGACCGAAATCACTATGGCGGTAAGTGCCACGTGCGAACGTATGTAGTACAGGATCGTTAAGACCGACGACAATTATAGTTGATCATCAAAGAGCTGTAGCTGGTGACAACGGACTCATTGCGAGCAGCAGGTGAGTTCCCTACTAAGTGGTTTAGGATTTCAACGTACCAATAACTGTGCAAAAACAGGTCATGCTAACGATAGCCGATCTCACTGAAGGCGGACTCAAACCTATTCAGCTCTTGCTCATTATTTTGAGTTCAAGAGGTGGTCCAACTAAGCAACGTTCCTGCTTTGCGTCGTTGGGCTGTTACGAGGCTGCCGCTCTTTCAATACACAACGCACGGTGTCACGCGCAATCAGCAGTTCTTCATCCGTCGGAATGACGTAAACTGCCGGGCGAGATCCTTCCCTGCTGATCAAGCCTTCACGGCCCCCGGTGTGAGATCGATTTAGTTCCTCATTAAGTGCAATGCCAATCCATTGGAGACCATCACAGATGCGCGCCCGCACCTCCGGAGAGTTCTCCCCGATACCCCCAGTAAAAACGACTGCCTCCGCGCCGTTCATCGCCGCGAGATATGCGCCGATGTACTTCCGCGCGCGATAACAAAAGATATCGATTGCGAGTTTCGCTCTCCGATCGTTCTCTTCACGCTCTTCTGCCAGCAGCTCGCGCATGTCGCTCGTTAGACCTGAAATTCCCAACAACCCGGACTGTTTGTTCATCAAGGTTTCGATCTCTCGCGTTGACAACCCTTCTTTCGCTGCGATGAATTCGATAATGGCTGGATCCAGATCGCCGGACCGTGTGCCCATGACGAGCCCTTCGAGCGGGGTCAGCCCCATTGACGTGTCAATCGAGTTACCGGCACTGATCGCCGTTGCCGAACAGCCATTGCCCAAGTGGAGCGTGATTATGTTCGTTGCCTCGCGTGCGATGTTGCGCATGACTCGATAACGGTAAGCAACATAACGATGAGAGATGCCGTGAAAGCCATAGCGACGCAGTCGATACCGCCGGTATAGCTGATACGGCAAAGCATAGAGGAACGCATGATCGGGCAACGTCTGATGAAATGCTGTATCGAAGACTGCAACCTGAGGTAGTCCTGCGCCAAATAACTTTCGCGTCGCGGAAATACCTGTCAGGTTTGCCGGATTATGTAACGGCGCCAGGTCTATACAATCTTCGACTGCCCTCACGACTTCATCCGTAATCAATACAGATTCCTTAAAGCGCTCGCCGCCATGAACAACGCGATGACCAACCGCCTGAATATCGGCGATGCTTTTGATCTCTTCAATGCCCGATTCCGGCGACGCAGCCCAGCGCGCGATGAAGTCAACTGCTGCATTGATGTCCCGAAGCGAGGCAGTTGACCGTTGCGGGTCACGGCCTTCGACCTCGAGCCGAATAATTGCTTCGCCTCCGATGCGTTCGATTGTTCCTTTCGCCAAACGCCGGTCAGCATTTTGCGCAATGAGATCGAGGTCAGTCGCAATCAATCGAAACTTGATGCTTGAACTGCCGCAGTTAAGAACAAGGACATTCATTGTTTTATCCACTCACGACTTTCCCGGCAGTGCTCGCAAGTGCGTGATGCACGATCTCCTGAGCCTCGCTTACGATCTCTTCCAAATGAGCCTCATCGCGAAAACTCTCTGCGTAGATCTTGTAGATGTTCTCAGTGCCGGATGGCCTGGCGGCAAACCAGCCACTCTCGGCCACAACCTTCAGCCCACCTATCGATGCTCCGTTACCCGGGGCACTTGTCAGCCTGGCAGTGATCGGTTCGCCGGCGAGACTTGATGCGCGAACAGATTCTGGCGCGAGGGCGCCCAGTTTCGCTTTCTGCTCCGGGGAGGCAGGCTTGTCAATCCGCGTGTAATAAGGCCGCCCAAACTCAGAAACCAGATCTGAAAAATGTTCGCTCGGATCTTTCCCCGTCCGCGCTGTAATCTCCGCGGCAAGCAGATCCATAATCAAACCATCTTTATCCGTGGTCCAGACGGTACCGTCGCGGCGAAGGAAACTTGCGCCCGCACTTTCTTCACCGCCGAAGCAAACCGAGCCGTCCATCAGACCAGGCACGAACCACTTGAAACCTACCGGTGTTTCCCAAAGCTGTCGGCCAAGTTTTTCCACAACGCGATCGATCATCTGGCTGCTGACGAGTGTCTTCCCGACTGCTGCGTGCGTGGGCCACTCGCGCCTGTGCGTGAGCAGAAATCGTATGGCCACCGAAAGATAGTGATTTGGATTCATCAACCCTGCACTGGTGACAATCCCGTGTCGATCCGCATCCACGTCGTTGCCAAAGGCCACGCGATATTGATCCTTCAACTTCACCAGACCCGCCATCGCATAAGGACTCGATGGATCCATGCGGATCTTCCCGTCGTGATCTACCGTCATAAATGAAAACGTTGGATCGATCACGGAATTGACGATTGCGATATTCAGTTTGTAGGCCGAGTTGATCAGTTCCCAATAAGGGAGGCCGGCGCCGCCGAGTGGATCGACGGCGAGACTGATGCCGGCCACCCGGATAGCTTCCATGTCGACAATGTTACTCAGGTCGTTGACGTATGGATGAATAAAGTCTTCCTCGTGTGTGGTTGCTGCTTTGAGAGCACGCTCGAATGGCATGCGCTTGACTGAAACGTTTCGCGCCCTCAGCAGCTCGTTAGCTCGATTCTCGATCCAACTGGTGGTGACCGTATCGGCTGGGCCACCGTGCGGTGGGTTGTATTTGAAGCCGCCATCCTCCGGCGGATTGTGCGAAGGCGTAACCACGATGCCATCCGCCAAATTCGTTTTTCGGTCGCGGTTGTAAACCAGAATCGCTCGCGAGATAACCGGCGTGGGAGTGACGCCGTCGTTTTGCTGAATCAGCGTCTCGACCTGATTCGCAGCCAACACTTCGAGTGCCGTGCGCTGCGCCGGAGCAGAAAGCGCGTGCGTGTCCTTGCCGAGGTAGAGCGGACCCGTGATGTCCTGCGTTCGCCGGTAGTCGCAGATGGCCTGCGTAATAGCCAGAATATGAGATTCGTTGAACGAGCTTCGCAGTGATGAGCCGCGATGTCCGCTTGTTCCAAAGTGAACTAATTGATTTGGATCTTCTACGTCAGGGATCGTGTCAAAGTAGGCGCGCTCAAGCTGAGTCACATCCACCAGTAGTTCGGGCGGAGCAGGCTTGCCTGCAAGTGGTGAAAGCGTTTGCATAACCGTTCGCTCACTCTCTCAGCCATTCCGGCTGACTGATGAAACGTGCCGCCGCGAGGCCGAATGCAATCGAACCTACGACAAATCCAACTAACACAGCGGCCGAAAGACCTTGGAGGATCTCGCCTCGATCGAAGTAAACCAATGTTTCCAACGCGTAGAGACCGGGCACCATCATGACGACCGCCGGCACCGTAAGAGCCACTCGAGCTTCCTTGATCCATCGACCTGCTATGGATGCGGTCAGTCCCACCGCTAACGCACCTAAAAACGTCGCCAACGGCAGCGGCACACCACCATCATGCAACAACAGGTGGACTTCGTTGCCGATAACAGCAATCACGCCGACGTACAGCACATTCCGCCACGTACCGTTATAGACGATCGCGAGTCCACAACCCCCGCAGAAACTCGCAACAGCCCAACCGACAATCATCAGAGGCTTCGCAAACATGTGTTGCGGCGACGTTTCAATGGAAAAACCGACGAGTGCGATCACGACAGACAGACCCACGGCGGCAGTAAGCACGAACATCATGGCGTGGGCGAGTCGCGACACGGCAGCAGCCGTCTCATGCTGTAGTTGGTCAAGCAGCGCGGTGACCAGAGGAAAACCCGGTATTAGGAATAACACCGACGACACGAGGCTGACACTGCTGCGCGGGCCGCCGAAGCGCACGCCGTGTGCTAAGGCCGCCGCCACGCAATAGAGAGTCGAAGCCACCATTGCGCAAACCGCCGTGACGGCGTACTGGTTGAACCGACGGCGGATTAAGAACGATTTCAGACCCTGGCCAACGCCACCGCCGATGGAGCATGCCGCTATCTCAACCCACGACGCGCCGTTAAGAAAAGCAAACGCGCCACACGCCGCGCCGACAGCCGCGGCTGTTTGAGAAATGGAATAACGTGGCGGCGCATTTTCGATCGACGCGAGTTGCGTAGCGAACTCATGAGCAGTCATTTCCAAAGGGATGCAGCGCGCGAGCGCTTCGAGTGCGCCGATGCGCTCAGTGTTCACGGACGGGATCTCTACGTCGCACACCAACGTCGCAGTCTCGCCGTTGCGGCAGCCGCTGGCGACGAGATTGCGAGCACCTAACTGCACCGACAACGAGTCGAAGCCCAGGCCACATGCGATCGCTCCCATCGATCGTCGCACCCGGAACGCCGTCTCGCCGGCACTCAACATCAAGCCACCATAACGCAGCAACTCTTGCAGCCGTCTCGTCGTCACCCCCGCGGCTGCGTTGGCCTGCCCGTTCCGGTCAGGCGGTGTTATCACTAAGGCTTCAACTTTCATCATCCTGCGTTCTCGCGCCTTCAAGATAATCCCGCGGTGCTCACGCAATTTTCAGAACGATGCGACCGTCGATCTTGCCGGCACGCATTTCATCAAAGACGTCATTGATATCTTCCATCCGCGCGCTGGTGTAATTGCATTTGACGAGCCCGCGCGCAGCCAACGCTAACGTGTCTTGCAAGTCCTTCCGCGTGCCCACGATTGAGCCTGTGACGGTAATACCCTTGAGCACCAGATCGAAAATCGGCACGGGCAGCGCTTCGGGTGGTAGACCAACGAGCACCATCTTGCCTCCGCGTCGCAGCGCGCCGAACGCGCCCGCGAACGCCCTTGCCGAAACGGCAGTACCGATGATTACGTCGGCGCCACCAAGCTTCTGCGCGGCTTGGGCCACATCCACCGCGCGTGCGTTGATGACCTCGTCGGCGCCAAGCCTCTTCGCCAACTCCAGCTTCTCTTCGGTAACATCCACCGCAATTGTTCTCGCGCCTGTCACACGCGCATATTGCAGCGCCATGTGCCCCAAGCCGCCGACGCCGGAAATGAGAACGGTTTTGTCTGGCCCAGCGCCAGAAACTTTCACGGCTTTATATGTCGTCACGCCGGCGCAGAAATGTGGCGCTACATCGGCAAACTCCAAACCGTCCGGAATTTTCCCAACGTATCGCGCGTCGGCTAAAGCCCACTCGGCGAAGCCGCCGTTGATTGAGTAGCCCGTATTGTGTTGTGACTCACAGAGCGTTTCCCACCCAGTCAAGCAGTAGCCGCATTCACCGCAGGCCGAATACAACCAGGGGATGCCCACGCGATCGCCAGGTCCGATGTTCGTTACCAGCGCGCCGACCTCTTCAACAATGCCAACACCCTCGTGTCCCGGTATGAAGGGAAGCGCCGGCTTAACGGGCCAGTCGCCGTCCGCAGCATGCAGGTCCGTGTGGCAGACGCCGGATGCGTGTATGCGCACCAGCGCGTCAAAGGGCCCGCGTATTTTTGGCTCGGAGACTTCTTTGACCTGAGGTCTCTTTTTGAACTCTTCGACGAGAATTGCTTTCATGATCTCAACTCCTCGCGCAGATGCTTCTTATCGGCGAGCTGAATGCCGCGCGTTGAAATGCCGCTCTACCTGCAAAACGGGCCTGGTCGCCGAGTTGCCTTTCGATTCTCAAGAGCTGGTTGAACTTCGCCACTCGCTCACCGCGACAACCGGAACCCGTCTTCAGTTGTCCGGCACTTACAGCCACAGCCAGGTCTGCGATTGTTGTGTCCTCCGTTTCGCCTGAGCGGTGAGAGATGAAACACTTGTAGTGATTTTGTTTCGCCAATTCGATCGTATCCAAAGTCTCGGTCAGTGTTCCGATCTGATTGAGTTTGATCAGAATCGCGTTGGCGACACCTCTATCGATGCCGCGCCGTAAAATCGCTGCGTTCGTACAGAAGAGATCGTCGCCCACCAGTTCTATTCTCGATCCCAGCTCGTCGGTGAGTAGCTTCCAGCCTTCCCAGTCGTTTTCGGTCATGCCGTCTTCCAAAGAAACGATTGGATATTGCCGGCACCAGGAGGTCCAGAGTGCCACCATTTCCTCAGACGTCTTTTTCGCACCGTCAGATTTGAAGAACACATATTTGTCGTCCTGCCACATTTCACTGGTCGCCGGATCGAGACAAAGTGCGATGTCATCGCCTGGCCGGTAACCAGCCTGGTTGATCGCTTCGAGAATAACGTCTATGGCTTCTTCGTTTGATTTGAGGTTTGGCGCGAACCCACCTTCGTCGCCGACACCGGTGCTGTAGCCTCTCTTACGCAATACGCTGCGAAGGGCGTGGAACGTCTCTACACCCATGCGAATCGATTCAGCGAATGAATCCGCATTGTGTGGCGCGATCATGAACTCCTGGAAATCAACGGTGTTGTCGGCATGCCGGCCGCCGTTAATGACATTCATGCATGGCACAGGAAGCAGCGACGCGTTGCTGCCGCCAAGATAACGGTACAAGGGAACGCCCAAACTGTTGGCGGCGGCTCGCGCGACCGCTAACGACACTGCCAGGATGGCATTCGCGCCCAAATTCGATTTATTCGACGTGCCATCAAGTTCAAGCATCCGCTGGTCGATACCGCGTTGTTCGGTAACTGTACTGCCTGTGATGGCTGGACCAATCTTGTCGTTGATGTTGGAAACTGCCCGCAATACACCTTTTCCACCATACCTACTTCCGTCGGCATCTCTGAGTTCCACGGCCTCTTTTTCTCCGGTTGAGGCTCCCGAAGGCACAAGCGCCGAACCCGTGGTTCCATCTTCGAGGACGACGCTGGCCTCAACCGTCGGGTTGCCGCGCGAATCTAATAGTTCCGCCGCATTGATTCTGCTAATCCGCATCTTTGTATGTCCTCTCTGTAACCGCGCCAACGTTTCGCGCCTTCAAGCACGCCACACCCGGTAATTCCTTGCCCTCGAGAAACTCCAACGACGCACCTCCGCCGGTCGAAATGTGCGAGATTCGTTCAGCAACACCCGCTCGTTCAACCGCTGACGCTGAATCGCCGCCTCCGACGATAGTGGTCGCATGATCCAGATATGCCAGCACGTGGGCCATAGCAAACGTCCCGACCGAAAAAGGTTCCATCTCGAAGACGCCCATCGGCCCATTCCAAACTACTGTTCGCGCACTGCCCAGATAGCGTGAGAAGAGCTCGACAGTCTGCGGCCCGATATCGAGGATTCGCCAGCCAGCGGGAACAGCATCCACACTGACGGTGCGCGTCTGCGCTTTCTCATCAAAGCGATCCGCTACCACAACATCCACCGGAAGGATCAACTTCTGTCCGCCATCACGCAGCAAGCTCTGAGCGACCTCGAGTTTGTCGTTCTCCACGAGTGATTCCCCGATTTCTTTACCCTGCGCCTTGAGAAAGGTGTTCGCCATGCCGCCGCCGATCAGCAACCAATCGACTTTTGCTAACAGGTTGTGAATTACCTCGATCTTGTCTGACACTTTCGCGCCGCCGAGCAGGGAAACGAATGGTCGAGATGGAGAAGCAAGCGCTTGGTCCAGGAACGTGAGTTCCTTCTCCATCAAGAACCCGGCGACTGCGGGAAGATATGCGGTGACACCAACTGTCGAAGCGTGCGCGCGATGAGCTGAACCGAACGCGTCGTTCACGTAAACGTCTGCCAACGAGGCCAGCGCTTGCGCAAACTTTGGATCGTTGGCTTCTTCCTCCGCATGAAATCGAAGATTCTCCAGGAGCAAAACGTCGCCGCGTGGTATCGTCGCCGCCAATCGCTCAGCCTCTGGTCCAATGCAGTCCGGAGCCACGTAAACCCGGCAACCCAGCAGGCCAGCAAGTCGATCAGCCACCGGCTTCAGACTGTACTTTGGATCAGGTTTGCCTTTGGGCCGGCCGAGGTGAGAACAAACAATCGGTGTCGCATCGTACGCAAGCACATATCGGATGGTAGGCAAAGCGGCAACGATGCGAGTGTCGTCACTGACCTCGCCTTTCTCTAACGGCACATTCAAATCCGCGCGTATCAGGACACGTTTACCGGCAATCTCCATGTCGGCAATTGTCTGCTTGTTCATGCTGCTTTCTCCCGAGGGAGATGTTCCTTTATTTCAGAAGTCTCCTTCTTCGCCACATACGCGACCAGATCTGCGACGCGCATTGAGTAGCCCCATTCATTGTCGTACCACGCGATCGCCTTGGCCATGTTGCCGCCGATGACGAGCGTGTCGAGCGCACTGAAAATGGACGAGTGCGCATCGCCGACGAGGTCACTCGAAACCAAAGGATCTTCGTTGTACGCCAAAATCCCGTTCATCTTGCCTTCGGCATATTCCTTCATTGCGCCATTGATCTCTTCGACCGTCGCATCTTTTGAAAGCAGTGCGGTGAAGTCGATGACTGAAACCGTAGGCGTGGGCACGCGGAAAGCCATGCCGGTGAACTTGCCTTGCAGTTGCGGGATGACGAGACCTACTGCTTTTGCAGCGCCGGTTTCAGACGGCACGATGTTCAACGCCGCCGCGCGGGCATCACGCGGATCGTCCGTCTCAAGATCCAGCAGCCGCTGCGAGTTGGTGTAGGAATGAACCGTCGTCAGAATTCCTTTTTCGATCCCGAACCTGTCGAAGAGAACTTTAGCAACCGGCGCCAGCCCATTAGTGGTGCAGGAAGCGTTCGAGATTATGTGGTGGCGCGCCGGATCGTACATGTCCTCATTAACGCCGAGCACAATCGTCAGATCCTCGTCTTTGGCAGGCGCTGTGATAATCACTTTTTTCGCACCTGCATCGAGGTGCAGTTTTGCCTTGTCTCGTTTGCGGAAGAGGCCGGTAGATTCAATGACAATATCGACGCCCAGCTTGGCCCACGGCAAACGCGCAGGATCGCGCTCCGCCAGCACCGTGACCTCGTCGCCCCTGGCCAGGAACCCGTCTTCACGAGCGATAACCTCGCCGGGAAAACGACCGTACGTCGAGTCATACTTCAACAAGTGAGACATGATGTTGATACGGCCAATATCATTCACGGCGACCACATCGATCTCCTTGTCATAACGCTCACGAATAGCTCGGTAAACCTGCCTGCCAATTCGTCCAAAACCATTAATGCCAATTCGAATAGCCATTCTTTTACTCCTTCTACGACCTCATTGATTCTGAGCTTGATATCGTCTTGAGTGCCGGTAATACCGGATCAGATTGTTTGTAGAGCTGTCATGATTGAGAGCAGGCTCTGTCGTGCTCTCCAGTTCCGGGATAATGCGTTGCGCCAGAACCTTCCCCAGCTCTACGCCCCACTGATCGAACGAATCGAGATTCCAGATGACGCCTTGCGTGAAGACGTAATGTTCGTAAAGCGCCACAAGCTTCCCTAAAGTCGCGGGTGTCAGCCGGTCAGCGAGGATCACATTCGATGGCCTGTTGCCCTCGAAGACGCGGTGAGGGACCAACCAGTCCGGTGTGCCTTCCGCTCTTACTTCTTCCGCCGATTTACCGAAGGCTAATGCCTCGGCCTGCGCGAACACATTTGCCGAAAGCACGTCGTGATGCGAGTCAAGCTCGCTTAGCGAGCGTGTGAATGCGATGAAGTCGCACGGGATCAGACTGGTTCCCTGGTGTATCAGTTGATAAAACGAGTGCTGCCCATTTGTGCCCGGCTCGCCCCAATAGATCGGACAGGTCTCGTACTCCACGACGCCGCTTTCAAGCGTCGCTCGCTTACCATTACTCTCCATCGTCAACTGTTGCAGATACGCCGGAAAGCGCTTGAGGTATTGTTCGTAAGGCAACACCGCTATCGTGTGTGCACCTGCGAAGTCGACATACCAAATACTGAGCAGGGCCATCAGCACGGGCAGGTTTTTATCGAACCGCGCGGTGCGAAAGTGCTCGTCCATCTCGTGAAAGCCCGCGAGCATGGCGCGAAAGTTCTCCGCTCCGATCGCCAGCATCGTCGAGAGTCCGATCGCCGACTCCATCGAGTAACGTCCACCTACCCAATCCCAGAACTCGAACATGTTCGCCGGGTCGATGCCGAATTCAGCAACTCTCTCCGCGTTGGTCGAGACCGCCACGAAATGGCGTGCTATAGCCTTTGCGTCTCCCAGGCCATTCAATAACCATTCACGAGCCGAGTTTGCGTTGGTCATTGTTTCGAGCGTAGTGAAGGTCTTAGATGAGACGATGAAGAGTGTCTCTCCTGGATCGAGATCGCGAATAGCTTCAACGATGTCCGTGCTGTCGACGTTGGAAACGAACCTGAAATTGATCGATCGGGTTGCGTAATACTTAAGCGCCTCGTAGGCCATCACCGGTCCCAGGTCGGAGCCGCCAATACCGATGTTGACCACGTTGCGAATGCGTTTGCCGGTGTGCCCTTTCCACGCGCCACTGCGCACCCGCTCGCTAAAGTCGGCCATCTTGTCGAGCACTTCGTGAACGTCAGCAACGACATCCCTGCCGTCAACCACCATGGATTTGGATAGCGGCATGCGCAGTGCGACGTGCAAGACGGCGCGATCTTCGGTGACGTTAATTTTGTCGCCGCCGAACATAGCTTCGATTCGCGAGCCGAGGCTGCACTCCTCCGCCAATTGGCAGAGGAGCGCAACAGTTTCGTCCGTGATGCGGTTCTTGGAGTAGTCGAGGAATAATCCGGCAGCTTCAAGGGTGAAACGCTCGCCTCGTTCAGGATCATCTTCGAACAACGTTCGAAGATGTACGTTGCGGATACTCTCGTAATGAGTTCCCAGCGCCTTCCAACTTTGACGGTTGGTCAGCTTCGCCTCGCTCGTTGCGGTCATGATCACGCTCCTTCTTAAAACGGCCACCGCCACTGGCCGATGTCGGGACGGTCAATCCCGAACTCGTGTGCATATCGCTTACACGCCAACTGCTCATTCCTGAATTTCTCTTTAGCGTGCGCGCCCGTTGTTTTCAATTTAGGAACTCGATCGATGACATCGATTGCGAGTGTGAAACGGTCAACCTCGTTATTGATCGCCAGCTCCATCGGTGTGTTGATGTTGCCGCGTTCCTTGTAGCCCCGCACGTGCAAGTTCCCATGATTCGTCCGTGTGTAAGCGAGCCGGTGTATCAGCCACGGGTAGCCGTGGAAGTTGAAGACGATCGGCTTGTCGACCGTGAATAAGCTGTCAAAATCACGGTCGCTCAGACCGTGCGGGTGCTCTCTCTCCGCTTGCAGCTTGAACAGGTCAACCACATTTACAAAGCGGATTTTCAGATCGGGAAATTCACTGCGGAGAATCGCGGTCGCCGCGAGAGATTCCTGCGTCGGGATATCTCCCGCGCAAGCCATCACTACATCCGGTTCTTGTCCCTGATCGTTACTGGCCCAGCCCCAGATACTGGCGCCCCTCGTGCAGTGTGTGATCGCCTCATCCATCGTCAGGTACTGAAGGTGCGGTTGCTTATCGCTGACGATCACGTTGATGTAGTTCTCGGTGCGCAGACAATGATCCGCCACAGACAATAAGCAGTTCGCATCAGGTGGCAGATAGATGCGAGTCACTTCGGCGCGTTTGTTAACCACGACGTCGAGAAAGCCCGGGTCCTGATGCGTGAAGCCATTGTGATCCTGCCGCCAGACAGTAGATGTGATCAGCAGGTTAAGCGAGGCTATTTCCTCGCGCCATGAAAACTGATTACAGATCGTCAACCACTTCGCGTGTTGATTGAACATCGAGTCAATCACGTGAGCGAATGCTTCGTAGGTTGAAAGAAAGCCGTGCCGGCCGGTAAGCAGGTAACCTTCGAGCATGCCTTCCATCGTATGCTCGCTCAGCATTTCAATGACTCTGCCGTCGCTAGCGAGTTCACCGCCATCGTTGTCCTCGGGAAACGACTCGTCGATCCAAAACTTCTTGGTTACTTGATAAAGCGCGTCAAGCCTATTCGAAGTTGTTTCGTCGGGACCAAAAACGCGAAACGAGTTCATGTTCGTTTTCATCACATCGCGCAGATAGGCGCCCATTGGCGACACGTTGCCGGCTTCGGTCTGCGCTGCCTTGTCGAACTTAGTCGCGTAATCACGGAAGTCTGGCAGTCGGAGATTCTTCTTCAGCAGCCCGCCATTGGCGTGCGGGTTTGCACCCATCCGGCGAGCGCCAACCGGCGCCAGCTCACGAATTTCGGGAATAACGGCGCCGTTGGCATCGAACAACTCTTCGGGTTTGTAGCTGCGCAGCCAGTCTTCAAGCAGCTTCAGATGCGCCGGATTTTTTCTCACATCTGCGACCGGCACTTGATGTGATCGCCAAAAGCCTTCGAGTTTGTGTCCGTCAACTTCGGCGGGCGATGTCCAACCTTTGGGCGTACGCAGAACGATCATGGGCCAGCGAGGTCGAGCGGCAACACCAGAGTGGCGAGCTTCGCGTTGAATCGATCGAATGCGCTGCACGCAATCATCCAACGTCGCCGCCAATGCCTGATGCATCGAATCAGGATCAGAACCTTCAACAAAATAGGGTGTGTAACCATATCCTTTAAATAGATTCTCGAGTTCTTCATGGGGTATGCGCGCCAGCAGAGTGGGATTGTTGATCTTGTACCCGTTGAGATTCAGGATGGGCAGCACAGCGCCGTCACGAATGGGATTGAGAAATTTATTGATGTGCCACGAGGTGGCGAGTGGTCCTGTTTCAGCTTCGCCATCGCCCACGACTGCCGCGACTATTAAGTCGGGATTATCGAACGCGGCGCCGCAGGCGTGCGACAAAACATAGCCCAGCTCGCCACCTTCGTGGATCGAGCCCGGCGTTTCGGGAGTGCAGTGACTGCCGATGCCACCGGGAAACGAAAACTCTTTGAAAAAACGGGTTAAGCCGTCGATGTCCTGGCCCTTCTCTGGATAGATTTCCGAGTAGGCTCCTTCGATGTAAACCGGCCCCAGCACGCCGGGCGCACCGTGACCTGGGCCAGCCATGTAAATCATGTCAAGGTCGAACAGTTTTATGACCCGATTCAAATGCGTATATATAAAGGAGAGCGCAGGGCTGGTGCCCCAATGTCCAAGCATGCGCGGTTTGATATGTTCGGGCTTCAGTTCTTCACGCAGCAGCGGGTTGTCCTGAAGGTAGATCATGCCGAGGGCGAGGTAATTCGTGGCCCGCCAAAACGCGTGCAGCTTTCTTAATTCCTCATCGCTCAATGGCGCGCCTTTTACGGTCGAACGCGCAACTCCGTAACTGCTCAACTCGCCCAATGATGCTTTCGTCGCAACCATAATTCCTCCTGAAATTCCTAGCTGTTTGTCTCTATTACGCTGCCTTCGCCCCGGGCTCGCGCTTCGAAGCAATCACCGCCATCAAACTTTCCCATGACTTAGCGAATGACTTTGTTCCGTCGTTTTGCAGGCGCTCAGCCAGGACGTCGATGTCGATTCCAGCGGCGGCGAACTCCGCTAACACCTCTTCGCAATCGCCGCCATCCGCAGCCATCATCGAGTCGAGTTCTGTTTCTTCTGCGACCGCCGTCAACGTGCCTTCGGGCATTGTGTCGATTGTGAAAGGCGCCGCGAGGTCTTTGACATACAGACCCGGTGAAGCTTGGGGATCTTTAACTCCGGTGCTGGCCCAAAGGAGACGCTGCGGCCATGCGCCCGCGCTGTAGAGTCGGACCCACCTCGACGAAGTTAGTAATTCGCGCGCTGCTTTGTAGGTGCGTGACGCGATAGCTAGCCCTAGTTTGTTACGTAGTTCGGCAGGCACCTTGTCTTTGACGGCAGCGTCCCAGCGACTGATGAATACCGACGCCACTGATCCAATGTTCGCTCTTAAACCAGCATCGAGGCGTCTCTCAATTCCCCGAACGAAGGCTTCGGCTGCGGCCAAATACTGTTCACGGGAAAACAGAAGGGTTACGTTCACAGGGACGCCGGCAAAGATCGCCTCTTCGATCGCGGGCAATCCTTCCTTCGTGCCAGGGATCTTGATGAAGATGTTCGGACGGCACGCTCGGGCAAACAGATCCTTCGCCGCCGCAACGGTTGCGGCTGTGTCATGCGCGAGCAAGGGCGATACCTCGAGTGAGACCCAACCATCGACGCCGTTTGTCTGGTCATAGATCGGACGAAAGAGATCGGCGGCGCGAATAAGATCCGCCAACGCGAGTTCAAAGAAAATCTGCTCCTCGGACTTCCCTTCCCTCAGCTTGCCGCGAATATCCCTGTCGTATGCAGTGCTGTTCTTAATCGCCTGTTCGAAAATTGTCGGATTCGAAGTAAGTCCGGTTACAGACAACTCGCAGATGTATCGTTTGAGTGTGCCCTGATCGAGCAGGTCACGCGTGATATTGTCGAGCCAGAGACTCTGACCAAGTTTATGTAAGAGTGTAGTGGCTTGCAGATTATTTCCGCGCGGGAGCAAATCGGTTTTAGTTTTAGTCATCAGTGACTCCTCGTCTCACTTCACCGCCGATGTAGAGCAATGGACGTTCCAGCGAATCCTGGTGAAGTTCCACCGGAAATAGATTTTTTGGTTCGTGATTTCATGATTTATTCGTGAAATCACGAGTTGTGATCAGCGTGTGGGATCCCGTTCTTCTCTGTGCAACCTCTGTGTTCTCCGTATCTCGCTGGTTGTTGTATCGAACAATTTTTTAACCACAGAGACACAGCGAACACAGAGGTTGCACAGAGAAGAGCGTAACTGCGGCAGACGAGGGTGAAGATTAGAAGTAGTAAGCGTACAGCTTGGTCCAAATATACCTGTCTAAGCGCCGGCGTGCGCCGCATTCTAAACAGGTGCGATAAGGTTCATCGTTTACCGTGTAGGGCCGGCTCATATAAGAGTGCCGGCACCCGAAAATGCGCCTGAAGAGACCCGCAAGCGTTTTCGTTGCATTGCTCCAGCGTCTCATATACTCGCCTTAGAAGGTTCGGCAGCTTCAGCGACGAATGTGACTGATATGTCCTGACCATCCGCCGATCTTAGGTTAACCGTTAGCTCTCTCATCGATTTTCTATCCCCAGTCAGCAACAACTTTCCTGAACCAATCACTTCTCCTCTGACGGCGCCGCCAGTGATCTTCAGAACAATCTCTTCGGGCGATGAGTCAGTCGCCTTCCATGTTCCTTCCGCTTGTAGCTGGACATCAGCAGTAACTGTAATCAACACAGTGCCGTTTGGCCTGAGGACGACGAGGGCGGAAGTGATTTTTCGTTCGTCGACTGCTAAGCTCAGCTTACCGTGTCCCTTTGCCTTAATTATCAGCGACTCTAATTCTTGTGTTTGTGCGGATACAGGAAGAAGAAATCCCGCGAACAGCACAAGCAACACGGCGTTATAAGGTCGTAGTATTCTTTTGAGTCTGTTCATCATCACCTCGCTCGCAAGATTGCGTTGGCGATTAGCAACACTGCCAGCATTGCATAGCCTGCAACCGTCAAATAAAACAACGTGTGCAAAAACCGCTGTAGGATCGCCATGACTTATTCACCTGCCTACTTCTTCTCAATCACAAACTTCATCCCAAACTTACGCCCGACGCCATTGTAAAAGCCGCCGAACTCATCACCCGCCAGGTTTCCCTGAAAGTCGCGCGGATTGAAGTGATTTGTCAGGTTGAAGACTTTGACTCCCACTCTGAATCGATAGTTCTCGCTGAACCGCCCAGGGGCGGAAACGCTCTTTAGCACTTGCATGTCGAGCGAGACGAAGTCGGGAAAGCGTCCGGCACGATTGCGTTGGCCCACAAAGTTGCGATCTTCGTCCATGACTGACAGCGGAAAGCCGTTGCGAATTTCGAGCACCGGCGCGACGGTGATCCCATACTTCACGCCGAAGTTGCCCCAGAACATGAAACGGTTCGGCGCGTCGTACGGCAGCAACGATCGTTCGTTCGGCCGAATGATAGGATTCTCGAAGTTCGCGTAGTAAGAATTGAAGTCATTCAAATCGCCAATCGCCTTGGATCGGACGTAAGACGCATTCAGCTCATCCGTCCCGCGAAACGTGTACCGCGTGGTGACCTGAAATTCCCTATAACGTGATTGGCCGCTGTTGCTGAGCAACAACGAATCACCTGGCGTTGCAGACTGAATTGGGTTGAGCACGTATTCGCGCGTGGCCTGGCGTTGTTGGAAACCGACACGGACCAGAAGGTTCTTCAGCCACTCGCGATCGAATTCAATATTCCAGTTGACGCTGCGCGGAGTCAGGAACTGTCCGTCTGCAAGCGCCAGGTGTTGTCGCTGACTAACCTGCTGGCCATCCAATCCGAAGCTGGTATTAATTCGATCCTGTAACTGCGGGAATGTGGCGATGTTCAAACTGATCTGGTCGTAAAACAACCCGACGCCGCCGCGTATCACCGTCCGGCCGTCGCGGATTGGACTGAAGGCAAATGCTAGCCGAGGTGCGAGATTGTTCTCGCGTGCGATTGTGTCGCGATCCAAACGAACGCCATACTCCAGGGACAGACGATCGTTTATGGTCCACTTATCCTCGAAGAACGAAGCAAACTCAGTCGTGTTGCGGCTCTGGATACCGTCGCCAACAAAATCGATTTGCTGACTAATCGTACCGTCGCGTCGCAGAATACGGACGGTGTTGCTTGTGTTACGACCATCAAACGTCGTGTGTGTCAGGCCCACGCCAACCTTCATGAAGTGCGTGCCGGCAAAATTCGGCGGCGTGAAGTTGTAAATTTCCAGTGCCTCCGCACGCGTGCTGCGACGGTCCTGCCGGTTGAAGTAATTGCCTGAGTTCACGTCCGGAGCAAAGTTCATCACTTGCTCGCCAGAGCTTGGGAACACGTCGGCATCGAATTTCTTAATGCTGAGGTACGATTCAAGCAGGGCCTTGTCACTCACTGTCCACCGCTCGTTGAGACCCCAGAAGAATCCTCTCTGTTTGTAATTCGGAGTAACCTCTTCCGGATTGAAAGTGTTGAGGCCGACAAACCTGAGCTTTTCTGGAAAGAGTGAAAACGTGCTGGTGAGATGGTGCTTGGAGTTGACCTCCCAATCCATCTGCGTGACCGAATCGAAACTCTCGAGACCTGTATCACGCTTATCGGACGGTAGACTCTCAACGGGCGTGCGCACGAAACGATATTCGAATGACTGCATGAACCATAGTTTGTTTTTCTTGATTGGGCCACTGAACGCCAGCCGCGGAGTGAATGATTCGACTCCACTCCAAGTCCCACCGCGCCGTCGAAACCGTGGGAAAAAGCTCTGCGCCTCGACATTGAATTTGTCGGTGCCGGACCGCGTTGCTACGGCAGTTACGCCGCCGGTGAACTTGCCATACTCCGCCGCGTAGGGATTCGTGAGCACCTGCACGGATTCAACTGCTTCAATCGGCAGGTTGAACGCAAACTGCCCCGTTACCGGATCGGTTACGTTCGCACTATTAACGGTCATTGAACTCTGGCTTGCGCGTGCACCGTTCATATCGATCTGACCGTCTGGCCCACGCACAACTCCGGGAACGAGTGGCAGTGCGTCGAGCAGTTGCTCGTTTGGTAATGGAAGAGTTTGAAGCGTGTTCTGTTTGACGGTACTGCCGGCGGCGACTTCGGTCGTCACCACGTTCGCATCTGCGGAGGCGACTGTTACCGAAGCGGTTACATCAGCGACTTCCAGGCTGACGTCTGCGACTAACGTTTCACCGGCTTTAATCGCGATCGTCTTGCCGCTCGTTTTGAAACCTTCAGCGGTTGCTTCCAGCGTGTACTCGCCTGGCAACAATTTAGTGAACTCATATTCGCCTGCCTCATTAGTAGAAGTTTCGGCGACTTGGGTTCCCCGCTTCAGCTTCAGGCTTGCGGCGGGAATATTGTACGACTGGCCATCCGGCGCCTTGGTTGCAACCGCACCACGAATGGTGCCTGTTTCACTCTGCGCGTCCTGCGCATTTCCTACGTTGCCAAAGGTAAAAACTGCAAGAACCGATACAAGTATTGCCGGTAATATGTATTGCATTCGTGGGCTCATGATTATCCTCCGCGACCGTGAAGTGCAACGGACGTTCCAACGAAAACACTGAACTTTCGTGGACCGGCGTTGAAAACCTCTCGTGGTTTCACGGAGATCTCGTGGAACCACGACACTGATGGACTATGGATTGGTAGCGCTGAGACGAGCTGGTGAAGAAGGACTGCTCGAAGCACTGCCTAGTAAACGGTAATCCCTCGACTGCGGAACTGTTCGCGCACGCGCTCAGTCAGCTCTGCTGACGGCGGTTGTGTATTTCTCAAAGAGTAATCAATTCCGAGCTTTTCCCACTTGGAGCGGCCCAACTGGTGAAACCGCAGGATCTCCACACGCTCGAGATTCTTGAGACCAGCGCAAAAATCGGCGATGCGGTCGACGTTGTCATAGCCGTCGGTAAGATCGGGCACGAGCACATACCTCACCCACATTGACCGGCCAAGGGCCGACAGCCGCCGCGCGTAGTCGAGGGTTGGTTGTAATGGCGCACCCGTTAAACGGTAGTAGATTTCCGGATCGCCCGACTTGATATCGAGCAAGTTAAGATCGATGTCCATCAACTGTTCGTCCGTCAGACGGTCTCCCATACGGCCAGAGGTGTCGAGGCAGGTGTGCACGCCGAGCTCTTTGCAACGGCGAAACATCCTGGTGGTGAACGCGGTTTGCACCATCGGCTCACCGCCCGAAAGCGTTATACCGCCTTTACTCAACTTCAATACATCTACGTATTTCCGCACTACACGCATCGTCTCGGCAACGCTGAACGGCTTGCCGTTTTTCATGGGCCAGGTATCAGGGTTGTGACAGTACCTACAGCGCAACAGACAGCCAGTTAGAAAAGTGACGAGGCGCAGGCCTGGGCCATCTACGCTGCTGCCGAGCTGCGTCGAATGTATATAACCAATCAGATCTTCATCACCTGTTTGGCGTTCAACTTCCTGGGGGTCGCTCTTGTGTACGTGGAAGTAGTTGACGCCTGATTTAGCAGGCGCCTCATTCGAAAGATAGAACTCGTATCGGTTGAGATCTGCTAGTTCGGTGTTAGCCATGTTCTGCTCACATCGACTGATGGAAGGTGCGATTGATCACATCGATTTGCTGCTCCCTTGTGAGCTTGACGAAGTTGACTGCGTAACCGGAGACACGGATGGTGAGCTGCGGATACTTCTCCGGGTGTTCCATCGCGTCCAGCAGCGTGTTTCGGTTGAGCACGTTGATGTTTACGTGGTAGCCCTGAGAAGCGAAGTACGCATCGAGTCCATTAGCCAATCGCGCGTAATGTTCCTCCTCGCTGCCGAGCGCCGTAGGCACGATGCTGAGCGTCAGCGAAATACCGTCCTCGCAATCGTCGTACGGAATCTTGGCCACTGATAGAGCAGCCGCGAGTGCACCGAATTTGTCCTTGCCGTTGGACGGATTGGCTCCGGGAGCAAATGGCTCGCCCTTGGGACGACCGTCCGGTGTGTTCCCTGTAGCCTTTCCGTATACGACGTTTGATGTGATCGTCAAAATTGACTGGGTATGAACGGCATTCCGATAGGTCGGATGTTTCCGGACCTTGTTCATAAACGATGAGGCGATCCAGACGGCCATATCGTCGGCTCGATCATCATTGTTGCCATAGGTCGGAAACTCTCCTTCAACTTCGTAATCGACAATTAGTCCCGTGTTGTCACGGATCGGCTTAACCTTCGCGTACTTGATCGCCGCCAAGCTGTCGGCCGCATGCGATAATCCCGCAATGCCAAAACCCATCGTGCGAACGATGTCACGATCGTGCAGGGCCATCTCAATCGACTCGTACGCATACTTGTCGTGCATGTAATGAATGACATTGAGCGCGTTGACATAGGTCCTGGCCAGCCACTCCATCATCTCGTCGTAACGCTCAACCACTTCTTCGTAATTGAGATATTCGCCAGTTATCGCTTGTAACTTTGGCCCGACCTGTTCACCTGAGATTTCGTCACGTCCGCCGTTGAGCGCATACAGCAAAGTCTTGGCGACATTGACGCGCGCGCCGAAGAATTGCATTTGCTTACCGACGCGCATCGCCGAGACACAGCAGGCAGTCGCGCAGTCGTCGCCAAACTTGGGACGCATTAGATCATCGCTCACAAATTGGACAGCGCTCGTGTCGATGCTGGTTTTTGCGGCAAACCTCTTGAAAGCCGCCGGTAATCGAGTGGACCAGTAGATCGTGATGTTGGGTTCTGGCGCCGGCCCGAGGGTGTAAAGCGTGTTCAGCATTCGGAAATTGGATTTCGTTACCAGCGTGCGGCCGTCATCACCCATTCCGCCAACGACATCGGTAGCCCATACCGGGTCGCCTGAGAACAGCTGGTTGTATTCAGGCGCACGGAGGAAGCGCACGATGCGTAGCTTTATCACAAAGTCGTCGATGATCTCCTGCGCTTCGACCTCGGTCAGCGCGCCTTCGCGCAAGTCACGTTCGAAGTAGATGTCGAGGAAAGTGGTCACACGGCCCAACGACATCGCCGCACCGTTCTGTTGCTTGATGGCTGCGAGGTACCCAAAATAGAGCCACTGCGTGGCTTCGCGTGCGTTCGTGGCCGGTTTGCTAATGTCGAATTCATAATTCCGGGCCATCTGCTTGAGCTCTGCGAGGGCGCGAATCTGCTCAGCCAGTTCCTCGCGCAGGCGAATCACTTCTTCGGTCGAGTGACGATCGTTGAGCTCAGCTTTGTCCTGCTTACGTTGGTTGATTAGAAAGTCAACACCGTAAAGTGCCACTCGTCGATAGTCACCAATGATGCGACCGCGACCGTAAGTGTCGGGTAGTCCGGTAATGATATGAGAGTGGCGACACTTCATGATCTCCGGTGTATAAGCGTCGAAGACACCATCGTTATGGGTCTTGCGGTACTTAGTGAAAATTTTGGCGATTTCAAGATCCGGCTCTATGCCATATGCTTTGAGACTCGCCTCAACTACACGCCAGCCGCCTAAAGGCATGATCGAGCGTTTGAGCGGAGCATCTGTTTGCAGGCCAACGATGATCTCGGAGTCTTTATCAATATAGCCGGGCCGGTGCGCCAGAATTCCTGAGGGCTCTTGAGAGACAGCGAGCACACCTTTTTTGCGTTCGTCTTCGAAGAGATGCGTTAGCTTCTGCCACAGCTTTCTGGTGCGTTCGGTCGCGCCAGCCAGGAAGCCTTCATCGCCTTCATAGGGTGTGTAGTTCCGCTGGATGAAGTCGCGAACGTCGACGTGCGTTTGCCACCGGCCGCCGGTCAGGTCGCGCCATGGACCTGTAGCGAGTTCAGTATTTACGTCTTCGGGGGTTTCAAATAATGCCATGTTAGATCTCTTAATAATGTGCGCAACGTGAAGTGCAACGAACGTTCCAGCAAAAACACTGAAGTTCTGTGGAAAGGCAACGAAAAGCTTTCGTGATTTCACGAGATCTCGTGAAACCACGATAGTGGAGTTGTTGCTTTAGGATGGAACGTCAACCAGCATGAGGTCGGGCGAAGAGGCACACTATCGACCGAGATTGCACCAGATATGTTGGACCATTGATGAGTGGCGCTTCGTTCCGTACGCAGATATCGTCCGGCGATTCGCAGGAGGTGTCGATCCATCGTCGCCAGCGGCCTTCTTCGGTAGTCAGTGGAACTTCGAAGACCAACGGCTCCCAGTATCCGTTCATCATGACGTGAAGCATTCCGCCCGCAGGGTCGCGCGCCGTGAAGGCGAGACTGTGAGAGTCGTCACTCCAATCCGGCTGATTGAGTTTGATGCCATGAATTTGAATTTGAGCCTCACTTAGAAAATCAGCCAGCGTCTGATCGCGCCGGCCGCGCTGGACCAGGTGGTGAAGGCGATGAGAGACGAGTAGCTTCACGAAGCGATGCACGTCGTCGTGCCGTTCGAGCAGCGACCAGTCGAACCAGTTCGTTTCGTCGTCGTGACAATACGCGTTATTGTTGCCGCGCTGCGTGCGCCGCACCTCGTCGCCCATCAAGAGCATCGGCGTCCCTAACGCAAGCAGGGTAAGCGTGAGGAAGTTCTTCACCTGACGATTGCGGAGCTGTTCGACAGTCGTGCCTTCTGTGGGACCCTCGACGCCGCAATTCCAGCTCAGATTGTTATCCGTGCCGTCGCGGTTCCCCTCCCCATTGCTTTCGTTGTGCTTCATGTTGTACGAGACGAGGTCGTTGAGCGTGAAACCGTCGTGACAGGTCACAAAGTTGACGCTCCGTTCGGGCCGCCACTTTTCGCTTCCGAACACGTCGGGGCTGGCGACCAGACGGTGTGGGAGTTTCGTAACCGTGCGAGCGTCTCCCTTCAGGAAGCTGCGGATATCATCACGAAACTTTCCGTTCCACTCCTTCCACGCGTCTCCAACAAAGCTGCCGACCTGATAGAGGCCCGCGGCGTCCCAGGCCTCGGCAATCAACTTTGTCCCAGCCAGTACGGGATCCGTTTCGATGTCCCAAATGACGGGTGGATCCAGCATCGGACGGCCCCTCTCATCGCGCGACATGACCGAGGCCAAATCGAAACGGAAACCGTCTACATGCATCTCCTCAACCCAGTACCGCAGACTATCAAGGATCATGCGCCGCACGATTGAGCGGTTCGTGTTGAGAGTGTTACCGGTCCCTGTGTAGTCGGAGTACCGCGAACGATCATTCTCGAGAAGGTAATAGACCTCGTTGTCCAGGCCGCGAAAGCAGAGTGTTGGCCCAACTTCGTTGCCCTCAGCCGTGTGGTTGAACACCACATCCAAAATGATCTCGATGCCGGCTCGGTGCAGAGCCTTGACCATCTCACGAAACTCGTCAATCGGCCCGAGCGGATCTTTTCGTTGACTGTAGCCTGAGTGAGGAGCGAAAAATGAAACCGGCGCGTATCCCCAGTAGTTCTTCAAACCGTCCGGAGCGTCCTGCTCGTCGAATTGAAACACAGGCATTAATTCAACAGCGGTAATGCCGAGATCCTGAAGATACGGGATCTTCTCGGTTAAACCGGAGTAGGTGCCGCGCTTATCAGCCTCGAGGCCGGAACTCGGGTGACGCGTGAAGCCGCCCACATGCATCTCGTAGATGATGGTCCTGGACCATGGGCGGTGAAGCGGAGCATCGCCTTCCCAGTCGAACTGATCAGGGTCAACTACTATGCTCTTCATCGCGGTGCCGGTGTTTGCGCCCGGCTCGCTGGCGGCGCGCCGGCTGTAGTTCGTGGGAACGACAACGCCCTTTCCGTAAGGATCGAGAAGCACCTTATCTCGGTCGAACCGAAAACCTCTTTCCGGCTCGTAAGGACCAGTTACCCGATAGCCGTAGATCTGCCCCGCCTTTAGGCCAGGGACAAATACGTGCCAGTAGTAATAAGTCTGATGAGTCGAGGGATCGAGTAGGATCGAAGATGACGGGTGTTCATCATCGACGTGATCAAACAGGAGCAGATCGACTCCGGTAGCGTTCTTGGAATAAACGCTAAAGTTGACCCCGCCCGCCGTGCACGTTGCGCCGAGGGGAAAGGGCTTACTCATTCCCCCGCCTTCTTAATCCCTTCACTTCGTGTAACACGTGTTGTCCGGTTTTGCCTTCGATAACCACGTGCTCGATTTGCCTGCCGACTGTGATTCGCTCCGCGATGCACCGGTGTACTTCATTTGAGATCAGAAGTTCGGTGCCGTACTTCTTATTCGCGGCCTCGATTCGGCTGGCAAAGTTTACGGCGTCGCCGATGACTGTCATGCGCTGGCGGTCTCCCGCACCTATCATGCCGACCACGACGTTGCCGTGATGGATCCCGACGCCGATGCGCACGCTGACTCCGTAGAGTTCTTCGAAGTGCCTTGATCGTTTCTCGACCTCTTCCAGCATTGTCAATGCGGCGCTAACTGCGCGAAACGCAGCATCCGGTGCGTCGTCGTGGCCAAACAGCGCCATCAACCCATCGCCCATGTAATTGTCTACGTAACCGCCGTGGCTTTCGATGACGTTGCTGGTGAGATGAAAATAACGGTTCAGAAAATATATGACATCGTACGGGGACATCCGTTCGGAGAGTGCTGTGAAACCGCGGACGTCTGCAAACAGGATCGCTAGTTTTTTCTCTTCACCAATCGAGGCAGGACGTGGTCCTTCAGCGATGCCACGCGTGAACTCTATGTCGTCGTCGTCGACGACGAGGCGCCGCACGTTCACATCTCCGGTGATTTTGGTCTGGCAAGCGAGACGAGTCTCGGGGCTAAAATTCAACCGATCCGCTACAACCTGCTCACCTTTCGAACGTGGGCTACAGAACTCCAGTCCATCTTCGACTGATATGCGGCAGATGGAACAGCGTGCACGGCCACCGCAGGCGTATGCGTGCGGTATACCCTCGCGTAGGGATGCGGCAAGAATCGTCTCCGAGCCGCACATCACGATCTGTTTGTCATCAGGTCCGAGGTGAACGCTGGCCACTGATCCTCCTTCCGCCCGTTCGCTTTCGATCGCTCAAAGCATGACTGACCTGGTTCATCGCTGCCATAGGATCTGGGAAACTTCCATCGGCACGATCGCGTCATCATTGTGCGGGATGAGCCTGGGCGTATAGTCGACTGCCGGGCGTGTTGCCGGCACACGCACGCTGTACAACCACTCATTGACGCCGGCCTGTTCTGGCCCAGTCTCTCGTGTCATTACGTGCCGCTCCGGAGAGCCGCCAGGCAAAGCGTCCGCGTAGAGTTCGACTTGCACAAACTCGGGCGAGAGATCACCAAGATGTATCGATAATCGAAAATCGTGATGCCCATCGTTGGTCTGAACCGTTGCTGGTCCAAAGCGCGCTGTGCCCCAATGATCCGCAACCGCTTGCCGCCAGTGTAGGAGCCGCGCAGCGGGTGCACCATTTTCCTTCGCACGCTCGCGGTACGCTGAGGCCGCAGGCACATAATATTTCTCTGTGTACTCTCGCACTGTGCGATCGGCGGAGTACTGCGGCGTCAGGCGCGCCATGCTTTCACGCACGCGTTCAATCCATGCGATCGGAAGTCCGTTTGCGTCGCGGTTGTAGAACAAGGGGATGATCTCCTGCTCCAATTTCGTGTAGAGCGCGTCGGCCTCGGCAGCATCCCACTGCGGATCCTCACCGCGCTCTCTGCCATCGCCGATGGCCCAACCCACATCGTCAGCGTAGGCCTCGGCCCACCAGCCATCCAGCTCAGACAGGTTAAGGCCGCCGTTCGCCAGTATCTTCATTCCACTCGTACCACACGCCTCCCATGGCCGGCGCGGGTTATTAAGCCAAACGTCAACGCCATGCACTAACTGCTCGGTGAGCAACATGTCATAATCGCTGAGAAAGACTACATGTGGCCGCACTTCGGGACGGCGCCGGATGAAGTCGGTCCATTGGCGGATCATGGCCTGGCCGGGTTTATCTGCCGGATGAGCCTTACCAGCAATGAGAAGTTGTACCGGACGATCTGGATTAGTGAGGATGCGCACCAATCGCTCCGGATCGTGAAGCAATAGGTTTGGGCGTTTGTAGGTTGCGAACCGCCGCGCGAAACACAGCGTCAGTGCTTCCGGATCGAGAACTCGCCCGGCCTCGTCAATCTGCGCAGCCGAGCAACCCGACGAGGCGAGTTGTCGCGCGAGACGACGCCGTGTGTAACGAACAAGATCGGCGCGCGCGTTCGATCGGAGTGTCCAGATGTCAGCGCCTGGCACTTGTCGCATCTGCTCGGTCCTATCCGTCGTGGCTGTTCCAAGCCATCCATCGGTTCCGCAAGCCCTGGTCCATAGCTCTTCGGCCTCGGAGGAATCCCACGATGGCATGTGTACACCATTCGTTACGTGGCCCACCGGGACTTCATCACTTGGCCAGCGTGGGAAGAGCGATTGGAAAAGTGTACGGCTCACCTCGCAGTGCAGGCGGCTGACACCGTTAACAGCGCCGCTACCGCGGATCGCGAGGTAGGCCATGTTGAATTCTTCGTTAGCATCGTCGGGATTCTCACGCCCAAGCGCCAGCACATCACGGAGACTGATCGTTACTTCGTCTGTGTAATCCCGCAGATACTTCGCGAGCAACTCCGGTGCAAAGCGATCAAAGCCGGCTGGCACAGCGGTGTGGGTAGTAAAGAGGTTGCCCGCGCGCGTTGCGGCCAGCGCTACTTCGAACGGCTGGCCGGTCTCTTCCATGAAAGTGCGCGCGCGTTCGAGCACGGCGAAAGCGGCGTGTCCTTCGTTCAGGTGACAGACTTCGGGCCGATAGCCAAGTTTACGAAGCAGCCTCCAGCCGCCGACACCAAGAACGATCTCCTGTAGCAGACGCGTCTCCGAGTTACCGCCATAAAGCTCGCTCGTGATACCACGATGAAACGGCGGATTGGCAGGATCATTTGTATCGAGCAGGTAGAGTGTTGCTCGCCCCACTTGTGCCTGCCATGCCCGCACCCAAACGCTGTAACCCGGCAGAGTGAACTTAACACGGACCCACTCACCGTTCTCGTCGCGCACCGGAATGATTGGCAACAGCCCCGGATCGTTATAAGGATAGAGAGCGCGCTGCGCTCCGTCGGCATCCAGTACCTGACGAAAGTACCCTTGCTGATAGAGCAACCCGACACCTACCACCGGCACGCCTACATCGCTCGCAGCCTTGAGTTGATCTCCCGCGACGTTACCCAAACCTCCTGAATAGATCGGAAGCGCTTCGCTGAGCATGAACTCCATGCTGAAGTAAGCGACGCAACTCAATGGCGATTGCGCATACTTCTGCTGGAACCAGGTCGGCGCCTGCATGTAGTCCTGTTTGGTGCGCGCAGCCTCCTCAACCTTGCGGCGATAGTTTGGATCCGCCATCAGAGACTTGAGCCTCGAGAGCGAAGTAGTCAGCAGCACGAGCCATGGGTTGTGTGTGTGTTCCCAGAGCTCGGGATCGAGCGGTTCCCACAGCTCTTCCTCTCCGTGACTCCAGGACCATCGCAGGTTAAGTGCTAAATCGACGAGCGTATCAAACCCGTCAACGTCCGCTTTAAACCAGATTGAATGTGATTGCTCGGCCATATTATTCTTTCTCACACGGTCGCGGCATTTCGCATGACGATGCGGGCTCTTTCTTGGCCCACGTGCACCTGCACATTGACTTGGTCGGAAATATTGGATCGCCTCATCGTACGCAGCCAGGCTGGCTCGATATTGTTCCGGTCCAGCGTGTCGATCACGCGTGCTTGATTTCCTAAGTCGGCCCAGCCTGACATATTGTCGGGCATCACCAATAGTCCACTGGTGTTCATACTTAAGACATGTTTCGAAAAGTCTATTGTTTCGATCTCATTGTAGACGCTTTGCAGATCGCCACGTGCAACGGCCTCCGCCATGCTGGTCATTGCGGGCAACACTGTCGCGCGTAGCAATTTCAGGAATGCGCTCGCACGACCAATAGTAATGAACGTATTCCACAATCCACCTTTCCTCATCAGGCTGCGAGCTTCAGCGAGGCGAGGCTTCTCACAAAAACGGCTGACACCGAACAGCGGTGTGCGGGTTCCGTTTCTGATCAAATCTCCGGGTTCGATCCATCCGAATTCAACCTCTGGCCACTCAGGCTTTGCGCCGATC
>Ga0134121_10001018_pt1 | contig 27884 bp, 22 predicted proteins | sample KB301_FD_96463 | JGI IMG/M metagenome (GOLD analysis project Ga0134121, IMG submission 96463) | Terrestrial soil microbial communities without Nitrogen fertilizer from Kellogg Biological Station, Michigan, USA - KB3-0-1 | ecosystem: Environmental > Terrestrial > Soil > Unclassified ... | reverse complement strand
GGTGTGCTTCAACGAATGGGGCGAGTCGAGGTGGAACGACTGGGCCAGCATCTGGATGACGAGCCCGAGGTGGTTCAGGCGATCGGCCGTCTCGGAGAACTGTTTCAGCCCGTCGGCCATGCGCTGCACCACCTGGCTGACCTCCTTCAGGGTCAGCACCACTTCGTCCGACGCGGCGTTCTGCTGCTGGGTGGCGAGGGAGATCTCGCGCGCCACTCGCGCGGTGTCGCTGGAGGCGCCGCGCAGCTCCTCGATGGCCGAGGCGGCGGCGCGGGCGCGCTCCAGCACCCGGCCGGCCTCCACGCTCCCCTCTTCGGTGGCGATGACGGTGGTGCGGATCGAGCCGGCGAACTCGTCCAGCAGGTTGCGCACCGACTCGACCGACTCCTGCGAGCGCTGGGCAAGACGCCGCACCTCCTCGGCCACCACCGAGAAGCGCCGCCCGTGATCGCCGGCGGCGGCGGCCTCGATGGCGGCGTTGAGCGACAGGATGTGGGTTTCCTGGGCGATCTCGGTGATCAGGTCGAGCACGCGATAGATCTCTTTCGAGCGGCTGCCCAGGATTTCGGCGCGGCTGGCAATGCCGCTGATACGCTTTTTCACCTCCTCGACGCCGCCCACCGCCTCCTCGACCGCGCCCTGGCCGGCGTTGCCGCTCTCCTCGGCCGTCTGCGCGAGGTCCGCCTGGGAGGCGGCGTTGTCGGCGATCTGGCCGGCGGTGCGCGCCAGCTCCTCCATGGCGGCGGTGATCTCCACCACCGAGGCCGCCTGCTGCGAGGAGCCGGACGCCAGCTCGGAGGCGATCTCGTTGACCGAGTTGGCGGCCGAGGCGACTTCGATGGAGCTCGATTGGATCTGCTGCGCCAGGACGTCCAGCGAGTTGACGGCGTTGCCCAGCACCTGCGCCAGCCGCCCGGGAAGCGAGCGGGCGAGCTCCGAGCAGTTCACCAGGTCGCCCGCCCGCAGCCGGTCCAGGGCCTGCATCAAGGTCCGCTCGATTCCCTCGTGCCGCACCTCGGAGCTCTCCACCCGCTCCCGCAGGTGCTGCTGCGGGCGATAGACGCTCCGCGAGTAGACGGCGAAGAACGCCGCGACGATCAGCAGAAATGCATTGAAGGGCCAACTCTGGCCGCCGCCGGCCTGGGTCACCAGAAGCAGCACCAGACCCACCAAGCCGATGCCGCCCAGGATGAGCAGCCCGATCAGGGCGGGGTTGAAGACTTCGCTCCCCTGCTTCATGTCATTCACGTCCTTCATCATCAGGGTGATCTCCTTCCTCGGACCCTGCTGCGGACAATGCCGCCGGCGGGCGCCCCGGGTCCACCACCACCACCGGCTCGCGGCCGTGCAGCGCGAGACCCGCCGCCGCTTCGGGCCAGAAGCGGCGCACCGCCGGCGCCAGCGGCCAGACGCGCAGGTCCTCCACCACGCCCAGAATCTCGTCGGCCACCAGGTCGCTGCCGCCGCTGCCGCCGATCGTGATCCGGTAGTCCACTCCGTGGCGAGCGAGCCCGTCCACCGCGGCGTTGGCGATTCCCCACAAGCCGCCCCCGCGCCGCAGCAGCAGGAAGCCCCGGGCATGGGGAACGCTCAACCTGTCCGCCCTAGCGCTTCGAGGTTGAGGACGCGTACCACCTCGCCGCCAACCGGCGCCTCGCCGAGGAGAAAACCGCCGTCGCCGGCCACCACCGATCCGGCCGGCACGTGCACAACCTCCAGCGCCGAGTCGCACGCCAGGCCCAGCATCTCACGAGCCTCGGTCGGACCCACCCAGACTACGACGGTGACCGGGTACGTGGGGTTGGGACCGGCCGGCGCGCGCACCAACCGGCCGAGATTGAGCACCGGCAGCGGCTCGCCGCCGAACTCCGCCAGACCCTCGAGCTCCGCCGCGGCGCCCGGCAGCGGATGGACGGAGAGCGCCCGCACCACCCGCCGTACCGACGCGAGGGGGAGAGCGCAGGCGTACTCTCCCGCGCGCACCAGCAGGTGGGTGCCTTCGAGCCGGCTCTTGCCGGCGCTCTTCGCGGCTTCGGAGAGAGAGATCACGGCGGCTAGATCCTCGTCCAGCCGGTGACGTTGATGTCGATTCCCAGCACCGAGGTGACGTTTCCCGCGGCGTCCCGCACCGGCGTGCATACCGTGAAGCAGGCTTCCGAGCCTTGCATCGACTCGTAGGGCGGAATGAGCGTCGTGCGCCAATGCCGGGAGATGGCCTTGAACCATGGCCGGTTGCGGATGTCCGTGTCGTGGACCTTGGTGGCCAAGGTCCGCTGGCGCTCGTTGAGCAGATGCTGGTTGAAGCTGAGGAGCGGCGTCGTGCCGTCCAGCTGCGACAGGTAGCCGAGCTCCACGAAGGGCGCGTTGGTCACCAGCTCCTCCAGCAAGCTCGCCTTCTCCTCCAGGCTGGCTTGGGCCTCGAGGCGCCGCGCCCAGTCCTCCACCAGGTGCTTCAACGAGCGCGGCGAGGCGAGGTGGAAGGATTGAGCGAGGAGCTGGATCTCCAGGCCCAGGGAGTTGAGCCGGTCGGCCGTGCTGGAGAGGTTCTTCAGGCCGCCGGTCATCCGCTGCACCACCAGGCTGACCTCGCGCAGGGTCATCACCACTTCGTCGGAAGCGGCGTTCTGCTGCTGCGTGGCGAGGGAGATCTGGCGCGCCACGCGGGAGGTGTCGCCCGAGGCGCGGCGCAGATCCTCGATGGCTTCCGCCGCCGCCCGCGAACGCTCCAGCACCCGCGACGCCTCCTTGCTACCCTCCTCGGTGGCGACGATGGTGGCGCGAATCGAGCCCGAGAACTCGTCCAGCAGGTTGCGCACCGACTCCACCGACTCCTGCGACCGCTGGGCGAGGTGGCGAACCTCCTCGGCCACCACGGAGAATCGGCGGCCGTCGGCGCCGGCCGCCGCCGCCTCGATGGCGGCATTGAGCGACAGGATGTGGGTCTCCTGGGCGATCTCCGTGATCAGGTCGAGCACCCGGTAGATCTCCTTCGAGCGGGTGCCCAGGGCGTCGGCCCGGCTGGCGATGGCGCTGATGCGCTTCTGCACCTCCTCGACGCCGGTCACCGCCTCGAACACGGCGGCGGAGCCCGCGTCGCCGCTGGCCTCGGCGCGCGACGCCAGCTCGGCCTGGCGGCCGGCGTTCTCGGCGATCTGCGAGGCGGTACGGGCCAGCTCTTCCATGGCGGCGGTGATCTCCACCACCGAGGCCGCCTGCTCCGACGAGCCCGACGCGAGCTCCGAGGCGATCTCGTTGACCGCGTCGGCGGCCGAGGCCACCTCGATGGAGCTGTCCTGGATCTGCTGCGCGAGCTGCGACATGGCCTCGCTCGCCGCCTCCGAGATCTTCGCCAGCCGTTCCGGCAGGCCCCGCGTGTGCTCGATGGAGCGCACCAGATCGCCGGCCCCCAGTTGCTCGAAGGCGACGATCAGGTCGGCCTCCAGCCGCGCCCAGCGCTGATCGCCCTCCGGCAGCCGGCGCTCGAGCCGCCGGAAGTAGCGGAAAACCCACCACCCGTAGGCCAGCATGCCCGCGACGCCCACGGCCAGAAAGAGGAAGCGCGGCCAACTCGGAGCGTTCGCCGGCAGGCCCAGGCTCAGCAGGACGAATCCCACCGGCGTCAGCCCCACGACGAGAATCCAGCCGATCAGGGCGTTCTCGGTATGGCGCCCGCCAGGCCGGGATGCCTCGGGCTTCCCGGACCGGACGGCGGGCAGGGTCGAATCGACGTCCATCCTGTGATCTCTCCTTTGCTGCCGGCGGGACCCGGGGCGGTGCGAGCCAACACCACCGCGAAGACAAGCGGTGACGCCCGGCGCTTTCCAAACGGAGCGTGGGCGTAGGATAGGCAATTCAGCATCCTCCCGCAAGGCGAAGGGCGGCGCTTCTCTCCCCGCCGGTGGGACAAGGCTTGCTCCTCTGACCCGATTTGAGCTATACAGTTAGCCCAATAATTTCGTTTTCGATTCAGCGCGTGCTCTGAAGAGCCCGCACCCCCGACACGAGCGGGAATGCGTATTTACGCTATTTTTCACGTTGCTTCAGGGAGATTTACCGATGAAAAGGATTGGCCTCGTTCTTCCCCTTACCGCCCTCCTCCTCGCCACGCCTGCCGCCTGGGCCGGCAATGGCCACACTCTGCACGGCGTCGGCGCCGTCAACAGCTCGATGGGAGGCGCCGGTGTGGCCCTGCCCATCGACACGATCGGCGGCCTGTTGCTCAACCCCGCTCTGGCGGTGGGACAAGACGGCAGTCACTTCGCCTTCAGCGCCGAGTACAACCGGGCCAAGAATGCCGTGGAGAGCACCGTCACCATCCCAACTCCGGGCGGCCCGCTCAAGATCAGTGGCCGCACCGACGAAGCCGGCGACCGCGCGCTGATCCCGGCCTTCGGCTTCGTACACCACACCCGGGGCTCGAACTTCGCCTACGGCATCGGCTTTCTCGGCCTTGCCGGCTTTGGCGCCGACTACCCGCAGGACTCCACCAACCCGATCCTCGCGCCGCAGCCCACCGGCTTCGGCCGCGTCTACTCCAACTACCAGCTGCTGAAGATCCCCACCGTCCTCTCCTGGCAGCTCAGCGACCGCTTCTCGTTCGGCCTATCACTCAACGCCGCTTACGCGACGCTGACCGCCGACCCGGCGGGCTTCGCCAGCTTTGACTGCTCGGGCCCCCAGGGGCCGTGCTTCGTTCCCCACGTCAACGCCGACAGCGCCTGGGGCTACGGTGCCGGCGTCGGCATTCGCTACAAGCTCACCCAGACCTTGGCGCTGGGCGCCTCCTACAACTCCAAGACCAAGTTCCAGGAGTTCCAATGGAACTCCGCGGTGTCCAACCCCAACCTGCCCACCTTCGGAACGGCGCGGAAGATCAAGCTCCAGCTCGACATGCCGGCCGTTGGGATCGTGGGGCTCGGCTGGACCCCCAGCGACCGGCTGGCGGTGGCGCTCGACGAGAAATTCATCGATTATGAGAAGACCGCCGGCTTCTCCGACGTGCTCGGCTTCAAGAACATCAAGGTGACCGAGCTCGGCCTGCAGTACAAGCTGACCGACAGCTTCACCGTGCGCGGCGGCTACAACAAGAGCCAGAACCCGATTCCCGACAACCGCACCTTCTTCACCATCGAGACTCCCGCCATCTTCAAGACTCATTACACGGGCGGTATCGGCTTCAAGGTGAGCGACTTCCTGACCCTCGACGCGGCCTATTACCACGTCCAGGAGAACTCGATCACCGGTCCCATCTTCGGTTCCACCGGTCCGGTCCCCGGCGCCACGGTGACCACCCGGATGGCGATGGATTCAGCCGTGGTGACGTTCAACTTCGCGTTGCCGCAGTAGCCCTCGATCTCGGGCAGGAGGCAGCGGCTCCTTACCGCCACTCCTGCCCCAGCTCCGCCATCAGCGCCGCGAAGACCTCGATGCCGTCCCAGAGGTTCTGCAGCCGCAGGTTCTCGTTGATGCCGTGCTGGTTGTTGTCGTGGTTAACGATGGGAACGCCGATCACCGGCACCTTCAGGGTCTCGGTGAACAGGACCATCGGCACGCTGCCGCCCAGCATCGGGACCTGGATCGCCGAGCCGGCGGCGCGGTCGACCACGGCGGCGACGGCACGGGAAACCGGGAGGCTCATGTCGGTGCGGGCCGCCGCATAATCCAGCGACCAGGCAACGCGGGCCACCTTGGGATGGGAGCGCCGTGTCTCGGGGCTGGGCGCCTCGGTGACGAGAGTCCAGCCCTGGCTGCGCAGGAAGGACTCGACGCGGTCCCGCACCTTCTGCGGCGTCTGGTCCGGCACCAGGCGAAAATCGATGGAAACCTGGGCCTCGGTGGGAATGGCGTTGGCCGCCCCTTCCCCCACCTCGGCCGAGCGCAGGCCGCGAACGTTGAGGGCCGGGTCCATCAGCCGCTCCTGAAGGCGGCCGCCGCTGCCTTCCGTCCGCCCCAGCGCCAGCTCGTCGCGGAGCTTCTCCTCGACCGGCGGCATGGCGGCCACCGCAGCCTTCTCCGCCGCGTTGAGCGGCCGGACGTCGTCGTAGAAACCGGGGATCAGAATCCTGCCTTCCTCGTCCCTCAGGCTCGCCACCAGGTGCGCCAGCGTCACCGCCGGGTTCGGCGCCCAGTTTCCGTAGTGGCCGCTGTGCAGGGGCCGCAGCGGACCGTAGACCGTCAGCTCGAGGCCGGTGACGCCGCGCGCGCCGTAGAAGACCTCCATCCGCCGGCTGGGATGAACCGGACCGTCGCAGAGGATCCAGGCATCGGCTTTCAGCAGATCGAGGTTCTGGCGCAGGATCTCGGTCAAATGTCCCGAGCCCTGCTCCTCCTCGCCCTCCAGGAACAGCTTGAGGTTGACCGACGGTTGGACGCCCGAGGCCCGCAATGCGTCCAAAGCCGAAAGGATGGCCACGATGGGCGATTTGTCGTCGCTCGCCGACCGGGCGTAGATCCGCCATTCAGGATTCAGCGGGCCCTCGACCTTCGCGAGGTCCACCTCCTTCACCTCGCCACCCAGGGGGCCGGTGCGCAACAGCGGCTTGAAGGGATCGGAGAGCCAGCCCTTTTGATCCACCGGCTGGCCGTCGAAGTGAGCGTAGAACACCACCGTCCGCTTCGCACCCGGGACCCGCAGGTCGCCAACGAGCGCCGGCGGCGTGCCGGGGGCGGCCGTGAGGCGGCGCACCTCGAAGCCCCGGCGTTTCAGCATCTCTGTCAGGTGATCGGCGTTCTTCTCGACGTCGGCAACGCGGGTGGCGACGTTTGGCAGCGCCAGCAGGCCCATGAGCTCGCCCACGATCACCTTCTCATGCGCGACGCGCCAGGCCCGGACCTGTTGGTGCAGGTCGGCCGCCAAGGCTGCGGTGGCAATCCAAGGGACGGCAAGGACGGCAGAGACGAGAGTTGATCTCCGGCGGGTCATTGAATTGGATTGGGAAGGGAAGTTGGTCGGGGCGAGAGGATTTGAACCTCCGGCCTCACGGTCCCGAACCGTGCGCTCTACCAAGCTGAGCTACGCCCCGACATTTCTGCGGTCCTTCGCCCGCCGCAGCAGACGATACCCGAGGGAACCAACCGCGAGGACGGGGAGGATATCGCCGCCTCGTCCGCCAGTCAAGCCGACGGGCCGCGATATCCTTGCCCGGTGAATCCCCTTCGTTTGTCTGTCCTCCTGATCCTGGGCGCCGCTCTCGCCGCCTGCCACGAAGAGCCGCCGATTCACGGCCCTCTGCACCAGGGGGCCTACGTCTGGCAACGGCAGTGGAGCCCCGCCGTGCGCGAGTCCATCGCTCAGGCTAAGGATCTGGCCGGTCTCGTGGTGCTCGCGGCCGAGGTCGATCTCCGGCCGCGGACGCCGACGGTGATTCGCATTCCCCTCGACGCAGCGACGTTGAAGAGCCATGGCCGGCCGGTGGGAGCGGCGCTGCGGGTGCACGCCGTTCCCGGCCGCTTCCTGGACGATCCCACGATGGTTGACCACTTTCGGAGTCTCGTCCGCGACGTCGCCGCGGAAGCCCGGACGAAAGGGCTTTCGCTCTCCGAGATCCAGATCGACTACGACTGTCCGGAGTGGAAGCTGGAGGCCTACCGCGGCCTCCTCGTCTCGCTGCGGCAGAGTGCCGCGCCGGTGCCGCTCACGGTCAATGTCCTGCCCGTCTGGCTCTACCAGCACCGGGCCTTCCGCAAGCTGCTCGAAGTGGTCGACGGCTACGTCCTCCAGGCTCACTCGCTGGCTCCGCCGGATAACCTGGCCAGAAAAATCGTCCTCACCGAGCCTCGCTCGGCGCGGGCGTGGGTCGCGGAGGCGGCCCGCTTCGGCAAGCCGTTTCGGGTGGCTCTGCCGACCTACAGCTATCAGGCCGCGTTCGACCGCAGGGGCAATCTCATCGGCCTCTTCGCCGAAGGGCCTCTCGTCTCCTCCGCGGAAGGCATCACCATCCGCTCGGCGACAAGCGATCCCCAGGCCATGGCCGGATTGGTCCGCGGCTGGACCGAAAAGCGCCCGAAGGAGCTGACCGGCATCCTCTGGTATCGGCTGCCCGTGGAGGGAGACCGCGGCAACTGGAGCTGGCCCACGTTGCGGTCCGTGATGGCGGGAAGAAACTCGCTTCCTATCTCTCCGCGGTGAAAAACCGCTTGACCCAGATCAGAAACCCGAGCCAACCCAGCCATCCTAGGACGATGAGGGCCAGCACCGCAGGATTGTTCCACAGGTCGTAGATCCCCATTTTCTCGATCTGCTCGAGCTGGGCCGCCGGCGTTCCCATGGCCTCGTACATCCTGCGCAGGCCGGCCCCCCCGTGCGTGAAGAAGAAAAAGCTATGGGCGCCGCCCAGGACCGACCACGCAAGGGCGCCCCACCACGCCGCCGGACGCCGCCGGTAAAGCGCCCAGGCCAACAGCGCTGAAAGCGCTCCGAGGACGAGAAAAGCCACGATTGCCGGCAATCCGGTCAGGATGTAGCCGAAGACCGGGAACACTGCGTAGGTAGTGGCCGCAAGAGCACACACGGCACTGGTTCCGAAGAGCAGGGTGAGCGCCAAGACCGGCGCCGGAACACGGTCGGTCCATGGGATGCTGGGATCCTTGGCCTCGAAGGTCGCTTTGACGTTCGGACCGCGGTAGAAGAGGACCAGAATGCCGGGAAGGACAATGTAAATCAGGCCCATGAAGACGGCCACGCAGCCCATGATCACCATGCCGACGCCTGGATCAGCCGCAGAACCCCCGCGGCTCGCCGTCGCCGAGATCGCGCCGGTCATTTTCGGCAGGATGAAGAACATCACGATCGTCCCGAAAACGCCGCCGATCAGCCAGACCCATGACAGCACCAGCATGATCGTTCGCGCCCACCGGCGTCCCCGAAGCGTGCCCACTCCCATGGTGAAAAAGAAAGCCGCGAAAAGCAGATAGAAGGCAAAGCTCGCAACCAGGACCCGAGGATTCATTCCCGCCGCCTGGCCTTCCGGCAAACGGCTGAGCGACAAGGCCCCTATCCCCATAAAGGCGAGCATCGCCAGGCACATCAGGCCCAGGGCGATCTCCATAAGACCGACGAGAATCAGTCCGATGGAACGGTCCTGATAGCGAACGGGAGCGGCGGGATCACTCATGAGCTCCTCCGAATCGGAAAACGACGGTGCCGGTGAAGCGAAGATATCATTCCGGCGTGACGTTCTCCGGCGCGCTTCCCGTCCTCCGCTTTCACCTTGCCGTCGGCACCCGGCTGGCCATGCGCGTGCTGGTGCCACTCGTCACCGCTGGTTTCGGTGCGGGAATGCTGCTGGGGACTGATTTTCTCGGCTCTTTGGCACGGTCCCTCTTCGGCGTCGGGACCGGGGGCGGCTCGGCGGTGGTGATCGCCGCCCTCTGCCTCGGCGCCGCGGAGCTTGCAGGACCGCGAATCTGCAGGGGCTTGAACGGCTGGCTGCGACACCTGCCGGCGAGCGGCCTGGCGCACCGCCGCGCGGCGACTCTCGCGATTGCGGTCTCCCAAGTGCCACTGCTGCTTCTCCTTCTGGTGCTCGCTGCCTACTCTTCGCTGGCGCCAGCGGTTCTGATCCGCCGCGCCCTCCAACTCGCCGTCACCGCGCTCGCCGTCGCCCTCTGCGTCACTCCAGCTCGAAGACGGTGGATCGTGGCTCCCGTGGCACTGGGTGCCGCGATCGTCGCGGGAGCCGGGGATTGGTGGATGCTGGCCCTCGGCGCCGTCTTGCTGGCGGCGGCGGACTGGACCGCGGGAGACTTGGCCGCCACCGGGGCGCCGATCGCCCATCTTCCATCGCGCTCGTCCGTGGGTTGGATCGAGATTCGCATCGCCTGGCGCGCGCTCGGTTGGAGCCTGCCCGGAACCTTCCTCACGGCCATACTGCCCCTCCTCGCCGCGTGGGCCTTCGTGACCCACAATGACTTGGCGCCACAGTACGTTCGCCTTGCGGCCCGGCTGGGGGGCGGCGTTGCCGCGGTCCTACTTCTTTCTTCGTTGAGCGAAGCGCTCGCCGTGCGCCGGCCGGCGTGGCCCTGGTCGCGCTCCTTGCCATGGACAGCCCGGCGGCGAGTGAGCACGGACGCCTTTTTCTTGGGTCTCCACGCCATACCGCTGGTGCTGCTGGCGACAGCAATTCATCCCGCGGCACTCGAAGTGCTGCCAATCCTGCCCCTGCTTGCCGTTCGCGCGGCGGGAGCCTTGCGCCGAGCGCCCGAGCGGCGGACTGGGGCGGCCGGAGAAATCCTCGGCGAGGGCCTGCTTCTCGCCGCCCTCGTCGCGCTGCTTCCCTGGGCTTCAATCGCCGCTCTTGCCGGTGTGCCTTTCGCACTGCGAGCGGCGGCGGAGCGGGAGCGACGGCAGAAAGTGAGCCGCTGGCTGGAGCTCCATCATCTCGCGGCGGGCGATCCGCAGTCGTGGACCGCCTCGTGATCCGCTGCCACGGCGCATCCTATTCCTACGGCAAGGGCGAGCCCGTCCTGGCGGAGGTGGACCTCGAGATCTCGTCGGGACTTACGCTTCTGCTCGGCCCCAACGGCTGCGGCAAGAGCACGCTGCTGAAACTGGCGGCGGGCATCGAGCGGCCGGACACCGGCCGGATCGAGATCGACGGCCATGATCTCTGGGTCGAAGAAGCCGCCGCCCGGCGGGGGCTCGCCTATGTTCCCGAGCAGCCCGATTTGACGCCTTACGCCACGGTGAGGGAGATCCTCGACCTCGTCTGCCGGCTGCGCGGCGAGCCGCGCGAGCGGGGACGGGAGGCGCTGGAGCAGGTGGGGCTCGGCCAACTCGCTCACCGCTCCGTGCGAGAGCTCTCCATGGGCCAACGACGCCGGGCCGTGCTCGCCGCAGCACTGGTCGGCACTCCCAGCCATGTCCTCCTGGACGAGCCTTTGGAAGCCCTCGATCGCGGTGCGCGAGAGGATCTCCTCGCCTGGGTGGACCGCCTGATCGACTCGGGAGTGACGATGGTTGTCGTCTCGCACGAGATCGAGCCCTTCGCACCCCGGGCTGCCCGCGCCCTTTCGGTGCGCAACGGCCGCTGTCTCGACGCGGGGCAGTTGCCCGCTGACCCCGCCGAGCGCCTCGCCCTCCTCGATCGATTGGCGCGAGGCGAAGCGACCACCCACCTTGCCGCCCCGGGCCGGTGAGACTACGATCCCGCTCCATGTATCACGCCCCCGATTTCTCTGACGCCCGCCTTGCGTCCGCCCCAGAATGCCGCTTCGAACCGGCGCCCGCGGACACCGTGCTGCCCGATGCCTTCATGTCGACCACCAATCACCCGACCTACGTCAAGATCGGCGGCCGGTGGCGCATGCCGGAGCGGCCCCGCATGGACGCTCATCTCGTGTGGGATCCCGCCGCCGAGCGGCTGGTGGTGAAAGAATTTCGCCTCGTCCGCAAAGGCAACCTGGTGGCGGTGGCGAAGGCAGAGGACGGCTCCCAGGGAGTGCTGGTGTGGGACCGTGGCTTCCAAGAGGAAGTCGACGAAACCCACGTCCCCGAGGCCTTTGCCTTCATGGCCTCCGAAGTCAGCCGGGAGAAGCCGGTCAACTACGACGCGATTTTCCACGAATTCATGAAGAATCGCGGTGGAGACGGTTTCATCCTCTGGGTCATCGGACCGGCGCTCGTCCACGCTCGCGGCCGGGTGGCGATGGAGTGGATGATCCACCACGGCTTCTGCCATGGAGTGATCACCGGCAACGCCGTCGGCGTGCACGACGTGGAGGCCGCCCTCTTCGGCACGACCTTGGGCATGATGGCCGACGGCTCCGGCGCCGCAGGCGGCCATTCCGTACACATGCGGGCCATCAACGAAGTGAAAAAAGCGGGCTCGATTCGCGCGCTGGTGGCCTCGGGCCGCCTCCAGGGTGGCATCATGCACGCCCTGACGGTGACGGAAACGCCCTACGTGCTGGCGGGCTCGATCCGCGACGACGGACCGCTGCCCGAGACGATTCCCTCCGCCCTCGATTCCCAGGAAGCCATGCGCGAGCTGACGGGCAGAGCCACCATGGTGGTGATGGTGGCAACCGCCCTGCACGCCATCGCCGCCGGCAACATGCTCCCCACCTATTGTGTCCGTCCTGACGGCGCGATCTCGGAGATCACCACCATCTGCGTCGACCAGACAGAGTTCGTGGTCAACAAGCTCAAGGACCGCGGCACCCATCAGGCTTTCGGCGTGGTGACCAACGCGCAGGACTTCATGCGGCTGGTGCAGTTGGAGCTACAAGGACGGATCTAAGGGCATTCAGCGACCGCCCGGGATAAGATCACTTCTCGGGAAAGGGGAGCTGTGCCATGGAAGTCATCACCCTCATCAATCAGTCGCGCGACAAAGTTCGCGTGGCTCTCTTCGAGCAACCCGCTGGTCCAGAACAAGCGGCCATCGCCGCGGGGGTGGCGGACGTCGCCTCCCACAGCCGCGGCCGGCTGATCCCCGCGGAAGGGGAAAATGGCGCGAACCTCTACATTGCCTTCGTGCGGTCCGTTCAACCCGGCGACACGATCCCGGCGTGGTCCGTCCACGAAGCGGTGCCCATCGTGAACGGCCAGACGGCCACTATCGTGGGCTCGATCAGCCGGGGATTTGAATTCAAGGTGAAGTGAGCGGCACGGCGCTTAATTCCTGACGTTGGAAAGAGCCAAGTAGGCCGCGACGGCGCCGAGAATCGGCAGCGCCCACCACAGGATCGGAGCGAACCGCGGGGCGCGGCGGATGAGCACGATGACGCCGCCGAAGACGAACCAGATCAGGACCTTGAGCCACAGCCAGGTGGGCCAGATCCCCGGGTTCGAGAGACCGAGCTTGGCGAGCGCTCCAAAGCCCGAGACGAGGATCAGGATGAGCGCGATGCCGTGCAGCATTCCGGCCATCTTGCGGCTCGCGTCGGTCTGCACCTTGGCCTGGGAGGCGAGAAGCAGGCCGCCGAGGGCGGTAAACATCAGCATCATGCTGAAGATGTGGATCACTCTGTAAGCGAGCAGGCTCATCGGGCACCCCTCCAGGAAAATGGACCGGCCGGATTCTATCCCGCCGCGAGCCTGCTAGGCGATCCGCCGGCCTCGCAGCAGGTCCAGGATCTCCCGGCCATCGGTGGCATAGCCTTCGCGAGTGCGTGGCAAAGGCAGGAGGGTGGTGAGCAGCACGGCGCCGGCGCAGACCGCGTTGGCTCGGACGTAGATCCCGAACAGCGCCGGACCGCCCAGCAGGCGGTGGACAGCCAGAACGGTGCCCAGCGTGAGGAGATTCGCCAGCGGTCCGGCGAGGTGGACGACAAGGTCGCGAGTCCGGGTGCGGCGGGCCGAAAAGAACCAGACGTTGCCGCTAAAGAGGAAACGCCAATCGCGGTTCGCCGTCACCCGGCGCCTGCCCGCTTCCCACTCGCCGAGCAGCGGCCCGGCGACCCATCGCTGCGGGGTGTAGCGCATGGCGCGCACGGCCAGCAGGTGCCCCGTCTCGTGCAAGGCGACGTGCAAGAAGAAAATGAACCAGAAGATCGCCGGCTCCCAGAGCACCGGATCCTTGGGCCCGCCCCAAAGGCCGAGCGTGAGGACCAGAGCCGAGATGCCCGAGAAGATTGGCAAGGGGTGGAGCCGGCGGTCGAGCGCGGCGCGGAAACGTTCCGCGCGCGGCCGGTCCGCATCCTCGGCCTCGCCGGCCGCGGCGCGCACGCGGCGGTCTCGCTCCTCCCGCCAGCGCCGGAGGTCCACCACGTTCGATCTGGGAGCGCCTTCGGGGCTCATCCAGGACCCTGCTCCTTCTCCGGACCAGGCAGGTATACTAGCGATCCCGCTCACGACCCGGCCCATAGATTCTACCAGCCATGAGCTCTGAAAAATCCGACACCGCCGTCCGTTGTACGGGATTGGTGAAGCGCTACGCCGACGTGGTAGCCGTCAACGGCCTCGATCTCGAGGTGCGCCGCGGCGAATGCTTCGGGCTCCTGGGACCCAACGGTGCCGGCAAGACGACGACGATCGAGATCCTCGAAGGCCTCACCGAGCCGGACGCCGGCGAGGTAGAGATCCTCGGTTCCTCCTGGCGGCGCAACGGGCGAGAGCTGCGCGAACGCCTCGGCATCTCTCTCCAGGAAACCCAGCTCAACGAGAAGCTGACGGTGGCCGAGACCGTGCGCCTCTTCCGCTCGTTCTACCGGCGCGGACGGGATCCCGAAGCCGTGCTCACCAGCCTCTCCCTGGACGAAAAACGCAATGCCCGCGTGGGAAAGCTCTCGGGCGGCCAGAAGCAGCGCCTGGCCGTGGCCTGCGCCCTGGTGGGAGATCCCGAGGTGCTCTTCCTCGACGAGCCCACCACCGGCCTCGACCCCCAGAGCCGCTTGCAGCTCTGGCAGCACGTCATGGACTTCCGCGCCGGTGGCGGCACGGTGCTGCTTACCACGCACTACATGGACGAAGCCGAGCGCCTGTGCGAGCGGGTCGCCATCGTCGATCACGGCAAGGTGATCGCCCTGGGCACGCCGGCAGAGCTCATCAGCTCGCTCCACGCGGCCAACGTCATCGAGTTTTCCTCCGAACCGGAGATGGACGAAGCGAGCCTGCAAACTCTGCCCGGCGTCACCGAGCCCCATCGGCGTGGACCCAACTGGTCGCTGCCCGTCGGCTCCCTCGCCCAGACCGTGCCTCTCCTCCTCGCCCTGGTCGAGCGCTCGGGAGCCAAGCTGGTGAATCTCTCGACTCACCGGGCGACGCTCGAAGACCTTTTCGTCTACAAAACCGGCCGCGCCCTGCGAGAGGACTGACGAGATGAGCGATGACAAGCGCTATCACCCTCTCGTCGAGCTGACGGTCTCACGGGCGAAGGAGTTCGTCCGCGAGCCCGAGGCGCTGTTCTGGGTCTTTTTCTTCCCGGTGCTCCTCGCCGTGGCTTTGGGCCTCGCCTTTCGCGAGAAAGGTCCGGACAAGATCCCCGTGGGGATCGTAGCCGCCTCCGAGGCGGACGCCGTCGCCGCCGGGACCGCCAAGGCCCTGGCGATGTCGCCCGTGCTCCTCCCCCGCCAATACCCAGCGGCCTCAGGACGCGAAGCCTTGCGCACCGGCCGCATCTCTTTGCTCGTGGAGCCCGGTCCGCCAGTGATTTTCCGTTTCGACGAAACGCGTCCCGACTCCCGAATCGCCCGTCTCGAAGCCGGCGAGGCTTTGCAGCGAGCAGCCGGCCGCAAGGACGTGGTGGCGGTACGGGCCGAGAAGGTCACCGAGAAAGGAGCGCGCTACATCGACTTCCTCGTCCCGGGCCTGCTGGGCATGAACCTCATGGGATCGGGAATTTGGAGCCTCGCCTTTTCGGTGACCACGGCGCGCAGCAAGCGCGTCCTCAAGCGCCTGGTGGCGACCCCGATGAGGAAGAGTCACTACCTGCTCTCCCAGATCCTGGGACGGCTGGGCTTCCTGATTCCTGAGTTGATAATTCTCGTCGGCTCCGGCTGGCTTTTCTTCGGCGTCGCCGTGCGCGGCTCGTTGCTGCTCCTCACTCTCACGGCCCTGCTGGGCGCCATGACCTTCTGCGGCCTCGGCCTGCTCATCGCCTCCCGCGTTTCCACGATCGAAGGCGCAAGCGGCCTGGCGAACCTCGTGATGCTGCCGATGTGGCTGCTCTCCGGCGTCTTCTTCTCCTCCGAGCGCTTCCCCGACGCCGTCCAGCCCGTCATCAACGCCCTTCCCCTCACGGCCCTCAATCAAGCCCTGAGGGGAATCATCACCGAAGGAAGGGGCTTGAGCACCATCGTCCCCCAGCTCGCCATCGTCCTTGCCTGGGGCCTGGTGAGCTTCACCGTAGCGCTCAAGATTTTCCGGTGGCGGTAGGCGCGTTTGCCGACGGCCCTCCTCAGTCTCGCGGCCGTAACTCTGCTGATCCACCTCACCACGGCGGTCGCCGTTTGGCGCGGCGCGCGGTCGATTCGTTTCCTGGCCAACCAGCCTCCTCTGTCAGGACCCTCTCCCCGGGTTTCGATCGTCATTCCGGCCCGCAACGAAGAACGCAATGTGGAGGAGGCGCTCCAATCCGTATTGGCCCTCGGCTACGACAATCTGGAAATCGACGTGGTAGACGATCGCTCGACAGACTCGACGGGAACGATCCTCGAACGAATGGCGGCGGCAAATCCCCGCCTTCGGGTGGTCCACATCCACGAGCTTCCGCCGCGCTGGTTGGGGAAAAACCATGCCCTTGAATTGGGTGCCCGCAAAGCCGCGGGAGACTATCTCCTGTTCACCGACGCGGACATCGTCATGGAACCCACGGCTCTGGGACGCGCGATTCGAGTCATGGAAAGCGACGGCCTCGATCATCTCGCGGTGTCGCCGGAGATCGAGCGCCGGAGCCTACTCTTCGAGATGTTCATCGGCGTCTTCTCCCTTTTCTTCTCCCTCTACGTAAAGCCTTGGAAGGTGCGGGACCCGAAGGCCCAGAATCACGTCGGGATCGGCGCCTTCAACCTGGTGCGGGCCGCCGCTTGGCGCGCCGTTGGCGGCCACCAGCGAATCGCGATGCGGCCGGACGACGACCTCAAGCTCGGCAAGCTGCTGAAGACGAGCGGCTTTCGGCAGGAAATGATGTTCGGCCGCGGCATGCTGCGGGTGGAGTGGTATCGCACGGTAAGGGAGCTGATCCAGGGCCTGATGAAAAATGCCTTCCCCGGCGTGGACTACCGGCTCTCGGTGGTTTTCTCCGCGACCGTGAGCCAGCTCGCGCTGCTGGTCTGGCCGTTCCTGGCACTCTTCGTCACCTCAGGGACGACCCGCTGGCTCAACCTGGCGAGCATCATGGTGCTCTTCACCCTGTGCTGGCTCAACGCGCCACTGGCCGGAGTCCGCCGCTGGCACGGCGTGGGTTTCCCCATCGCCACCCTGCTTTTCCTTTATATTCTCTGGCGCTCGACGCTGACCATCCTGTGGAATGGGGGGATCGACTGGCGCGGCACGCACTACTCCTTGGCGGAGCTGAAGGCCAACAAGGTTTAAAGGATGAATCAAGGAGCACGCAGTCAGCCCGCTCCCTGCTACGCCACCTGAAGCCTAGGTGCTTCTCGAACGGCCCCGTAATACTCGGGCGAGGAGTGCAGGAGCACGTACCCCTGATCGAGGCAGGAGGTGGCGATGCGGCACTCCGCGGAGCCGTCGCCGTATATGATTTAGTGCCGGGGCCATATATCAGGAGAGACACCAAAGGCGCAGAAGATCCTTCTCTATATAAGCCCTCTGCAGAAGTATATAAATCGACAGGCGCGGAACGTTCCGTAGCCGCTCACTTGCCTTGGTTGGGGCTTCGTGAGGCTTCACCAGGGCGGATTCATATAACAACTAAGAATTATCATATAGATTGAGCCCGTATCCATATAGATAATCGACTCTACTATATTAATTTATGGTCGATAGGGCATCCGCCGAGCAAAATTATATAACTTCTTGGCAGCGGTATATAGAGTAAGGAAGGATGAGGAGTCAGGAGTGTCCGGTTGGGGTAGGGAAACCTCTCGCGAGCGAGTTTCGGAGACTACGCTATATAGAAGAGCGGAGATTCTATATGGCGGAAAGGTCAAGGACAACTTGGGGGTGGTATCGTTGGCAGGCCGGAAGGTATCGACCCGATCCGAGGACGAATCACGGGGGCGGCGACTTCTCTAAGATCGCATCGGATTAGAGAGGAGCCGCCCGGCTCTGCATCTCTCACATCCAGTTGGACGGACGGACCGCAAAATTTTCCGCCCCGAGTCCCCCGGAGGTCAGTTCACCCAGCCGGCCGGCCCAGCCGAAACAGTTCCACCCAAAAGAGCATACGGCGGCCTGCTTGTCGCCTTTGACACTTGTCGGCGCGGGTCGGAGATGCGGAATGGCGCGACCGAAAGAATTCGCGCCGTGGTCAGAGCCTCAGTGGTAGATATGGAAGGTGAGCCGGTGAAGTCAAAGGCCGGTCTGATCGGGGAACGGTGAAGCGAGCAGCGAGCCCCGCCACCCGCGCGCGGTCCAGCCAGGCGTCCACCTGGTGCATCGCCAGGCCACCCTCGACCAAGGCGTCGGCTAGCAACTGGTACTCGTCGGGTAGGCTTGTAGCAAAGGTGATCGGATCATCCGAGCCGATGCACACGCGCACCGGGGGTGCGTCACCCGCGCCCGGGATCGGCGGGCACAGGCGCCACAGCGGGTGGCTGGTCAGATCTCCCAGATGGCCGATGAGCAGGTTCGACGACGGGTTGATCTCCACGACGATCCCGGTGAGCGCGAGATGCTTGCGCACATGCGCCTGCAGCGCGGAGACCAGAGCAACCTCGGCGGCGCTGTCTACCGCCTCGAGCTCCTGAGAGCGCGCGAACACCCGCGTGTTGCGCAGCCATGCCAGGACCAACTTGTCTATTCGGTTCTCCGTTCTCGGCGGCGGTCCGCTGGGAAAGCCGGCGCGGGCAAGGCCCGTCGTCGAGTGCAGGGCCGACACCCACTCCTCGAGCTCGGTCAGTTTCGGGTGATCGTCCTCGAAGATGAGCGCCGCCAGGCGATGGGCTTCATGCGCGGCGTAGGCCAGCCAAGAGCGCAGGACGGTATCGTCGCTGCGCATGGCGCAACGGACCACCCACAGCAGATCGAACAGGCGCTCGCCGCGCGGAATCGCCAGTCCGGTTGCGCGCGCCGCCCACTCCGACACGTCCACCCCGAGCGAAACTGCGTGGCCGATGCGATCTCCGCCACCGAGGCGCAAATACTCGACCGCTTCACCCACGCGGCGAATGCTCCCGAGCAGATGCACGAAATCCTCGCCGGCATGGACCGTCAACCGCAACGGCGCGACCGGGTGGCTGGACGCCTGCAATGACGCGACCGCGAGGTCGCCCGCCCGCCGCACGTGCTCCAGGATCGGGAGCAGCACCCAGAGCGGGATTCCCAACTCGTCGGTGCACAGATCCAGGCCGCGAACGCGCTCGAGCATGCGGGGGAACGAGAGCAGCAGACTGGCGAGCGCCGCGGCCTCGCCGCGGCGTTGGAGGTAGTACCCGGAGAAGCGGTAGTGCGAGGGGTTGTCTCGGCTTGAGCTGGGATCGTCGTGGCTGCCGCGGCTCCAAGGCTGCGGTACCCCCTTCTGCGCGTCGGAGCCCCGGCTGCGGATGAAGTGGAAGACGATACCGGTCTCGACGGCGTCGATACACTTCGCGCCGGCGTCGATATGCTCCGCGGCGTCGTCGATCGTCGTGACCGTCTGAGCGAGATCGGACGCGCGGCCGCCGGGCGCCACCCGCACCTCAAGGGATCGCAGACCGGGGCCGGCCAGACGAGCCGCCTCCGCGAGGAACGTACCGACGCCAAGCGGCTTGCGCGGCGCGGACAGACGATCGTAGGTGCGCGTGAACCACTGCAGCCCCGGCGTCATTGGGCGCTGAACGACGTGCCGATAGAAGGCGACGCGCAGCCGCTGGACCTGCCAGAACAGCCGCACGAAGGCCCGATCGTCGCGCCCGCGTGGGTCGTCGAGGTAGGCGAACGCCTCCGCGAGGAACCCGTGCTCCGGGTTGGCGCAGCGCACGGCGGGGAACCACCAACTCAGCGGATCGTGCGGGGCGGGCACGCCCTGCGCGCTCGCGGGACTGGCCAGCGAGGCGTACAGGTGGCGCAGCCGCGTGAACGGCGTCGGGAGGGAGGCCCTCGTCCCTGCCGCGACTTCGCGGAGCGCGTTGCGAAACATCGTGCTGGCGAGCGGGCCTTCGAGCGCGACTATTCTCGGCAAGACGTGCTCGCTGAAGTACCGGCCAAAGCCGGTCGGCCGCCAGGTTCTGTTGGCAAGGAAGCCTGCGAGCGCGAGCCGGGCGAGCGCGGCGCGCACGAGCCAGGCGACGAAACCGCGGCCCTCGTCGAATTCGGCGCCCGGCCCGGCGAGCATGTCGTCATCCACGCCGGGCTCGGCGATGGCTTGCTGAAGCGACGACCAGAGCAGCGGAAACTCGACCGCCGCTTTGAGGTGCAGGTGGGGCTCGACGAAACCGCCGTCCCTGACCGCAAGCTTGATGGGGGTTGTGGTGAAGGTGACTCGGTCCGGCCGCCGGTTGATCGCGACGCACAGGAGATCCGCGGGCAGGGCGAACTTGACCCAGCGCCAGCTGCGGCGCCGCTGCAACTCGTTGCGCGCGCTGACCGTTCCGTCCAGCAGCTCGCGCGCCGCCTGGCGTAGAAACCCCAGCAGCGAGCGCGGCTGGCCCTGGGGCAGACCTGGGTGGCCGAACCAGACGCGGTCCCGCCGGATGATCAGCTCGTCGACCGACATTCCCGGGAAGCGGCTGAGAAGCTCGCGCTCCTGCTCGCGCCAGAGCGCCGCCATCTCGGGCGCCATGCCGTCGTCGAGCTGAATCAACGACCAGGCGAAGGCAGTCCGCGATGCCAGTGGTGCTGCGAGCAACTCGGCTTCGAGATGCTCGATCGGCAGGATTGATCGACGGATGCCGCTGGACATCAGGGGTAGCGCAGAGTCTGTTGCCGTGCCCGAGCACCGTGCCGTTCGATATCGATGTCCCGGGGCACGAAAGCGCCGTTTCGAAATTCGTTGAAGGGGTGACTGGCATACCTCTCCTCGAGCGCCACGATCGCGACATCGAGCGCTTGAGCGAGGCGAGAATTTTGGGATGCGGCTCGCGCGCGCATTATCCGCAGGGGATTTAGTTGTTCCTTGGTGAGAAGTCTCGTAGTGAAGCCCGCCAGGATTTCGTCCCTCTCGAACTGGCCGAGCCCATCCTCTGCGACACGGATCGCTTCGATAGGGCTGAGCGCGGATAGGAGCCTTATACTCTCAGAGTCTATCTGTCGATCTTGTCGCGACAGCAGACGGAAGCTTTCTGCCCGCCAGAGGCGTATTCTTTCGGCGAGCTTTGTGATCGCCTCCGCGAAGGCGCTCTTCTCGTCCTCGAGTAGATCGTTCGCGAGCGACTCGCTGCACCCCGACTCCGGCGCCAGCAAGAGCGCCATGCGCACCAGAGCGCTCTTTCGCAGGTAATTCCGCGCGAAGCGGATTGGTTTTTCCTTCGCGAGCCGTTCGAGTAGTTTCCTCACCCGCGCTGGGGAGCGGCCCGGGGAGCCGGGTAGGTACGACTCGTCCATCAGCACCTCAAGCTGCGCCGCAAGCCAAGCCCAGGCCAACTCGTCGACGTTCGTAACGTTGTTCGCATGTCCCTGCCAGTGCTGGAGGAAGCGGTCCGATTCACGGATCGTCCACCACTCTGGCACGTGCCATCGGATGAGCGGTTCTTCGGAGCGCGTGGACCAATCGACGAACACCGGGTCGAAGTAGCCCTCGGGCTGGTAGTGGATGGAGCTCGGGAACAGATAGCCACCCCAGAGCGAAATCGCGAGATCGTGGAGCGCGGTGATACTGGCGGCCAGGTGCCCGGGTAAGGTCGGCTCGTGGAGGCTGTCCGAGACCCTATCGCGATTGTTTCGGAACACCCACCGAGCGCGTCTAGGATCGTAGAGCCATACAGTCCCGCCGTCGAAGGGAACCGGTCTCTCGTTTCTTCGTTCGACAATCAGCTTGAGCACGCCGCGAATGTCGAAGCGAACGTCGGCGGACATATCGAGCATCTCCAACAGGCGATCGCGCTGCTCGAGGTCCAGTTGGGCGTGCTCGCGCGTCTCGCGTTGCAGATCTTCGGCCAGGTCATGCAGCAACAGCCTGCCCCAGTCTTTTTCGAGGTCGGGACCGGGGCCGTGCTCACCCTTATTGCGCGTGAACAAGAGGATCCTGTCCAAGATCTGTCGAGGTTTACCACCCAGCGATTCGGCGCCGGCGTACTGGAGGTTCAAGCGCTCGGCCTGGGGCACGAGGAACGACTTCAAGGACGTCTTATCCTGGTCGGTTGGCGCGTTGTTGCGCACAACGATGATCTCACCCACCGCTTGATCGAGCGTCTCGCTCTCGGGCGACGCGCGAAACGTCAGCGCTTCCTTAGCGTCGACCTCGTCGAGCCGCGCACGCTGCTCAGGAGGTAGCAGCTTGCGCAGGTTGTTGGCCGCAATCTCTATACCTGTCTGCCGCAGCCAGCGCGCTTCCTCGGGGACCAGGTGCCGGCCGACCAGCCTTGCCAGATCACCCTCGGTCTCCAGACGAAGCACGATCTCCGCGATGCGCGTGTTGCCCGCCACCAGAAAGAACAGGTGGGGCGTAGTGACCATCCGGATGATCCTCAGAAGCTCAAGGCACCGGGAGGCCGCGAGGTCGAAGTCGTCGATCGGGATAACGAAGATCGGATCTTGTGCGGCGCCCGCTGCCGCGATCAGGCCGGCCAGGCCTTTGAGCACTTCCCTGAGGCGCGGATTCAGCCGAAGCCCGGCGCGCTCGCTGCGCACGACCTCACTGGCGTAAGCCGTCGGGTCGGAGTGCTCCGCGCGCCGCGGGTCTGTACCCTGCCAAGCCAGGACCGCGTCCATTTCCAGCCCTTGCAGGTCGCTCACGGTCTTTTCATGGATGTCCAAATCGTCGAAGACGGCGGCGGCGCGTGATGGAACACGGAAACCGGGCGAGGTCAGTATTTCACCAACGCGTACTAGGACCGCAGCCAGTAGGTTGGCCGCTCCCGACAACGGCTCCATGTCCAAAGTCTTGAGCCAGACGACGCGGCGCCGTTGCGCATGCAAGCGCTGGACGGGGTCCGGCATATCTTTGTCGATGGAATCTTTCCTGAGCAGGCGCTGCACGGCCAGCAATACCGAAGTCTTGCCCATACCGCGCTCGCCGTCGATGAACGCGAGCTGGCTGCGCCGATCCAGATCCAGATCCAGATCCTGTTCCAGCGCTTCGACCTCCCTGTCCTTGCGCTTGTTACGCTGGTCGAGCGCCTCGAGAGCATCGAGCAGAAGCTCAGCCACCGTCTTGACGGCACCCTGTTGCCGGCCGGTGAGCTGCGACCACGTGAACGGATGAGCTTCCCGCCGGAGAGTACGTGAGTTGTCGGAACCCATCGTTTCGCATGTTGTCACATCCGCGCGTGCTCTTCCAGTGACACCAGGTCATTAGATCGGAGCTAAGCGCTCGACCATAGGTTCCATCAAGCCCATGGACTTCAGTTCACCCAGCCGTCAGGACCAGGAGCCTCCAGTGCGGCCGCGGCCGCTGCCAGGCGCAGCCGTTCGCGCTCGCTTTCCTCCTCCTCCCAGAGGCGTCTCTGAGCGGCGTCTCGCCGCCGGCGGTGGCGAATGGCCCAGAGGGCGAGGAGGGTGATCAAGAGCCACAGGGTGACCGAGCTGGTGAGCACGGGAACCCAGCGATACCAGAAGGTCTGGCGGCTCCAGAAGGAGTCCTCCGCTGAGGCAAGCGAGGTCCCCGTGGCGCCGAAGAAGGCGTCCTCAAAGGTGAGGCCGCGAGCCACGCCCGCCAGAATCGACGGTGCCACCTCCGGGCCGTAGCGGTCGAGGAGATCGCGGACGAAGGAGCCGGCGATGGCGTAGGCGCGATTGACCTCGGCTTGCCCGCGGGCGAAACGGCCATCCAGGGAGGCGAGCGAAACCGGCCGGTCCACCAACAGGGCGAGGGTGAGGCGGGTGCGGTCGTCGAGACCCCAGGAGCGGCCGGCGATCATCGCCATCCCTTCCTGGAACCAGCGCGGCAGAGGACGGCCGGCGGCGGCGCGAGCCACCAGGACATGAGCTGTCTCGTGCGCCAGGACATCCTCCAGCGACGAATCCGGATAGCTTGGAACCCGCTCGGGCAGAAGGACGATGAGACCCTGGTCCCCGAGGGCGTAGCCCACCACCCAGCGCGGCACCAGGCCCGCTTCCGGCGAGCCCTCGGGAGCCAGCACGACGCGGATGGGCGGACCAGGATCGGCGAGACCCGTCAATCGCATGATGCTTGGCAGCTGAGAGGGAGTGGAGGCCCGCAGGCGCGCAACCGTGGGCTCGAAGCGCGGCGGGGCTGCAAAGATCAACTGCGGCGGCACGGCCGCAGCCGCGGGGACGTTCATCGCAAGCATCGCGACGAGTGCGACGCAAAGGCAAGAGCCCCTCAGCAGCCAGCGCTTCATGACTGGAATCCTACCCCCGTAACTCGAATCTTCCGGGAGGGTTGAATTTCATTCCCTCCGGTGTATACTTCCCCGTCTTTCGCCCGTGGTCTCTCTGCAATCAGGCGGTCTTCGACGACGCGTATCGTCCACCGACGACGTCTTTGGTTTTGAGGTGAGGTGAACATGGCCCGAAGTCGTTTTTCCGCTCTCGCCCTCGTCTACGCGGTCCTCATCCTCTCCCTCACAGGCTGCCACCAAGCCTCCGTTCGCTACAACGCCCGCTACTCCACCCTGCTCTCTGAAGCCCTGCCCAAGGTGCTGCCCATTCCGGTCGACGGCGTCACCCGCGACCAACTCCGCAACTCCTGGGGGACGGCTCGAGAAGGCGGCCGCCATCACAAGGGAATCGATATCTTTGCGTCGCGCAACACCCCGATCCGCAGTGTCACCGAGGGAGTCGTCGAGCTCAAGGCGATGCGCGGCCTGGGCGGACAGGTGGTCTACGTCGTGGGTCCCGGCGGCTACCGGCACTACTACGCCCACCTCGAGGAGTTCGGTCCGCAGGCGGAAGGCGACTGGGTCGAGGCGGGCGAGGTCATCGGCTACGTGGGCAATTCCGGCAACGCCGCCGTTTCTTCAACCCACCTCCACTACGGCATCTACACTCCTTCGGGGCGCGCTGTGAACCCGTTCACCTACCTGCGTAGCGGCCAGCCCTTCATGGTGGCTCAGCAGGCGGCGAAGTAGCCCTCACCGCCTGCGCCGAGGGCATTTTCTAGACCGGCGGCTTCTTGTCGGCAGGCTTCGGAGCGGGCGGCTTCGTCGCCGCCGTGGGCTTCGGCGCGGCCGCCTGGGGCTTGGTTTCAGCACCCTGCCCTTCCGGCGCCGCGGCCGGCTCGGCGGGCTTACCGATCGAAATCAGCTCCACCTCGAAGACCAGTGGTGAATTGGGGCCGATCGCATTTCCGGCTCCACGTTCGCCATAGCCCAGCGCGGACGGAATGTAGAACTTGTACTTCGAGCCCACTTTCATCAGCTGTACGCCCTCGGTCCAGCCCGGGATCACCTGGTTGAGAACGAACGTCACCGGCTCCTTGCGGTCATAGGAGCTGTCGAATACCGTGCCATCCATCAGGGTGCCCTTGTAGTTCACGGTCACCGAGTCGGTGGCCTTAGGAATCGGGCCCGTTCCCTCCGTGAGCACCTCGTACTGCAGGCCGCTCGCTGTGGTCTTCACTCCCGGGCGCTCCTTGTTCTTCGCCAGGAATGCTTCGCCTTCGGCCTTGTTCTTCTCGCCAATCGCCTTGCGCTTGGCTTCCTGCTGAGCGGTCACCTGCTGCTGCAGGGTCTGCATGGCGGCCTGCATCTCTTCGTCGGTAAGAAGCGTCGGGCCGCCGCCGAGGCCATCCCGCAAGCCCTTGAGGATAAGGTCGATATTGGCCGGAATCTCATTGGTCTTCAGGGATTTACCCAGGTTGAGGCCGATGGTGTAACTGGCCCTGTCCGGCAGCGACTCCGGCTTGCCGCTCGGCGCGGCGGACGGCTGGGCGGTCGTGGCCGCGGGCTTCTGAGCCGGCTGCGCGGTTGGGGCCGCGGGCTTCTGGGCAGGCTGGCCTGACGGCTGGCCGTGCGCCGCTCCAGCCGCCGCAACGAGCAACGCGGCGGCGAGGGTGAGAAACTTTTTCATACGATTCTCCAAACGTTTAAGGATTCCCACAGAGGAGACGGAACGCATCGCCCATCTCCGGCGATCGGCGAATAGTACCCCAGGGGCGCCGGCGTTGCGCCCAGGGCATCTCCCGGCCTAACGCATGAGAGTCTTCTGAGATTCCCCGGCTATCTCAGCCGCTTCCCCGGGTAGACCGCCACCTCCGACCCGTCGGCGAGAAAGGCCGAGGAGGGTTCGGCCACAAGAGAGCCGGCGAAGGAAGGCCCGTAGAGGGCCGCGACATCGCAGTCGAGGACGGGGCGTTGCAGCGGCCACACCCGCCAGGGGGGATGCTCGACCTTGTATTCGACGCTGCCGCCGCCCCGCAGAGAGGAATACCCCCAGTAGTGCTCGGTGATGAACTCTTCCTCCGAGCCCAGCTCCGCTTCCTTCGCCGCTCCGGCCACCATGGCACCGATGCCGTTCCAACTTCCCCGCTGACGCCAGCCGTAGGTCACATTCATACCGCCGCGGGCGGGATCGCCGATGATGGAGTGCCGCATGGGAAGGGCCACGTACTTCTCGCCGTAAAGCAGGCGGGCGGTGGTGGCGATCGCCAGGCGGGGGACGATCTCCTTGACGAAAACCACCCCGCGGCGCCAGCCGTCCTCGGCCTTGCGGCGGACGTAGAAGCGGAGGTTGACCTCCTCGAAATTGCGATGCCCGGGAATGGCGATGCCGCGCACCCGGGTGTCCAGAAAGAGGAAGCCCACCACGCTGGCGAACGTCTTCCCCTGCCACGAATCCAGCTCGGTACCGCGGGGCACCAGCGGCGCCAGCACCTCTGGAGGCACCTCGTAGTTGAGCATCGCGAGGTATCGCCAACGGGCGGTGAGGAAGGGACGGGGATGCTTCAAGCGCCGCTCATCGCCGGCCGCACGACCTCGCGATTCTCCTCATCGCCGCGCAAGCGCCGGGCTGGACCGTAGGGGAAGAACGACGGGACCTCGCCCCGCCGGTGGCGCTCCTGGAGCTCCTGCCAGAACTCGACGCCGAAAAGCTCCGAATGCTCGCGTTGAAAGGTCTCCAGCAGCCGGCCCTGAAGGCCCAGAAAAGTTCGCAGCTCGGCGGGGAAGACCTCGTTCTCTCTCACCGTGAACCAGGGCTCCGAGGCAAGCTCCTCCTCATCGTCGCGCGCCGGAGGCATTTCCCGGAAGACGATATCGGTGAGAGCCGACAGCTCGTCATAGTCGTAGGAAAGAACGCGATCATGACGGGTAACGCCGAAGTTCTTGAGCAGCACGTCGCCTGGAAAGACGTTGGCGGCGGCCAACTCCTTGAGGCACCGCCCCCAGTCGAGCACTGCGGCCATTGCCCGCTCCTCCTCCATCTCGCGCAGGAACAGGTCGAGCGGCACCACCCGGCGTTCCACGTAGCAGTGGCGAATGGTCACCCAATCGCCCTCAACCGAAAGGTTTCGGCCGGCGATCTCGAGCAGCCTGTCCAGTAGCTGGGGTTTGAATCGGGCGCGGGGGATCTTCAGATGCTCGAACTCCTGAAAACCCACCAGGCGCCCCACCCGGTCGAGGAGCTGGACCTGGCGGTACTTCTCCATCACCCGCTCGCGAGTGGTGTTTTTCTGAGACGGAAAGGCGTCCTTGACGATCTTGAAGACCCACTCGTAAGAAGGCAGGTTGAACACCTCCATGACCAAACCCTGCTGGCCACGAGCCTCGGCGAACTGCTCGTCGGTGCCTACGATGTGGGTCATGAGACCGCGATAGAACTCGGTCTTGCCGTGGTTCTCGTAGCCGAGAGAGATGTAGAGCTCGGCAATGCTCTTCCGGGGCAGGACCGATTTGAGGAAGCCGACCTCACGCGGGCTGTGCACGTCGACGTGAAAGTACCAGCGCGCAAAGCTGAAGACGATACTGGCTTCGTCCTCCGTGCACAGGGCGGCGTCGACGCCGAGCCCTTCGGCGTCGTGAACGAGGGCGAGAAGAAGAGGCATGACTGCCTGGCCCCGCCGGGCTCGGCCCACGATATAAGCCCCCTTGTTTCGGAAGAACACCGGTCGCAGGACGTCGACCGCTTCGATATCGGTTGAGCCCAAAGCCGCGATCACTCCCTCTCGCAGACGCTCGGCGGCGCGGGCGGCATCCCCGGCGAGGTCGCGGAACCTGATTCCGAATCCGGCGTCCTCGACGATGCGACGCACCACGGCGGCGTCGATGCCGCGCACCGCGTACAT
>Ga0134121_10001017_pt1 | contig 27886 bp, 20 predicted proteins | sample KB301_FD_96463 | JGI IMG/M metagenome (GOLD analysis project Ga0134121, IMG submission 96463) | Terrestrial soil microbial communities without Nitrogen fertilizer from Kellogg Biological Station, Michigan, USA - KB3-0-1 | ecosystem: Environmental > Terrestrial > Soil > Unclassified ... | reverse complement strand
TATCGATTGTATTCATTGGATCTCCATAGCCGTCACCATCCACATCGGCATATTATGTATTCACCGGGCTCACATCTGAAGTGAGTTTCACCATCCAAAAATCTTCAAATCCATGATTGCCTGTGACATCACCGTCATTGGAATTGCTGAACCCCGCCACGATAAAGCCATAGTCAGCTGTCTGTTTAATAGAAACTCCGCTATCAGCAGCGGAACCGCCCAGTGATTTTTGCCATAGAACATTGCCGTTGTCATCTTGCCTCGTAGCCCAAAAATCAAGACCTCCATGATTACCCGTGACGTCACCGTCAAGAGAAAGTGAGCTGCCAAGAGTTACATATCCGCCATCTGCAGTTCGAAGTATTTCGCTCCCGTAGTCGAAGCTGCTGCCTCCCAATGCTTTCTGCCATATCAGCGTTCCGGCAGTATCCAGTTTCACAATCCATGCATCAGTATTTCCGTGGTTGTCGCTTACATCACCTGAATTTGAAGACGTATAACCGGCAACGATGTAGCCGCCGTCTGTTGTTTGCTCTATGCTGTTGGCTATATCATTCTTGAGTCCGCCCAGAGCATTCTGCCACATGAGATTGCCGGTTGCATCCAGTTTAACAATCCAATAATCGTCAAGTCCGTGATTGCCGGTTACATCACTGTCGTCAGAAGCAGTATAGCCAGCCACAATGTAACCCCCATCAAAAGTTTGCCTTATCGAATATGCCTCATCCTTGCCTGTTCCGCCTAACGTCTTTTGCCAATCTAAATTTCCGCCGGCATCTAACTTCACCACCCAATAATCATTTTGTCCGTGATTGCCTGTTACCTGGTCATCATTGGAGTAGGTAAGGCCTGCAACAGCATAGCCGCCATCGTCTGTTTGTATTATATCGTAGGCAATATCACTGGCGGAGCCGCCAAGTGTGCTTTGCCAGAGGAGACTGCCACCGGCATCCAACTTTACCACCCAAAAATCATGTATCCCATGATTACCGGATACGTCCCCGTTGTTTGACCGGGCAGCGCCTGCGATAACATAACCACCATCTGCGTCCTGAATGACAGCATGCGCTTTTTCTTCATGGATACCTCCCAATGCCCTCTCCCAGATCATACCACCGTCTGAAGCAAGCTTCACGACCCAAAAATCTTCTTCACCATGATTGCCGGATACGTCACCATTATTCGAGGCGGTATAACCTGCCAGAATATAGCCGCCATCAGCAGTGGGTATAATGGAGCCTGCCTGATCAGTGGTATCTCCGCCTAGAGATTTTTGCCACTCAATGGTGGGTGTGCAATCTTGTGCATGCAACGGCACAAAGAAAAATGTGATGAAGCAGAAGGCAAGACCAATGCAGATTAAACTTCCGATAGCATTAAAACTTCCAACAACGCTTCCTCCAACGGGACGACTGCCAACTATGCTAAAGCTTCGTTGAATAGGTTGTTCGATAAATTGGTGAACAATGGATAGAATAAAAAGTATTTGTTTTTTCATCATAAAACTTTTAAAGGATACATCAAATAAAAGCTTCTATATGCAGAAATTATTTCTCAATTTAAAACTAACAACGACTGGGACCATTGTTTTTGCTCGCTGCTGACTCTTACCAAATATATTCCTTCCGTAAATTTTTCATCGAGAGAAATTTCCTCGTGCAGGGTACCGTTCATCATAACCGATGTTTTTTCAAACATGGATTGACCAAGTACGTTTGTAATAGAAACGATCGCGTTAACTGCAGAGTTTGTCTGCAAATGAAGGATGATCACATTCGTTGCTGGATTAGGGAAGATCATAAGGGAAGAATTGCTTTCAACCTCAATAACTCCAACGCCAAATTCATCAGTTGCACCATTGCAGTTGTCATCAATCCCGTTATTTGAAACCTCGAGCACGCCGGGGTTCACATTCGGATTGGTGTCATCACAATCGGTACTGTCGGTAACGTATCCACCGGGCTGGGAGCAGTAAGTTGTTGTGACGTTTGCATTTCCGTAGTTATCACCATCAACATCTATGTAGTAGGTTTCTGCAGGTAAGCCATTATCTGCTGTTCCGTCGCAATCCTCATCGAAACCATTGCAAATTTCTGTAGCCCCCGGATGAATCTCCGGATTCGTGTCGTCACAATCGGTGCTGTCAGTAACAAATCCAACGGGAGGTGTACAGGAGTTCAGGGTGCTGCTTGAATTGCCATAGCCATCATTGTCAACATCCATATAGTAGGTAGTGATGGGTAAGCCCTCATCAATTGTTATGTTACAGTTATCATCAATGGCATTGCAAATTTCGGTGGCACCAGGATGGATTGCAGGGTTTGCATCATTACAATCGGTGTTGTCAGTCAAATAACCGGCCGGGGGAGTACAAGTCATAGTATCTATTGTATTGTTCGGATCACCATACCCATCACCATCAACATCAGCATAATACGTGTTCAATGCGCCCACACCTCCTGAGAGTCTGACCACCCAGAAATCTTCGAAGCCATGATTACCAGTTACGTCACCATCATTGGAGGTGCTGTATCCCGCTGTGATGTAATTATTATCAGGAGTTTGCTTAACGGAATATCCGCCATCATTAGAGGTGCCTCCCATAGCTTTTTCCCATTCAAGATTCCCATTGGCGTCTTGCTTCGTGACCCAGGAATCAATACCTCCGTGCCATCCTGTGATATTGCCGTCGTTGGAAACGGTGTTGCCAATAGCAATATATCCGCCGTCGGAAGTTTGTTCAATCGCGTTCCCATAATCAATATTGCCACCTCCTAATGCTTTCTGCCATATCAGTGTACCTGCTGAATCAAGTTTCACGATCCAGTAGTCAGAAAATCCATGGTTGAAGGTCACATCACCTGAGTTTGAAGATGAAGAACCGGCAACAATATATCCGCCATCGCTTGTTACTTGCACATAGTTCGCCACATCATTATTGGGTCCTCCGAAATTTTTTTGCCAAGAGAGATTGCCTGTCCCATCGAGTTTCACAATCCAATAATCAGTAACTCCTTGATTTCCGGTTACGTCGCCATCACTGGAAGCGGTGTATCCTGCAACAATATATCCGCCGTCAGCGGATTGTTTTACTGAGTATGCTTCATCATTGTGCGTTCCTCCCAGAGTTTTTTGCCACTCAAGATTCCCGTCAACATCTAATTTCACTACCCAATAATCATTTAGTCCGTGATTACCTGTTACGTCGCCATCATTCGATGTGGTTGATCCGGCAACAATGTATCCTCCATCGGTTGTCTGGCTGATTGCATAGGCAAAATCATTAGCTGTGCCGCCAAGTGCATTTTGCCAGATGAGACCCCCATTGGCATCGAGCTTGGCTACCCAGAAATCATGTATGCCGCTGTTACCTGTCACGTTCCCATCGTTTGACCGGGTAGAGCCGGCGATCGCAAAGCCATCATCCGATGTTTGAATGATAGCATGTGCAATATCTTCATGAGAACCACCAAGAGGCTCTTGCCAGATGAAACTACCATCGGCGGCGAGTTTCACCAGCCAATAGTCCTGCTGTCCGTGGTTTCCGCTTACGTCACCATTGTTGGAAGAGGTGTACCCTGCTACCACGTAGCCGCCATCACTGGTGGGTGTAACAGATCCTGCCTGGTCTGTGGTATCCCCGCCAAGAGATATTTGCCACTCAATGTTGGGTACACAATTTTGCGCATGCACCATCACACAGAAAAGAGTGGTGAAGAGGAAGGAGAGTCCAACTATACTAAAGTTTCCACCGGCGTTAAAAAAGCGGTGAACAAGTTGTAGGACGAAAGCATCTGTCCTGAAGCTCCGTTGAAAAGAAGGTATTTGTGTTTTCATACTTAAACTTTTAAGGGATGAAGGAAATAAAAGTTTGTGTGTGCAGAAATTTTTTTCTCACTTCACTACTAACAGTGAATTCATCCATTGCTGTTGGTCACTGCTGACTTTCACGAAATACATTCCCTGCGGAAATTTTTTGTCAAGAGAAATTTCTTCGTGCAAGTTACCGTGGACGCAGTGCGATGTTTTTTCAAACACTGTTTTGCCAAGGACATTAGTGATGGTAATTGTCCCGAAAGCATTCGGGATTAATGGAGTAGTGGTGTTTTGAAAAAGTAGTTTAATGGTAATGAGATTGGATGCGGGGTTTGGGTAAATTGATAAGAAGGAATTTGATGCGTTTACTTCATCAATACCTACGAATTCATCAGTTACGCCATTGCAGTTATCGTCAATGCCGTTACCGGGAATTTCAGAAGTACCGGGGTTAATGTTTGCATTGGTATCATCACAATCGGTGCTGTCCACGACATAGCCTCCGGGATCAGAGCATGCGGCCGAAATCATACTTACATCCGCATTCCCGTAACCATCACTGTCTGCATCAGCGTAAAAAGTTTGGAGTACGTTGCAGGAGAGCTTTACAAGCCAGTAATCTTTATTTCCATGATTGCCGGAAACATCCCAGTTATTAGAAGAGGACACACCGGCAATAATATACCCTCCGTCAGAAGTTTGCTCAACGGATTTAGCATAATCATTATCACTTCCACCCAAAGATTTTTGCCATTCGAAACCGCCGGAGCTATCTAACTTCACGATCCAGAAATCCTGGCTGGAATGATTTCCTGTAACGTCTCCATCGAGAGAATAAGAATGACCCACAACAATAAATCCACCATCGGTAGATTGCTGAACAGAGAAAGCTTTATCGTTGTCACTTCCTCCTAACGCCCTTTGCCATTCAATGCTGCCGGATGGATGGAGCTTCAAAATCCAAAAATCAAAAGAGCCATGGTTGAGCAGAACGTCCCCATCATCAGACTCAGAAAAGCCGGCAACAATAAATCCACCGTCAGTGGTTTGTTGAATGAAATTAGCATTTTCGTCGCCTGATCCTCCGTAAGATTTCTGCCACTCAATAAGTCCTGTTGAGTCCAATTTTGTAATCCAATAGTCTTCCAGGCCATGATTAGCGGTAAGATCTCCATCAATGGATTTTGAAAACCCTGCCACAATATATCCGCCGTCAGTAGTTTGCTCAATGGACATAGCCTCGTCATTATCACTTCCTCCCAAAGATTTTTGCCAGTCTAAGATTCCTGATGAATCGAGCTTTGCGATCCAGAAATCACGGTTGCCGTGATTTTCTGTCACATCACCATCATCGGAATAAGAAAAGCCGGCAACTATAAACCCACCATCAGTTGTTTGCTCAATAGAATTGCCGGAGTCATGTAACGTGCCACCAAGGCATTTTTTCCAGCTAATACCTCCCGAGGAATCCAGTTTCACGACCCAGCAATCATAAGAGCCGTGATTTCCGGTAACGTTTAAATCAGTGGAAAGAGATTCGCCTGCAACGATAAATCCTCCGTCAGTCGTTTGCTGAACTGAATAAGCTTTGTCTATATTACTTCCCCCCAAACATTTTTGCCACGTAATATTTGCCGATGAGTCGAGTTTCACGATCCAGTAATCGTTATTGCCGTGATTGGATGAAACGTCCCCGTTGTTCGAAAGGGAATAGCCCCCAACAATATATCCCCCATCAGAGGTTTGCTGAACATAATAAGCAATATCATCAATAATTCCACCTAACGATTTCTGCCATTCAATCGCCGGAGCACTTTGCGAATGCAGGTTCGAAAAGTAAAATGTCATAAACAAGAATGAAAGCGCAATAACCCTTAAACTTCCGCCTCCGTTGAAATTTCTGAAGACAGGTGTGTGGATGGAAAGTACTCTTTTGCCCCCCATAAATGATCGGGTTCTGAAAAATTTCCTGATAAGAATTATCTCACTCGACATCACAATAATTTTGATAGCATGAAGGATATAATCTCTGCGACGCGAAAGTAGATTTTTTTAAGATCACAGTTGAATACAAAATCACTTTTCGGATAATGATTTTTCTGATTGTTTTATCGCTGTACACTTTACGACGTATTTAGCAGAGAAATTTTTATCGCAATAAATTTCTTCGTACAAAGTATAAAATGCTGCAACTTCCTCCTTGGGATCAAACATGTTGTAAATTTGATTCAATGCAAAACATAATACCATGAAGAGACAGTTACTATTGATATTCCTTTTATCATCATTTATTAATTGCCATTTTTTGTTCGGTCAACAATTAACATTTTCCAAAGTGCTTTTTGATGATCTGCTCTACGGATGCACAGTTCGTGCATTCGTTCCAGCATTTGACAATGGATATATGCTTGCTGGTGAAACTGCGGGTGAAGGATTGATTGTGAAAATTGATTCACAAGGAAATTATGAATGGGCGAAAAAATATTCGGCGACCTCACACTTCAACGACATTAAAAGCACGGCTGATTCTGCTTTCGTGATAATTGGAGTCAGTAATAATGATGAATCAATTTGTATGAAGTTAAGTATTCTTGGTGATACTATTTGGCAAACGAAAATTTCAGGGAGCACCTCGCTCAGCCCTCTAAGTTTTGAACCCACGTTTGATGGTGGTACTATCATATGCGGATACAAGGAGGAAAATTCAGCTCCTTATACCAAAGTCTTTGTTGCAAAACTTGATAGCAATGGCAATCTTGAATGGTCAAAGTATTATGTCGCGGGAAACGATGCAAATTTTGGTCACTCCATTCACCAGGTTTCTGACAGTGGATACATTGTTAGCGGTTTCATGGAAAACTTATTATTTGATCCGGGTACTTTTATTATGAAGTTGAACTCCGCGGGAGAAATTATCTGGTCAAAAGAATTGTACGATAATGTATATCAATTCGCATGTAATGCTGATTTCATAATAACGAATGATGGACTTGTTTTTTACTCGGACTATGCCCCCTTTTTTCTAATCAAGACTGATCTTGATGGCAACATTATTTGGTCAAAGAATATTGAGAACTTAGGAGGTAACTTATCACTTTATGATTCGCCTAATAGAATTCACAGCACTCATGATGGGGGATACTGTTTGGTTGATGGTTCTTGTTTTGGAAGTGCAGTAATAAAAATTGATTCCATGGGCAATTTGATTTTCGCTAAGTATGTCGATTTGATCGCTGTCGATTCCAGGGAAACAGCCGACCATGGTATCATCATTGTCGGTAACGGACCGATGTGTGGTTTGAAAACTGATGACTACTTAATTCCTCAAATTGGAGTTATCAAAACGGATTCACTCGGTTTTTCACCATTGTGTGTCTATGATAATTTGAATTATCCGCCAGTTGATTACTTGCTGTCGGAAACCGTTATTGACGTTGATTCATCGTCGGATGCAGTTGGTTCCTCCTTTGCAACAGACGTAGTCTCAATAAGCATGTTTGATAACGAAGGATGCGTTGCACAAGCCGGTGATATTAGTCAGCAAAATAATGAACAATCAATTTCAATCTACCCGAACCCTGCTGAAAACATTGTTCATATTGAATCGAAATCAGAAATTGAATTTCTCCGATTGACGAATTTTTCGGGAAAGTTATTACTGATACGATTTGCCAACGCTTCAGATTTTGATCTTGATTTAAGCCAGTATTCTCAAGGAATATATTTACTAACCATGAAGCAAACGGATCAACTGATTCACAAAATGATTGTAAAACAATAAGCGACTTCGGGAGCGAATATTTGTTCTGAATTCCCAACTCCAATCCGTGCCATACCTTTGCCGCATATCATTATGCGCCTCCAATTTTTTTTCAGAATATTTTTTTTCACCTCGCTATTCACCATCCCCTATTCACTATCCACCTCCGCCCAGCAAAAATTCACCATCAGCGGCTACGTAAAAGATGCCACCACGGGCGAGAATTTAATTGCCGCCACCATTGGCATCAAGGGAACATCAACCGGAACTACTGCGAATGATTACGGCTTTTATTCCATTACACTTCCGCAAAGCACATACACAATTGCGTGCTCATATCTCGGGTACGTGGAGAAAGATACTGTATTGATACTCATGCAGGATGTGCGGCTCAACCTCAACCTGAAGAGTGAAGCGCAAACGCTGAGTGAAGTAGTTGTGTCTGCCACCGATACAAAAGATGCAAACGTGAAAGCAACGGAGATGGGCAAGTTTGATTTGCCGATGGAGAAAATCAAAAACGTGCCCGTGATTTTTGGTGAGCAGGATATTTTGAAGACGATTCAGTTGCTGCCCGGAGTGCAAAGCGGCACTGAAGGATCAACAGGATTTTATGTGCGCGGGGGAGGAGCCGATCAGAATTTGATTTTACTCGATGAAGCCACCGTGTACAACTCATCACACCTCTTTGGATTTTTTTCTGTGTTCAACAGTGATGCAATCCTCAACGCCACGCTTTACAAAGAAGGAATGCCCGCGCAATTCGGCGGAAGAATTTCTTCAGTGCTTGACATCAACATGAAGGAAGGAAACAACCAAAAGTTTCATGCATCCGGAGGAATCGGATTAATCGCCTCGCGACTCACGCTTGAAGGCCCCATCATTAAAAACAAATGCTCGTTCATCGTGAGCGGAAGAAGAACGTATGTAGACGTGATCAGCAAACCCTTTATCAGCAAGAGCTCAGCATTTTATGGAAGCGGCTATTACTTCTATGATATGAATGCGAAGATCAACTACAGGTTTTCTGATAATGATCATGTGTACCTGAGCGGCTATTTCGGCCGTGATGTTTTTACTTTTAAGAACAGTGACATCACACTCAGTATTCCCTGGGGAAATGCAACCACCACGCTGCGGTGGAATCATCTTTTCAGCAACAAGCTCTTCATGAATGCATCAGCGATTTACAATTCGTACAACTTCAAGCTCGATGCCACGCAGCAATTTTTTGAAGTGCTGATTGTTTCCGGCGTTCATGATTTCAATGGCAAGGTTGATTTTGATTTCTCTCCCTCGGTGAAGCATCACATTCGCTACGGCCTCAATTACACCTATCACATTTTTCAGCCTCAGAGTGTTTCGGGAAAGAGTGACACTGTTGTATTCTCTTCCCCGGTGGTGAAGAAGTACGGACATGAAGCCGCCCTGTACGCGCAGGATCAGTGGGACATCACGGAAAGAATTCAACTCAGTGCCGGCTTGCGTTTCTCGATGTTCGATGCTGTAGGCCCTGCCACACGGTTCATCTACGATTCGTTCACGGGAAAACCAATTGACAGTGTGAAATACAAAACAGGTGAATCAATAAAAGCATATTCCGGATTGGAGCCGCGACTGCTCATTCGTTACAGCATCAATGAACTTTCATCGGTGAAGTCCTCGTTCACCATCAATGATCAATACGTTCACTTAGTTGCACAAAACGGAACCACGCTGCCGACAGACATTTGGGTACCGAGTTCCTTCGTGGTGAAGCCACAGGTGGCTTATCAATATTCACTCGGATACTTCCGTAATTTTAAAGAGAATGAGTTTGAAACATCAGTGGAAGTTTATTACAAGAAGCTTCTGAATCAGATTGAATACAAGGAAGGATACACGCCACAGCCGAATGAAGACCTGGAGCAGAGTTTTGTTTTCGGCAAGGGAGATTCTTACGGTCTCGAATTGTATGTGAACAAAAAAACCGGCAAGCTCAACGGGTGGATCGGCTACACACTATCGTACACAAACAGGCAATTTCCCGATTTGAATAAGGGAAAAACTTTTCCGTACCGCTATGACAGGCGACACAATCTTTCAGTAGTTGCTACCTACCAACTCACAGAGAAATGGTCGTTGGGCGCAGAGTTCGTTTATAACACGGGCATCGCGTACACGCTTCCGGTTTCGAAATATTTTCTGGAGGGAAATTTAATCACGGAATACGGCGCAGTGAATTCTTACCGGCTCGCTTCTTACAATCGTCTCGACATTTCCGCCACCAAGGCCAATAACAAGAAAAAGAAATTGCAATCGAGCTGGAATTTTTCGATTTACAATGTGTACAGCCGAAAAAATCCTTTTTTCATTTACAATGCTTATGATGGAATTTTTTTACAAGACCCGCAGGTGACAGTGACGGCGAAGCAAGTGAGTTTATTTCCGATTATTCCGAGTGTGACGTGGAATTTTTCTTTTTAGAAGTCAGGTTAGAAAATAGAAAATAGAAAATGGAAATTTGGCAAATCAATGAGAGGAGTTGTTCAATTGTAAAACGTGCTCTATTCTATCTTCTAACCTTTGCCTTCTATCTTCTCCCTTCCTGCACTAAGGACATCAACATCACCCTTCCTCACCAGGAACCACAAATCGTGGTAGAAGGTCACATTGAGACCGGTACGCCACCTTACGTGATTCTCACCAGGAGCTCTGATTTCTATTCTACCTTCTATCTTGATTCCATAGTAAATTATTTTATTCACGGTGCGGTGGTAAAAGTTTTTAACGGAACTGATTCTGTTACCCTCGATGAAATTTTTCTGGACACTGCTGGAACAACGTTTTCAGTGTACACCTCATTTGCGATGGTGGGGGAAGAGGGGAAAACCTATTCGCTCTCAATTGAGGCAGACGGAAAAAAAGTTTCTTCGATTACAACAATTCCACCTGCACTGCCGCTCGATTCCATTTGGTGGGAGCCATCAGACATCGGTGATGCGGATACGTTTGTGAATTTAATTTGCCGCTATACCGATCCACCGGAACTGGGGCAATACGTACGCTACTTCACCAAAGAAAATTCTCAACCATTTTATCCCGGATTCAATTCCGTTTTTGAAGATGCACTGATCAACGGAACAACCTTTGATTTCACTCTTGACAGAGGTGTTGACCGAAATGATACGACCACTTTTTATCCCGGGTATTTCAAGTTCAGAAAAGGTGATACCATCACCGTGAAGTGGTGTGCCATTGACCAGCCGCAATTTGATTTCTGGCGCACACTTGAATTTGAATTGGGCGGACAGGGAAGCCCGTTCGCCTCCCCAGTCATTATTCAAAGCAACATTGTTGGCGGACTTGGAATTTGGGGCGGGTATTCTCCGGATTATAAAACGTTGATTGTTCCGAAGTAGGGATACGATTCACGATTCACGTAACGCGAGTTCTCCCGATTTAATCGGGATTCACGATACCGGGATTCTGAGAATTGGTGAAATCCTTTTCAATGCGAGAGCAAGTGAGGGTGGTTGTGCGGGAATGCGCAAGTGCTTAATTCTTTTTACACCAATCAATAATTTTCTGCGCTAAGTCCAAACCTGTTTGAGCTGTTTTTTTATTGAGATCACCATCATATCCCCCCAATAAATGAAGGTAGTTGTAAGCACTCAGGAAGTCGTTGAAAGTTTTGCGGTTGCGCGTTGCGAGAAACTCCTTGTAAGTTTCAACTGATTTGCGGTTCTTCAAAGCCTTAACCGGAAGCTTGGAATCGAGAGCAACCAATACGCCGCTCCATGCAGTGTTGCATGCCATCTTAACATACTTAGCATCAGCGTAATAACCGGGAACTCCATTACCTCCTTTGGTGCGCAAAATCTCTTTTGCATTCGCGAGATATCGCTTTGCTTCTTCAATTGGATTTGCCGGAGTGCTTTGTTTCATGTCACTGAATCTGCTTCAGCAAATTTAATATTCTCCTCTTTGTTTTCATTTCATTCTTTGCAACAGTGCATAGCTTGCTGACTGTTGATTCTTTTTCCCCGAACCCGCAACTGCGAAACTTTTCTTTCCTCATTTTTGTCTCTGATGATTCAGTATGTACTAATTTCCATTTTCCATTTTCCATTTGCATGAGCGAAAAAATTATTCATTGCCTCATCATCGGTTCGGGTCCTGCGGGATATACGGCAGCGATTTACGCTGCACGCGCGGGATTGAATCCTGTAATGTACCAGGGCATTGAACCGGGCGGGCAACTCATGCTCACTACGGATGTAGAAAATTATCCCGGCTACCCAAAAGGAATCCTGGGTCCCGAGATGATGGAAGACTTTCGCTTGCAGGCAGAAAGAATGGGAACTGATATTCGTTTTGGCTATGTGAACAAAGTAGATTTCACAGGCCCAGTTCACAAAGTTTTTCTCGACAGCGGTGAAGAAATTCAGGCACACAGTGTGATCATCGCAACGGGCGCTGCTGCAAAATGGCTGGGGCTGGAATCAGAAAAAAGATTGAATGGCAGTGGTGTTTCTGCCTGCGCGGTATGCGATGGTTTTTTTTACCGGGGAGAAGATCTCGCGATTGTAGGTGCCGGAGATACAGCAGCAGAAGAAGCCATTTACCTTTCAAAGCTTTCACCCAAAATTCACATGCTCATGCGCAGTGATAAGATGCGCGCATCACAAATCATGCAGGACCGTGTGAAAAAAATTCCGAACATCCAACAACACTTCAACACGGAAACACTCGAAGTGCTTGGTGATAAAATGGTGGAAGGGGTGAAAGTCAAAGAAAAAATTTCAGGAGATGAATCTGTGATTCCGATTAAGGGATTTTTTGTTGCAATAGGTCATATACCTAATTCGACTCCATTCAAACCTTGGGTTGAAACGGATGATCAGGGTTACATCAAAGCGATTCCCGGCTCTTCCAAAACAAATGTTGCCGGTGTATTTGCCGCAGGGGATGTGCAGGATAAAATTTATCGCCAGGCAGTGACTGCTGCGGGATCAGGTTGTATGGCGGCTCTGGATGCCGAGAGGTATCTTTCTTCAGCCGGAATACATTAAAAATTTTGTATTGAAATTTTCGATGGGCTCAGGTAATCCGATTTTTTAAAAAACCGGATTTCTCTCTCAGGGCAAATCATCCGTTTCCAACCTTGGATTCAAGTTTGTTTCTCCACACATCCAAAGCTGTTCCTATTATGAAAATTTTTTCTTTCTTCTTCATCAGTATATTTCTTTTTCATCATCTTCAAGCGCAGGATTCACTCGGCAACATTTCCGAATTGCAGAAACTTCTTAAGGATCGTAAAGATCGTTTTGATGAATACGCTATAGCTGCAGACAAGAGAACGGGAATCTTCGGAAACAAATCCAAAAAAAATTTGGAACAGAGCGTGGAAATTCTTCTTGAAATCGTAAAGACTGACAATAACATTTTCAATGAGCTCAGTCATGCAATCGTCAAGCGCGGTATGGCAAAAGCCGATTATTCGTATGATCAGATTGAAAGCAAGCAAACAATTGACAGGCTGACCCAGGCTGCCGACACATTGAATAAACAATTGATTATGGTGAAGGAGATGAATGCTTCATTGGAAAAAAAAGCAGGAATGCAAAAGGGTATTTCATACCTTCTTGCGGGTGTGATTCTTTTGTTGTTATTATTTCTTCTGATAACAAGAAGAAAAAAAGCTCAAACAAAAATTTCATGATTGCTGTATCCATCCTGAATTCAGCATAAGCCGCTCATGAATTGTGCAAATGACTACTTCGTTTATCTTTGCGGCCGTTTTAAAAAAAATCTCCCGAGGCGGGTGTCCTCACCAACCACACCAGTTTCCCTATGAAAATTGAAATTGAATCGAAGCATTTGAGTGATGGTGTTGTAGTATTGAAGCCCGAAGTTTTCAAAGATGATCGCGGTTTTTTCCTCGAAGCCTTTCGTGAAGACATTTTCAAGGATCTTGGGTTGCCCTATAATTTCGTGCAGCACAATCACAGCGGTTCAGTAAGAAATGTAGTTCGCGGATTACACTTTCAATGGGAGCCACCCATGGGTAAGCTCATGCGCGTAACAGCCGGCAATGCCTTCCTGGTCGCGGTGGATTTGCGCAAAGGCTCGCCAACATTTGGCAAGTGGTATGGCAGAGAAGCTTCTACTGACAATCGGTTGATGATCTATGCACCTCCCGGTTTCGCCCGGGGTTTCGCAGTGCTGAGTGATTACGCTGAGATTCAATACATCTGCACGGGCATCTACAGTAATAAGGGTGAAGGCGGCATTCGTTGGAATGATCCTTCAATTGGTGTACAGTGGCCCGTAACGAATCCTATTCTCTCCAGGAAAGATGAAGTTGCGCAAACATTGGATGAGTGGATGAAGAAACCAGAGTCGGATAATTTTAAGTATTAATTGCTAAATGGTTGAATGGTTAAATGGCTTGCGTTCACCCTGATTTTTTAACCATTTAACCATTAAGCCATTCAACCATTTTAGGACGAATAACAATTAACAAATAACTTTCTCAGAATGAAGATTCTCATCGCAGGAGGAGCAGGTTACATCGGCTCAGTGGTAATTCCCAAAGTACTCGATCGGGGATATGAAGTTGAAGTGATTGACCTTCTTTGGTTCGGAAATAATTTGCCGAAGGAAGTGAAAGTTCATCAGAAAGACATTTTCGATCTCAGTGAAAAAGATGTGGAAGGATTTGATGTGGTGGTTTTTCTTGCAGGACTATCCAATGATCCGATGGCAGAATTTTCACCCGCAAAAAATTTTATTTCCAATGCTTCATCTTCCGCCTACCTCGCGTACATTTCCAAAAGAGCAGGAGTGAAGCGATTAATTTATGCCGGATCGTGCAGCGTGTACGGTTATACCGTGAATGAATTGTATGATGAAACAAAACCCGCTTCTTCCAGCTATCCTTATGGAATTTCAAAGTTGCAGGGCGAGCAGGCGGTGATGCAAATGCAGGATCAGGATTTTTCTGTGATTGCTTTCCGCCAGGGAACGGTGAGTGGTTACAGCCCGCGCATGCGACTCGATCTGATTGTGAATACCATGTTCAAGACCGCCATGGCTACAGGAGAAATTGTGATTAATAACCCTTCTATCTGGAGACCGATCCTGGCGATACAGGATGCTGCGAGCGCCTATGTTCGGGCAATTGAAGCCGCGCCTGCCATCAGTGGCATCTTCAACATTGCTTCCGGAAATTATACTGTGGGAGAAGTTGCCGACTATGTGAAAGAAGCGGTGGATAAAAAACTGGGCAAGAAAGTAAAGCTGAACATCAAGAACATCCAGGACTTCCGCAATTACAAAGTGTCGGTAGAAAAAGCAATGAACATGCTCAGCTTCAAGCCGGCTCATAATGTTGAATCTATCCTCGATGAGCTGGTCACGAATCTTGATAAGTTTAAGGACTTCGACAATCCGAATTATTATAACATACAAGTGTTTAAAAAGCTTCCTTGAGAAATGGTTTAATGGCTTAATGGTCAAATGGCTGTTGAGTTTCCGCAAACCATTTAGCAATTCAACCATGTAACCATTCAACAGATGAAAGTAGCAGTAATAGGTGCTAACGGTCAATTGGGAACAGATGTATGCGAAGTCTTCTCTTCCAAACACGAAATCATTCCACTCACCCATCAGGATATTGAGATTGCCGACATTGACAGTGTGAAAAAAGTTTTCAGCGAAATGAAACCAGATGTTGTTGTCTGCACTGCTGCTGCTCACAATGTTCCGAAGTGCGAATCAGAACCTGATGTTGCATTTCGCATCAATGGAATTGGTTCGCTCAATCTCGCAAAGATTTCAAATGATCTTGGCTACAAGCTTGTTCAGTATTCAACTGATTATGTTTTTGACGGGAAGAAAATGAAGCCTTACGTGGAAACGGATGCTGTGTTTCCGCAGAGCGTGTATGCAGTTACCAAATACTGCGGCGAGCAGTTCGTGATGAATTATTGCGAAAAATATTTTGTGATTCGCGTCTCGGGAATTTACGGCCAGGTGCCGTGCCGTGCGAAGAACAATACAAACTTCATTGTGAACATGATCAACTTCGCGAAGACCAAGCCTGAAGTTCGTGTGGTGAATGATGAAGTGCTCACGCCCACTCCAACAAGAGAAATTGCGAAGAACACGCTGTCATTGATTGAAACGGAGGGATACGATCTTTATCACATGACGTGTGAAGGTGAAGTTTCGTGGTATGAATTTGCAAAGACAATTTTTGAAACTATGAAGTTCACCACGCCGCTGTATCCGGCCAGTGTAAAAGATTTTCCTCTTGTAGTGAAGCGGCCTTTCTATTCCGTTTTGGAGAATGAGAACCTGAAAAAAATCGGGTTGAATCAAATGCCCCATTGGAAAGAGGCGCTCGTTTCTTTTTTGAAGGAGAATTACGGTGCAACGGAGTAGTCAAGCCCGATGCGTTCCCGTTAACTTCGAATCAACCATTTTACAGCTATTGTATTTTTTTTTGCGGGAAGTTTCTGCATATATTTTTCCAGACATCCTTCAAGAGTATTGACAAGGTTAATCAGAAGTTCAGAAAGATTATTGCCTCTTAATCCAAACTTAGATTTACCTTGCTCAACTTCTTTAATTCATTTCACTTAAACATGAAAAACTTTTTATGAAAAGAAAACTTCTACAATTAGCATTCGCGGCTATTGCTACAATGTTCTCATTAAATGTTTCGGGTCAGCTGGATACATTTGTCAATTATGGATGGACCATAAAAACGGATGTCACGATTGCGGCTTATGATCCTGCTTTAGCTTCTGTAAGCCATCTTAACAGTCCATCTGAACTTTATATGTTAGGAGGGGATGATGGAGTAAATCTGCTTGGTGATGTTCATAAATTCGATCCCGCCATTAATGTGTGGTCACCATTAAATTCAATGGTTACAGCTAACTATACCTCCAGTGCTGCGGCAATCAATAACAAGATCTACGTGATTGGCGGTTACAGTCCCCCGTTCTATGGAATTGACAATAACCAGATTTATGATGTCACCACTGATAGTTGGTCAAGCGGAACTCCAATGCCGACACTTGTGGGTGATTATGCATTTGGAGTCTATCACGATTCACTTCTCTATTATTTCGGTGGTTATGATGCCAGCGCAGGTACTGATTATAATCTTGTCCAAATCTATGATCCAGTGAGTAATACATGGACCAGCGGAACCAGCATACCTGCTACCGGTTACGGATGGCAGAGTGGAATTGCAGGAAATAAAATTGTTTTATCCGGTGGTGCAAATATTACTTTCGGACTTATTTCAGCTACCTATGTCGGAACTATTGATGCAACAAATCCTTCAAACATTACCTGGGTTCAGGTAGATGATTATCCCTTGGGAGCTGTTTTTCGAGGCGGAGCAGGAACTTCAATTGATCAATCATCGGGATTGGTAGTGTTTACCGGAGGTGACCCTGATGGTTATGGCACCACTACAGTTGCAGGCACTTATGCTTATGATGTAAATGCGAACGTCTGGAAAATTGGTCCTGATAAGCCGACAGCAGCAAATAACTTACGCAATCTTGCATGTGTTGTTTATCACGACAGTGTTTTTTTGGCTTCCGCCGGTGGCTACGATGGTGCAAACATATTAACTACGAACGAGTGGCTCAATCTTGGCCCTGCTCCGTTCGGAACAGACATCACGGATGATCATCTTACGAGTTTTGATCTTTCTTCTTATCCAAACCCTTTTTCAAAATACACTTCCATTTACTTTTCTCCCGATCATTCTTCAACCGTCAGGATTTCGATTGTTGATGTGATGGGAAAAGAAGTTGAAGAGCTTTGCAATAAAACATTCCAGGCAGGGCCGCAACAAATTGTGTGGGAAGCATCAGGACATGCCGCTGGGATTTATTTCTGCAAATTGAATGTGAATGGAAACATTGCTACTCAAAAACTTGTGAAGCTGCAGTAACATTTTTTTAAGAACGATTCACGATTCAAAATGCAAAGACCTCTTCAGCCGAAGAGGTTTTTTGTTTAGGTATTTATCAGATGACGCGCGAAGGTGAAGCCGGCGCTGGACTTTTTGAATTCGCATCAGCGGTTTCATGATTCGCATATTTTGTCGCGGAACATTTCGACGTGGATTCTTCCAACTTTCCTTTATGATCATTGACAAAGCATATTGAGAAGTTCGGAAAGATTATTGCTTCAACAACCAAACTTAGATTTACTTTGGTCACCATATTTCATTCAATTCACCTAAACATTAAAATTTTTTATGAAAAGAAAATTACTACAATTGGCATTTGCAACTATTGCTGCCACTATGTTCTCATTAAATGTTTCGGGACAGCTTTCTGGATATTACCAGGAAGATTTTGAAGGAACATTTCCTCCTTCAGGCTGGCAGACGGTGGATGTTTTAGACCCCACAGCTGTTTGGATGCAATCAACGGACATTGCTTATTCCGGTACACATAGTACATTTTTGCAATGGAGCGACTACTACGCCCCGGGAGAAGATTGGTTAATACTGCCTCAATTTACAGTCGGTGCTTCAGATTCACTTTCATTCTGGATGGCCTTGCACGATGCCGGCTATGCGCCTGATAGTACTTGGATTCTTGTATCCACTACGGATTTCAATATTTCAAGTTTTACTTCAGTTGTTGGTACACTGTCGGAAGGAGATAATTATCCATCTGCTGCAGATACGTTCGAGTATTATTCTTTTTCGCTATTAGCGTTCGCCGGGCAAGACATTTATGTTGCTATCAAAAACAGAAATTCTTTTGGCGATGGTATCTATTTTGACCTGGTGACTTTGGGTTCCATACCTTCAATTGATGCTGCTGCAACAACCATTGATGTGCCGGATGCAGTTAGTACAACTTACTCCAATATTCCACAGGCCACAGTGAAAAATAACGGACTCACTAATCAAACTTTTTCCGTTACCATGAACATCACAGGAGGATATTCATCTACAAAAACTGTTACCAATTTGGCCGGAGGATCATCACAACAAATTGATTTTGATCCATGGTTCCCTACGAGTGCCGGTGATTATACAGTGTCTGTTCAAACCCAACTCGTTGGTGATGTGGTTCCGTCGAATGATACTTTATCCAAAGTAGTTACCGCTTACGATCCGCTTTCAGGATATTACCAACAGGATTTTGAAGGATCGTTTCCGCCGACACGCTGGGAGACAGTAGATGTATCAGATCCGCTGGATAGCTGGCAGCAAATTAACGTCCTTCCGCATTCAGGATCTTACAGCACCTACCTGAGTTATAGCCCTTCCTATAGTCCCGGAGAAGATTGGCTTATTCTCCCTCAATTCACAGTAGCTGCCACGGATTCATTTTCATTTTGGTTTGCGATCCAATTTTCGGGTTATTCACCTGACAGTACTTATATTATGGTATCTACTACTGATACCTATCTTTCAAGTTTCACCAATACCCTTGGTGCTTTGTCAGAAGGCAGTAATTATCCCGACACCACATTAACTTACCAATATTATTCTTTTCCTCTTGATGCTTATGCCGGACAAAATATTTACGTTGCGTTTAAAAACAGAAATATTGACGGCGATGGAATTTTTGTTGATCTTGTGACGATTGGTTCACTGTTGGACTTCGACGCCAAAGCGCAAAGTATAGATCTGCCTGATGTTGTTAGTACGGTTACACCCATCATTCCAAAAGCAACGGTAAAAAATAATTCACCTACCGTTCAATCATTTACCGTTACCATGACGGCTACCGGAGGATATTCATCAACAAAGAATGTAACTAATTTAGGAGCGGGAGCGCAGCAGCAAGTTGATTTCGATTCATGGCAGCCTTTAGACTCAGGTCAGGTAACGGTGAATATTCAAACGCAGCTTGCCGGCGATCAAAATTTGGCTAATGATACTTTGTCAAAAGTGATACAGGCATACCCTCCTCTTTCGCTGTATTATACAGAAAGTTTTGAAGGTTCTTTTCCTCCTCCGGCATGGCAGGTACGGGATGTGTTGGATCAGCCAATTACATGGCAACAGTCGGGTGGATTACCTTACTCGGGATCGTTTAGTGCTTTCTTGAATCAGAGCATCTTTAGTCAAGGAGAAGATTGGCTTATACTCCCGCAATTCCATGTAGCAGCTACCGACTCATTTTCTTTCGCGCTTGGAATTGATGATAATGCTAATGAACCGGACAGTACTTACATTATGGTATCAACTACCGATACTTATCTCTCAAGTTTCACGAATATTTTACCACCTGTGTTATCAGAAGGTGATAATTATCCCGCTTTATACCTTGAGTACGATTTCTATAAATACTCGCTCTCCGACTATGCAGGCCAATACATTTATGTTGCTTTCAAAAACAGAAACATTCATGGCGATGGGATTTATATTGACACCGTTTCGATAGGAACTCCAATTGGTGTAGGCATTGATGAAAATGCCGCCTCTCATTTTGATCTTTCTTCTTATCCAAATCCTTTTTCTGCCGATCAATCGGGATCTACTTCAATTTATTTTTCTCTCGATCATTCTTCAGCAGTTAGAATTTCAATTGTGGATGTGTTGGGAAAAGAAGTTGAAGAACTCTGCAATAAAACTCTTCCAGCAGGGCCGCAACAAATTGTGTGGAAGGCAGCAGGATATGCCGCCGGAGTTTATTTCTGTAAAGTCAGCGTGAATGGAAATGTTTCTACTGAAAAACTTGTGAAGCTGAATTAATAATTATTACTGAGCACTTCACTATTCAAATACGAAAAACCTCTTCAGCCCGAAGAGGTTTTTCGTTTGGTGAATCAGTTGTATTTATTTTATAAAAGTATCAGTGAAATAAAATCGAATGTTGTTACCTGAGCGCTGTCACATGAGGTTAGTCAAGTACGAATCAAGGCGGAAATCCTTCAGGATGATTGCTTCAAAATGAAATTCGAATTACTCTATCGTAATTTTACCGTGGTTTCACGAATTCATAAAAAAAATTTATGAGAAGAAAACTATTACAATGGATTTTGGCAACTATTGCTGTATCACTCACACTCAGCGCTTCAGCACAACTATCAGGATTCTACCAGGAAGATTTTGAAGGAACCTTTCCACCTACAGGCTGGCAAACGGAGAATGTTCTGGATTCTATATACTCATGGATTCAGTCAGGCAGTCAACACCATTCCGGAACCCATAGTGCGTACATGCACTACAGCAGTGGCCCCAATACTCAGGCAGAAGACTGGCTCATTCTTCCCCAATTCATAGTCGGTGCAGATGATTCTTTTTCTTTTTGGCTGGCAGTACAGTATATAAATGCGCCACCTGACAGCACTTCGATATTAATTTCCACTACTGATAATAACCTTTCAAGCTTTACGAACGTGGCCGGCGTATTATCAGAAGGAAATAATTATCCTGCGGGCATCAATACTTTTAATTATTATTCTTTTTCGCTCGCCGGTTTTGCAGGGCAGACTATTTATGTGGCCTTGAAGAACAGAAATAAAAATGGAGATGGAATCTTTATTGATCTTGTAAGCATAGGCAATCCATTACAGAACCAGGATGCTGAAGCAGTTAGTATTGATATGCTTAATGATGTCAGCACTGTTTCTGCTCTCATTCCAAAAGCTACCGTTAAAAATAATTCCCTTACTCAGCAGTCTTTTTCCGTTAGCATGACAATCACCGGGGGCTATTCATCGGTTAAAGATGTTATCAATTTAGCGCCCGGCGGATTGGAGCAAATTGATTTTGATCCTTACACGCCTGTAGCCGGCGAGGTTACGGTGTCAGTTCAAACTCAGCTTTCCGGTGATGAAGATCCGGGCAACGACACTTTATCTAAAGTGATCACCGCTTATGATCCGCTCTCGGGATTTTACCAGGAAGATTTTGAAGGCACATTTCCGCCCTTGGCCTGGCAGGTAAAAGATGTATTAGATCATCCGAATTCCTGGATGCAGGATAGCAGCATTGCTTATTCCGGAACCAGGAGTGCCTTGCTCTTCTTTAGCTCTATAGATGTCCAGGGTGAGGATTGGCTTATTCTTCCTCAATTCACCGTGGCGGCTACCGATTCATTTTCCTTTTGGCTGGCTGTTGCCAATACCGGCTATCCGCCTGACAGCACTTATATTCTTGTATCCACAACAGATACCTATCTATCGGGTTTTACCAACGTGTTGGGTATAATATCAGAAGGCAATAATTATCCGGACTCCACACTAATTTATCAGTACTATTCTTTTTCTCTCGCAAACTATGCCGGTCAAAATATTTACGTTGCATTTAAAAACAGAAATATCTGGGGCGATGGTATTTATGTTGATCTTGTCTCTATAGGAACGCCACCCCTCGCCCTGAATGCTACTGCGATAAGCATTGATATACCGGACTATATTTCAACGGCTGTGCTTTCTCCCATGGCAACCGTACAAAATAATTCTATTGATGCAGAATCCTTTTCAGTTACGCTGACTGCAACAGGAGGATATACTTCAACAATGGATGTTATCAATTTAGCTGCAGGAGCGATCCAGCAGATCACCTTTGATCCCTGGACACCCATCATAGGAAATGCTACAGTATCTCTGATGACTCAATTGACGGGCGATTTATATCCTGCTGATGATAGCATATCGCGGGACGTGAGTGTGCTCGATACATTTACCAATTATGGATGGACGATAAAACCCGACGCACTGTATACGGCTTATGATCCGGCCCTCGCTTCTGTGAACCATACCAATGGATCATCTTCGCTATATGAATTAGCAGGACGCAGTGGAGTAAATCTTCTGGCGGATGCCAGCATATTCGATCCCGCGAGTAATTCGTGGTCTTCATTAAGCCCAATGCCTGTGGCAAATTTCACCTCCAATGCTGTTGCTCTCAATGACAAGATATATGTGATTGGCGGTTATAATGATTTCTATACGGGTGACAACCAGATTTATGATATCGTAAGTGATACGTGGTCTTCCGGCGCGTCAATGCCGGTACCTGTGGGTGATTATGCATTCGGAGTTTATCATGATTCGCTTCTGTACTTTATGGGAGGATATGATCCCTTCTCCGGTACGGCTTACGATCTTGTTCAGATTTATGATCCGGTCGCTGATTCGTGGACAAACGGAACCTCTGTCCCTGCTCCGGGTTTTGGATGGCAGGCAGGCATTGCGGGAAATAAAATTGTTTTATCAGGAGGTTCAAGTCTTCCTTATTTTATTAATACTCCGACTTCTTATGTTGGAACAATTGACGCTTCTAATCCGGCTAACATTACATGGGTGCAAGTGAATGATTTCCCTGCCGGCGGTATTTTCCGTCAGGGCTCGGGAAATTCAATTGACCCGGCAAACGGATTAGTGGTGTTTACCGGAGGCGATTCTGCAGGAGTTACCGGAACAAGCGCACTAAGCAGCACCTTTGCTTATGATGTAAATTCAAACACCTGGAAAATTGGGCCTGATAAACCCACTGCGGCAAATAACTTACGCAATCTCGCATGTGTGGTTTATAATGACAGTATGTTTATGGCAAGTGTGGGGGGCTTCGACGGAAACAATGATTTAAAAGTAAATGAATGGCTCAACCTCGGTCCTGCGCCGCTTGGAACGGGAATCATAGATAACGCTCCCAATAATTTTGAACTCTCTTCCTATCCAAATCCTTTTTCCAAATTCACTTCCATTTCTTTTTCTCTTGATCATTCTTCGGCAGTAAGAATTTCAATTGTTGATGTGATGGGAAAAGAAGTTAGAGAACTTTGCTATAAAATTCTTCCTGCTGGGCCGCAACAAATCACGTGGAACGCATTAGGGTATTCAGCCGGTGTTTATTTCTGTAAAGTCAATGTGAATGGAAACGTGGGAACGCAAAAACTCGTGAAGCTGAATTAATGATTTTCACGGAAATATATTTACAATCCAAATCCAAAATTTCAAAATCCTCTTCAGTCGAAGAAGCAGTTGTTTAATGAAGCATCGGACTATGCTTTTTCCCGTGTCCTCGGATGAAAAATAATTCTTCACGCTGTACTTCCGCTGAAGCCATCTATTTTCGCGCACTTTGTTTTGAGACAAGAAATCCGACCTGTCCCGTCCCGATTCAATCGGGATCATCAGGAAATCCGAAACTTATTGCCGATTCTTTGATCTTATCAAATCCATTAAAAAGAAATTGAGTTATTCATAATCCGAAATATTACCAATGAGAATTGCAATACTGGGTACAAGAGGGATCCCTTCCGGCTACAGCGGCTATGAAACTTTCGCTGAAGAAATCGGAGTGAGATTGGTGAGTCGCGGACATGAGGTGACCGTGTATGCGCACAAGAATTTTTTTCCTGAAGAGAAACGCATTCCGGAATACAGAGGCATCAAGATGCTCTATCTTCCTTCCATGCAGGGAAAAAACACTTCACAGTTCTCTCATTCTTTTCTTTCAACCACAAGAGTGATTTTTTCAAACACTGATGTTGTGATGTTCTGTAATGCAGCAAATGGTCCATGGGGATTGCCGCTCAGAATTTTCAGGAAGAAATGTTGCATCAATGTAGATGGCTTAGAATGGATGCGCCCGAAGTGGAGCAACGCCGGAAAAAAATATTTCTATTTCGGCGCATGGTGTGCAACCAAATTTTTCAATATCGTGATTACCGATGCCAAAGGAATGCAGGACTATTACAAGAAAGAATTCAACTGCGATTCCACGGACATCGCGTATGGTGCCGATTTGAAGTACGCAGACAACCCGGATGCAGTGCGCGCTCTTGGTCTGGAGCCCATGAATTATTACCTGATCGCGTCGCGCCTTGTGCCTGATAACAATGCCGACATCATTGTGAAAGGATTCGAAATCAAACTCAAAAAAAATTCTTGCCATTGCCGGGGGAACCGTTTACAAAAATCCTTTTGAAGAAGAGCTGAGAAAAATTGCTGCACCGAATCGTGTGAAATTTCTCGGGCACATTGATGACTCCAATCTCATTAAAGAGTTGCATGCGAGTGCTTATGCATACACACATGGACATGAATTCGGCGGAACAAATCCTGCATTGCTCAAAGGTCTCGCTTACGGCAATTGCATTCTTGCACTTGACACCGTTTTCAACCGCGAAGTATTGGAAGATGGAAAGTACGGAGTGCTCTACAAAAAAGATCCTGATGATTTTGCTGCAAAGCTCGGCATGATCGAAGCGGATCCGCAACTGGCACAATCATTCAGAGATAAGTCGCGCAGCAGAATCACGGAGCGATACACATGGGAACATATTACCGATGAGTATGAAGAAGTGTTCCGTACGCTGAAGCCGGAGAAAAAATAATTCACGGGCCGGATTCACTCATCTTCCACTCAATCGTGGTATATCAATCCCGCATCTCCAGGGCGGGAAATCCTGAATGTGTGAATTATGTAACTCTTTCCGAAAGTTGTGTAACATTTCCGCCCCTTCATGAGCATAGCTTTGTAATTAATTCCTATGATGTATTGCAACTCCAGAAGTTCCTTCCTTCCATAATAGTTGCGGTTTACATGAATGGTATTTCAAACAGGTTAAAATTTACAAATGATCATTGCAATCTTTCTCATTCTTCATTGGTATTCCTCTCTCTTTTTTCAATCAATATTTCATCACCGCTACGCGGCTCACGGAATGTTTACAATGTCAAGGGCATTGGAAAAAATATTTTATCTCGGATGTTTCATAACCCAGGGGTCATCATACATAAGCGCTAATACGTATGGCATCATGCATCGCCTGCACCATGCGCATACCGATACTGAAGAGGATCCTCATTCCCCCGGAAATACCGCAAACCTTTTTACCATGATGTGGCAAACCCGCAACAACTATTTTAATCTGTACAAAGAGAGGATGATGGTAGAGGAGAAGTACAAAAAAGATCTGCCGGAATGGAAGTCGTTTGAAAAGATTGCACACAATTTTATCACAAGGTTTCTTTGGATTGGAACATACCTCACTTTTTATATTTTTTTCGCTACAGAATGGTGGATGTTTTTGTTCCTGCCCCTCACCATTGTAATGGGTTCCTTGCAGGGTGCTTCCGTAAATTGGTGGGCTCATCGTTTTGGCTATGTAAATTTCAAGCAGCAAAACACTTCGAAAAATATTCTCCCGGTGGATTTTATTTTTTGGGGTGAAGCATATCATAATAATCACCATCATCATCCGGGAAGACCGAACAATGCCTCAAAGTGGTTTGAAGTGGATATAGGTTTTCTTGCGATGAAACTCATGCATAAACTGAGGCTCATTCAATTAAAAAGTACTCCGCAGGAAAATATTAAACCTGAATTCTCCGCTATTTCACGATACCGAATGCAAATGGGAAGAAAATACCTGCAAGTGAAATAATTATTTCTCCGGCGCACTCTTAATTTCAATCCACACTTTTTCTTTTTTCAAGGCTGCCTGGATCTTGGGAAACAGTACCTGATATGCCAGCTTGCTGCCACCAATAAAATCCGGTGTCTTCGTCTGACCCACAAGAATGCAGCCTTCGGTGTCTTCTGCTTTATTTCCGGAATGAATTCGAATCCCCTGGTAGCCGGGAACATTGAGTAATTGAGGCATTGGCTTTTGAAAGCGATTGCTGAACGTGACAGCGACTTCATACATGCCGTACGGGATGGCCGTAATGTCCTGTATCTTTTCATTCCGTACACAATCTTCAAGCGTGTAACATTCGAATTTGCCATCAATGTTAAGCTCACCAACTGTGCTTTTATCGGTGAACCATTTTCGGTTAAGTATGAGATTCATGATGAAAGGATTTAAGTTTAGAATGATTTTGAGGATTGAAAGATAGAAACGTTTTGAAAAGCAGACCAAAATTTTCAAATCACTTCAGCCACTACGAACGTGCTCCCGCCAACATAAATCACATCGTGAATCGGGGCATTGTTGATTGCAGCATCATAAGCTTGACGGACAGAAGGATAACTCCTGCCCCTCAATCCAAACTTTCCGGCTTCACGCTTCAGAACTTCTGCATCAAGCCCGCGTGGAATATTTGGGCTGCAGAAATAATAGTAAGCATCCTTAGGAAAGAGGGGTAAAATTTTTTGAAGATCTTTTTCTTTCACCATCCCCAGCACGATATGCAATTGATCATGATAATATTCATTGAGATTTTTCATCGCGTACTTTAATCCGGCTTCATTGTGCGCTACGTCTGCAATGATGGTAGGATTCTCACCCAGAATGTCCCATCGTCCGCGAAGTCCGGTGGCTTCTTTTACGCGGGATAAGGCTTGAAAAATTACTTTATCCAAAATTTTGAATCCTATCTTTTTTAACTCCACTACTGATTGTAAAACGGTAATCAAATTCTTTTCCTGGTAGTTTCCCATCAGGTCCAATTCAAATTGATAAACGTGACCCGGCGGACTTTTTTCAGCTACCGTAACGTGAAAAGATTTTTGATCGGCATCATCCTGTCTCCGCTCTGATTCCTTTACCGAAAAATTCTGGTCGGCAAAAATGATCTCTGAATTTTTTTCAGAAGCAGTGATGCGAAAAATTTTTTCGGTCACAACATCCGTTTCGCCAATCACAACCGGAATTCCTTCTTTAATAATTCCTGCCTTCTCTATCGTGATCTTTTCCAATGTGTCTCCCAGAATGTCGGCGTGGTCCCAACTGATGTTGGTGATGATGGAAAGAAGAGGGGTGATCACGTTTGTACTGTCCAATCTTCCTCCCATTCCTGTTTCAATCACCGCAATGTCTGCATGGTGCTTCGTGAAATGATCGAAGGCTAAGCCTACCGTCCACTCGAAGAATGAACAACCGATCTTCATCACATCATCTTGGTATTGCTCAACAAATGCTGTCACTTCATTTTCCGAAATCATTTCTCCGTTGATTCGGATGCGTTCCCGGAAATCTTTCAGGTGCGGTGATGTGTACAATCCTGTTTTGTAACCTGCTGTTTGCAGAATCGCAGCGATCATGTGGCTCACGCTTCCTTTCCCGTTGGTGCCTGCGACATGAATGCTTTTGAATTTACTCTCAGGATGGTCAAGTAACACACAGAGTTCCAGTGTGTTCTTCAGGTCTTCCTTGTAAGCGGCTTTACCAATACGGGAGTACATGGGCAGTTGTGAATACAAAAAGTCAAGAGCTTCCTGGTAAGTCATGTTTGGCGGGGGAGGAGCAAAACTATATTTTCGCCTCAATGTGTTATGGTATAACTATTTATCATTTGAAATAATCATGGCAAGACAGCGTTTCACCTCCCGAATCAAATTTATCAGTGTGAAAAAAATTTGCAAGG
>Ga0134121_10001016_pt1 | contig 27898 bp, 21 predicted proteins | sample KB301_FD_96463 | JGI IMG/M metagenome (GOLD analysis project Ga0134121, IMG submission 96463) | Terrestrial soil microbial communities without Nitrogen fertilizer from Kellogg Biological Station, Michigan, USA - KB3-0-1 | ecosystem: Environmental > Terrestrial > Soil > Unclassified ... | reverse complement strand
TGATCTGTGCGCCGCGATACTCGTTGTAACGCAGGGTGAATTCCGGGCCGTAATCGGTCTCGAAGGTCGCGAGCGAGGAAAGCGGCACGTTCTGCCCTTGGTTGTTGCGCACATAGAACTGCGAAAGGTTTTGCGTATTCGCTCGGTAAGGCGCTTCGGCCTCGATATATACCTGCCAGGTGCGACCGAAATCGTTGAAGTAATTGACAAACAGGCCGCCCATATAAGCCTGGATGGTTTGATAGACATCGCTAATCGCCACACCCTGCTTGAGTACTTTGTCCTGGTCCACGCTGACGAACTGCTGTGGCACGCTAGGTATAAACGTAGTGCTGATCAGACCAATTTCTGGGCGCTTGCGCGCCGCTGCAAGAAATTTGTTAAGGTTGTCGGCCAGAAAATTCACGTCCTTACCTGCGCGGTCCTCGAGAACGAACTGAAATCCACCGGAGGTGCCGACGCCGGGTACTGCAGGCGGCGAGAAGCCGAAAACAGTCCCCTGCGGCAAACGTCTGAGTTCCTGGTTCAGTCGAGTTTTTATTTCCTGATACTGTTCCGCCCTGCTCTTGCGATCGCTCCAGGGTTTCAACGTGACGAAGAAGAACCCGTTGTAGCTGGTGTGCGCGAAGCTGAGCAGATTGAAGCCGATAACAGACGTCGTGTATTGAACTCCCGGAATATTTGCGAGAACGTTCTCCACCTGTCTCCCAGCCTCGCTTGTGCGTTGCATCGACGCCGCGATGGGAAGTTGCATGCTGACGTAGAGGTAGCCCTGGTCTTCATCGGGCATAAAGCTTGACGGCAGGCGGTTACCAAAGAAAAACGCGCCCAGACCGGAGAGAACGAGCAGTACCATTACGAGCGAACCCTTGCGAATTACCGCGTGGGACCAGCGCACAAAACCATTGGTACTGCGTTCCCAATAGCGATTGAATGCGTCAAAGAATTTCCCGAGAGGTCCGCGGTGCTTATGGCTGCCTTCCTCCGATTTTGGTCGCAGCAACAGACCCGCAAGTGCCGGGCTGAGCGTGAGCGCATTGAAGGCAGAGAGCATCACAGAAATGGCGATGGTCAGGGCGAATTGCTGATAGAGCCTCCCGGTGATGCCTGGGATGAACGCCGTAGGCACAAACACCGAAGCCAGCACCAGGGCAATCCCCACAACGGGCCCGGAGAGCTCTTTCATCGCCTTGAGCGCCGCGTCCTTCGGAGGCAATCCCTCTTCGATATGGTGCTGCACGCCTTCTACCACCACAATTGCATCGTCAACCACCAGACCGATTGCCAGGACAAGGCCCAACATCGAAAGTGTGTTGATTGAGAAGCCGAATAGCGGGAACAGGACAAACGTGCCGACGAGCGAAACCGGGACTGCCAGCATAGGAATCAACGTGGCCCGCCAGTCTTGCAAGAAGAGGTACACCACAAGGATGACTAGTAAAATCGCAATCACCAGGGTTTCGACAACTTCCCTCATGCCTTGGCTGACCGGCAATGTTTGGTCCAGCGATATCGCATAATCGACATCTTCGGGAAAGCGGTCTTTCATCTGGGCCATCAGCTTGCGGATGCCCTCCGCAGTTTGGAGCGCGTTAGATCCGGGAAGCTGGTAGATGGCAATGATTGCGGTGGGCTTCCCATTTAGACGGCTGATCGTGCTGTAGTCCTGCTGGCCCAGCTCCACCCGCGCGACGTCTTTCACGCGCACGGTTCCGCCATTCGGGGATTCGCGAACAACAATGTTGCCGAATTGTTCCGGAGATCTCAGGCGCCCCTTCGCCAGCAATGCGTAGGTAAACTGCTGGTTCTTCTGGGCTGGCTCGCCACCTATTTGGCCAGCTGGATTTACTTTGTTCTGGGCCTGGATGGCGTTATTAATATCCGTGACGGTAATGCCCAGTTTCGCCAGCTGATCGGGCTTTATCCAGAGCCGCATCGCATACTGGCCGGCTCCGAAGACCTCTGACCGGCCGACTCCATAGGAGCGACCGATGGGGTCGTTGAGGTTGATGTACGCATAGTTAGAGAGAAACGCGGCGTCGCGGGTGCCGTGGGGCGAGTATAGGCCGACCAGCATGAAAGGAGCGGTGGCCGACTTTCGCAAGCTGATCCCATAGCTCGTTACCTCGGGCGGAAGTTGACCGTTTGCCAGTTGCTGTCGGGATTGCGTAAGTATGAGATCCGTGTTTGGATCAGTCCTGAGATCAAAATCGACGATCAGAGACGTTTGCGACCCATTCGTGGTATTCACGGAATACATGTATTCCATGTTGTCCACACCGGTCACTTGCTGTTCGATCGGCGTAGCGACGGACTGCTCAAGAGTCTTTGCGTCTGCACCGGGGTAGTTAGCTTGTAACCAAATTTCCGGCGGCGCAATGTTCGGAAACTGTGCGATTGGCAAGAGCGCAATGGAGATCGAGCCAACGACCACGGTAAGAATCGCGATCACAATCGCGACGATGGGGCGCCGGATGAAAAAACTCGCCATAGTTAGCGCTCCTCCGTTTCTTTGTAAGGTGTTGGGTTCACAACTTCGCCATTTCGTGCTTTCTCTGCGCCGGCGGCAACGACGCGTTCTCCCGGGTTCAGTCCAGATGTGATCACCCACAGCGGGCCAACTCGCGGCCCGACCTCAACCGTACGGAGCTGCGCGCGGTTGTCGGCGCCGACCACAGTCACCTGATAGGTTCCTTGCTGCTGATTCACGGCCGCCTGTGGCACCAGCAGCGCCTCAGTGATGTTTCCGGTCCGCGCCTGAATGCGCGCGTACTGGCCGGGTCGCAATAGATTCTTGGAGTTGGGGAACTCGCCAACGATTTGAATGGTACCGGTCTGCGTGTTTACTTGACGATCCGCGAAGATGATTCTGCCGGGATGCGGGTACGTACTGCCGCCGGCTAGAGTCAACTGCAATGGGATTCGCGAAGCATGCGCGATAAAGTCCACGCTCCCCGGACCGCCGCCGTCCGCCATGCGCAGATATTCCTGCTCGCTGATGGGAAAATAAGCTTTGATCGGACTTACCTGCGAAACCGCAGTGAGGACTGTAGAGGGACCCACCAGATTGCCCACCTGCACGGTGTTGATGCCGGCGATTCCGTCGACTAGCGAAACCACTTTGGTGTAGCCCAAGTTCAGCTCCGCTTGTTCGACCGCCGCCTGGCCGGCCTCAACCGCAGCCTTCGCGCCGCGAAGCGACTGTGTGTCGGTATCGAGCTGACTCATGGGGATGGCGTGAGCTTCCGCCTCGGGAATATCACGCTTCACATTTAGCTCTGCATTGGCCATCTCGGCCTCGGCCTTGGCCAGTTGTGCCTTAGCTTGATCGAGTGAAGCCTGAAAGGGCCGCGGGTCAATCTCAAACAGCACTTGACCCTTTTTGACGACTGCCCCTTCGTGATAATCCTGGCGAATGAGGTAACCGCTCACTTGCGGAGAGATCTGTGCGTTGACGTAGCCTTCGAGCGTTCCTATCCACTCGCCCTGAACCGGCACGTCTTTTTGAATGACCGGTGCGACTTCGACCTCAGCTGGTGGAGGACCGGTCGACGCTCGGACGTTGCTGTTGCTGCAGCCAAGCGAACTTGATAGCAACACTGCCCCAACGAATCCCGCAAAACTCTTCTTTTTCATCGTTCGTTTCCTCGCAATCGAGTTACTGGCGCCCAAGAGCTACGACACTTGCTAAGCTATGTACGAACGCGGCACGAAGGGTCATATCACCACTGCGTTACAGTGTTACAGATTATGTATAAGGTGTAACGATTCAAAATATGCAGAACAAATCTTTTGACCGAGATGCAGCACGGCGGCGAATCATCCTCGATGCTGCCCGCGACTGCATCCTTAAATTTGGCTATGCGAAGAGCTCGCTCGAAGATATCGCCAAACGGGCAGCCGTATCGCGACCGCTGATCTACCGGAAATTCAAGAGTAAGGAAGAGATTTTTGGCGCCGTTCTGGAGGACCTTTTCGAAACACAATATCGGGCCGCGGAACACGCTCTCGCAAAGCCGGGAAGCAGACGGGAAAAGCTTATGTCGGTCTATGAAGCTCTGCTGCTTGACCCGTGGAGGGAGCTAATCGTGGATGCTCCGATGGGTACGGAATTCTATGGGGCATGCAGACGAGTCACGCCGGACCTTTACGAAACGCGCAGAAAGTTTCAACTTAAATACACGCAGGCTGTCCTTGGTAATAAAGAGGTCTCGGAGGTCTTCATGCTGGCTGTAGATGGGCTTCACCAGGATCTACCAGCGACCAAAGTTCTCCGCAGGAGACTTGAAGTGCTGATTGATCGATTCGTTCGCGAATAAAGTCACGGTGGATCCAGGTCGGGTGGCTAGCGTCAGCTTCTATTCCACCTTAGGCGTCTGGTGATACGCAGTGCCATCATCTTCTGCGTAGTTAGACCGCGTACAATGAGGATGCCATACTCCAAATGTGCGATTGCCCTGCTCAAAACCTGAACGCAGTTTTCGGAGGAACGATGAGCCGACATTGTCTTACCTTTGCAATTCTCGCCTTTGCGGCGGCTTTCAGTCACGCGCAACCCTCCCTGCCCTCCAGCTTTCAGGCGAAGACGGTTCACAGTCCCGAAGGAGCCGACATTTACGTGCGCTGGGGAGGAACTGGGGCTGTGGTCGTACTCCTTCATGGATATGCCGAAAACAGCGACTCATGGGCTCCGCTAGCTGCTGACCTGATGAAAGACCACACGGTTGTCGTGCCCGACCTGCGTGGAATCGGTAAATCGTCAAAGCCGGCAGGTGGATACGATAAGAAGACGCAAGCAAAGGACATCCGAGCAGTTGTGACCGCACTCGGATTCGATAGAACTTTCGTGGTCGCTCACGACATCGGCAACATGGTCGCCTACGCCTATGCCGCGATGTACCCGGACAAAGTTGACCGTTTGGTTGTAATGGACGCTCCCATTCCCGGCATCGAGCCGTGGAGCACGATTCTCCAGAGCCCGGGCGTCTGGCATTTCAACTTCCACGGTCCTGACGCCGAGCGGCTTGTCGCAGGTCGGGAGCGCATCTATTTCGACCGAATCTGGAACGATTTTACGGGCGATCCGTCTGAGCCTGACGAAGCCACCAGAAATTTCTTCACAGCCACCTACGCACAACCCGGAGGCATGCGGGCTGGCTTCGCGCAGTTCACGGCATTTTCCACGGACGCGGCAGACAATAAAGTTTTCGAGAAGGTGAAACTGACGATGCCCGTCTTGGCTATTGGCGGCGAGAAGTCATTCGGTGCGTTGCAGGCAGTGATCATGCGCCACGTGGCGATCAACGTACAAGAGGCGGTTGTCCCGCGATCGGGGCACTGGCTGATGGAAGAGAGTCCGGTCTACACGGTCAACCTAGTTCGAAAGTTTCTCGATTCCTCGGCAGCGGCGATTGACCGCGCACGCCATGGTGGGCGACCAGGAACAATGCCTACAGACGGGGATGGATGGGTACACCTCAAAGCCGCTGCAGATCCGGGAGCTTCTTGCCGGCATCGAGAGGGTTCTCGCGAGCAGAAACCGCCGTCAGAGCTGCACGGAGCAGGCCTGAGGGTGTAGAAATCCGCTCCACAGGCCGCGGCCCCCCGACGCCGCTGTCGACCCATGCCTTTCGTATAGAATTGCCCACTTCACGAGGCATTCCTTTGCCGTTTTCATCGAGGCCCTGACTTGTTCGAATCCGACTTTCTGACCAGCACGCGGGCGAGCAAGGTGCTGTACCGAGAACTGGTGACGCGGGTCACTGAACTGATTGCCTCTTGTTTGCCCGGGCAGCCGTACAACGGAACGAGTCCGGCAGCGCTCTCTGCCCTGATCGAACCCACATTTCTTCCCGATGAGGGCGTTGCACCCGATGCGGTCTTTGACAAGCTGGGCGCGGTCATTTCGAACTCGCTGTTAGTCAGCCACCCGAACACGGCCGCTCATCTGCATAGCCCTCCGTTGCTCGCGGCCCTGGCCGCGGAGGCGGTGATCAGCGCTTTGAATCAGTCGATGGATTCGTTCGACCAGGGGCCGATGGCCACCATGTTGGAGCAGAAGTTTATGCAGTGGATGACTTCCGAAGCCGGCCTGCCAGCCTCGGCCACCGGGACTTTTACAGCTGGAGGAACTCAGTCCAACTACATGGGGCTGCTTCTGGCCCGCGATGATTTTCTGAAGTCTCGCTTCCAGTGGTCGGCACAAAAGCATGGACTGCCGCCCGAAGCGGCTCGGATGCGGATCCTGTGTTCCGAGGTGGCGCACTTTACGGTTGAAAAATCCGCGGCGCAGCTTGGCCTGGGAACCGATGCCGTGATGAGAGTTGAGGTTGACGACGAATTCCGCATGCGGCCCGAGAATCTTCGCCTGGCGCTTGACAGCTGCCGAGAGCAACTGCTGCCCTTTGCCGTCGTCGCGACCGCGGGCACCACAGACTTTGGCTCGGTGGATCCGTTGTCCGAGATTGCTGCGCTGGCTGGGGCCGCCGGGGCGTGGCTTCACGTTGATGCGGCCTACGGAAGCGCGCTGCTGTTCTCGCCTCTGCATCGGGACAAATTGCAGGGCATTGCGCTGGCGGATTCTCTGAGCATTGATTTCCACAAACTATTCTGGCAGCCGATTCCGGCGGGTGCTTTTCTGCTGCGCGACGCTCGTCACTTCGAACCTTTCGAGTTGCACGCGGATTATCTCAACCCGGAGACCCACGCAGAACAGGGAATTCCCGACCTGGTGACGCGTTCATTGCTCACTACCCGACGTTTCGATGTCCTCAAGCCCTGGCTTTCATTCCAAATCCTGGGCCGCCGCAAGCTGGGTGTGATGATTGACCGGACGATTGAACTGGCCTCATGTGCTGCCGACGCGGTGAGGCGAACTTCTTCACTGCAACTTGTCCATGGAGCCAGTTTCACAACTGTCGTTTTTCGCTATCTACCTGCTCGTGAAGGAATCGATCACGATGGCTTGAATGCCGCATTGCGGCAGCGTTTGTTCGATCAAGGCATTGCCATCATCGGCCACACTCGCGTCGACGGCCGCCAGTGTTTGAAGCTTACTTGTATGAATCCTTCAGTCAGCGATGCGCAGATGGAAGACTTGGTTTCGACGATTGCCGAGCATGGTCTGGAGATTGAGCGAGCGTGGCCCGTGGCTTAGGTTTAGTCCTTCTCACCCGGCCCGGCTCGTTCAATTGTTATTATCACCAGCAACCCGCGCCGAGCTGCGCTCGGTCTGGGCGGGTCGAAGACCCGCCCTCACACGGTCCGTGGTGCGGGCGCGGAAAACTCTGATCCCAAGCGGCAGTTTTCTGCATCTATAGGGCATTCAAGCATTTCGCAGTCTAGAATTATCTCCACTTACTGAGTATGAATTATGGCGAAACCGATCTTATTAAGCGTGGATGACGACTCTGATGTTTTGCGGTCGATCGAGCGCGATTTGCGTTCGAAATATGGCTCCGAATACCGCGTGATTGGCAGCGATTCTCCGGAAGGGGCGTTGGACCTGCTGAAGCAGTTGAAGGTGCGGAATGACAGCGTGGCGCTGCTGCTGGCGGACCAGCGCATGCCGCGCATGGATGGCGTGGAATTTCTACAGCAGGGCATGCGGATCTTTCCCAAGGCGAAGCGGGCCTTGTTGACCGCCTATACCGATATGACTGCCGCCATCAGCGCCATCAATCAGGCCAATATCAATTACTTTTTTCTGAAGCCCTGGGACCCTCCGTCGGAGCACTTGTATCCGCAACTGGATGACCTGCTCGATGACTGGCAGGCTAATTACCATCCGACTTTCGAGGGCATACGTGTATTGGGCACGCGCTGGTCGCCCCGGTCGTACGACCTGCGGGACTTTCTGGCGCGAAACCACGTCCCGTACCAGTGGATTGACGTGGAAATTTCTGCCAAGGATCCGGAGACCAAGCGGCTTATGGAGGCGCTCGGTCCGGAGGCTGCCGACCTTCCGATTGTGCTTTTTCCCGACGGAACCAAGCTGTTGGAGAGCCTTCCCGCAGATGTCGCCAAGAAAGTGGGCTTGCGTACGCGGGCGCAGACCGACTTTTACGATCTGGCGATCGTGGGGGGTGGGCCGGCGGGGCTGGCGGCGGCGGTTTATGGCGCGTCCGAGGGTCTGAAGACGGTGATGATCGAGAAAGAGGCGCCGGGGGGCCAGGCGGGAATGAGTTCGCGCATCGAGAACTATCTCGGATTTCCCGCGGGACTGAGCGGCAACGATCTGGCCCGGCGCGCGGTGGTGCAAGCCCAGCGTTTTGGAGTGGAAATACTGTCGCCACTGGAAGTGGTCGGCGTGCGGACAGAAGGCTCGTACCGGATCATAAAACTGGCGGACGGAAATGAGATCTCGTGTCACGCATTAATGATCTCGACCGGAGTGCAGTGGCGCAAGCTTGAGGCAGAGGGCGTCGCCCGTTTGCAGGGAGCAGGAATTTATTATGGCGGCGGCGCCACCGAAGCGCTGTCGTGTGCAGGCGAGATCGTTTACGTGGTCGGCGGCGCGAACTCGGCGGGCCAGGCGGCGATGAACTTTGCCAAGTATGCGGAGCGCGTCGTCATTCTGGTGCGCGGCGATTCTTTGGCCGCCACGATGTCACAATACCTGATCGACCAGATCAAAGAGACTCCCAACATTCAAATTTGGGCGCATGCCAGTGTGACGGAAGCACACGGTGCGACCCACCTGGAAGAGATTTCGGTACTGTGTTCCGACACCAACAAGATCGAGCGTGTTCCCGCCAGTTCGATGTTCATCTTCATAGGAGCGCTGCCCCAAACCGATTGGCTGGCTGGCCTTGTAGAACGGGACGACCGCGGCTTCATTCTGACCGGACCCGACCTCATACGGGACGGGCTGCGCCCCAAGGGCTGGACTCTCGATCGCGATCCCTTCCTGCTTGAAACCAACGTGCCCGGCGTTTTTGCCGTGGGCGACGTGCGGTACGGTTCGGTCAAGCGAGTAGCTTCAGGAGTGGGCGAGGGGTCGGTGGCGGTGCAGTTCATCCATCAGTATTTGAGCAAGGTGTAAGCGTTCGGTGTAAGACCCATGATCGAAAAATCAGAATTACTACGCGTCCCCACTTTTGAAGGTCTGCCCGACGACCAACTGGATTGGTTCCTCAGCCACTCCCAGGAGGTCAAGCTTAAGCCGGGAGATGTGTATTTGCGCCCGGGCGGGCCAACGGACTCGATGGTCGTGGTTCTTGAAGGGCAGCTTCAGGTGCGGGGTGAACTGGCCGGCGAAACTGTCGTCCTTCCGTTCGAGGCGGGCGCCGTCACCGGAGTGTTGCCTTTCTCGAGGATGAAGAAGTCCGTACTGACGGGGCGGGCGGTCACGGATGCACGCATCCTTAAATTTCCTTCGGCAAAGTTTCCGGAAATGATTCAGAAAATGCCGGAGCTCACCCAGCGGTTGGTGGGGGTGATGGCTGACCGGATCCGTGAAGTCACCCGGCTGGAACAGCAGCGAGACCGGCTGGCTGCTTTGGGAAAGTTGTCCGCCGGGCTGGCCCATGAGCTGAACAATCCTGCGTCGGCGGCTACGCGCGCGACCAGCCTGCTGCGCGAAGCGCTGCATCGAATCAAGGACGCCGCTCAGGAGTTGGGACGGCACGATCTGACCCCGGCCCAGAGATCTGAAATCGAAAAACTGGAAGCTTCGTTCATGCAGCCGTCCGAAGCGTCAATCGATACTTTGGCCATGAGCGATCTGGAAGACCAGATTGATTCCTTGTTGCGCAGTCACGGGCAGAGCGATCTCTGGCAACTGGCCGCTGATTTGGCGCGAAGAGGCATCAGGCCGGAAGTTCTGGAGTCGTTGTTCTCGACCCTTCACGCAGACGTTGCCCGGGCCGCACTGGTGAGGATTGCAGCTTCGGCGGAGATCGCCAACCTGTTGATCGAAATTGAGAGCAGTACCTCGCGGATTTCTGACCTGGTACGTGCGGTCAAGGAATACACCTACATGGACCAGACCCAGGCGCAAAACGTCGACATCGTAAAGGGCCTGGAGAATACGCTTACCATCCTGAATCACAAGCTCAAACGGGGCATAACCGTGCACCGCGAATACGACAAGATTCCTCTGCTGGTGAATTCTTTCGGCAGCGAACTCAACCAGGTGTGGACCAACATCATCGACAATGCGATTGACGCCATGGGCGGAAAGGGCGAGCTGCGCATTCGAACCTATCGCGATGACAATTGCGTGGCGGTTGAAATTGCCGATAACGGTCCAGGTATTTCTCCGGAGATCGTGTCCCATATCTTCGAACCTTTTTTCACCACGAAGGGAGTTGGAGAAGGAACTGGGCTCGGGCTTGATACGGTGCAGCGAATCGTTAAGAAGCACAGAGGAAGTATCAACGTTACTTCGAAACCCGGGAATACATGCTTTCAGGTGTTATTGCCGCTGGTCGAAGCTCCCATTTAGGAGGAGCGCCTCACACATGAGCCGGGCCAGCCTCGCGCAGGTCAAGTTCGTGCTCCAGCTGCCGCAGAGTTTCGTCGTTGATGCGGCCCTCATTGCGCAAGCGCACCGCGGTTTGCCTCTCCAGCCGAAGCAGGTCCCTCGAAATGCGCGACAAGCGTTTGTGATGCTCAGGGCCCAGGTTGCCAGCCGCGTCGTCTTTCCCAATGACATCGGTAAGGCGATGGCGATAGTGTCCGACGATGTCCTCATAGATCGAATCGAATTCCGCAGTATCTTTCTTGCGTTCGCCTTCCAGATATCGCAGCGCAGTTTCGAGTATCTCGCGGCGCGCCCCTTCCTCTTCGACGTTGGGCCCGGCCTGGTCAGCGACGCCGAGGATCCGGACCAGCCAGGGAAGTGTCAGCCCCTGCAGAACCAGGGTCACGAAAATTACACAGAAGGCAAGAAAGACGATCAGGTTACGCTGCGGAAACGGGCTGCCATCCGCCAGGGTTTGAGGCAGAGCGATGGCGGCAGCGAGCGCGATCACTCCCCGCATGCCAGTCCAACCCAGGACCAAAATGCCCTGCGCGGTTGGACAAGTAAGCTTCTGGTGAAGCAAACGCGTCCGGGTCCAGTAGGCGATATACGCGCCGGGAAATACCCAGACCACTCGCAGTGCGATTACTAGTGCGCTGAACAGAGCGCCGTAGAGAAGCAGGGTGCGGTGGCTGTAGCCGTGAATTCCGGCCAGCACGTAAGGCAATTGCAACCCGATGAGCACGAAGACCAGGCCATTGAGAATGAAGTCCAACGCCTCCCATACAGCCCAGGCCTGAAGGCGTACTTGTGGAGAAAAGAATTCGGAACTGCGGCGGCTCAGGTAGAGGCCGCAGGCCACCACGGCCAGTACTCCCGAGGCGCGTACCCGGTCGGCGGTGAGATAAGCGGCGTACGGAATCAGTATGCTGATGGCGATTTCGATGGGCCCGTCATCAATGCGGTGTTCAACCCAGTCCGCAATCCAGCCGACCATCAGGCCGACAGCCAGGCCGCCAAGTGTCAGGTATGCGAGGCGAGTGATTCCGCCGGTGACCGTCGGAGTCTCATTCCCCAGCACCAGGGCGATACCGAATTCCAGAGCCAGCAAGCCGGTGGCGTCGTTCACCAGGCTCTCGTCCTCAATCAGGTCAGTGATCCTCTTGGGAATTCCGACACGTTCAGCAATGGAAGTGGCGGCGAGCGCGTCCGTGGGTGCGATGACGGCGCCGAGAACCAGACCGAGTTTCCAGTCGAACCCGGCAAAGAACCAGTGCGCACTCTCCGCAACCCCGATCACCGTGAAAGTGACCAGGCCAAAGGCCAACAGCAGAATGCTGAACAGGTTGAAGGAGAATTCACGCCAGGATGTAACCCAGGCTGCGGAGTACAGAAGAGGCGGGAGGATGACAAAGAAGATGACGTCAGGATTGAGCGCAATTTTTGGAATACCGGGAACGAACCCGAGCAGTCCGCCGGCGATCACCAGAACGATGGGATAGGGGACCTGAAGTTTTCGCGCCAAGGCGCCAAACGCCACCACGAAGAGCAGCAGTAAGAGGAAAACTAGTTCCACCGCCTGGACGTTGCCAGTCACGCCTGAGAATCTCCGTACCGGGCCGGTTGCCCCAAGTCTCCCGCCCAGTATAAGTCAGCCGAATGTAAGCGCGAGCGTCATCGCTCGTGCGGCTGTCCCCACGTGGTTCTTGTCGGCTTTCCACACCCGCAGAACGGGCGCGCCTACATTTTTTGACTTGGCCGGCGCGAACGCTGTTTCGCGGCGATTGATTTGATGAACAGGGCGCCCGGCGCGGTGGTGTCGATTGCCCGCTTCGCGCCTTTCCAGGCAGCCGCCATCAGCTTCCGGATGGCTGGGTTGTCCAGATCGCTGGGCGATTCGAGCTTGATGTGCCGGACTACTTTGCCATTGCCCTGGAGCAATCGCTCTGGATCGGCCAAGTGCACGCCCTGCAGAAAGAACAGCGTGACGTAGCGAGGGTAAAGCACGATGGAGAAAACCGCCTCTGATGCTTTCTCGGAGGGGCCGAAGCCAATGCCCAGGGCGTTGTAGGTATCGTAGACGAGTTGGGTGGCGCCGGGCAGGCGTGCCCGCATCTTCTTCAGGCAGTCGCGCCCTGCAGCGGCGACCTCGGGCGTGTACTTGTCGAATAGGTCGTCAAGCTGACTCTTTGGGGATTTCTCTGCTGCCTTCCTTTTCGCGGATGCTGCCATGGCGATAGTTTGAATGCAAACCAGGCTTCCAGGCAAACGGAGTGGGTACTCGCACCGGCCCTGCGACTCTGCTAGCCTTGGTTGCACCCGATCCTGCGCGACCATCGAAGCTGCCATGAAGCGACCACGCAAAGAAAAGTCAGAAGCGAGCAAGCAGGTGATCGAGACCGCTGTGCGCGCCTGCCTGATCGCAAAAGACGCAGCGTTCAATGCGCGGGACTACATCGAGACCGGTTCACGAATCGCTTTCCTGGCGGTGCGGCAATGCGAAAAGGAGCTGGATCAGATCGAACGGCAAATTGATGATGCCACACCCGGCGCCGTGACCCAGGTGGCCGAGCCGGAGGCGCGGGAGCTTCTGGCATGCCTGAAATTTACGATTGATCTCGAGCGCATCGGCGACTTGATCTGGTCTGTGGTGCAACGAATTCACGCTCTGCCAGCGCCGCTGAACTCGAAAGAATCGGCGTTTCTGATCGAGATGGCGAAAGTGTTGCAGGAGATGCTGGCACGAGTGCATCAGGGATTCGTGAGCCGCGATCTTGGACTGGCAGAGTCGGTCATCAAGATGGACTACGACATGGACCAAGTTTGCCATTCTGTTTTTCGTCAGTACCTCGAAAAAGGGGCTGGACACAGGAGTTACGAAGTCACCAACCTGCTCTTCATGGCGCAGGCCTTTGAACGCGCCGGCGATCACACCAAGAACCTGGCGGAAGAGCTGTTCCATTTGGTCGAAGGCCACAGCGTACGCCACGTCAAGAAGTCCCGCTAGATGCATCGGCGTTCCCCGCGGCCGGCCAGGTTTCTGTTAACAGCTGTTTTTGCTAAGATCATTGGCCGAGGGGGAACTCATGGCAAATCTGAAGGGACTGGAATCGATCGTCTCGCAATTGCGGGTGCAACGAACGAGTCTGGTCAACCAACTAAGGCATGTTGACGCCGCTCTTTCAGTTCTAGGCAAGCTGGATCACGGAGTGTCCTACACCAAACCGCGGCGAAGGAGTCTGTCGGTTGCCGCGCGCAAGAAGATTGCAGCTGCTCAGAGGGCGCGTTGGGCCCGCGTGAGACAGTTGAAGAAAGCAGCGTAGAAACCGATTACGATTTCAACCATTACGCCCGCCAGTTAAGAATCTGGCGGGTTTTGTGTGCTTAGAGCGAACGGCAGGAGGAACTATTCGTGCATTCCAGCCTAGTTTATCTTCTGGCTTTTGGGATTGGATTGGTGACCGGTCTGCGTTCGATGACCGGACCGGCGCTGGTTTGCTGGGCGGCGCATCTGGGCTGGCTCAACCTGGAGGACTCGCGCCTGGTATTTATGGAATCCACGTTGGCCACGTACGGTTTCTCAGCGCTCGCACTGGGCGAGCTTGTCGCCGACAAGTGACCCTTCATTCCGAACCGGACTTCGCCGGGACCTCTATTCGGTCGCGTCGTGCTGGGCGCACTCTCGGGATTGGCGCTCTGTGCCGCGACCGGTTTCTCGCTCGCCGCCGGCGCGATACTCTGCGCAGCGGGGGAGCGGCTGGGGCATTCGCAGGATTTCAGGCACGCGCGTTTGTGGAAGGCTTCGGGTTTGCCCGATTGGGTGATTGCCCTGGCGGAAGATCTGGTCGCTGTAGGCGGCGGTCTTCTCCTGGTTTCGCGAATCATGGTTTCGTGATTTTGATTCAGTCGGAGTTCGTGCGAGGCAATGAAACTCCTGCCTTCTGAGATCTCTAATGGAGCTTGAACGGGGCACCCTTGAGGATAATTTAACGACGGTATTTCCCCGTCAACTCTGCCTGGTCCAGCACCAGGCCTTGCATCGCCTGTTCTACTTCTTGCCGGCTAGCGCCTGGTTTGAGATCCAGCTTTCCCTTGAGCGCGTATAGCTTGAAAAAATAGCGATGCGGTTTGCCCGGAGGAGGACAAGGACCGTTGTATCCGATCCGGCGAAAGTCGTTGCGACCCTGCCGCTCGCCGCCCGGAAGTTCGTCAATCCTGGTAACGCCCTCGGCCAGACTGGTCGTGGTCCCTGGTAGGTCGAACAACACCCAGTGAGTCCAGGTTCCGGACGGCGCGTCAGGATCGTCAGCGATCAGAGTGAAGGTTACCGTGCCAGGCGGAGGCTCGGTCCAGGAGAGTTCGGGGGAGACATCGGCGCCGTCGCAGGTGAATTTCCTGGGAATGTCGACGCCGTTCTCAAAACCTGTGCTGGAAATCGCAAATGCCATCTGGACTGCTCCCGCTTGCAATCAAGAATAGCCACGGATTTACACGGATCGCATCTTTTTTGATTGTCTTATCCGTGAGCATCCGCACAATCCGTGGCTGCTTTTCTTCACTGGGTCGAGATGGTGAAGTTTACCGTGATGCGGGCCTCGGTTTCGACCGGTTGACCCGCTTGCAGGTACGGCCGGAAACGCCATTGCTTGACTGCTTCCCGGGCTGCGGTCGAAAGAATCGTCGGTCCGCTGAGCACGTGAAGGTCCTGAATATTACCATCTCGTCCGATCAGAGCTTCGAGCACGACCGCGCCTTGTACCTTCATCTCCTTGGCCAGCAGGGGATAGTTAGGTTGCACTGGGCGGGACACGAGATCGGAGGCGCCGGGAGAAAGATGGACGCGCGCGGTGGCATCGGCTATGCCCGCGGGGTCCCCAGATCCAGAGGAAGAGCCGGAAGAGGAACTGGACACAGATCCAGAAGAAGATCCGGAAGAAGAACCCGGCGAGGACCTCGCCGCCGAGGATGTGAAAGGCGCTCTGGGCTGCAGGTCAACTCTGACGGAATTGGTGGTCGGCTGGATCGTGCGGCGTTCATCCCCGGCCACCACTTCAACTTCGAGCGGAGGCAGGACGGCCCGGGTCATCACAACCGGTGCCAACGCGGGCGCGGGACTTGGCACAGCGGCGGGCGGTGGCATGCGCGGCTTGGACTTCGCTCGCGCATGAATAGGGGGCTGCGGCGTCGTAGTAGTAGTGCTTGCCGTTTCGGATGGCGTCTTCACATCTGGCGAAGGCTCTTCGACCGGTTCGGACTCCGATTGTGCCGGCAGCTCCGGCGGAAACCAGAAGTCGCGGTCCTTAATGAGAACCAGGATTAGTGCGGCCAACAGAAGTGCCAGTGCGACCAGCATCTGGCGACGCTGCGTCTTTTCGGAATCATCCCCGACCGAAGGCACGATGTCAGTTACTTGATTCTCCTCCAGCAACGGCATGACGCGGAGCCCTCCCGCCCGCAGGGGAGACGGGCCTGGCGCATAGTATGCCTCGAAATTTCGCTCTAGGCCAGCGAAAGTAGTGTTGCTGACGAGTGGGAGGGCCACTGCCTGGCGTGCGACATTGAGGTTCGGCCTTTTTACCGCAAAGGTCGCGCAGGATGCCGCCAGGATCGCAAATCGAGACGGGGGTAGGAAGGCGGTCGCTTCACTTTTCTCCGAGACAGGCCAACCAATTTAAAATGAATGAGTTACTTGCAGGACAAAGTTCGAACGCAATGCAGACGAAAACGCCCGGCTCGCTGGAAGCGTCCGGGCGTTTGGCTCAGTTCGCTTACGCCGATTTCTTCAAGTCGGCGGAGAACAGGAGAATCTTTCCGCGCTGCTCCAAGGGTACCCATTTCACTTTCGGTTTGAACCGTGCCGGAATGTAGAACTCAATCACCTGTGCCATAACCATCCTCCGATCCACCGCAGTCCACCTGACTTCCTCCATCATGACCGGGCCAGGCTTCCTGCTCAATTACCTAATTAGATGCGGACGGCGCATGGAAGAATCAGGCAGTGGCTGGACAAATGCCCCGCAACTTTTGTGGAGTCATGGTGTTTTATGCCGCCGCAAAAGCGGCGACTCGCCACGAACCACGTAGTGCGGATGCCCTCGGCCGTCCAGTCGACCGAAGCTCGACCGGTTCTTGCATAACAGCGAAAAAATAACCGCACTGCGCTCCGCCGGACAGTTGAGGACACCTGTCCCTACGTGGTTCATGGTGGAATTTCTCAGGTCAGCAGGCGAGTTGATCGCGAGTCAGCTTCAGCCCGTTAAGATTGCCCAGGACCGTCACGGCAATCGATTCTGTGTGAAAGAATTCATTGGCCAGTTCGGCCAACTGCTCGACGGTTACGTTCTCGATCCGCTCGATCAGTTCGTCGAGACTGTAGAAGTGGTCGAAGTACATCTCTTGCCGAGCCAGGTTCGACATGCGAGCACTGGAGGATTCCAGCGAAAGCATCAGGCTTCCCTTCAACTGATCCTTCGACCGGCGCAACTCCTCTTCCGGTACCGGCTCCGACTTGAGTTTGCGGAACTCCGAGACCACCGACTGCACAACTTTGCTCGCGGATTCGCGCGATGTGCCGGCATAGACCGAGAGGCATCCGGTATCGCGGTAGGGTGAGAGATCGCTGTAAATGGCGTAAGCCAGGCCCTGGCGTTCGCGAATGTTCTGGAAAAGCCGCGAACTCATGCCGCCGCCGAGCAAGGTGTTCAATATGTAGGACGCATGACGGTTTTCGTGGGCGATGGGATGAGAAGGCACGCCCACACAAATCTGCACCTGCTCCAGCGCTTTCTTGTTGCGCATGACGATGCGAGCCGCGGTCTTCGGTTGAGAGCTGTGGAAACCGTTCCTCACCGGCTTCATGTGTCCGAAATGCTTGTTCACGAGGTCCACGAATTGCTCGTGCTTCAGATGACCTGCGGCGGAAATGATCATGTTGCCCGGGGCAAAACGCTGCTTGTAGAAATCCCGCACCGGATCGCGCTCGAACCTCTTGACCGTGTCTTTGGTTCCCAAGATGGGTTTGCCCAGGGGGTGGTCTTTCCAGAAACTCTGGGTAAAGATTTCGTGCACCAGGTAGTCGGGATTGTCCTCGTCCATCTTTATTTCTTCGAGGATCACGCCGCGTTCGCGTCCGATGTCAGTGGCGTCAAAAACCGGGTTCAGCACTAGGTCGCTAAGAACGTCCATGGCGATGGGCAGGTGTTCGTCCAGCACCTTAATGTTGAAGCCGATACATTCCTTGGCGGTGAAGGCGTCCATGTTGCCCCCGATGGAGTCCACCTCGCGCGCAATTTTCTCGGCGCTGCGGTTCTTCGTGCCCTTGAAGACCATGTGCTCGATGAAGTGCGAGATTCCATTCCACTGCAGGTCTTCGTCGCGCGAGCCGGTCTTGATCCAGATCCCGATCGAAGCGGAGCGAATATGCTCCATCTCCTCGGTGATGAGGATCAGGCCATTGGGTAGGATCTCGCGCCGAATGTTGCGGACTTCCTGAACCATACAAGTATTGTTGCACAATGTGGCCGAGTCCGGCGAATGTGTGATTAGCCTTGTGTAATCATAGGTTTACGGAAGTTTTTGGGCCGGATCGGCCGAGCTGGCGGGTTGTCTTCTACAATCGGGTTGTCTTCTACAATAATGTTAGGTGGCTGAAGTCTTTTGCGGCAGGTTCGCAAAGGGGACCGCAAAGTACGCAAAGGAAAGCAGTTCTGCCAGCTACATTTATCACTGAATGGCATCATGAGTCAGATTGCGCACACCGCGTTGTTAGGACTACAGCTTCCCGAGTTAACCCTCCTGGTGGAGGAGTTCGGGCAGCCGGCTTACCGTGCCCGCCAGCTTTTTGAAGCGCTTTACCGCCAAAGAGTGGAAACTCTCGAGCAGATTTCGACGCTCCCCCAGGAATTTCGACAGAGCCTGTCCGACAAAGGAATGTCTGTCGGGCTTCCGGGTATCGAGAAGAAGTTCGTTTCAAGCGACGGCACGGTGCGCTACCTGGTGGTCTGTGGCGATGGACAGAGCGTGGAAACCGTCTGGATGCCTGAAGGAGATGGGGGCGAAGCGGGAGACGGCAGCGAGGCCGGCAACCAAGCAGAAACGGCAGGTCGCACCTGGGAACGAGCAACGATATGTGTGTCCAGCCAGGTGGGCTGCGCGGTGGATTGCCAGTTCTGCCTGACCGCGCTGCTCGGAATAAAGCGCAACCTCACCGCCGGAGAGATCGCGGGACAGGTTTGTGCGGTGCTCAATGATCAGGGCGTTTCTCTGCCTCTGCACCGCATCAACCTAGTCTTCATGGGGATGGGAGAGCCCTTCCTAAACTATGGAAATTTCATGAAGGCGGTCCATCTTCTGGTGGAGGGGGTGGGCATTACTGAATCGCGCATGACGGTATCAACGGCAGGGATTGTGCCGGCCATCTACGATTTTGGATTGGAGCCGGTGCGCCCGAAAATCGCGATCTCGCTCAATGCTTCGAATGACGACTTGCGCACCCGCTTGATGCCGATCAATCGCAAGTGGAACCTGGAAAAGCTGATGGCCGCGGCTCGCGACTTCCCGCTGCGAAACCGGGAAAAAATGACATTCGAATACGTGTTGCTGGACGGAGTGAACGACTCCGCCGAGAATGCCCGCGAAGTAGTGGAGTTGGTTCGCGGCCTGCGGGCGAAGCTGAATCTGATTGCGCTGAATCCTGGACCCGGAATTGATTTCAGGACTCCGGCCCAGGAGCGAGTGCTTCAGTTCCAGAATATTTTGCGGGCCGCCGGCGTTCCCGCGTTCGTTCGCCGTCCCCGGGGACGAGATATTTACGCTGCCTGCGGGCAGCTCAAGCGAACCGTGGAGCTGGCACCCGCCATGTAGCGCCGGCGTCCCGCGGGCTATCCGGTGGGCGTCTCGCCCATCGTGTACGCGTAAGCAAATCCGTCCCCCGCAGATGAGATTCTTGTACACAACGTCGAAGCACCCCTACCGGCTAAAATTCACTCGTTGGCGTAGGAATTTTGCTTGAGGCGTGCGTCAAAACTCATGCCGGCTGGCTGTCGATTCGGTTATAGGCAGGCTCTTTGACAGCCTGACGCGAAGAAGTCCCTCGGCTCGGGATGACAACGGAAAGACCAAAACCAGAAACCAGAAACTGTTCCCTATCTTGCCTTCCCCAGTTCCTGGGCGGCTGAATCCACAAGCGCTGCTTCATCCTGCAGCGCGTTTGCCGCGCGCACAATCTGCTCATCCGCCTCTTTCCACCTTTTCTGCTCGATGGCTTCGCGAACGCCCGGGATCGTCTTCACGCCATACCCGGTGTATTGGCCGGGGGCGTAGATTAAGTGCTGGAACCAGGGACGGTTCGGCAGTCCTTCCGGAGAGGTGAGCTTGCGCTCGCTCTGCATCAGTTTCTGGTTGAGAGCTTGCAGTTCCGTGGGGCTTACCGCCAGATCACCGTTGCTGCTGACTTTCTCCAGGGCTTTCTGATAGCGCTCCGCACTGTGAGTCAGCGCGTCGGACGCGTTCTGCAAGGGGGCGAAGTTCAGATGCGGGGGCACTTCCAGCGCAGGAGGTGGCACGGAGGTTTTCTTGGGATCGGCAGTCGCGGCAAATACTCCCTCCTCGATTTCCTTGTTGCGCTCGATAGCCTCATCCTGCTTGGTCTGCCAGAGCTTCTGCAGTTCATCGAGGTAACGATGGATGGTTTCGGCCAGGCCGGTGAAGTTGTAAGGCAGCAAGTCCGCGTCGGCGAGTCTCATGACCGCCGTGCCCGCAGTCTGCGAGAGGGCGCGTCCGTAGCTGAAATCGGTGTCGGAGAAATGGGTGTACCAGTAAAAATCATCATAGATGGAGTGGTAGATTCCGCCGCCATCTTCGTCGCCATAGCCCAGGTCGAGCGTGGCGATTCCCAGATGATCGAGAAAGACCGTCCAGTCGGACCCTGAGCCCAGCGCATCAATACGCAGATCGGCGCGGTCGCGAACATCCTTCCGGTCTTCCGGTGTCTTGGCGTCGGCGATGGCCTTCAGTTGGTCGCGCTTCCAAACCGGGATCTTCTTTTCCGGATCTTGAATGTCGTGGGCTACGCCGTTGATGAAGGCTTCGAGCGTGTGCGATCCACCCATCGTCAGGTAGCCGCGATCGTTGCCGTCGCTGTTGATGTAAACCACGGCGTGCTGGCGAAGTTCATCGGCGTGAGTTTCGCCCCACTCGGTGGATCCGAGCAGGCCGGGTTCCTCGCCATCCCACACGCAATAAATAATGGTGCGTTTCGGCTTCCACCCCTGCTTGAGAAGAGCGGCGAGGCCGCGCGCTTCTTCCATCAGAACGACCGTGCCTGAGACCGGATCCTCTGCGCCGTTGACCCATGCATCGTGATGATTGCCGCGCACGATCCACTCGTCGGGACTGGTTGCGCCGGGAATCTTTACGATGACGTCATAGAGCGGCTTGACGTCCCAGTTGGATTGCACTTTGAGATGAACCTTCGCAGGCCCCGGGCCGACCTTGTAGGTTTGGGGAAGGGAGCCGCGCCAGCCTTCGGGGGCCACTTGTCCTTTTAGTGCCGCCAAGAGGGGTTGCGCGTCCGCGTAGGAGATCGGCAATACAGGAATTTTGGTGAGAGTCTTGGCATCCTTCAACTCGAGACGCTTGGCGTCCTTCGTGCCTCCGACTCCGGGCGTCAGCGGGTCGCCGGGATAGAGAGGCATATCGGCCACGCTGCCGCGCTGAACGCCGTCGCGGGGGCGCCATCCGCCCACAGGAAAAACGTCACCCTGAACGTAGCCATCGTCGGCCGGATCGGAATAGATGAGGCAGCCGACGGCGCCGTGCTCGGCCGCCACCTTGGGCTTGATGCCGCGCCAGGAATTTCCGTAACGCGCGATCACGATTGCACCCTTGACCGAAACGCCCATGCGCTCGAGTTTCTCGTAGTCGTCAGGGATGCCGTAGTTGACGTAGACCAGCGGGGCAGTGACGTCGCCGTCCGCAGAGTAGGCATTGTAGGTGGGAAGCTGTTCAGCTTGCTGGTCGGATGTGGGATCGATAGCCAGCGCGGGCTCTTGTAATTTGGCAGTGAATTTCGTGGGTTCGAGCAGTTCTACGACCCGCACTCTCGGAGTGGGAAACAGAGCATAGAAGGTCTCGATGCTGGCATCGAGACCCCACTCCTTAAATTTGGCGAGCATCCATTCGGCATTGTCCTTGTCATACGGAGAGCCGACGTGGTGCGGACGGGCGGCGAGGCGCTGCATATAGGCGCGCAGGTTCTGGGGCTCGGGGAGCCCGCGAAATTTGGTTTCCCAATCGCGCTGGCTGCGCGACGTCGCTGCGGAATAGCCCTTCAGGGGCTGTTCAGTTTCAGGAGAAGCGGCCAGAAGCAGGAAGCAGGAAAGGACTAGCAGGAACAGCCGGGCGCCTGGGCGCATTCATTTCCTCCGTATGATTGCAGCGGACTGGGCATTATAGGTTCTGCGGCGACAGAAATACTATCTACGGGGCTGTGCAGCCTGGAGCCTGGCTGGAGGAGCGAGCACCTCGAAGGAAGTTGCAGCCATGCAGCCTTGAGGTTCTCACGAAGCTCAGCTCGTTGCCTCAATGCTGGAAGGCGCGATGGTCGGGCTCAGCCGGAGGATGCGGGAATCGGGTGCCCCGGAGAAGCAGGTCGAACGCGTTGCACCGGAGCGTGGTTGCGTGCGCATATCTGGATGCTGGTTCGGCGCCTGTTTAGGCGAGAGCCTTACGGGCTAAAGCCCAGGCTGTGACGTTTGCAGTTTGCAGGCCTGAAGACGTGCTCCACCCGTTGTAGGCTGCCGCATCTGCCACTGCCACACGAGCGTGGACGCTCGCGCCTACATTCTGTACTATCGTTGGCATCGAACAGGTGAGTTGACTCGATTGTTATTCCAAGCGCTGCGACATCGGTTTCTGTGGCGGCAGAGAGCTCCCATCGATCCCGGCGAAATACGCCGCACCGAACGATGGCTGGCGACAGCTCGCGTTTTCCTCGCTATCTCCGCGCTGGTCGCCGTCCGGATGGATCCGGGGGAGATCGGCTATTCCTTCTGGGCCTATGGCCTGTTGGCGTTCTATATCGCCCAGGGCGTGATTGTCATCCTTCTGCTGCGGCGGCGCGAACAGTCCACCGTTTCCTTTCGCCGGCTAGTGCACGCGGCGGACATCGTTTGGCCGGCGCTGATCTCGATTTTCGCCACCGGCCAGGCCAATCCTTTTTTTCTGTTCTTCGTCTTCGTGCTGGCTGCGGCTGCCTATCGCTGGGGAGTCTGGGAGACAGTTGCCACCGCTGCCCTCGAAATTTCCCTGTTGTGGTTGGAGAGCCTGGCGTTTTACAAGGGTTTCTTTGGCGGAGTGGACAGTTGGCTCGCGCGTTATCGCCTGCCGCAGTTGGGAGTCCAGGCCTCGGATTTCGAGCCCAAGCGGCTTTTCATGCTCTCCATTTATCTGTTGGTGATGGGCTTGCTCCTGGGATATCTGGCGGAGCAGCAGAAGCAACTGCGCTCGGAGAAGGCCGTGATCGCGCGCATCCTGGGAAAGGTTCGCGTCGAGGCCGGTCTCAGCGGCACCCTTCAGGAAATTGTGGGCGAGTTGCTGGTCATGTATGGAGCGGAGCGCGCCTTGATCGCCTCGCAGGAATCCACCGGCCATCGCGTCTATGTGGGCGAAATGCTGTTGCGAAACGGCGAGGCTTCGTTCTTTCGCTGGCTCGACCCGGCGGCTTCCGATCGCGAGACGTATCTGTTCGAGTATCCGGCGGAAACCTCCTACGCGTGGCGCAATTCCCGTTCAGAAAAAAATGGAAGCTATATGCTGCTGGGCCTCGACCACTCCGGGCAAAAACTCCCCAGCTCCTCGGCTGCATTTCTCGATGGACTCGCGCAAGGTCATCGCTTCAACCAGTTGATGACGGTTTCGTTTGTCTTCGGCAAGGAATGGTGGGGTCGCATTTTCTTTCTGGAGCCGGCGCTGACCGTCGAGATCACGGAAGAGTTGCGGTTTCTTCAGGAACTGGTTCGCCAGATTGGCCCGGCGGTGTACAACGTATACCTGCTGCGGCGTCTGCGGCTGCGGGCGGGAGCTCTGGAACGCGCCCGCTTTGCCCGCGAACTGCATGACGGGGCTGTGCAGTCCCTAATTGCGGTGGAAATGCAGGTTGACGTGCTGCGGCGTCAATCAGCGACGCGCTCGGAGTTGGTCCCCGAGGAACTGGGACGAATCCAGGGACTGCTGCGGGAAGAAGTCCTGAAGCTCCGGGAGCTGATGCAGCAGATGAAATCGCTGGATGTGGATTCCCGAAAGCTGATTGGATTTCTGGCGGACACGGTGGAAAGATTTCAACGCGAAACCGGAATCACGGCACGCTTCACCTCCGATCTCGAAGAGCCCGACATGCCGCAACCGGTGTGCCGCGAGTTGAGCCGCATCGTGCAGGAGGGGCTGGTCAACGTCCGCAAGCACAGCCAGGCGCGCACCGCGCTGGTGCGGTTGAGCGCCAGAAATGGCCGCTGGACGCTGGTGATTGAAGATGACGGCCGCGGCTTTCCCTTCGCTGGGCGGCTTTCTCAGGTGGAACTGGATGCACTGGGCAAAGGACCCTTGGTGATCAAGGAACGGGTGCGTGTCATAGCGGGCGAACTCACGATAGAATCAAATCCCGGACAGGGATCGCGCCTCGAGATCAGTGTCCCGCAAAAACCGGAAGCGACGTATGGATAATCGAAGACCCCAGCCAGTACGAATCGTGATCGCAGACGACCATCCTATTTTTCGCGATGGTCTGCGCCGTCTTTTGGAGGCGGAATCCGATTTGAAGGTGATCGGGGAGGCTTGCGACGGAACCGAAGCAGTGCGGATGGCCCGCCAGTTGAAACCCGATATCATGCTTTTGGACCTGGCCATGCCACGCATGCCGGGGCTCGAAGCGTTGCGGGAAATGAGCACCGGTCCCGCCCACTCGGTCCGTGTCATTCTTCTGACCGCGGCGGCCGAGAAGAAACAGATCGTCGAAGCCCTGCAACTCGGTGCGCGCGGCGTGGTGTTGAAGGATTCCGCCACGCAGCTGCTGCTGAAAAGCATTCATACGGTGATGTCGGGAGAGTATTGGGTGGGGCGGGAGAGCGTGTCCAACCTGGTGCAATACCTGAGGAACCTGGTGCAGTCTTCCGGCGAGGAAGCCAAGCAGAAGAAATTTGGCCTTACTCCGCGAGAACTGGAAATCGTATCCGCTGTGGTTGCCGGCTACTCCAATAAGGAGATAGCGGAGTACTTCAAGATCAGCGAGGACACGGTCAAACACCATCTCAGCAACATCTTCGACAAACTGGGCGTGTCTACCCGCCTGGAACTGGCTTTGTTTGCCGTAAATCAGGGCTTGCCACTCAAAACCATCGCCTAAGGTCGTAGCACTTTGGTGCCATGTATTTCCACACTTGGGCTATTGGCAGTTAGGCCTTGCCGCAGCTAACCTGATATCAGACTTTAAGTGTGAGTTTAGCGTCCGACAGCAGTTGGGGCTGGACGTGTACTCATAACAAAGAGAAATCAAGCAGGCCGAACGGGTCCAAGGAGGGCGCCGATGGCAAAGTTGCTGCAACACATCTGGCAAAACGATCAGGGGCAGGATGTTGCCGAATATGCGGTGATGCTCGCAGTGATTCTGGTGATCGTAGTCGGGACGATTCGGCTCATCGGTTCCAACGCCAATAACGTATTTTCTTCCGTCGGTAGCGCGATTCAGTAGACTCGAACCCTGAGTTGGCCTCCAGCCACCAACCGGGTTCAGGTTTCAGGGTTCCCCCTTACTCCTCTCACTGACTCCCATACCCTCAGCAGGTTTGCCGCTGATTTCTCGTCAGCGACCGGGAGATAACTGCTGCCCCCAAGACGGCCGCGCTCGTCCCCACATTTGAATTTCGCTGGAGTCGTTAACTTGAAGGTGCCCCATCCTTCGCGTGCGAAGGGTGGGTGGGCACTCTTCCGCACCCTGGTTGTAGAAAAGCCCAACCACGAAAAGTTCAGAGTAGTGTTTGCAGGTTTGATTGCCGCGCCTGTGGTTCCCCCCTTCGCAAAGATGGGCACCCGCCGGTCGGGTGATGTCGACTCCGTTCGACGTTCGTCGAAAGCCCCCACCCTGTCTCTCCAAAAAACGGAGAGAGGAGGACAGGGTACCCTCGTCAGTACCCGGTTGTGGAATTGTCAAAATTTTGTCTTCCTGTCTAACCCCTGCCGAGTAGGCGCTACAATCTCCCGCATGAAAATATTCCTGCTTCGCTTCACCGCTCTCCTGCTCATCGCGGTTAATTCCGCCCCTCAACTCTGGGCCACCTGCGGCGGCGGCGGTGGTGGCGGAATGGGAGGGATGAGTTCGATGGGGTCTGGCATGGGAATGCCGGCCGAGCAGGTCTACAACGTTCCGTGGCGGGTGCGTCTGCCTGAACTGCCGCCGGTGACCGCGGGCCTGGTGCTCTACTGGTTCCCGTCGTCGGTGCAGGAGGTGCAGAAATCGAGTCTGCGCACCTCACGGGTATTGTCGCTTTATGCCGCGCAATGCGTCTCCATGGAAATTGTCGATGCCGCCACTCCGCTGGGACAGAAACTGGTGGGCGCGGACAAGCTGCCCGTCGCCGTTCTGGCCACTCCCGACGGAGATACGGTGGCCAAGATTGAAAACCAGGATGGTTTCCTGCGCGCCGAACGAGTGGAGAAAATCGTCGATGGAGAAATGAAGCGTCGCGACAATTCTCTGGAGCAGCAATTGAAGCAGGCCAAGGAACACGCCAAATCAGGCGACAGTGCGGGAGCGATCCCGCTCTACCGCGCCGTGCTGGACCAGAAATGCCTCTTCCCCAAGCGGGCGAAAGACGCAGCCAAGGAATTGAAGAAGCTGGGTGTGAACGATGTGGGAGATATCCTGAATTCTCCGGACTTCTCTTCCCCCGTCTTCGATGCCACAAAAAGCGCCAAGATCGAGCGCACCATGCTGCGCGGATTGACAGCGGAGAATTCCGCCAAATATGCCGAAGCGGAGAAGCTCTATGCCAAGGCGCACAGCATGGATCGGGCCGATCCCACGCCGCTGCGATACCTGGGTGAACTCTATCGTCATCACACCGGCGAGTGGGGAAAGGCGCGGCAGACGTTTAACCAAATTCTGGCGATTCCTGCTGATCCGCTGGCTCGCGCCGTCGCGCTTCATGGTCTAGGCAAGATGACCATTCATGAAGGCCAGTTCAAAGATGGCCTGGCGCTGATGGAGCGATCGGTTGAGGTCTTTCCTATCGCCCTCGCCTACCGCAACCTGGCGGTATATTGGAACTCAGAGGGCAATGTGGCGAAAACCGACTACTACATTCGCAAAGCGGTCGACCTCGAGCCCGACGATGCTTATAACGTGGTGTTCGCGGCCGGGTTCATGGTGGCCAACGGACGCGGTGACGAAGCTCTGAAGATCGCCCGCGAGCACGAGGACATGCTGCCGGCGTCTTACAATCTGGCGGCGATTTATGCCCAGCTGGGCCAGCGCGACAAGGCCCTCGCCATGCTCAAACGCCATTTCTTCGGATATGAGCGCTATCAGGCGGTGCGCTCGAAAGAAATGATGGAAGCCCGCGTGGATGCTGTCTTCGCGTCTCTTATGAAAGACCCGGACTTCATCGCACTCACCAGCGGCGCCGATGGGCGTCTACCGTTACCGCAGGATCGGGGGATGAGCCTGGGCGGCGGAGCCGTGCAGTAGAGAAGTTCTCAAGGGCCCGTCCTCGTGTCTCCGTTTTTTTCGAGAGATAGGTTTTTTTGTGCGGTGAGGAACACTTCAGATTGGTTTTCGCAGGTCAGATTGACGCGCCTGTCGATCCCACCCTGTCGCAGAGTGCGCGACCAGGGTGGGACACCTTCAGTCGGGGCACGCTTTAAGAGTAATTAGGCTAGCTGAAAGACGATATGCACCAGGGCGGTGTAGTCGGATGGTTGGCCATCCCGCTTGGCGGGTTTGAAGCGAATCTGTTCTGCGGCATGGGTGGCGGTCTCGTCGAGACCGTGGCCCAGGCCCTGTACCACGCGCACGACGCGAAGTTTGCCGGTAGCTTCGAAAACCACTTCGAGCACTACTTCGCCTTCAATACGTAAGTTTCGGGCTTCTGGCGTGTACGCTGGAGTCGGCTTGAAGACGACCTCGGCAGGAATCATCTTGCCGGCAGAATCGTCGGTCTGCTTGGGACGAAGCTGAGCCATCGAGACAGCTTGGGTGTCGCCAAAGCCGCTCTTCTGCACGCCCCGCGACGTGTTTGCTTTGCCGTCGCCGGTGGCGATGCCGCTTCCGAAGCCGGTGCTTGCCACCACGCCACGGACGCCCTTGGCGCCGCCGGTGCCGTTGCCGCTGCCGGGTCCGGTGGGCAAGTCAAACGCACCCGCCGCTCCGACGTTGATTGCCCG
>Ga0134121_10001015_pt1 | contig 27900 bp, 16 predicted proteins | sample KB301_FD_96463 | JGI IMG/M metagenome (GOLD analysis project Ga0134121, IMG submission 96463) | Terrestrial soil microbial communities without Nitrogen fertilizer from Kellogg Biological Station, Michigan, USA - KB3-0-1 | ecosystem: Environmental > Terrestrial > Soil > Unclassified ... | reverse complement strand
GTCGCCCGCGAAGCCGGTGTTGCCCTGGAGCTCGCCATGCAGGTTCGAGGAGTCCTCGAAGAGCCGGGCGCCGGAGGAGAGGGCCACCTGCTTCTCGGCCTTGCGCGTGTCGTAGTAGCCCAGCAGGTTCCAGTGCAGGGTGTTGAAGTTGAGCCGGCCCCAAGGCCGCTTGGCGTCCGTCACCTGGACGCGGCCGATGCCGGTGAGGAACGTCGGCCCTTCGAGGTTGGCGGTTCCGCCTTCGATCGTAAGCACCTGGGCGTCGTTGAAATAGTGATCGAGGCGCAGGCCGCCGTAGCCGATCTTCACCTGGTCGAGAGCCAGCCCCTGAGCTTCCCGCCGCAGACAGTTGGTCTGCCCGGCGGTGGCGCAGAACGAGGAGTACTCCACCTTCTGATTCCGCGATTGGGTGAAGTCGTCGCTCTTCTGGTAGCCGCCGACCACCCGGCCGTACCAGTCGCCTCCCAGCGCGGCGGAGTAGCGGGCGTCGCCGCGGCCGGTGCCCAGCTCGCCGCCGGTCAGCCGCACTTTGCCCCCCGTGTTGCCCCGCGGCGACCGCGTCGTCATGTTGAGGACGCCGCTGAAGGCGTTGGCGCCATAGAGCGCCGAGCCGGGTCCGCGCACGAGCTCTACCGTGGCGAGCTCGTCCATGGGGAAGGATACTGCTGCCCACTCCTGGGCGCCGAGGAAGGGCACCGAGGGGTCCCGGCCGTCGATCAGCGTCAGGATGCGGCGGTTGAGGGAGCTGTTGAACCCTCGCACGTTGAAGTTGAAGTCATAGAGGCCGCTCTGGGTGAAGTCGACACCCGGCGTGAACTCGAGCAGCTTGGGGATCTGGCCGGTCGGGGCCTGGATGGAGATCTCCTCCTCCGGCACCACCGTCACCGCGGCAGGCGCTTCGGTGATGCGCTCCGCCTTGCGGGACACCGAGTACACGGTGATGGTCTCGGCGAAGCTGAGGTCCCAGTCGACCTTCTGGTTCAGCGTTCGCTCCGCACCGGCGGCCACGGCGACCGCCGCCTCGGTCTTGGAGTGATCGCTCAGACTGAAGGTGACCTCATAGGTGCCGGGCGGCACGCCCTCCAGAACGTAGGCGCCCGTGGCATCGGTCTGCACCGACCGGTCGAGGGACTGAACGCGCACCGTGACGCCCGCCAGGCCCGCGCCGTCCGTCCGCGTGACCTTCCCTGCGATCTTCCCAGTCCCCTGCGCCTGCGCCACCTGGGCGCCGAACGAGATGAGGGCCAGGGCCAGGAGGAGACACATCCACTTGCCTTTCATGACGACGACCTCCGCAGTCTGTGCGGCGAACGCCCTAGCCCCTTCTCCTTCACCGATCGGCGCCACAGCCGCAGATGAGTTGGTACGACAGCTAAATTTGCGGAGAGCTTACACCGCTTTCACTTTGAAGGGAAAATTCGATCGGCCCGCTATCGCGGCCTGAATCCGAGAATGGTAGGGTACTCGGGGCGTACGATGACTTCTCGAAGCGATCAAGGGTCTGGGGACGGCACTTACCCGCCGGCTTGGCTGGGTGCCGTACCCGAGGCACGGCCCGCCTACAGCCGCTCCCTGCTGATGCCGGGCCCGGTGCCGCCTCTCTCCCACTTTGGCATCACCCTGCTGCGCTACGCCGTGGGCACCGGCCTGCGCTATGCGCTCTACCACCTGGGCCTTCCCCTGCCCGAGACGCCGCCGGTGAAGATCATCCGCCTGCGGCCTTACCTGGACGCCCGCGCGCTGCGCTCTTTGCTACTGCCGGTACCGGGCGGCGCCGACGTGGTGGGCGCCCTGCTGGAGCCGGGGGGCGCCGGCGACCGGCCGGCGGAGTCCCGCGCCCTGGCCGCCGCTCTGTCGTTCCACCGCGTTCGCCTTCTCCCTTTCCGGGTGCCGTCGAGGGGCACGGCCCTGGGTGGCGGCGAGTCTCCCCAAGCGCTCTGGAGCCTCTTTCGGGACCGCGTCTCCCGGGTGCTCGTGCGTACCAACGACGCCCTTCTCTCGGATCTCGCCTCGGCGCTCGACCGGCGAGCTCTGCGCGCGCGGGGAGAGGAAGTGCCTCCCGTGCTCAGCAAGGGAGCCTGGACTCTGCGCACCCGCGGCCGGGGCGACCTCCGGCGCTTCGGTGTGCTCGACCTCCTGGCGCCCTCCTGGGAGGAGGAGCCGGATCTCGCGAGCGCCGCCCGGCACGCGCTGGAGCGCCATCCTCTGCCGGGGTACGACCGCTACCGGGGCCGCTTCCGCGAATCCTGGCGGGCCGGCCTCTCCCAACTCGCGCCGATCTACCGCGCGCTAGCCCATATCGCCGCCGAGCGCGGGTATCTCGCCGATCCCACCGATGCCTTCTTTCTCCCTCTCGACACCGCCGAGGATCTCGCCGCGGAGCGCAGACCTGAGTGGATCGAGGACGCCGTCCGCGGCAACCGCCTGGAGTACGACAGCCTGCGCAAGGCCGCCGAGCCCCTGGACCTGATGACGGAGAAGCAGGAGATGGGGCCGGCCGGCGGCGACGGCGAACGGCCCGAGTGGGGCTGGTCGCCGTTGCTGCCGTTGCCGTAGGGCGGGCTCGAATCCTACCGGATCACCAAGCGCTGCTCAGAGTGACCTGGACGTCGGGATTGGCCTGGATGTCACGGGCGATGAAAGCTCCTGTGGCGACCGTGCGATCCTTCAGCCAGAGCATTCCGTTGGGGACGTAGAAGTTCGCAGAGATGGTGCTGTCGGTGCCGATCTCGACGGCCTTTGGCGTCTCAGCGAGACCGCCGCCGGTGCCGTTGACGCCGGCGATGTGGAAGACGATCGTCGCCGCGGTGGCGGTCGAGCCGGTGCCCGGCTTGATCTGAACGAGGTTGCTGGCGCTCACCTTCTGCTGTACCACGACGGTGCTCGCCGCCGAGAAGAAGAGCTTGGCCTCGCTGCTCAGTTGGAGCGAGCGGAAGACGTAGACGCCTCCGCTGAAGGTGACGGTCCCCTTCTTCCCAACGATCAGATCGCGATAGGTCCCGGGCGCCAGGGTACGAGTGCCATTGGTGGCGACGCTCACGTCGGTGCTGTTGGGCGTGCCGGTTTGAAGAGTGGGGAGAGTGGCGAAGACCGGGAGGGAGAGCGGGGAGTATTGCGCACCGCTCACCGTGCCGCTGTTGAAGAGCTGGTTCGAGTACACGTCGCTCGCCACCACGGCGGTCGACGCGACGGTCACCCGGTTGGCCTCGACGTCCCAACCCGAGGCCGTCGTCACGCCGCTCGCGAGGCTCAGCTCGGTCGAGCTCAGGAAGGGCGCGCTGCCGGCGGCGTTGACGATGACGTCGCCCGAGAGCACGTCCGCACCGGTCTGAATCCAGATGCTGTGAGTGCCGAGGAGGGCGACGTTCTTCACCAGATCCTTGACCGTGACCGTCACGGTCGCCGTAGCTGTAGCCGCGCCGTCGCTCACCGTGTAGGTGAAGCTGTCCGCGCCGCTGTAGGTTGCCGAAGGGGCATAGGTGATCGTGTTGTCGGCATTGCGGGTGGCGGTGCCGTGGGCCGGGCTCGAAACGGTGGTGACGGTTAGAACGTTGCCCTCAATGTCGGTGTCGTTGCCAAGGACGGTGATGATGACGCTCGATCCTTCGTTGACGGTCGCGCTGTCGTTGCCTGCCACGGGCGGATCGTTGACGGCCGCGACGGTCATGGAAACCGAAGCGGTCGCCGATCCTCCATGCCCATCACTGATCGTATAAGTAAACGAATCCCCACCGTTGTAGTTGGCGGCCGGCATATAGGTGGCGTTCGTGCCGGTAAACGCCACGGTTCCGTGTGCGCCTTGAGTGACTCCTGTAACGGTCAAGGTGTCACCGTCGACGTCGCTGTCGTTCGTCAGAACGTTGATCGTCGCCGCGGTGTCTTCAGGAGTCGTTGGGGAGTCGCTGGCCGCGACAGGCGAATCGTTGACGGCTGACACGGTCATCGAAACCGTTGCGGTAGCGGTGCCGCCGTGACCGTCGCCAACCGTGTACGTAAAGGAATCAGCGCCGTTGTAGTTGGCCGCCGGTGTATAGGTAACGTTGCTGGCGGTGAACGCCACCGTTCCATGCGTGCCTTGAGTCACAGCGCTGACGGTCAAGGTATCTCCGTCAATATCGCTGTCGTTCGTCAGAACGTTGATCGTCTTCGCGGTGTCCTCAGGTGTCGTTGCGGAGTCGCCGGTCGCGACGGGGGCGTCGTTGACCGCCGACACAGCCATCGAAACCGTTGCGGTCGCCGATCCACCTTGACCGTCGCCGATCGTGTAGGTGAAGGAATCAGCGCCGTTGTAGTTCGCTGCCGGTGTATAGGTGACGTTGCTGGCGGTGAACGCCACGGTTCCATGCGTGCCTTGAGTCACAGCGCTGACGGTCAAGGTATCTCCGTCAATATCGCTGTCGTTCGCCAGAACGTTGATCGTCGCCGCGGTGTCTTCAGGAGTCGTTGCGGAGTCGCCGGCTGCAGTGGGTGGATCGTTGACAGCTGACACGGTCATCGAAACCGTTGCGGTGGCCGATCCTCCGTGACCGTCGCCGATCGTGTAGATAAAGGAATCTGCGCCGTTGTAGCTGGCTGCCGGTGTGTAGGTGACGTTGCTTGCGGTGAACGCCACCGTTCCGTGTGTGCCTTGAGTGACACCGGTGACGGTCATGGTATCGCCGTCGATGTCGCTGTCATTCGCCAGAACGTTGATCGTCACGGCCGTGTCCTCAGGTGTCGATGCGGAATCGCCGACCGCAGTGGGGACATCGTTGACGGCCGACACGGTCATCGAAACCGTTGCGATCGCCGATCCTCCGTGACCGTCACCGATGGTGTAGGTAAAGGAATCTGCGCCGTTGTAGTTCGCTGCCGGTGTGTAGGTAACGTTGCTTGCGGTGAACGCCACCGTTCCCCGTGTGCCTTGAGTGACGGCAGAGATCGCGAGGGTGTCTCCGTCGATATCGCTGTCATTCGTCAGAACGTTGATTGTCGCGGCGGTGTCTTCGGGAGTCGTCGCGGAATCGCCGGCCGCAGTGGGTGGATCGTTGACCGCCGACACGGTCATCACAACCGTCGCGCTCGCGGTGCCACCCTGACCGTCGCTGATCGAGTACGTAAAGGAGTCAGCGCCGTTGTAGTTGGCCGCCGGTGTATAGGTAACGTTGCTGGCGGTGAACGCCACTGTTCCATGCGTGCCTTGAGTCACAGCGCTGACGGTCAAGGTATCGCCGTCGATGTCGCTGTCATTCGCCAGAACGTTGATCGTCGCCGCAGTGTCCTCTGGTGTCGATGCGCTGTCGGCGACAGCGACGGGCGAATCGTTGACGCCAGTGACTGTCATCGAAACCGTTGCGGTCGCCGATCCGCCGTGACCGTCGCTGATCGTGTACGTAAAGGAATCAGCGCCGTTGTAGTTCGCCGCCGGGGTGTAGGTGACGCTCGTAGTCGTAAACGTCACCGTTCCGTGGGTGGCCTGAGTGACTCCCGTGACGGTCAGGGTGTCGCCATCGATATCGCTGTCGTTGATTAGAACGTTGATCGTCTTCGCGGTGTCTTCAGGAGTCGTTGCAGAGTCGCCTGCCGCAGCGGGTGGATCGTTGACGGCTGACACGGTCATCGAAACCGTCGCGCTCGCGGTCCCTCCGTGACCGTCGCTGACCGTGTAGGTAAAGGAATCAGCGCCGTTATAGTTCGCTACAGGCGTGTAGGTGACGTTTGTACTGGTGAACGCCACCCTCCCGTGCGCGCCTTGAGTAACAGCAGTGATCGCGAGGGTGTCCCCGTCGATGTCGCTGTCATTCGTCAGAACGTTGATCGTGATCGCCGTGTCTTCAGGTGCCGATCGACTATCGGCCACCGCGACGGGCGGATCGTTGACCGGAGTGATCGTCACATTCACGGTGGCGGTGGCGGTGCCGCCGTGGCCGTCGGCGACTGTGTAGGTGACAGTGTCGGTGCCGTAATAATTGACCGCCGGCTGATAGTAAAGATAAGAGGGGTAGACGACCGCCAACTGTCCATGGGCTCCCGCAGTGGCGCCGGAGACCACCAGCGTGTCACCGTCGGGATCGCTGTCGTTCAACACCACGTCGAAGAACGCCGCGGTGTCCTCAGCGAGCGTCACCGTGTCGTTGACCGCCACCGGCGGCCGGTTGACGTGGAGGACTTCGACCGTGCAGGTGCCGGTCGCCGTGGCACCCTGCGAATCGGTGATGGTGTAGGTGAATGAGTCGGAACCGCTGTACAGCCCGGAGGGCGTGTAGAGGATCGTTCCCTGGGCGGCATCGACGATCGACACCGAGCCGAGGACCCCTTGCGTCACCGACACCAGCGTGATCGGCTGGCTCTCCGGATCGGTGTCGTTGGCGGTGACGGAGAACGTGGTGCTCTGGTTGTCGTTGGTGGTGAAGGTGTCGAAGCTTGCCACCGGCGGCAGGTTGGTGAGACCGCCCTGGACGGCCACCACCTCATCGGTGAACGTGCCGTAGCTCCCCCCCGCGTTCGCCTGGATCGTCTCCCCGGGCCGCACCTGGAGCGCACCGTCGTAGCGCACGGCGTTGGCGGCGAGAGCGGTGGGGATAAAGCCCTGGAAGACCCGGGTGTCGGGGCCGGTCTCCGTGAGCGCGGCGAATTCCTCATCGTTCGTGGTGAGGTTGCGGAACGAGAGATAGACCGTGTCTGGGAAACTCGGGCTCCAATACGGTGACTCGACCTCCTCCTGGGCGTAGAGGTTGGCGCCCGGAGTGACCTCGGTGACATCCACTCCGGACGCATCGACGAAGCGGACGATGCCCGGCAGGATGTTGGCCGGGAAGCTCGCCGAGCCCAGGGTGACCTCGATCCGGTCGTATTCAGGATAGTAGTTCGAGGTTTCGAGGATGCCGTTGGGTCCGGAGGCGCTGCCCATCCGGCTCTGGATCTCGCCGGTGAAGACTCCGGTGGCGGGTCCCGTTTCGAAGAGCGACACCGCCTCGGTGTCGAAAACGTTGCTGAAGCTGTCCCACGAGAGGACGTTGAGCGTCAGAATGTCCGCTGTGCCCGGGCTGGTGTTGCCGGCCGGGTAGGTAACGCGCAGCCGGACGGGGCCGTTGGCGAGGATCGAGGAGACCGGATTCCCGGCGCGGTTGAGGAACTCGACCTGCTGGCCGACGACAGTCACCGTGTCGGTCGATGAACCGTACCCCGACGGATCAGGGTAGGTCACCGTCACGGTGTCGCCGGCGCTCACCTGGAGCAGGCTGTCTTCCTGGACGACCGGTCCGGGCTGGAGTGGCACGATGCCGCTCCGGTGACCGTAGACCGGGGTCTGGTAGGGACCGCTGAGGAGCTGATTGAGATAGATCGTCTCGCTGTCTCCGGAGGAGCTGGTGACCGTCGCCAAGCGCGACTGGCCAACGTAGAAATCGACCCCTTCGACATACACCACGGTACCGATGAAGGCGAAGCTGACATCGGCCCTTTGGTCGTCGGTGAAGCGGACCGTCGAGCCGACGACTCCGGCCGACGCCGTCGCACAGGGCGGCGTGGCGCATTCCAAGCGGGCGACGGCGGTGTCCCGCTGGACGGGTGGGCCGGGATTTACGGTGACGTCGAGCCGGCCGTTCGAGCTGGGCGGGAAGCCGTAGGCCTGCGGCCAAATCGTCATTCCGCCGTAGAAGACTCCCGGATTCAGGGTGTCCTCCCAGAGGGAAGCCGACTCCTGGTCGCCGGCGAGGACCGAGCTCATCTGGATATTGAGGTAGCCCTGGCCCGCCGCCGCGCCGTCCGTCGCCTTGAGGCGTGGATAGGAAAATTCATAGACCAGCGAAAGGGGCTGGTCGTAGTCGTCGACCCAGGCGATCGACGGCGGTTGGCTGCCCAACACCCGGAGGGCCTCGATCACCGAGTAGGTCTGCCCGTTGGCGTCGGCGTGCTCGATCCGCAGCGAGCTGCCAGGGATCACCTCGACCGTGCCGTCGTGGGTGACCGGATCGCTGCTCTGCACCATGGGGATCGAGCCTTCGAAGACCGCCGTGGTGGCTCCGGTTTCGGTCAGGGAGACCGGCTCGTACTCGCCGATGAAGCCGACCGAGGAAAGAAGGTTCACCGTCGTGGTGTCCACCCCCGAAGTCGTGTCGGCCAGGGCGTCCGCCACGCGGATGTAGATGCGGTCACCGATGACGTAGGTGGTCACTGGGGTGCCCCCGGCGTTCGTCGCCGTCACGGTCGAGCCCACCATCGCTGCGCTCACCGTCGCCGCGCCGTAGGTGGCGGTCAGGGTGTCGAAGGTCCAGGGGTAGAAGTTGACGTTGCGCGAGGTCTCCAGGACGCCGTCCGGCTGGGGCGCCGCGTTCGAGAGTGCGATCGAGCCCTGAAAGACGCCGGAGCCGGGGCCGGTCTCGGCGAGGGCGAGGGTCTCCTGATCGAAGGACATCGCCGCCGAGACGTTCACCTGGACGCTCGTCGACGCTCCCGGATCGACGACCCGCAGATAGGCCCGCGACCCTTCGAAGTAGGGCTTGGTGAGGGCGCCTCCCTGAGCGTCGAGGAAGGTGAGCGTCTGCGCCGAAGCCACGCAAGGACGCAACGCAAGGAAGCCGAGAATTAGCAATAGAAAATATCTGTGTCGAGGCATGAGATTCCTCTCTAAATAGACCCGGATTGGAGTGGGCTGGTTCCTAGTGTAGGGGTGCGCTGGATTCGGGACAACCGCGAAGAACCGGGAGAGGCTGGAGGTCCCGACTGTGGCATCATCGGCTCACCCATGAGCGAGCCCTCGACGCCTACCCGGCCCCCAGGCCGATTTCGCCGCCGGTTGATGGCCTGGCGCCGGCTGGTGCGCAGGCACCCCCGGCTACGGCGGACTCTCTACGTCATCGCCGCCGGCGTAGCCATCTTCCTGGTCGGCCTCTTCTGGCTGCTGTTTCCCTATCTCAAGGCGTTTGGCGACATCGGCGCCGGCCCCGAGAGCTCCCCGTCACGTCTGTACGCCCTGCCCGAGGAGATCCGCCTCGGGGAGGAGATGTCGCCCGAGGGACTCGCCCACGAGCTCGAGACGCAGGGCTATCGCGCGTGGGATGAGGACGTCCTGCCCGCCGGCCGCTACCACTTCGGCGACGACGTCCTGGTGGTGAGGCTCCGTCGCCACGCGACTCCCGAAGGCCCGGTGCCGGGTCAGCTCGTGCTGGTCCGTTTCGCTGCCCACCGCATCGCGGCCCTTAGCGTCGAGGGCCAGCCGGTGGAATCGGTGGCGCTCGATCCTCTCGTCCTCGCCACCTACTACGACGAGGAGGTTCGCGAGAAGTGGCCCGTGACGGTGAAGGAGCTTCCCGAGCACGTCGTACAGGCCGTGCTCGCCGCCGAGGACGACTCGTTCTACCGGCATCCCGGCGTCTCCCCTACCGGCATCGCCCGCGCCCTGATGGTCGACCTGCGCAAAAGGCGAGCCGCCCAAGGCGGCAGCACGCTCACCCAGCAGCTCGTCAAGAACGTCTTCCTCACCCAAGACCGGCGGATCACCCGCAAGATCCGCGAGGCCGTCATCGCCGTCGCCGTCGAGGTTCAGCATTCCAAGCGGAGCATTCTCCAGGGATACCTGAACACCATCTACCTGGGAGGCGCGAGCGGCGTCAACTATCACGGCCTCGGCGCCGCGGCCCGGGCCTACTTCGGCAAGGACGCCACCGAGCTGACCCTGCCGGAGGCGGCCACCCTCGCCGGGATGATCAAGTCGCCGGCCGTCTACTCGCCGGTCGCGAGCCCCGAGCGCTCCCGCAGGCGGCGCGACGAAGTGCTCCACCGCATGGCGGACCTGAAGTGGATCGACGCCGGCACCCTGGAGCGGGCTCTGGCGACTCCCATGGTGACCTCGCTCCAGCGCCTCGGCGTCCGGACGGCCCCGCACTTCGCGGACGCCATGGCCGGCGAGGCCCGCGAGCGCTTCGGACTCACCCGCCTGGGCAACCGCGGCTACAACCTCTTCGCCACCCTCTCCCTCCGCGAGCAGGTTCTGGCCCAGAAGGCGGCCGGCGAAGTCCTCCAGGAGCTCGACGGCGGGCGCCGCAAGGGAGCCGATCCCCTGGAAGCCGCGCTGATCTCCGTCGATCCCCACAGCGGGGCGATCCTCGCCTACGTCGGCGGGCGCGACTTCGGACATAGCGAGTTCGACCGCGTCGCCCAGGCCCACCGCCAGGCGGGCAGCTCCTTCAAGCCGATCGTCCTGGTCACGGCTCTCGAAACCGGCCGGCTCTCCCAGTCCAGCCTCGTGAAGGACGAGCCGCTGACGCTCAAGACGGGCGCCGGGCCGTGGACTCCCAAGAACGCCGACGGCCAGTTCCTCGGTCCGATCACGGTCCGCAAGGCCGTCGAGCAGAGCCGCAACGTGCCGCTCATCCGCCTTGCCATGGACGTGGGGATTCCCAAAGTGGCGGCGACCGCCCACCGCTTGGGCATCGACTCCGATCTGGTGGAGTTCCCGGCCCTGGCCCTGGGCGCCGCCGACGTGACGCCGCGCGAGATGGCGACCGTCTACTCGACCCTGGCCAACGGCGGCCTTCGTCCCGTCCTGCACGGAATCGCCGCCGCCCTGGGGCCGGACGGCAAACCGGTGCGCGACCTGCAGCCGAAGAAGCCCGAGCAGGTCATCTCACCGCAGGTGGCCTTCATCACCACCTCGGTTCTGGAGGGGGTGGTGGAGCGGGGCACGGCGCGGGGAGTGCTGCGCTACGGCGTGCCCGGCCCCCTGGCCGGCAAGACGGGGACGACCAACGAGGCCCGCGACTCCTGGTTCGCCGGCTACCGCCCGGACCGCGTCACCATCGTCTGGGTGGGGCTGGACAACCCGCGGGCCACTTCGCTTTCCGGCTCGCGCGCCGCCCTGCCCATCTGGGGCCAGTACATGAAGGCCTCCTTCCAGGGCGTCAAGGCCTCGGAGTTCCCGGAGCCCGCGGGTCTCGAAAAGGCCACCGTCTGCCGGGACAGCGGCATGCTCGCCCGCCCCATCTGCCCCAATCAGATCGTTGACGTCTTCCTGCCCGGCGAGAAGCCCACCCAGGTCTGCGACTGGAAGCACGAGGCCCGCTTCGAGGAAAAGCAGAAGCAGTTCGGCCTGCGCTTCTCCGACTGGCTGAAGAAGAAGCTGGAACGGCTGGCGGGGAAGATCAAGGGTGGGGGCGGGGGGTAGTCCCGCTTCCCCTTAAACCCTCACGGGCACGTCGCGAACGCCGACGTATCCTGCACCGGCTGGAAGGCCGCCCCTTGCGGGTTCGTGTAGGTCTTGACGACCCCGTTGTTGGAATCCGTGACGGTGATCGTGGTCTGCACGTTGGTCAGGCCGCCGGCGAAGACCCAGAACCTCTGGTTCAGGGTGCAGGCGTTCAGCACCTTGATCACCGCTTCCACATTGGTGCTCGAGAAGAACCAGAAGTAGCCGGTCTCGTCCGTCAGCTTGACGGCCTGGGCCTGGCCCTGCTGGGTGCCGGTGTTGAACGTCCCCTCGACCTTGAAGCGGCCGCCGTTGAGACAGAGAGTGGCGGGACCGGGAACACAGGGGGTTGGGATGACGGTGACCGCCCCGATCAGCGATGCCGTCACCTGGAAGGCGCCCCCGGGGCCGGAGGTGTGCCGCGACAGGATGTTCCACGTGCCGGGCGCGGGGTTCGAAACGTCGCAGAACTGCTGGCCGCTCAAGGCGGCGCTCTTGCAGTCGAAGGCCGTGGTGGAGGCCAGCGCACCCTGGCGGGTGTAGAGGGCGTTGCTGTTCTCGAACCAGTCCGCCGAGTTCAGGGAGACGCGAAGCTCCGTCGTGCCCACCGGCACTTCGACCGAGGTCGCCACCTGGTTCTGGCTCGTGGTCAGAGTACCGGTGCTGCCCTGGACGGAGGTGCCCGGGCTGCCGATCTGAGGACCCAGGCCGCACGCGGTCGCGCTCAGATCGGCGCCGCCCTCGGCCTGGATCCATGCACGGTCGGTGAAAACGTCGTCGTCGTTGGAGTTGTCCAGAGGCTGGCAATTGGCGCTGGTGCCGCCGGAAGTCACGCCGGCCAGCACCGTCTGCCCGCCGAGCGAAACGAAGAGCGGGCCGCCCGAGTCGCCGAAGCAGGTGTCCGAGTTGGTGCCCGGCGAGCCCAACGGATTGTTGAAGCTCCAGCAGACGAACCGGCTGGATGGCGGCTGGCAGGCGGCGGTCACGACGTTGCCCTTGCGCTTGATGCCGTCGTCACTGGCATTACCCAGGGTGACTCCGAAGCCTACGATCTCGCCAGCCATTCCCAGAGACGGACTGGACACCCGGTTGATCGGGCTCGGCGCGATGTTCGTCACCGGCGCCGACAAGTGCAGGATGGCCACGTCCGACTGGGTGTCCGGAATGAAGTCGGGGTCCACCGCGACCCGCGATACGGTGAAGGTGCCCGCATGCTGGAAGAAAACGCTCTTGCCCGCGGGCGTCACGAGGTCGGCCCGCGCCGCGCAGGCAGGTCCATCCAGAGTGGTGTCGTTGGCCAGGGTACAGACGCAGTGGGCGGCCGTAAGCACCGTCTGGCAGCCAATCAATGTCGCCGAGCACTCGCCGCCGTTGGTTTTGAACAGCCCTACCGTGGGATGAAGATTGTCCGTCAGGCCGTTGACGATCTTTTCGTCGACCGGCTTGGGAGGCTGGCTGTAGAGGGGGAGCGAGAAGGGAAGGGAGAGGATAAGCAACAGGATGGGCAAGGCTGAACGGCTACGCATGAACATCCTCCTTCAGCCCTGAGCAACCCCCTCGATCTCCCTGGAATTTCTCAGGGGTTCGCGCGGATCAGCGTCGTGGTCACCTGGACCGTGCTCCCGGGTCCCGAAAGATGCCGGGCCAGGAGAGACCAGGTGCCGGGAGCCGGGTTCTCGACGCGGCAGAACTGCTGGCCGCTTGGCTCGTCGCCCTTGCAGTCGAACGCCGTGGCCGAGGCCGGAGCCCCGTGCCGGATGTAGAGGGCGTTGCTGTTGAAGAACCAGTCGGTCGAGGCCAGCGCCACCCGGAGCTCGGCCGTCCCCACCGGGACCTCGACCGTGCTCGCCGCCCGGCTGGGACCTCTGCGGAGCGAGGCGACGCTACCGAGGATCGTGGTGCCCGGCCCGCCGATCTGCGGCCCGGCGCCACAGGAGGTGGCGTTGATATCGGCGCCGCCCTCGGCTTGAATCCAGGCCAGGTTGGCGAACACGTCGGCGTCGAAGGAGTTGTCGACCGGCGCGCATTCGTCGTTGGTGCCGCTGGAGGTCACGCCGGCCAGCACCGTCTGCCCACCGAGCGAGAGGAAGAGCGGTCCGCCCGAGTCGCCGAAGCAGGTGTCCGAGTTGAGGCCCGGCGCCCCCACGGGCTTCCTGAAGTTCCAGCACACGAACCCCTGCGCCGGTGGATCGCAGGCCGCGGTCGTCACGAAGCCGTGGCGCTTGAGGCCGTCGTCCGTGGAATTGGTGCGGGTGCTGCCGAACCCCACGATCTCCCCGTGGAGTCCCAGCGGCGGCAGGGACACCCGGTTGAGCGGGCTCGGCGCGATATTCGTCACCGGCGTCGAGAGATGAAGGATCGCCAGATCCGCGGCCCCCGAGTGGAGGTTGTAGGCGGGGTCCACGGCGATACTGGACAGGGTGAAGAGACCGGCATGCTGGAAGAAAACGAGCTTGCCCTCTGGCCTCACGAGATCCTGCCGGGCCTGGCAGGCAACCCCGCCGAACGAATGCCCGCTGAAGGTCTCGCAGATGCAGTGAGCCGCGGTCAGCACGGTGCTACAGCCGATCAGCGTCGCCGAGCATTCGCCGTCGTTGTTGAACAGCCCGACGGTAGGGTGAAGATTGTCGAGCACACCGTTGGTGATCTTGTCGTCTCGCTCCGGGGATTGAGCGCCGAGAGGCAGGGACAGGAAGAGCAGCAGGACCGGCAGAGCTGAACGGCTTAGCATGATCGTTCCTCCTTCCCGGATTATAGGAGGAGGAAGGGCGCTCCTATACTCTGTCGCCATGACCGCCCCCAGCTCGCCGTACTCGATCTACCAGGAGCGCCGCGAGGCCTTCGCCACCGAGGAGAAGCGCCTGGCGGGGATCTCCCTGCGCTTCTCCATTCTCCGCGGCGGCCTGTTTCTCGTCTTCGCGGCCTGTCTGCTCCTGATCCTCCTGCGCGGCGGTCGGCCGGGCTGGGAGTGGTGGGCCGGGGCGGGGTTCTGGCTGGTGGCGTTCCTGGCCGTATTGCCTCCCCACGAGCGAATCGTCAAGCGGCTGCAGCGCCAGCGCGAGCTGCGACGGCTCAACGAGGAGGGGCTCCTGCGGCTGGTCCGGGACTGGAAGCACCTCCCCCCCGCCTCTCTCCCCGAACCGGAGGAAGGAGACCGCGCGCTGGCCCGGGACCTCAATCTCTCCGGCCGCGCCTCCCTCGCCCAGCTCCTGAGGACTCTCCACAGCCCACCGGGCAAGGCGGTGCTGGGGAGCTGGCTCCTTCACCCGGCGCCACCGGCGGAGATCGCGGTCCGTCAGGCGGCCGTCGCCGAGCTGGCACCCGAGGTCGACCTGCGGCAGCAAGTCGAGGTAGGCGTGCGTCCCATGGAGAAGTCGCCTCCCGACCTGGAGCCGTTCTTCGGCTGGGCCGAGAGCGAGCCGTGGCTGCTGAAGCACCCCTCGGAGCTCAACGTTGCCCGCTTCCTGGGAATCGCCACTCCGGCGGCGCTCCTCCTCTGGGCGGCTTCGCTTCTCCCCATCGGGGTCTTCATCTTCCTGGTGATCGTCAACGTCCAGATGGGCTATCGCCTCCGCAAGCAGACTCTCGATGTCTTCGACAAGGCCCAGGCCCGCGAGGACGACTTCCAGCGCTACGCCGACGCCTTGGAGCGGATCTCCAGCCGGCAATGGGCCGCAGTCGACCTGCAGAGCCTCGCCGGCGGTCTCACCCTGAAGGGTCAGCCCGCCCATCGCTGGATGAACCTTCTGCACCGCCGCGTGGAGCTCGCGGACGTCCGCCACTCGGCCTATCTGCACCTCCTCCTCCAGGGCCTTCTCTGCTGGGACGTCCACGTGCTGGCGCTGCTGGAGCGCTGGCAGCGGGACGCCGGCTCGCACGTCCGCGGCTGGCTCGCCGCCCTGGGCCGCTTCGAGGCCCTGTCGGCGCTCGCCGCCCTTTCCTTCGAGAATCCCGGCTGGACCTTCCCCGTCGTCGCCGAAGGGGAGCCGAGCTATGTGGCCCAGGGGCTCGGCCATCCGCTGATCCGCGACGGCCAGCGGGTGGCCAACGACGTCACCCTGGGGCCGGCCGGCACCTTCCTGCTGGTGACGGGCTCCAACATGTCCGGCAAGAGCACGCTGCTGCGGTCGATCGGCATCAACGCCGTGCTCGCGCAGGCCGGCGGCCCGGTCTGCGCCCGGTCGCTACGGATGCCGCCGGTGACCCTCGGCACCAGCATCCTGGTGGAGGATTCGCTGGCCGAGGGGGTCTCCTTCTTCATGGCCGAGCTCCAGCGCATCCGCGACATCGTCAAGGAGGCGGACCGCGCCCGGGCGGCGGGAGGCATCCTCCTCTATCTACTGGACGAAGTGCTACGGGGGACCAACAGCTACGAGCGACAGGTGGCGGTACGGCGGGTGGTGCTCCACCTGCTGAAGCAGGGAGCGCTGGGCGCCGTCTCCACCCACGACCTCCAACTCGCCGAAGTGCCGGAGATCGCGGCCACCTTCGTGCCCGTCCACTTCCGGGAGACCCTCCATCCCGGAGAAGATCCGCCCATGACCTTCGACTACGTGATGCACCCCGGAGTGGCCACGACCGTCAACGCCCTGAAGCTGATGGAGCTGGTGGGCCTGGGGGCGGAGGAGATCTAGAGGGTGTAGAATGACGACACGATGAATCTTTCGCCCCATTTACCCCACGGCAGGGGCCGTGAAGAAGTCAGCCTTCTGGGCATGGGCGTCTATTCCGTTCCCGAGGCGGCACGGCTTACAGGCGTCTCGTCCAGCCGCATCCGTCGCTGGCTTCGGGGCTACCGTTTCACCTCCGGTGGCTCCGCCAGGACTTCGGCTCCCCTCTGGCAGCGGCAGCTCGCCTCCGAAGACTCGCTGATCCTCAGCTTCCGGGACCTCCTGGAGGTGCGGTTCATCGACGCCTTCCGCCGGCACGGCGTGAGTTGGAAATCGATTCGCGTGGCGGCGGAGTGCGCCTCTGAGATCGTCCACGACTCCTATCCGTTCTCGACCCGCCGGTTCAAGACCGATGGACGCAGCATCTTTGCGGAGATCCTTCAGGAGACCGGTGACGAGTCGCTCCTGGATCTCGTCAAGAGCCAATACGAATTCAAGAGCATCGTCGAGCCGTTCCTTTTCGAGGGACTTGAATTTTCGGCCCTTGGAATCGAGCCAGTCCGCTGGTGGCCTCTCGGAAGGAATCGCCGAGTCGTCGTCGACCCGGAGCGAGCCTTCGGCCAGCCCATCGTCGATCCTGAGTCCGTGCCGACCAGCGTATTGGCCCGAGCCTTCCGGGCCGAAGGTTCGATTCAGGCGGTGGCCTGTTGGTACATGGTTGATTCCAAGTCCGTGGAAGACGCCCTGGAATTCGAAGGTCTATGCGCTAAAGCAGCGTGAGATTCTTCCTGGACAATTGCTTATCCCCACGCTACGCGCGGGCTCTCCTCGCGCTCTCAGAGAGAGATGGTCATGCGGTTGTTCATCTGGAGGATAAGTTTCCCCGGAACTCGCCGGACAAGACCTGGATTCGCGGCCTCAGCGAAGAAGGCGACTGGACGATCGTCTCCGGTGACACGCGGATCTTGAAGCACCCAGAGCTCAAAAGAGAGTGGGCTCATTCACGGCTGACAGCCTTTTTTCTCGGACACGGGTGGATGAATCTCCAGTACTGGTCTCAAGCCGTTTTGCTGGTGCGCTGGTGGCCGAACATCCTCGAACAAGCACGCCTTGTAGAGCGGGGAACGGGTTTCGAGATCCCCTATCGGGCTCCAGGCCGTTTCAAGCCGATCATTGTCCGACCTTGAAGGCCAGGGGGCGGAGGATCTTTAGATGGCGAAGACCAACGAGTTCTGCGACTACCTGATGGATCGCCTGGCGCCCCTCGGCACGCCATCCTACAAGTTCATGTTCGGCGGCTACGGCATCTACCTAGACGGCCGAGAAGGGACCAAAGAAAGCGCTGGCGGCGAAGAAAACAAAGCGGGGCGCCACCCGAAAGTAGCGCCCCGCGATCCTGCCGATCGATCCGGCCTCAGTGCTTGGCGCGGGGCGCGGTCGTCTCGACCGGGATCCGCATGCCGTAGAAGGACCGCCAGATGAAGACGGTCGAGATCACGAAGAAGACCGCCGCGAGGCTCACCCGCATCTCGGTGTGCAGGCCCTCGGCCAGCTCCACGGCCAGCAGGCCGAAGAGGGTGGTGAACTTGATGATCGGGTTCATGGCGACCGACGAGGTGTCCTTGAAGGGATCGCCCACCGTGTCGCCCACGACTGTCGCGGCATGGAGCGGCGTGCCCTTCTCCTGCAGCTCCACCTCGACGATCTTCTTGGCGTTGTCCCAGGCACCTCCGGCGTTGGCCATGAAGATGGCCTGGTAGAGACCGAAGATGGCGATCGAGATCAGGTAGCCGATGAAGAAGTACGACTCCAGGCAGGCGAAGGCGAGAGTGCTGAAGAACACCGTCAGGAAGATGTTGAACATGCCCTTCTGGGCGTAGGTTGTGCAGATCGCCACCACCTTTTTGCTGTCCTCGATCGAGGCCTTCTGGGCTCCCGCGTCGAGCTTGATGTTCTTCTTGATGAACTCGACGGCCCGGTAGGCACCGGTCGACACCGCCTGGCAGGAGGCGCCGCTGAACCAGTAGATCACCGCGCCGCCGGTCACCAGACCGAGCAGGAACGGCGGATGGAGCAGCGAGAGCTTGTCGACGTTCTGAGTCAGCTTGTTGGTGAGCACCACGATGATCGAGAAGATCAGCGTCGTCGCGCCCACCACGGCGGTGCCGATGAGCACCGGCTTGGCCGTGGCCTTGAAGGTGTTGCCCGCGCCGTCGTTGGCCTCCAGGTGATGCTTGGCGCGGTCGAAGTCCGGCGTGAAGCCGTAGTCCTTCTGGATCTCCTGCTTGATGCCCGGCAGGGTCTCGATGGTCGCCAGCTCGAAGACCGATTGGGCGTTGTCCGTCACCGGACCGTAGGAGTCCACCGCGATCGTCACCGGACCCATGCCGAGGAAGCCGAAGGCCACGAGGCCGAAGGCGAACACGGCGGGCGCGATCATCAGGCCCGTGCCGAGCGTCGTGCTGACGCCGTAGCCCGCGCCCATCAGCGCCACGATGGTCAACCCCAGCCAGTAGGCGCTGAAGTCGCCCGCGATCAGACCGGCGAGGATGTTGAGCGAGGCGCCACCCTCCCGGGAGGCGGTCACCACCTCCTTGACGTGCGCCGACTCGGTCGAGGTGAAGACCTTCACGAGCTCGGGGATCAGCGCGCCGGCGAGAGTGCCGCAGGAGATGATCGTCGACAGCTTCCACCACAGGGTGGGGTCGCCGTTGAGGTTGGGGATCATCAGGTAGGAGATGGCGTAGGTGACGACGACGGAGAGGATCGAGGTCAGCCAGACCAGGGAGGTCAGCGGCGCCTCGAAGTTCATGGTGTCGGCGTTGCCGTAGCGGCCCTTGGCGATGGTCTCGTTGATCATGTAGGAGACGCCGCTGGTGACGATCATCATGATGCGCATGACGAAGATCCACACCAGCAGGTCGACCTGCACCGTCTGGCTGCTGACCGCGAGCAGGATGAAGGTGATGAGCGCGACGCCGGTGACGCCGTAGGTCTCGAAGCCGTCCGCCGTGGGGCCGACCGAGTCGCCGGCGTTGTCGCCCACGCAGTCGGCGATGACGCCGGGGTTGCGGACGTCGTCCTCCTTGATGTTGAAGACGATCTTCATCAGGTCGGAGCCGATGTCGGCGATCTTGGTGAAAATGCCGCCCGCGATGCGCAGGGCCGCCGCGCCCAGCGACTCGCCGATGGCGAAGCCGATGAAGCAGGGGCCGGCGTAGTCCTTCGGCACGAAGAGCAGGATGCCGAGCATGAGGATCAGCTCGACGCTGATCAGCAGCATGCCGATCGAGATGCCGGACTTGAGCGGAATGGCGTAGGTCGGGAACGGCTTGCCGCGGAGGCTGGCGAAGGCCGAGCGCGAGTTGGCGAAGGTGTTGACCCGGATGCCGAACCAGGCGACGCCGTAGCTGCCGGCGATGCCGATGAGGCTGAAGAGCAGGATGGTGATTACCTTGGCCAGGTCGTAGCCGCGCAGGGTGTAGAAGTAGACGAAGATCACGACGCCGATGAAGGCTTCGAGCAGCAGGATGAACTTGCCCTGGGTGACCAGGTAGGTCTTGCAGGTCTCGAAGATCAGCTCGGAGATCTCGCGCATCGAGCGATGGACGGGCATGTTCTTGAGCTGGACGTACATCATCAGCCCGAAGAGCATGCCGAGCACGCAGACGACGAGGCCGCCCAGCAGCAGGGAGTGCCCGTCGAGGCCGAAGAACGAGCGGCTCGCGAGATCGGGCAGCAACAGATCGGCTTCGCTCGCCGAGGCGGGCGCCACGCCGAGCAAGGCGAGCAGGGCCACCAGCCCGAGCATCAGGCGCCCTCTGCGGGTCGGCGCGGTCCGGTCAAGGACGTTGTGTTTGGACATGTTTCCTCCAGATCCCATGGGATTCGATACGGGCTTTCATCGACTTTCAGCCAGCGTTAAGCCTGAGGCATCCAGGACCCGGCGAGCCCGAGTCGGAACCGCTCCACGCTGACAGGTAGATCCAAGATCGACTCAATCGCCGGAACCCCGCGGGGCGAGCCCCGCGAAACCAAGTCCATCCACGGCTCCGGCGAGCAGATCCGCGGGAAGCTATCACAACTGGGCGCAATCCGAGAGAGGGACGCCGGGGGTCAGCTCCCGTTCGGATGGGCCTTGGCGAAGCTGCGCAGAGCGTCGTACGCCGGTTTCGGGTTGCCGTCCGCGCGCAGGACGCCGAAGGTGGAGCTGTCCGGCGGATCGATGAGCTCGTAGAAGAACACCTTGTCCACCCAGTCGCGGTTGACCCCGAACCAGTCGCCCAGGAGTCCTGAGTAGGCGGTGGCCTGGCCGGCCTCGGAGACGCTCGCCGACTCCCAGCCCGTCTCGGTCAGCCAGAAGGGCTTCTGGCGGTACCAGCCGGTGAGCTTCAGCACCTCCCGCACCGAGGGGGCCTCGACGTCCCAGAGCGAGGGGCGGTTGGCGAAGATGGTGCTCGCGTCGAGCTTCGAGGTCACGCCACGATTGCTGCTGCCGTCGTAGACGTGGTGGGTGATGATGTCGAGCTTGTCGCCAGCCTCCAGGAGGACCCGCCGCAGCCAGTCGTTACCAGTCGGCGCTGCCGGTGGTGAGGTGGGCGAGCTCCGGGCCGGCGGTGCGGGCCGAGCGGTTGGCGGCGTGGATGGCGTCGGCTCCCGGCCGCAGGATGACGTCCTCGTACTCCTGGCGGCTTCCCGCCCAGAAGCGCGGCAGGTTGGGCTCGTTCCACAGCCCCCAGGTCCGGATGGTCTTCTTGTACCGCTTGGCTGCCTGGAAGCAGAACTGCGCCCAATCGCCCGCTTCGCGGGGCACCCCGGAGAGCTCCGGACCGTCCGTAGCCCACGCCGGAGTGTAGGCGAGCGTGGCGTAGATCTGCAGCCCGCGCTTCTGCGCCGCCTGATTGATGGCATCGTAGGAGCGCCAGTCCCAGATGCCCCGCGCCGGCTGGACCACGGCCCAGATGAAGTCGACCCGCACCCAGCCGGCGCCCGTCGCCTTCACGCGGTCGAGCTGAGCGGCGAGCTCAGACCCCTGGGGAGCGTGGACGTTGACGCCGTAGGGCGAGCTGGCGGCGGCCCGGGCGGCGGGAGCGCCGGCGGTCGTCGCGACGATCAGGGCGAGAAGGAGGGCGGAAACCTGGATGGACCGGCGGTGCTTCATGCGGTAACTCCACTTCGTAAGAGAAAGCCGATAGAGTCTCCTCTATACTAACGCTGTCTCAAAGAAGGTACCAGGAAGACGCAGGGGAGGCGATGCAGTTTCGCGAGCTCACCGACCGCTATCAGCTTCAGAAGATCCTCAGGTCAACCCGCTTCGGGACGGTCCTGCGGGGGACCGATCTCCAATCGGGTCAGACGGTCGCGGCCAAGATGATCACCGCGGGGCCCTCTCCCGGCCTCGCCGCCGCGGCGCCTGACTTCGAGAAGCTGGCGGCCTTGCTCACCGGCCTGCGGCATCCGAACCTTCCCGTGGTGCTGGACTCCGGCTTCAGCCCGGACGGCAGCGCGTTCTTCGTGCTCGAGCTGTTGGAAGGCAGGAGCCTCGATCTGCTCTCCGGGTTGCCGCCGGCCCGTGTCCTGAAGATCATCGGGCAGGCCTTGAGCGGCGTGGAGGTGCTGGCGGCCAAGGGCGGAGCCCACCTCAACCTCTCGCCGGACAACCTGTTCATCGCCGCCACTCCCGCCGGCGAGCAGGTGAAGCTGCTGGGGCTCGGCACCGCGATCTTCCGGCCGCGGGGCGCCGACGCGGTGACCGGCATCGCCGCCGAGAACGCCCGCTTCCTGGCGCCGGAGATGACCGCCGGAGCCGCGGGAGTGATGGGCGCGCTGGCGGATTGGCGGGCCGATCTCTACTCGCTGGCCCTCACCGCCTGCTCGGCGCTCGGCGCCACGGTGGGGCTCGGCAACTCGCCTGTGGTGCAAATGCCGCTCTCCGTGAGCTTCGAGTTGGAGAGCGACGAGGCGCTACGCCAGGTGCTGGAGCGCTGCCTGCGCCAGCAGCCGGCGGAGAGGGCCACGCCCCGGGAGTTCCGGGAGGCCCTGTTGCAGGCGCTGGGAGGTCCGGCGGGGCTCCACGCGCCGGACCGCCCGGCCACCCTCGTATCGCCGCCGCCGGCTCCCCAGCCCGTCGAGCCGGAGCCGCCGCGGCCACCGGTATCGCCGGCCGCTCCCATCGCTCCCTCTCCGTCGATCGTCACCAGCTTTCAGACGCCCCCGCCCATGCCGCCGGTGGCTCCCGCCCTGCCGTTTCCCACCGCCACCGCCGCGGCCATGGACCCGTCTCCCCTCCAGGCCGCTCCGCCCCTCCTGTCTCTGACGCCGTCGCCCTCTCTACCCGCGGCGGACCTGCCGGGAAGCGTGCTGCCGGCGGGGGCGCTGCCGCCCCTCGACATGCCGCCCCTCGACAGCGCCCCCTCCCCGGAAGGGGACGTCCTCGGGTCGGTGGACGACGAGGTCCTGAACGCTCTGCTCTCCGTGCCCGCGCCGCCTCCCCGGCAGCCCAAGCCGGGAGCGGGCGGCTCGGGCGCGAAGGTCGTCCCCTTCCTGAAGAGGAAGCCGGCCGCCGGCACTTCCGTATCGGGCACCGCGGGAGCCCCGGGTCAGCCGGCGACGGCCAAGCCTGCGTCCTGGTTCCGCCAGCCCGTCGTCCTGGGAGCCGTCGCCGGATTGGCCGTGCTGGCTCTGATCGCCGCCATCGCCGGGGCGGTCTGGTACGTGCGACACCCCAAGGTGGCCGAGGTGCCGGCGGCTCCTGTCCCTACGTTCCGTCCCAAGGTGCCCACTCAAGCCCCCGTGGCCCAGCTCGCGGAGGCGACGATGGCCCTGGCGCAGGGGGACGACCTCAAGGCCCGGCGCATCCTTCGCGCCATCCCCTTCGGCGAGAAGGGGCTGCTGCCGCCCGCCGGCTGCCGCCAGCTCGACGCCGTCGAAGAGACGCTGGCGCGGATCGCCTTGGAGAAGCTGCCGGCGGATCTCGAAAACGGGCTCAAGACGGGAGACCTGGAGGTGCTGCGCAACGCGGTGGAGGCGGGCGGCGGCCAGACGACGGCCGTGGCGCCGGAGCTCCAGGCCAACTTCAGCCGCGCCAAGGAGATCGTGGACGTCTACGCCCAGGCCCTCGCCGCCTCGGCGCAGGGCAACCGGGTCCTCGCGCTGGAGCGGTTCGCGGACCTGCACTCCCGGCTGCCGAAGATGAACGATCCCGAGGATCTGCGGGGCAAGGCCGCCGCCGCGCTGGAAGCCGAGGCCGACGGGCTCGTCAAGGAGGCGAAGTACGACGACGCCGTCGCCCGCCTCGAACCCGTCCAGCGCACCTGGCCCGACCGGCCGGGCCTCAAGGACCGGGTGGCGAAATACCGGGAGGAACAGCAGAACGAGAGCCGTCAGGAGGCGCTGCTCGCCGCCCTGCCCAACGCCGAGCGCCACCGGAAACCCGCCGACGGCCTGGAGTCCCTGAGCGGCGTCGAGCCCACCCCCCACCTCGCGGCCCGTTTCGCCGAGGCCCGCAAACGGCTCGAAGACCAGCTCGCCCAGCTCGACAAGGACCCGCCGCAGCTCGTGCTGCGCGACGGCTTCGTCCTCGACTACGCGCGCGGCACGGTGATCGAGCTGAGCTTCCGCGCCACCGACGACTACGAGGTGAAGAGCGTCAAGCTCATGGCGCGTCCGCAAGGCGGCAAGATGCGCGAGCTCCCTCTCCAGAAGTCCCGCACCGGCTACTACTCGGTGCAGATTCCCCCCGCCTTCCACCAGAACGAGACCGTGGAGTTCTACGTCGTCGCCACCGACAGCTCCGGCCACGAGTCCTACCTCGGCAGCCGCGACCAGCCGCTCCAGATCAAGCGGCGGCAGGGCTTCAAGTTCTGAGCTAGACCGGGATCAGCGGCAGACGGGCGGCGCCGGCGTCGCCCGTCGCCATGGCCTTCGCCTCGGCCTTCTCCTCCTCGACCTCGCCGGGGTTGCGGAAGAGGTTGGATTCGAGGTCGTACTGCCGGGTGTAGAGCGCGTGGTAGCGCCCGCCGAGGGCGAGAAGCTCCTGGTGCCGGCCGCGCTCGATGATCTGCCCGCCTTCCAGCACCAGGATCGTATCGGCCCGCCGCACGGTGGAGAGCCGGTGGGCGATGACGAAGGTAGTCCGGCCCTTCATCAGCTCCGTCAGCCCCTGCTGGATGAGCGCCTCGCTCTCGCTGTCGAGCGACGAGGTGGCCTCGTCCAGAATGAGGATCCGCGGGTCCGCCAGGATGGCCCGCGCGATCGCCACCCGCTGGCGCTCGCCGCCCGAGAGCTTGATGCCGCGCTCGCCGACGATCGTGTCGTAGCCCGAGTGGAGCCGCTGGACAAAGTCGTCGCAGTGGGCGATCTTCGCGGCTCGCAACACCTCTTCCTCGGAGGCGTGAGGCACGGCGTAGGCGATGTTCTCCAGCACGGTGCCGTCGAACAGGAAGTTGTCCTGGAACACCACGCCCAGGTGGGAGCGGTAGTCGCCGAGACGCAGATCGTCTAGGTTCTTGCCGTCCACCAGGATCTCGCCGGAGGCCGGGCGGTGGAAGGCTGCCACCAGGCCGATCAGCGTGCTCTTGCCCGAGCCCGAGGGTCCCACCAGGGCCGTCGAGGTGCCCGGTTTGGCCACGAACGAGATCCCCTTGAGCACGGGATTCGCGGCCTGGTACTCGAAGTGGACGTCGCGGAACTCGACCCGTCCCTCGACCGCGGGTAGCGGCTGGCGAGTGATCTCGCCCTCGTCCTCCGGCACCTCGTTGCGGATCTCGCGGATGCGCTCCAGCCCGGCGAAGGCCTCGGTGATCTGGCTGCCGATGTTGGCGATCTGCACCACCGGCCCGATCAGCATGCCGAGGTACATGGTGAACGAGAAGAAGCCGCCCACGGTCATACGGTGGGCGAGGACGTCGCCGGCGCCGATGCCCATGATGGTGACGCCGATCCCCCCCAACAGCAGGGTCGAGGCGCCGGTGATGGCCGAGAGGCCGGTCATGGTGCTGGCGACGTTGCGGTACAGCCGGTGCGCTCCCTTGGTGAACACCAGGGCCTCGCGCCGCTCCGCCCGGTAGGCCTTCACCACCCGCACGCCGGAGAACGACTCCGTGAGGCGGCCGGAAAGCTCGGCGTTGATCACCGAACGCTCCTTGAACAGCGGGCGCAGGGTGCTGAAGGCGAACTTCATGACGCCGGCGAAGAGGCAGATCACGACGAGGGCGATGGCCGTCAGCTTGACGTTGATGTAAAGCAGCAGGCCCAGCACCAGCACCGCCTGCACGACGCCGCCCACCACCTCGATCAGGCCCGTCCCCACCAGGTTGCGGATGCCCTCGGCGTCGTTCATCACCCGCGACAGCAGGGCCCCCGCCTTGGTCTGCTCGAAGTAGCCGACGGTCAGCCGGCCGACGTGCTGCTGCACCTCGCGCCGCATCTCCGTGATCGAGCGCTGCGCGGCCTTGCCGACGATCTGCGAGAGAGCGAAGGAGGTCACCGCCTGGAGGAGGGTCGCGGCACCGGCGGCCATCACCAGGATCGGGAGCAATCCGCGGTTCCCCTTGCCGATCACGTCGTCGAGCAGAAACTTCGTGGATCCGGGCAGGACGAGCCCCGCGGCGCGGTTGACGCCCATCAGCAGCAGCCCCACGGCCAGCCGTCCCTTGCGCGCCTTCACCAGATCGATGGCGTCGTTCAGGATGGTGCGCGGCTTGAGCGGTGTCTTGGGACGCTCCTCCGGCTCTTCCACCGGACGCCGCCGGGACGACACCTGCCCGCCGAAGAGCCCCTGACGGGCAGGGCGGCGGGGAACCACCACGGAAGTTTCAGTCATGAACGATGAGAACGGAGGAAGGGGGGGAGGGATTCCCGCCCCTCGCGCGGGCCGTTTCGGCGACGGCTTCAGGGCCGGGCGCGGGCCTGAACCTCGAGAGCGTCGTTCAGCCTGACGCCCAGCACCGCGCCCTCCTGGATGACGACCTCTTCCCGGCCGGTCCGGGAAGCGACGGCGGCGCCTGCCACGGCGCCCACGATGGCGCCGACGATCGACGCCTTGCCGCCGCCCTTGCCCAGGATGTTCCCCAGGATGGCGCCGCCCGCCGCACCGCCGCCCACGACGGCGGCGTCCCGGCCCGTCTTGCTGGCCGTCTCCTGGACGAGGGAGGCGTGGATCGGCACCGTGGAGCCCGAGGGCAGCACCAGGTCGGTGAGCTTCAGGGTCAATCGGGCCTGACCGCCGATCCGGGGGAGAGGCACGGCCTCGGTGACCTGCCCCACGATCTCCGAGCCCCGGGGGATGGCCACGACTCCGTCCACCCGCACGTCGCGCGCGACCTGGACGCGGAAGATGTCTCCCACCTTGCTGGTGTCGCTGGCCAGCCGCTGCTTGAGCTTGACCTCGACCACCTTGCCGGCCGGCACGCTGACCTCGACGGTTCTCGGCTCCTCGACGGGAGGCTCGGCGGACATCGGGCCCGGTTCGGGAGCAATTTCGGGAGCGGGCTCGACCGGGGCCGGCTCCGGGGCGGGAGCCGCGGGCTCCTCGGGCGACGCGGCCTCAGGGGCCGGGCGGCTCTCGGCGGCGCGGGCCTGCTGCTCGCGCTCCTTCAGACGACGCTCCCGGGCGGCGATCTTCGCTTCCCGCTCGGCCAGGGCCTTCTCCCGGGAATCCACCCGTGGGCGCGGCTCGGCGACCGGTGGCGGCGGTGGCGGCGTCTGCTCAGGGATCCGCACCGACTGGGGCAAGGGCCGTAGCTCGTTGACCTGGGACTGCGGAGCCGCCACAGGCACGGGAGCGGGAGCCGCCGCCGGGGAGATCTGGGCTTCCTTGCCGGCTTGCTCCTGGCCGCGGCCACAGGCGAAGCTGGCGAGGGCGGCCGCGCAAAGGAAGGCGGGCAGAGCGATCCGGGTCTTCAGGTTTCGCATGGTCGGGTTCCCCTCTTCGCCCTACAACGGCGGCGGGACCCGGGGAAATTTCGACCCGCCGCCCTCAGCGACGGCGGGAGGGGTCGAAGCGGATGACGTCGCCTTCGCGGGGCGGCGGCGCCGGCACCGCGACGGGTCCAAGCCGGCTCGGCTCCTCGGCCACGGCTTGCGCCGGCTTCTCCGGCGCGTCCGGCGCGCCGGCCTCCTGAAAACGGAGGCCGAAGTCGGCGGACGGGTCGGCGAAGGTAGTGAGAGCGGCGAAGGGGACGTAGAGCCGCTGGCGCGCGCCGCCGAAGCTCAGCAGCACGGAGAAAGCCTCGGAGTCGACCTCCAGTCCCCAGAACTGGTTCTGGAGGATGATGGTGATCTCCTCGGGATACTGCTCGCGCAGGAACCGCGGCACCTCGACGCCGGGGTACTGCGAGCGGAATCCGATGTAGAAGTGATGCTCGCCCGGCAGCCCGTGCTCGGCGACCTGCTCCAGGACTCGGCGTACGGCATCCCGCAGGGCTTCCTGAAGAATGGCCGGATAGTCGATCTTGTCAGGGTCCATTTCTTACGCTCTCCGTTCGCGCGGCAGCATGGGCCGCGGCTTGGCGAAAGTCAACCGGAAAGTCAATCACCGCTTCACGGCGGATCGTAGGTGCCGGCCGGAGTCCAGGGGCCGCAACGCAGCACCCGCCACGCCGCCAGCCAGCTCCCCTTCCAGGCGCCGTACTTGCGGATCGCCCCCTCGCCGTAGTGGCTGCAAGTCGGCGTGAACCGGCAGCGGACGCCGAGCTCGCCCATGTGCGGCGAGAGCGTGGCCTGATAGAGATGGATGGCGCCGAGGAGAGCGCGGGCGGAGAGCTGGTCGCGGGGCGGCCGCGCGAAGTCGAAGGTCAGGAGAAGGCAGGCGGCCAGAATGACAAGCCAGATTTTCAGCCGGCGGCGGGATGTTGCATCCATCCGGGCCAGCTTAGCCCAATCGGCAGCTCCTTCGTGTCCGTCCCTGCCCGTCCAGCCCCTGATCCCCCTGGCGCTCGCGGACTAGCCCGAGCAGAGGCAGCAGCCGTGGTAGCAGACGGCGAACTCCGGGCCGCAGAAGGCAACGCACTGCGACGCCTTCTGGCAAAGCGGGACTCCGGGCGGCTGACAGATGTAGCCCTGGCTCACCGTGGGAGTGCTCAGGCTGCCGGCGACCGCGAGAGCGACGACACCGAGGAACATCGT
>Ga0134121_10001013_pt1 | contig 27935 bp, 17 predicted proteins | sample KB301_FD_96463 | JGI IMG/M metagenome (GOLD analysis project Ga0134121, IMG submission 96463) | Terrestrial soil microbial communities without Nitrogen fertilizer from Kellogg Biological Station, Michigan, USA - KB3-0-1 | ecosystem: Environmental > Terrestrial > Soil > Unclassified ... | reverse complement strand
GGGCACCAACGCCGCCTCGGCCTGCAAGAGCCGCATCTGGTTCGCCCGCTCCACCAACGGCGGCACCACCTGGGGCGCGCCGGTGATGCTCAACAACCAGGCGTCGAAGAACGACCAGTTCAACCAGTGGATGGGCGTCGACGAGACCACCGGCCGCATCGCCGTCATGTACTACGACACGGTCAACGACACCACCCGCAAGAAGACCGACGTCTGGTACCAGACCTCCACCGACAACGGCGTCACCTGGAGCGCCGCCGTCAAGGTCACGACGGGCATGACCGACGAGACGATCGCCGGCGCCGACGCCGGCAACCAGTACGGCGACTACAACAGCCTGTCGATCTTCGCCAACCAGATCTTCCCCTCCTGGACCGACCGCCGGAGCGGCGGCAAGGAAGAGATCTGGACGGCGCCGATCCTCGAGCCGTAACGATCAGAGACGCTCGGCCAGCAGCTCGAGGGTGCGGGCGAGGCCGGGCTGGACCGACAGGACCGGCAGCAGCGGGTCCTGTCGGCGGCGGCGCAGGCGCTGCGGCACGGTCTTCAGGTTGAAGTCGCGCAGGTCCAACTTTGCATTGACCTCGCTCCAGTCGAGAGGGGTCGAGACGGTGGCGCCGGGCCGCGGGCGCACGGCGTAGGGCGCGGCCAGCAGCTTGCCGCGGCCATTCTGAAGGGCGTCGACGTAAACCCGGCCGCCGCGCGCCGGAATGGCGCGGGCGGTGGTGGCGAGGGCCGGCAGGCGCACGACGATCACCCGCGCCAGCAGCTCGGCGAGCTGGCGCGTCTGCTCGTGCGTGAACAGGCCGCCCATGGGCAGCAAGACGTGCAGGCCGCTGCCGCCGCTGGTCTTGACGAAGGGCTCGATGGCGATCTCGCCGCACAGCTCGCGGATGGCGCGGGCGATCTCCACGACGTGGAGGAAGGGAGCGGTCTTGGGATCGAGATCCAGGATGCACCAGTCGGGCCGGTCGAGCGACTCCACCCGGCTCGCCCAGACGTGGAAGGGAATGGCGCCCAGGTTCACCAGGTAGAGCAGCGAGTCCGCGTCGTCGCAGAGGAAGTAGTCGATGTCGCGCTCGGAGCCCCCGGCATGAATCGTCACCGTCCGCACCCCGCCGGCGGCGGTGACCGGAGCGTTCTTCTGGTAGAACGATTTGCCCGCGATGCCGTCGGGATAGCGGTCGAGCACCAGGGGACGGTCGCGCAGGAAGGGGAGCATGGCGGGCGCCGCGGCCCGGTAATAGTCCACGAGATCCCCCTTGGTGTAGCCCTCCGCCGGCCAGAAGACCTTGCCGAGATTGGTGAAGGCCACGGGGCGGGACGATTTGGCAACCGGCGATACCGCCGGTACCTGAGATACCGAGGCTTCGGAAGGAGTCTCCAAAGCTTCCATCTCCTCCACCTCCCCGTCTCCCTCCTCTCCCGGCCGCAGGCACTCCTCCACCGTCTTGTCGTGGCGCAGGCGCAGGAAGACGGGATGGCGCAGGTGGCCGCCCCGGGTCCACTCCTTGTAGCGCACCTCGACGACGACCTCCGGCTCCACCCAGATGGTGCCGCGGCCGGCGGCGACCGCCAGCGGCGGCGAGGCGCGCCGCGCCGTTTCCAGCCGGGGGCGGAGCTCGGCGAAGTCGTCGCGGGCGAAGCCGGAGCCCACGGTGCCGGCGTAGGCGAGCCCGCCGGCCCCGTCCCGCACGGCGAGGTGCAGGTTGCGGAAGCCGGAGCGCGAGCCGGGGACGGGATCGAAGCCGACCACCGCGAAGTCGGAGGTGCGGTCGACGCGCACCTTGAGCCAATCCGCCGAGTAGCCGGAGCGGTAAGGGGAGTCCGCCCGCTTGGCGACGATCCCCTCGAGGCCCATGGCGGCCACGGCGGCGTAGAGGTCCTCCCCGCGCTCGGGGATTTCGTCGGACAGGCGGAGGGTCCCCGGCTCCTGCCCCGCAAGCAGCCGGCGCAACAGCGCCCGCCGCGCCGTGAACGGCAGCGGCCGTAGATCGAAGCCTTCGCAGGCCAGCAGATCGAAGACGAAGAAGGTGGCCGGCGTGGCCGCGGCCGCGTGCTCGGCGTCGATCGCTCGCGTGCGCAGGCCGCGGCGCTGGAGGCGCTGGAAGTCCGGCTTGCCGCCGGCGTCGAGCACCACGGCCTCGCCGTCGAGGATCAGTCCGGCGAGCGGCAGGGCGGCCACCGCACGGGCGATCTCCGGCAGGATGCGGGTGGCGTCGTGGCCACTCTTGTAGAAAAGCCGCGCCTCCCCGCCGTCTCCCGCGGCGAGCACGCGAAAGCCGTCGTACTTGAGCTCGAAAACCCAGCCCGGCCGGCTGAACGGCCGCTCGCGCGTCTCCGGCTTCATCACCTTGAGCGTCGAGGCGTCGATCGCCGCCGCCGGCGCGCCGAGACGTTTGAGCTCGGCTCCGAGCTCAGCTTTTTTCCTGGCGTTCGATCTCAAACGAAGAAAACTCTCGCTAAAGATGAAATAAGTGGCGAATGGCGAGGACTTTAAAGAAATCGTTCTCTATTTGTAAAACAATGCGCCGGCCGCTCCGATTGAATGGTATATTACGCCCCATGAGCGCCCGACCCTTCGCCTCCGGAATGATTTCCTTCGGCCTCGTGTCCATCCCGGTAAAGCTTTATTCTACGGGAGAGAGCGCGGCTGGCATTCAACTCAACATGTTGCACAAGAAATGCGGTTCCCGAGTCAAGCAACAATATTACTGTCCGGTCGACAACGAGGTCGTCGGTCGCGAGGATATTGTTAAGGGTTATGAGTACTCGAAGAACCAATATGTCCTGTTTACGGAAGAAGAGCTCAAAGCGCTGATTCCGGAGCCGACCAACGCCGTCGAGATCACCGAGTTCGTGCCGCTCGAGCGGGTGGACCCGGTCTACTACGAGAAGTCCTACTACCTGGGTCCCGACAAAGGGGGCGACCGGCCCTACCTCCTGCTCGCCGAGGCCATGAAGCGGACGGGCCGCGCGGCTCTCGCGCGCTACTCGGCCCGCGGCAAGGACCAGTTCGTGCTCTTGCGGCCTTTCGAGACCGGCCTCGTCATGCAGCAGCTCCGCCACGCCGACGAGCTGCGCTCCTTCGACGAGGTGCCGGTGGGTACGGCGGAGGTCAAGGAGCCGGAGATCAAGCTCGCCATCCAGCTCATCGAGCAGATCGCCACCGACGCCTTCAAGCCCGAGGAGTACGAGGACAAGCAGCGCCAGCAGGTGCGCTCGCTGATCGAGCGCAAGGTGCAGGGCGAGGAGATCACCGCCGCCCCCGTCGAGGAGCCCAAGGCGCAGGTCATCGACCTCATGGCGGCGCTCAAGGCGAGCCTCGCCGCGGCAGGCAAGGCGCCGGCCGCGCCGGCGCCGGTCTCGCTCGCCGACCGCAAGCCGGCCCGCAGGTCGCCGCGCACCGAAACCGAGGTCGCTCCCGCCGAGGTGGAAGCGGTGAAGAGAAAAAGCTCAAAGAGGTAAGGCGTCCGGGGTACACTGAGGACGATGAACCGGTCCTCCGCCCTCAGTCCGCCGGGCGCAGTGGAGCGTCCGGCCCCACCCAGCGGCTACTCGACCAAGGACGTCGCGACACTGCTCGGCCTGTCGGCCGCCCAGGTCCGCTCCTATGTCCGTGCCGGGTTCCTCTCCCCGCGGCAGGGCCCGCGGGGTGAGTATTACTTCTCCTTCCAGGATCTCGTCCTGTTGCGCACGGCCAAGGGGCTCCTCGCCGCCCGCGTGTCGCAGCGGCGCATCCTCCTCGCCCTGCAGAAGCTGCGCGAACAGCTCCCCGAGGGCCGGTCGCTCTCCGGCGTCCGCATCTCCGCCGAGGGGCATCACGTCGTGGTGCGGGACGGCCGGGACGTATGGAACCCCGAATCGGGACAGGCGCTGTTCGACTTCGAGCTGGCCGAACTGGCGCGCGAGGCCTCGACCCTCCCCTTGCGCACGCCCGCGCGGCCGGCGCCGGCGGCCGTGGCGGCGGTGGCGGCAATACCCGAGACGGCCGAGAGCTGGTTCGTGCGCGGCAGCGATCTGGAGTACGACGCCGCTCCCGAGGAAGCGATGGCCGCCTACCGCCGCGCCCTGGAGCTCGACGCGAGCCTTCCCGACGCCCACCTCAACCTCGGCCGGCTGCTGCACGAGCGGGGAGAGACGGCGGAAGCCGAGAGCCACTACCGCCAGGCGCTCGCCGAGCGCCCCGAAGACGCCACCGCCGCCTTCAACCTCGGCGTGGCCCTGCAGGACCTCGGCCGTCTGCGCGACGCCGCCAAGGCCTACGAAACCGCGCTCGGCAGCGAGCCCGGCTGCGCCGACGCCCACTACAACCTGGCGGGCGTCTACGAGAAGCTGGGAGAGAGGGAAGCCGCCTTCCGGCATCTCAGCGCCTACCGCCGGCTGATCCAGGGCACGTCGTAGCGGTATATACTGCTACAAACAAAATTGCTGGTAGAGTAGCGACCTCTTTGCTTTCGTTTACTGAAGGTGCGGCGCTGAGATCTAACAATATAGGGAGATTTCTATGGCTACTCAACAGTCGGCGACAGTCAACATCACGAACAATAGCGGCGGCAACGCCTGGATCCTCCTCTTCCACAGCAACTCCAGCAACGGCACGCAGAGGGGGAGTTGGATGGCGGCGCCCGGCCAGACCGTCGGGCCGCTGAAGGTCTTTTTCAAGACCGGCCTGGGCACCGAATCGATCCTGGACTTCTGGTCGGTGATGGTCCAGGTCCAGGACGGTCCGGCGCCCGGCCTCTACGTCAGCAGCGGCACTGATTTCAATCGATATTGGAAGGAATGTCAGCTCCAGCGCGGGGATGCCAACCAGACGCTCACCTTTTCGGTCGACAGGAAGAGGCTCCACATCTCTCTCCGTTCCGGCGGAGGCTCGGATGCGCTGACGAAGCTTGCTCCCAAATCGCCGATCACGCACGTGTTCGTGGTGATGCTGGAGAACCATTCGTTCGACAACCTGTTCGCGATGTCGGGTATCCCAGGGATCACGGTCGCCACCACCGCTGATTCGAATTCATACAATGGCAAGACGTTCCCGGTGCAGCCTGTCGCACCGCTCAGCATGCCGACCGATCCGGCCCACGAGTTCCTCGACGTTCTCGAGCAACTCGCGGGGCAGGGCGCCACCTATCCGAAAGGCAGCCCCTATCCGCCGGTCAACAACTCCGGCTTCGTGGCGAATTACGCCACGTCGACGAGCGGGGGACCACCCCCGCCCCCACCGGACTTCGGCGACGTCATGGCGTGCTTCGCCACTTCGACCCAATTGCCGGTGCTCTACCAGTTGGCCACCGAGTTCGCGCTCTGCGACCAATGGTTTTCCTCGATGCCGGGACCTACCTGGCCCAATCGTCTCTTTGCTTACGGCGCTTCGTCGGCCGGGCTCGATTACAGCCCGCCGAACTCGGAGATCGTTGATTGGGAGCTCCCGGATCATGGATTCCAATTTCCCAACGGCTCGATCTTCCAGGCGCTGGCCAAGGCGGGCGTTCCGTACCGCCTCTACAACGATACGACCGGCTTCCCTCGGAATTTAAGCCTCTACAGTGAAGAGCCGGAGCTCGGCTCGGCGTCCGGCGCCGTGTCGGTCGTCTCGACGCTGAAGGGCATAACCCTGCTGGACGTCCACTCCTTGCGGCATTTCGCATCCGATCTTCAGGGTCCCTATCCCTACCCGTACACGTTCATCGAGCCGCATTACGGCAACATGGATAACGCAACCTACAAGGGCGGGTCGTCCCACCATCCGATGCAGGGGCCCTACGGCGGCGAGAATCTCCTGGCCGCCGTATACGCGGCGATCCGCAAATCGCCCTATTGGAACACCAGTCTTCTGATCATCAACTACGACGAGCACGGCGGTTTCTACGACTCCGTCCTCCCGGGCCCCGCGCCCGCACCCGGTGACAATCCGAAGTACGGCTATAACAAATTCGGCTTCACTTTCGAGCAGTTCGGCCCCCGTGTTCCCGCGATCATCGTCTCGCCGCTGATCCCGGCCGGCACGGTGGACCACACCCTCTACGATCATGCGTCGATTCTGAAATCGGCGGAGCAGCTCTTCGGCCTGGGTCCTCTGACGCAAAGGGATGCGGCAGCCAACAGTTGCCTTCATTTGTTGTCGCTCACCACGCCCAGGACGGACTGCCCGATCTCGCTCAACAGCCCTGCCCCAGTGCTGGAGGCACTAAAACCCCGCATGTCGGAGGAAGAGAGCGTGCAGTTGGACGCGCAGCCCGTGCCGGAATTCGGCAACCTGGCAGGAACCTTGCGGACCACGATGAAGACGGAGATCGAGCTTTCCGCACGAACGCCGGCGGAGATTGCCGCCATCAAATCAAGGTTCGAAGCGGTCAAGACGCGCGGCGAAGCCCGAGCCTACATCGCGTCGGTGATGGAGAAGGTCGGAACCGCCAAGCAACAGCGCAAGCTCGCGGCAAGCCAGAAGCTCGGACCCGCGAAAAAGCCCGCACCCGCGAAAAAGGCCAAAGCCGCGAAAAAGCCCGGCCCCACGAAAAAGCCCAGTCCCGCGAAAAAGCCCAGTCCCACGAAAAAGCCCCGGGCATGAAACCGCATGAAACACCGGGCTGAGAACAGCGGTAGGCAGGAAGGGAGACCTGATGAGCGCCATAGGCTATACAAAGGTATTGCGGAGCGCCGCCGACAGCCGGTACCCCAGCTTCCTTCAGGGCTTCAACCGCCGTTGGTCCGCTCCCCAGGTTGAAGCGGTCTACCTCTGCTCCACCGCCGAGGGCACGGCAAGGGCTCTCGACGATGCCCTGGCCTCGTATGGCGGCGGGGTCAAGATCAAATGCGGCGGGCATTGTTACGAGGACTTCGTCTATAGCGCCGAGACCCGCGCCATCCTCGACGTGACGCCGATGGACGGAGCCGGTCACGACCCGCGGCGCGGCTTCTACCTCGACGCCGGCGGCACCAACTGGGGCGCCTTTCAGGCCCTGTTCCGCGACTTCGGCAAGGTGCTCCCCGGCGGCTCCTGCTACTCCGTGGGTCTCGGCGGGCATATCACCGGTGGTGGATACGGGCTGCTTTCGCGGCTCTTCGGTCTCACCGTCGACTGGCTCACCGGGCTGGAGATCGTGGTCAAGGACGATGAGGCGGCACCGGCGCGGGTGCTCTACGTTTCCTCTGAGAGCGGCGGGGACGAAGGTGACCTTTACTGGGCCTTGCGTGGCGGGGGCGGCGGCAACTTCGGCGTCATCACCCGCTATTACTTCGCCGAGCTCCCCGACGCGCCGCAGGAAGCCTCCATCGAGACCTTCGGCTTCCCCTGGACGGAGCTCGACCCGGCGAACCTGGGCGGGCTTCTCGACCTCTACGCCGAGGTCGCCGCCTCGCCGGACAATCCCGGGCTATTCGGCCTCTTCAAGCTGATGCACGAGGCGGCCGGCGAAATCCAGCTCCTCGTTCAGGTGGTGGGCGAAAGCCGCGACGCGATCCGTGCCGCCCGTACCGATCACATTGTGCCGCTCTCCCGCCGGCTCGCCGAGGTGCTCCCTCACCGGCCCGTGACGCGGCCGGTGGCCGGCCATCCCGGCTGGATGCTCGCCCTCCCTACGAGCGCCGACCTGCAACGGCTCACCTTCTATGAAGCCGTGCAGACCCTCAACGGATCAGGCCCCAACCAACGCGGCAAATACAAGTCGGCCTACATGCGGAAGGGTTTCCCGCCGGACCAGGTGGAGGCGATCTTCAACAACCTGAGAGTGATCCCACGGGGTCTCCAGGCCTCCGACATGACCCAGAGCCTGCTCCAGGTCGACACCTACGGCGGCGCCATCAACAACGTGTCTTCCACCGCCACGGCCATCCCGCAGCGCAGCTCAATTCTCAAGCTGCAATATCAGACCTACTGGCAAAAGCAGGAAGACGACGCGGCCTTCCTCGGTTGGATCCGTGATTTCTACACGGCGGTCTACGCCGCAACCGGCGGCGTGCCCGATCCGGACCGCGATCCCGGGCAGAACGTCGACGGCTGCTACTACAATTACCCGGACGTCGACCTCAACGACCACGGCGGCCGCGACGGCGCGCTGCACCTCTATTTCCTGGACAACTTCCGCCGCAACCCCCGCAACCTGGTGGCCGTCAAGCACCGCTGGGACCCCGCGGACATCTTCCACAGCGTGCAGTCGATTCCCACTTCATAAAGGCTGAAGACAAAGGGGCGTGGCTTGTGGCCACGCCCCTGAGGTCCGCTGTCCGACCCGGCCTGCTTTAGATCAGGGCCGGCTGTCCGGGTCCGCCGGATCGGTATGAGCGTCTCGCTCGTCGCCGTCCCAGACGCCGTCCCCATCGCGGTCCACGCCGACTCGTTCTCCGGAGCCGGGCGGCACACAGGTATAGGTCAGGGGGTGGCCGTTGCCCTTGGCCAGAGACCGTAGCGCGGCGTCGGTGATGGGCGGCTGCCCGCGCCGGTCTTTCGCGAACAGGCCAGATCCCACGTACAGGAAACCAGCCTCGTCGTCGTCGATGCGGGTCTTGGCGATGAGATCGCACTCCCCCGCGTCCGCGCGCTGGCGCAGGATGTCGAGGCGAGCGCCCGCCGCCGCGGAGCTACCGGCCGTGAGCGTCACCTGCTGGCCCACGATGGGCGCCATGTTGGTGGGGAATGCCAGGATGAACGCCTCGAGCTGCCGTTTTTGGAGCTCCCCCTCCGGTCCCTCCGGGATGCCGTTGGCGCCGGGCCCGTTGAAGATCTCCGAGAAGCTGATCCCATGCACGAAGCGGAACACCGTATCCAGGCTCCCGTCGTTGAGGAACCCGTAGCCGCGCACCTGATCTCCCTTGAAACCGTTGTCACCGCCGAGGAACCCGGGGTTCTCGGGACTCCCGAACTTCCCGATCTTCTGATAGAGGTTGCGCAGGTGGGGAACCTTGAAGAGCTGTGGATTGAAGTCGAAGCTCCCGCGACTGTTCGAGCCGAAGAGCCCGGGTGCCGCGGTGTCCGGATTGGCGTTCGGGTCGATCGTGTGGCAACTGGCGCAGGTGAGCACGGCGCCGTTGAAATCCGGAGCCGACGGAATCCCGCAGTTGACGGTGTCGAAGAGCTTGCGCCCGGCCTCCTGATCCGGGGTGAGCACGTTGTCGATCCGGCGGTTCGGGTTCGGCGGATAGGTGAGTTGGAGGATGAAGTCGGTGAACGCCCCCATGTCCGCTTGCGAGAGGACCGCGTGACGCCCGAGCAGGTCGGGAAACGCGCCATTGAACTGTGCGAACCCCGCACGCTCGTCGAAAGTCCCGCTGTCCGGCTGTTCGCTCGGCGCGTTGTTGCCGCCGGTGCGGTCGCCGCGCCAGTGCATCGGGCCGTGGTTGGCCATGCCGCGCAGGCTCTGCGTCGCCATGGGTCCCTTCATCGGATGGAAGATGGGCTCCATAGGTTGCCCGGTGACGATGTTGACGAGGGTGCTGTTGAAGGGGCCGGGGTTGTCGATCACTTTTCCGTCCGGATTGCCGAGATCCCAGGCCAGGCTGTCGAGATCGCCGAAGGCGTGGCAGCTCGCGCAGGCGGAGTCGCCATGGCTCGACGAGAACTTGGCGTCATAGAGGAACCGGCGGCCGTTCACGACGCTCGGCGGCTCCGGGCTGTGCATCAGGACGTGCGCCTCTTCCGCCCGCTTTTTGGTGTCAAGGATCGAGATCCCGTTGTCGAACCGCGTCATCACGTAAAGCTGCCCGCGATCCTCGTCGAGGACGAGGCCGGTGGGGCCGCCGCCACTCACCGGGATGTGGCTCGAGCTGCTCGGCACGAACGTATTTTTCTCGAGCTGGGCCGTGGAGAAAATCCCCACCTTGCCGGACCCCAAAGCCGCGACATAGAGGGTAGCGCCATCGCCGGTCACCGCCATGCCCTGAGGAAAAGCGAGGGACCGTTCATTCTCGGCGTTCGGGATCGGCGCGCAGCAGTGGGCGTAGTCTATGTGCTTGTTGAGATGCCTCGGCGCCACGCGGCCTCCGGGTGACAGCACGGTGATGCGGCTCTCGTGCAGGTGGCCGCGCAGGCTGTGTCCGGCGAAGGTCCCCGGACCCTCGAACCGGTCGAGGTTGTTCGCCTCGGTGTTGGCGACGTAGACCTTGCCGTTCATGGGATTGACGGCCATCGTGTACAGAAGGGTGCCGACGCCCTGGAAGAAGCCGGCCGCGCCCTGGAGTTGGCGCGGCGGGTTGGCCATCGCGTCGAGCACGAACACGTCCTTGTCGGGCAACGAGAATTTCACGAACTGGTCGCGAGAGCGGCCGAGCGAGTCGACCCAGTGAGTGCCGTTCCACTTGACGATCTCCCCGACCTCGGGCGCGGGGCGCCCTTCGGCGTTGGTGGTGGGTCCCGCGACGCCGTCCGCACCGAAGCCGTCCGGGATCGAGGTCTCGGGGATCGAGGTGGTCCGGTTGCCGGTGTGGAAGCCGGCGGCGTAGACGCGGGCGCCGTCGGGCGTCACCGCCAGGGCGCGCGGAGTGTCCGTGAAGAGGGTGATGATGGAGAGCGGCGTACCGCCCAGGGTGCTGCCGAGCCCCTCCGCGTCGAACACCCAGACGTCCGCGCGCCCCACGCCCGGGGTCGTAAACTGGGGATCGAACGGGAGATTCTGGCCCCGATGCGCGGTGGTGATGAACGCTCGCCTGCGTCCCGGTCCGGCGAAGACGATGTCGCGCGGCTCGTCGCCCACGAGCAGCGTGCGCTCGACCTGGCCGGTCAGGTCGCCGCCGTGGTCGTCGAGCTCGACGACGCTGACGCTGTCCGAGAGGTGGTTGACCACCCAGACCTCACGGTTCGTCCGGGCCGCGACAGCGACGGGCTCGACGCCCACCGGGATGGAGGCGGTGTGGACGAGCCCATTGTCCCGGATGCGGAAGACCTCGAGCCGGTTGTCGGGCGTATTGACGGCGAACAGGTGCCGCTTGTCCGGAGACATGGCGAGCGGGCGCACCTGCCCGCTCTCGAAAAGCGTGTACTGGGAAGAGGCCTTTGCCGACTTGTGGCTCCCGGCCTTGTTGGTATCGGCCGACGCCTCGAAAGGCCGGCTCGCGCCGGGGGCGAAAGAAAGCGCCGCAAGAAACGCGAACGCCACGAACGCCATGAGCAAAATCATCAAGCCGCGGTAGCGGTGTTGCGGACCCATAACGATTTCCTCCTCTCTGTTGGTTGAGCGCGCTGCTGAGAGGAGGAACGCTTCCGCTGCCGGTTTCCCCTCACCGTTTGATGGAGTGCCGGAACGGTTCGGGGCTCACCCCCATAGAGGATCGAAGAGGCAGGAAAAGGGCGGTGCCCCTCCCCCGAGGACCGCACGACAACCTCGGGGAAGGGAAAGAAAAGGGTTGAAGCTCAGGGTTCCTGGCAGAGATCGCAGGTGGTGCAATGCTGACAGTTGTTGTAGAGGTGGCAGGTCGTGTAGCTCTTTTCCAGGCCTCGCGTTCCTGGCTTGCCCTGCGTGCTCAATACCCCGGCGAAGAAGTTCGAAGTGCCGGGCAGATAGGTGTCGAGGACGCCGTCGCCATCGGTATCCACCCGCACGAAGCCGGTGAGCTCCGGCGCGATGCTCTTCGCCCGCCAGGGATACTGGATGTTGTCCCGGAACCGCACTGCAAGCGGGATCTCGAGCGCCTCGCGGCTGGCTTGGCCCACCGGCGTGAAGCTCACCTTTACGTTGAGCCAGAGCGGGCCGGAGAAGGTTCCGCCCTTCTCGTTCTCCCGACGGATGACCATCTGTGTGATCGGCTGAACGCCGTCAAGCCTCACAGTGGCGTCGAACTTCCCGCACCCGGTCTCGAGCGGCGTCACGCTCTTGAGGGACAGGGCGCGGACCTGCGTCCGGGTCACCGCCGTACCCCGCTTGTTGAACACCGCGTCATCCAGGCGCTGAACGATGGTGTCGGTTTTTCCCAGCGCCTTGCGGTTGTCGGTCACCAGGGGCACTCCCTGGAACGCCACCTTGGCGGTGAAGGGCGCCGAGCCGGAGCAGAAGAAGCCGGCGGGAATCGGGGTCTGGGAAAAATCAACGAAGGTGGAGCCGTCACCCGCCGTGGACCAGACATCGATCCCGTTCTGGATGGCGCGGTCCGCCGCGAAGGCGGACGTGGCGAAGCCGGAGATCAGCAACAAAATCCCTAGAGAACGCACTTGCATAGGAAAATCTCCTCTGAAGTTAAGCATCCACCATCTATGGGTGCACAGCAAGGCTGAAAGCGCGCCGGCTTCATGCGAAAAGAAGCTGGTAAACTCGGCCGTCTTCCTGAAAAGGAGCCTCCGATGCGACAGAACTTCCGGCGGATTGCGTGGTTGCTCTTCTTTCTCCCGGTTCTCCCCAGAATGGCGGCGGCTGCCGAGCCGCGGGTGATTCGGTACGAGCCGCGGGACTCCGATCTCAAATACGTCTACGGAACCATGGCGCCCGTGGCCACACTGCGGCCCGGGGACGTCCTCGACACGCGCACCGCCGACTGCTTCGGCGGCGTGATTCAGAAACCGGGCGACAGTCTATCCAAGGTAAAGGGCGACAACCCGCTGACCGGCCCGTTCGCAATCGAGGGCGCCGAGCCGGGCGATACGCTGGTGGTCAAAATCCTCGACATCAAAGTCGATGGGCCGCGCGGAGTGGGAGCGCTGGCGCCGGGCTTCGGGACGCTCAACCCGACGACCTACACCCCGATGCTCAACCCGCCGCTCCCCGAGCGCGTCTGGTTCTACGACATCGACGGGGTCGCCAACACCGCCACCTTCCACGCCCACGATTCCGGTTTCAGCGTCAAGATCCCGACCACGCCGTTCTTCGGCTGCATCGGCGTGGCGCCGGCCGGCGGCGAAGCCAGGAGCTCGATCACCCCAGTCGAGTGGGGAGGCAACATGGATGCCAGCGAGGCGCGGGCCGGGAACACGATCTACTTCCCGGTCAACGTGCCCGGCGCCCTCCTCTTTCTGGGCGACGGCCACGCGGCCCAAGGCGACGGCGAAGCAGCCGGCACCGGCATCGAGGTGCCGCTCCGCGCCCGGGTGCAGGTCGACCTCCTCAAGAAAAAGCCGCTCCGCTGGCCGCGCTTCGAATCAGATCAGAAGCTGATGACGGTCGGCGCCTATCGCCCGCTCGACGACGCCCTGCGCATCGCCCTCTCCGAGCTGGTCGCCTGGATCCACGCCGACTACGGCCTCTCCGAGCTGGACGCCTACGAGCTGCTGACGAAAGTAGCGACCCTCCACCTCGCCGAGATGGTCGACCCCAACTACGTGATCGTCGCAGGGATCGACAAGCGGTATCTGCCGCCGCCGCGGTGAGGGGGCGGTAAACCGCATGCGCACGGCAGGCATGTTCAGGGAGCTGCCAACGAAGAGCCTGGCACTTCTTTGGCACTTCTTTGATGGCAAGAGTCCAGGAAAGCCGCCGGCATGAGAAAAAGCCTCTGCCTTAGACTCCGTGTCCCGCTTTCCTGGGAAAAGTCCCTGAATTTCCAGAAAAGTCCCTAAATCAATGAGTCCTGTCCCTAATTCTGAGATTTTGTCCCTGAATCCTGAAGATAGTCCCCTTTTCTGAATTTCTGTCCCCCAATTTCTGAGAGCGTCCCGCTTGCCGTGATACTGTCCCCGATTCTGAGGAATTGTCCCTAAATTTCCAGAAAAGTCCCTAATTCTCTGGGAAAGTCCCTGAATCTCCAGAAAAGTCCCTAACTCTGGATCGGTGTACCTACTCTGCTCTTCGAGCTTCTTCTTCTGACCGAGCGCCATCTCCACTTCGAGTGGAGCCCGACCACGCCGTTTTTCGGCTGCATCGGCGTGGCGCCGGCCGGCGGCGAAGCCAGGAGCTCGATCACCCCAGGCGAGTGGGGGGAACATGGATGCCAGCGAGGCGCGGGCCGGGAACACGATCTACTTCCCGGTCAACGTGCCCGGCGCCCTCCTCTTTCTGGGCGACGGCCACGCAGCCCAGAGCGACGGCGAAGCGGCCGGCACCGGCATCGAGATGCCGCTCCGCGCCAGGGTGCAAGTCGACCTCCTCAAAAAGAAATCGCTCCGCTGGCTCGGCGGCTCCTGAGCATGGCAGGTACGCTGTCAAACAGACTCGAACATATCCTCAAGGACCGCGCTTCTCGAGCTGCTGAATCGCAGCCAAGAGCTGCTCACGCTCAGCATTGTTGTTCGAGCGCGCGGCGATTTGGCGGAGCCTCTGGATGACGGATTCCCTCGCGCTCGGAATCTGCACCAAGACCTGGTAGCTGGTCATGCGTACCAAGAGTCGCGGACTCTCCAGTTCCTTGAGCAGGTCTGGCACGGCCGGCGGACCGATTTCCAGGAGAACTCTCGACAAGATGTCTCGTGTGATCCCTATTCTCATGCCTTGGCCGGCGGTGCCGAACATAAAGCCCAACTGCCCAAACGCCTCCAGCGTGCTCGGTTTCTTTGTGGCAGCTTGACGCTTTGCGGCCTCCGCCAGAATGCGCTCAGCCTCCACGGAGTCCGCCGAAAGCTGATCAAGGATCACTGGGACCGAAGGTTGGCCGATTTGAGTGAGGCAATCCTTGGCAGCCATCATGAACGGCGTCTGCCAGGACGGCGCGCCAAGAGCTCCAGAGAGGAGATCTCCCAAATCCCCTCTGGCAGCCCGACCCATCATGTCAGAAGCCACGACGCCAGCCTCTTCGTCGATCGTTTTGACCACTTCGTGTGCGGCATCGCCCCCATAAGGAACCAGACCTTCGACGGCCTGACGGCGCTTGGTGGGATCATCGCTCTTGAGATCGAGAGTCAGATGTTGAATGCTCTCTTTTTTCGAGATCCCAGTCTTCGTCATTCCTTCCTTGGCAGCAGCCGTGACCAGTGTGGCCAATGCAAGGAGAAAGGCCAGCACCATGGCCAGCCGGAAAAAGCGATAGGTCTGTTCGCCATCAAATTTCCCTGGCCTCGCCTTCTTGATGACGGCCATCATGATCGCAAAGAAGATGCCCAATGCAAAGGCGACGATGCTCCAGGCGCCCCACATACTGCCGAATATTTTGGGAATGGTCTGAAGAAAATTCATGCCGAGATCCTTTTGCATAGGATTCATAAGGCTGCCCTGGTGCCGGAATAGGAGCAGGCCCGCCGCGAGGACGGCGGTGGCCAAGGCTGCGGCGGCAGCCCACGGCTTCCGCGACGTCCGGCGCGGCTCGAAGAGCCTGCCGTCCGGGGCACGCAGAAAGAGAGTCGGCGTCGCCCACTCTGCCGAATCGGGGAAGTCGCGCCGGATTGCAAGGCGCCCTTCGGCCACGGCAGCGTCGATGGGCTCGCCCAAGGCGAGACGGCGGTAGAACGCAACACCGAATGCTTTCGCGGCGCGATCCGAGATGGGGAACTGCATCGCCACCACGGCTGGGAGGCCTGCCCGGAGCAGGGCGGTGGCAACTCCGCCGAAGAGGCCGGGAGCCGCCAACCTCGCGGTCTGGCATGCGTTCAGGACGGCCAAACGAAGCGAGGTGATGCCCCGGAGAAGATCGGCGAGCACTGGCCCGCTCACCGGGGCCGCTCCTCCCGCTCCGTCCTCCAGATAGAGCAGCCCCTCGCCGGTCGCCGCCTCGAACCCTCCATGCCCGAGGAAGTGAAGGACGTGGAAATCGCCCGCGAGAAGCGCATCCCGCAAAGCTTCCAGAGTGGGTGTGGCGAGAGGCACTATCTCCAGGCTGTTCTGCCGACGCCCCAGGTCCAGCAAAGCGCGCCGCTCTCGCGCCAGGTGTGGAAGGGTATTGAGCTCACGCGGCTGGGCCGCGACCACCAGCACACGTAGCGGGCCGACGAGAGAAGGCCTGCCCCCGGGCAGCGGCAAGTCCAGATAGCGAGCGATCGATGTCCTGCGCTCGCGGCCGAGAAACGTTCCGTCCTCGGCCCGGTGCAGGTACTCCCAAGGCAAGCCGTGGACGGCAGTCAGCCGCGGATCGCCCAGACCCATCTGCAGTTTGATCCTCAATCCCAGGTCGGGTCGCGACCTGAGACCTCCCAAGCTCTGGTAATAGAGGTCGCGGATAGGCTCGGGGAAGAGCGCCCTGAAGAGCTGGTCTCCGATTGTACGCTGGCGGTTCTCAGCGGAGGCCGCAGCGGCGGCCGCTTGCGGATGCACGTCCCGGTACTGCTCCTTGTCGTCGAGGAGCCGTTCGAAGCCTTTCGCGGCCCGTTTGACCTCCTCTTCGACTGCCGGCATCAGGAAGGGGGCTTCGGCCTGCCCGGCCGGTGAGTCGACGAGGCGCACCACGAGACTGTTCCCTTCGCCTGTATCGACACGCAGTCTCAGATCTAGGTAGTCCATGCCGGATCGTTAGAGTCTATGCCATGAGTACCTCAAGGTGCTCGCAAGGAGCAGTGCCCCAAAGGTAAGAATCGGACCCGTTCCATCACATGTCAGCGGATCGCACCATCAGTCTGACCCTTGAAGCCAAAGCCGAAGTACTCAGCTCATCCTGTCAGCAGCCCGCCGCGACCTCCGGCGCCGCGGAAGAAACAGGAACGCCCCGCCTCATCCCGCGACGCCCTGGAAGAAACCGAAACGCCGTGGATCAGATGGCGACGCCCTGGATGAAAACGAGACGGGACGTCCGGAGATCAGCCAGCCCGGCGCGACTTCCGGTGCCGGGATCAAACGAGCTGCGTGTCCTCCGCGAACTGCTGCTCGACGATCTCGTGGATCTTCGGGATCGCCGATTCCTCGACGTGGCCCGCGAGCGCGAGGGAGAGCAGCGCGAGGTCGACGGCGTCACGGACCACCGGCAGCCGGAGGATTACCTGGCGCGCCATCTCCTGATCGGCGCCGGGGCCTCGGAGGCGGTAGCTGGTCGCGAGGGAGGTGCCGCAGATCAGCTTGTAGAGGAGTGGGGGATCGTTCAGGTAGTCCGTCAGCCTGGGTACGCAGTCGACCAGCTCGGCGACGCTGTCGAGGAAGCTGGTGAAGTCGACGAGCGTACGGACGTGCCTGGTCTGCGAGAAGGCCATCTCCTCTTGCACGAGGTCCGCTTCGATCCGCGTCTCCAGGTCCGGACGGGCCGGGAGCTCGCGCTTGCCGCTACACAGCAGGGCGAAGTAGCGCGAGATCATCTCGGAACAGGCCGGCACGCCACCGTTGAACGGACGGGTCCAGCCGATCAGGGCCAGGCGAGGTCCGAGGTCCGGGTGGAACGCGTGCTTGAACAGCCGGCGCACGTCCTTGACCTCGATGCCGCCGAGCCACTCCGCCGGAATCGAGCTCTCCTCGTAACCGGTGCAGCACATGACCACGTCCGCTTCGACGTGCTCGCCGTTCGCGAAATGAACCGTGCTCCCCTCGAGACGGGCGACGCCATGGGGGACGTGGCGGATCTTCCCGTTCAGCACGTTCGCGACGAAGTCGTCATTTTTCTGCAGGGATTTCCCGGTGAAGCCCGCCTTGATGAACCACTCGCTGATCAGTTGCCTCTGGGCATCGCCTGACTCCAGGTCCGCTTGGACGCGCTGACCGTAATACTGCTGCATGTTCTGCCGCGGAGCCCACCCCAGCAGCCGGTTCGTGTAGCCATCGCTCGTCGAGCGCCCGCCATATGGATGGCGTGAGATGAGGAGCGGGTAGCTCCGCAGCGCCAGATGGCAGGCCGCGGCCACCTCGGAGATCTGGCTCGTGACGTCCGCGGACGTTTCCCCCATTCCGACGCATACGACCCGCTTGCCGCGGAAGGGCTCCGCGCCCTTGTACTTCGCGGTGTGCGTGATCTCTCCCTGGAACGTCTCGGCGCCGGGGAGGTCAGGCATGCGCGCCGCTTCGGCACGGAACGCGCCGCGGCAGATCGCGACGGCATCGAAGCGATCGCGGACTCTCTTCCCCGCTTGCGTGGATTCGACGACAAACGAACCGTCCGCCTCGCGGCTCACCGTCTCGACCGCGCAGTTGAGACGGATGTGTTGGTCGAGCCCGAATCGTTCGCGAAAGCGCCCGAGGTAGGCGACGTACTCCTGGCGCAGCCAATGGCGGCGCTCCTCCTCCAGCGGCGGAGGGAAGGACGAGTAGGCCATGTAGTGCTGCGAGACCGTGAGCTGCATCGGGTCGTAGGCCACGCCCGTCGTGAACACCCCTCCTGGAACGTTCTCGCGCTCGAAGCAAACCGCACTGTGGCCCTCCTCCAGGATCTCCTTGAGCGCGGTGAGACCGGATACCCCGGCACCGACGACGCACACCCGCAACTTGCTTGCGTCCATGCTGCTCGCCTCCCGCTTCGGTCAGCCGCCGAGAGTGCTCGGCGGGGAAACTTTCCCGCAGAATCCGCGATCTATTTCACGATGTCAAGCAGTGGACCGCCGGCGGTAAGCATCGGCAAACACGATGCATGGATACTTTGGCGTAGACTTCAGAGCCCATGACCTGCCTACCCACGACGAACCCGGTGATGCCATGATGGTTCATCTCCTCGACGGCACGTACGAGCTGTTCCGCCATTACTACGGCCGGCGCCGCTTCGAGAAAGACAAGCCCGCGCCGTTCGGGGCTGTGACCGGCGTGCTGCATACGGTGCTGGAAATGATCGAGAAGGGGGCGACGCACCTCGGCGTGGCGACCGACCATGTCATCGAGTCTTTCCGGAACCGGCTCTGGCCCGGCTACAAGACGGCGCAGGGAGTCGAGCGCGCGCTCCTCGCGCAGTTTCACCCGCTGGAAGAGGCCCTCGCCGCCATGGGCGTCGCCGTCTGGCCCATGGTCGAGCTCGAGGCGGACGACGCGCTCGCCTCCGCCGCCTCCCTCTCCGCGGCCGACGAAAGCGTACAGAAGGTCTGCATCTGGACGCCCGACAAGGACCTGGCGCAGTGCGTCCGCGAGGACCGGGTGGTGCAGGTCGACCGCCGAGGCAACAAGATCTTCACAGCGGATGGAGTCCGCGCGAAGTTCGGGGTCGAACCCGTCCTGATCCCCGATTTTCTGGCTCTCGTCGGCGACGCCGCGGATGGGTATCCGGGCATCCCTGGCATCGGTCCCCAGACGGCAGCACGGCTCCTCAACCGCTACGGCATCATCGAGAGCTTCCCTCCCGAGGTCTTGCGGGACCGCGATCTGGCGCTGCGGTTCAAGGACCTGGCGACGCTCCGCACCGACGCGCCCCTCTTCGGCGATATCGACGAGCTGCGTTGGCGCGGTCCCACCCCCGCCTTCGCGGCCTACGCGGAGCGGCTCGGAGACGCCCGCCTGCTGCAGCGGTGCCTCAACGCCCCGGTCGCTTAGTGGTATCCTTTTTCCAAAGGAGACTCTATGAAGCGTAAGAATGATCTAAAGAAGGAATCCCTTAAGATGATCGATCCAGCCCTGCTGGAAGAGATCCTCGGCAGCGTTCAACCCCATGGCGGCGACGGAAAGAGCGTCGCGGTCATCCGGCAGGAGCCCTTCAGCTCCTTCTTCCATTCCTGATTCATCGCACATCCAGCTCCCCCGCCCGTGCTGCTCTCGGTCTGTCTGATCACGAAAAACGAGGAGCGGTTCCTGGCGGGGTGTCTGGATTCCGTGCGCGCGGCGGCCGACGAGATCGTCGTCGTGGACACGGGCTCCCTGGACCGTACCGTCGAGATCGCCCGGGACTACGGCTGTCGCGTGCTGCACCGGGCCTGGGACGACGACTTTTCGGCCGCCCGGAACTCAGGGCTCGCCGCGGCCCGGGGACGCTGGATCCTCTGTCTCGACGCCGACGAGCGGGTCTCCGATGCCGCGGCGCTGATCCCGGCGATCCGCGAGGCCGCGCCCGAGGTCGGCGGCTTCCTCATCGAGCGCCACGACGTCGTCACCCATCCCGAGGACGGCCAGACCGACGTCTATCCCATCGGGATTCTCCGGCTCTTCCGCAACCAACCGGCCATCCGGTATGAGGGCATCGTCCACGAGCGTCCGAACGAGACGGTGGTCCGGGCCGGTCTTCAGATCCGCGGGCTGGCCACCCTGAAGCTGACCCACCTGGTGAACCACCTCCCCGAGGAACGGCTCCAGGCCAAGCAGCGGGGCTACCTGCGCCTCCTGGACGTCGAGCTCGAAAGGGATGGACGGAACTTCTGGGCCCGTTACTACCGCGGCAAGACCCTATGGTTCCTCCGCCGGCGCGAGGAGGCCAAGGTGGAGCTGCGCGGCATCGCGGAAGACCCGGGCTGCCCAAGCTCCTTGAAGGCATCCGCCTGGTGCATGCTCGCGGCCCTGCTCTCCGAGGAAGGTCTCCGAGGCGCCGCCGTGAGCTGCGTGAAGGAGAGCCTGACTCTGACTCCCGACCAATCGCTGGGCTATTACGTACTCGCCGAGATCCTGTATTCGGACGAGCGTTTCGCCCATGCTCTCGAAGCCTACCGGCGAGTCCGGCGCAGCATGGACCCGGAGAGCGGTCCGAGCCAGGTCCTGGGGGATCTGTGCGTGACCCCCGGAAAACGCGGCTACAAGCTGGGCTGCTGCTATCTGGCTCTCGGCCGGCTCACCGAAGCCGAAGACCAGTTCCGGGAGGGCTTGGCGGGGGACCCGGACCACGGCGGCTGTCACTACGGTCTGGCCCGTGCCGCGCTGATCCGTGGCGACCGCGCCAGCGCCCTGGAGTATCTCGCGGCCGCGGTATACCACGACCCCACTTGGAGGACGCCCCGCGAGCTGCTGGCCGAGCAGTCAGGAACGGCGCGGTCCCCTTGTCCCAGGCCCTGAGGGGAATCGTCTCCGCCCGGCGTTCTTCAAGGATAGGGCGGCGCTCTTGCCGCCTCAAACGCACACGAAGCTCGAAGCTTCTGGAGTCATCGCCATGGACATTCTTGTCGCGATCCTGGATCGGGTTACCGCCAACCACAACCAGACGATGGTTCAGCCCAATCGTGGCCGGATCACCGCGAATCACAATCAGACCCTGATCGCACCGGCCTCCCGGTAAAGTCGCCATGCGGCCGATCGAGTCCCTCGGCTTGCTCGCCAACCGCGAGCGCGACCAGGGCCGGTATCCGCAGGCCGAGGATCTCTTCCGCCGCGCTCTCGCGTCGACGGAGGAGACCTTCGGGCCGGACGACCTCCGGATGGCCATCCTGCTCAACGATCTGGGTGTCCTGCGCAAGCTCCAGGGCCGCTACGACGAAGCCGAGCCGCTGTACCGCCAGTCGCTGGCGATCCTCGAAAAGACCTATGGCGAGGATCATCTGGCGACCGCGAGCCTCTGGCACAACCTCGGAGGCCTGGAGCACGCCCGTGGCAACGCCCCGCGCGGCGAGCCGTTCGCGCGGCGCTCGGTGGAGATCCGCGAGAAGGCGCTCGGTCCCGATCACCCCGAAACGGCGGCCGACAAGGCCGCTCTCGCGGCGCTCCTCGACGCCCAGGGAAAAATCGCCGAAGCCGAAGAGCTCTACATGCAGGCGCTCGCCGTCTTCGAGCGCGTCCACGGCCCGGTACACTATGAGATCGCGGTCAACCTGAACAACTTGGCGGCCATCCGCCAGACTATGGGAGATACCGACGAGGCGGAACGCCTCTACCGCCGCGCCGTCGAGATCAAGGAGATCGTCCTCGGTCCGGACCACCCCGACCTCGGCCTCACCCTGCACAACCTCGCCGCCCTCCTCGCCGCCTCCCCTGATGTCGAACGTCTCGATGAAGCCGCCGCCCTCTACGGCCGCGCCCTGGAAATCTTCGAACGCGCCCTCGGCCCCGATCACCCGCACACCGCGATCTGCCGCGAGAGCGCCGCCAGGCTGCGGGCCTGCGCCTAGTCAGAGGTCCAACCGTTGTTGCCGGGCTCTGGCCGACGCGTATCGCACCGGCTTGTCGAGCTTGCTGACTCGCCCCTCGGCTTCGGCCCGTTTGATCCAGTCGTTCATCTGAGACTTACCCACGTCGATCTGTTGCAGCAGGTCATCCAAGGTTACCGGAGATTTGGAGGTAAGAGCTTCGAGCCGACGGATGAAAAGCTCATAAAAGCTGAGGCGGTCAACGGCCACCGGTGGCTCGGGCTTCCCTCCGTTTGTACCAGGTCGGGGGCCAGGGGCGTTGGCCGTGATCGGGTTGATCTGCTCGTGAGACGCGAGTGAGCCGACAGCTAGATTTTCAGAAGGTAGCCATCGTGCCCCCATCTTGACCAGGGCGGCGTTTCCTGACTCTGGATCGCCGTGTTTCTTGACCCATAACGGTACCCATCCATACTTCAAGTTCTCGACCGCACCGTTCCAGGTGCCGCCCTTCTCCTTGCTGGTGGATATCACGACTCCTGCCTCGGAGAGGCAATAGACATACTTGTTGCGCGCCATCGCATTGCCGACGTCGAAGCCTGCTTCCGGATTGAAGGAGGAGACGAGCACCAGATTTTTCCCCATCAACCCCTGTCGGTACTTTGCGGAAGTCGCAGCACGCAATAAGCTGTCAGCCAGAACTCCGATCACGGCCCCTTCCTTCTCGAGCGCTCCCAGCATCGCCGCTTCATCCACTCCGCGCGCACCCCCGGAGACGACCGAGTAGCCTTGCGATGCGATCTCGGCTCCGAGGCAGGAGGTGCAGGCAAGTTCCTCCTCGCTCGCAGCTCGCGAGCCGACCACGGCGATTCCGCCTCGATCGAGCAGTTGCCGCTCGCCGCAGCCAAACAGCACGGGCGGCGCATCGAGCTTCAAACGCTTTTTGAGGCGAGCAGGATAGTCTGAGTCCGATCGCGTCATCACCCAGAGGCCTGCCCTCTGCCACTTTTCCAGAGCCAGACCCAAGGCTGCCGAGCGGCCCAGCAGATCTTGAATGCGAGCCGGAGTTACGGAAGGGTCCAACCAACCGTTCAAATAGTCCAGTGGATCGTCGCTCGCCAGCAATGCCTCCGGAGACTTATTCTGGTCCTTGAGCCACGCTGCGAAGCGCCCCCACTCAGTGGGAGTGAGCGGCTTGGCCCCTCCCTTCGCAGGTTTCGTGAACCAAGCCGTCATCAGCAGTATGGCCTGAGCTTGAGTGCTAACGTTCATATTCAATCTCCTGCACTGGTCGTCGCCAGCGCCACCGGCCAGACCGGTCCGCTACCTTCTTGGCGAAGCAAGGCAGCGATCACCGTCATCGTCCAGCCAGAGTCCACGATGTCGTCAACCAGCAACACCGGTCCAGAAGGAATCGCCTCGCGAATGCTGAACATCCCGTCGAGGTTATTGCTTTGATAAAAGCTGTTCTGCTGTAATTTCTGCGGCCGGTTTTCAAGCACCTTGTCGATCGCGGACACGAAGGGCAACCCGAGCCGCTGGGCCAGCCGGCCGGAAAATTCCGGAACAAGCTCAGGATGTCTGTGCGATGGAACGCAGGTCACCCATGTGGGCGGCGGATCCGGACGCCAGCGATCCCGAACCATCTCCGCCATAGCCTCTACGAGCTCATCACGGAATGAGCCCGTATGTTTATCATCGGCGACCAGCCGGCCCCAGCCAGCGTCGCCCCAACGAGAGAGAATCTTTCCGGTCCTGGCGCGCAGGTTCTTCGGCAAGTTGCCCCGGAATCCGTAGCGAGGAAAAGCCTCCAGAGGCACTCGCACTCTCGGCTTCAAGTCCAGTTCGGAGTGTTTGAGGAATCGGGATGCTTCAATGGCTCCGCGATCACTGAAGGTTTCATCAATCACGGGCTTGCCCAGACAGCGGGAGCACTTTCCACACGGTTGCGGGTCTTTGTCGTCCAGCGCAAGCGCCAGGAACACCATCAGACACTCCCTCGTATCGAGGTAGTCCTGAACCTCCTGCCACTCCTCCTCGCGCTGGTGCGTCAATCTCTGGATTCGATCCTGATCCATTGTATAGGGCACCGGCGTTCTCAGCCACCGAGAGCGGTCCTTCAAAACCGGCGAGGGATTGTCCACAGAGAGAAACTTCAAAACCTTTTCGATCTGCCCGTTGCGCAGGTTCACCTCCTTCTCGATATCCTGCTCGGTCAGTCCGTCGCTGCTTTCCAATGCCACCAGGATCGCCTTCACATGGGGCTCGGCGGGAAATGCGCTGACACGGAAGTAGTCCTGAATCTCGACATCCTCCCGCCCCGCCATCAGTACGCCCACCGCGTGAACGATGGCACGGCCTGCACGCCCGACCTGCTGATAATAGGCCACAATCGAACCCGGGGCCTGGTAGTGGACGACGAATCCCAGATCCGGCTTGTCATAGCCCATGCTCAACGCTGTCGTAGCGACGAGGACCTTGATCTTGTTGTTGAGCAGCAGCCCTTCGAGATGCTGTCGATAGGCATCCGAATCAGAGTCGGGGTCAGATGGGTCTTTAACGCCGCTGTAATAGGCGCGCGCCGTGATTCCTTTCAGGTTCAGCCATCTCGCCACCTGCTCGGCAGCATATGTGGTCAGGGTGTAGATAATGCCAGTACCACGCAGGTTCGGCACATGCTCAGCCAGCCAGGCCAGCCTTTCCGCCTGGCTGGGCAATCGAAGCGTCTGCAAAGCGAGAGTGTCCCGCATCAACGAGCCACGCTGGACCTGTATGTCTCCCAGTTGAGCCACGATGTCTTTCAAAACCCGATCGTTCGCCGTCGCCGTGGTGCCAAGAACCGGGAGATTGGTCGGAAGGCGCTGAAGGATATTCACCAGCCGCCGGTAATCGGGCCGGAAGTCATGGCCCCAGTCCGAGATGCAGTGTGCTTCATCCACCACAAGGAGACCGATCCGGTTCGCCATCGGCAACAAAACGTCCTGCACGAACTTGTCGTTCGCCAAACGTTCCGGCGAGATCAACACCACATCCGCCTCGCCCTGCCGGATGCTTCGGGTGATCAGCGGCCATTCGGCCTGATTGGTCGAAGTGAAGCTCAGCGCCCGGAGACCCAAGCTCTGGGCCGCCTCGGTCTGATTGCGCATCAGAGCAAGCAGAGGTGAGACGATGAGCGTCGGCCCCGCACCCCGGTCGCGAAGAATGCGGGTAGCGATGAAATAGACCGAACTCTTCCCCCAGCCGGTGCGTTGAACGACCAGCAGCTTCTCTCGCCGGTTCACCAGCGCGTCGATCGCTTCCCACTGCCCCTCCCGGAGCTTGGCGTTCGGATCCTGCAACGCCTGCCGAAGCAGCTCTCGGCAGGTGCCGGCGTCCGTCATGCGCGTCGTCCCCATTTCCCCTTGATCCTACACCGGCCGGCAGGCCCGGTTCAGAAGAGGGCGGGGCTACCGACGGCCAACCACAGGCCGAGCTTCCGCCGTCCCCACCGGCACCACCCCGCTCGAGACCACCTGCAGCTTCCAGCCCTCGGCCCGCGTCTTGTCGAGGTTCGTGTGGCCGGCGACGAAGAAGAGGCGTCCGGTGTCCGGCCCGGTGGGCGTGGAGCAGAAACGGTCCTGGAGATAGAAGGGCGGCATCGCCTGGTAGTAGAGCGTCACCCGCACGCTCGCCGGCTGGACTCCGAGCAGGTCGGCCAGGGGGACGGCGTAGGTCAGCGCGTCCCCTCCCCCGCCCAGGCCGCCCTGCGACTTCGGCTTGTACCAGGGATCGTTCACCTCGCCCCCCTGGCCGTCCGGCAGGTTGGGCAGGATGTCGTGAATCAGGTCCTCGGCGCTCAGCTTGGGGCTCCCCAGCCCGTCCTTCCGGGCGAGCTCCAACGTGGGCGTCCAGCCTCTTGGCAGGAGGCGGTTGTCCTTGATCACATGGGCCAGCGAAAGGAAGCTCGTCGTCAGCCGTCCCCTCGCGTCCCGCACCAGTTCCTGGTAGATCTGCGCCTGGTCCTGGCGGGTGATGGTCTGGTAATGCGGCTGGATCTTCTGCTCCGCCGGGGTCTTCGGCCGGCACTCGCCGTTCCACATGAATTCGCCGGCGATGGGCTTGCCGGCGGAGTCCACCAGCACTCCCGTGGAATTGGTCCGCCCGGAGACCCACAGGGCGTTGCCGTTCGCGTCCAACACCTCGAAGGTAAGAAAGACGCGGCGGAAGCCCACGCCCGAGGGGAACTTGTGCCCCACCAGGCTCTCCACCTTCACGTCCGCCACGAGCTTGTCCTGGACGATCCGAACCTGGGTGACCGACGCCTTCGCCGTCGCCGTGTCCGCCTGCTGGATCATGGAGTTGAACGTCGTCTCCAGCGGCGCCACGCCCTTGCCGCCGAGCATCGGGTCCTGAACGCGGATGCCCAGGATGTCCGGGAACTGCTGGGCGAACTTGTTGAAGAAGGTGTTGAGCCCCACCAGCGAATGCCGGCCGAAGGGCGACCGAGGCGTGAGGTCGATGTCCTTCTGCGTCAGCCGGTTCTCCGTCTGCGGCATGTTGCTCGCCTCCTGGATGGAGGCGATCTTGAAGCTCAGCGGCTGCGGCCCGCCGGGATAGGACGAGCTCATGTGACAGTCCTGGCACGACTGCGGCGTCGGCCCGTCGTCGCGGAAGTCGCTGAATACCCACTCGGGATAGGTGGCCTGCTCGATGATGATCTTGGGCTTCCTGGCCCCACGGGGCACGTAGGGTTTGTCGCCGTCGAACACCGGCAGCACGACGCTGTGACAACTGCCGCAGACCTTCGACGAACGCACCAGCGGGTACTCCACCGGCTTCGCCCCCAGAGTGTGGTCCATCGGCACCTGCTGCGGTCCGTCGAAGGGGCCGTGGAGCTCGTTCGCCGCGCCGACCTTGAAGTCGCCCGTGAAGGTGGGACCGGTGGGCGCCTTGTCGTCGATCTCGATATGGTGGCAGGTGGCGCAGGAGACCCCGTCGCGGGCGAGGCCGCCATACTTCGCGTCCTTCTTCTGCGGCTCGGTCGTGGCCTGGAAGGGGATCGCCTTCACCATCTCGCGGCTGAAGAGCCGCCGCGGCACGATGGGCTGCGAGTTCTTATCCAGGCCCAGCAGAGCCGTGTTGTTGCAGACCTCGTTGCCCCGCTTCGGGTCCTTGAACTGATCCAGGCAGTATTGCCGCTGCCCCATCACGCCATGGCAGTGCAGGCAGAGGTCCGGAGCAATCTTGGCCAGGGCGGGGTGCGCCTTCTGCTCCGTTTCGAGCTGCGAGAAAAAGACGGGATCGCGCCCGGCGAGCCCCATCGGCGAGCCGCGCCACTCGCCATACTGGGCGAGGTTGAGGAGATTGGTGAACGCCGGCTGCCCGATCTGCTGAAGGGTCATGTCGTAGTGCAGGCCGGTCGAGCCCGCGGCGTGGCAGCCGACGCACTGGTCCGAGGTGAGGAAGAGGGGCGGCCCGTCTGGCCCCGGAAAGACGTGGTCGTAAACCTCGGGCGGCATGTAGAGATCGGTGATCTCCTTCGGGCTCGGCTGGACGACGACCTTGGCGCCGAAGGTCGTCAGGAACTCGGGCGAGTACTCGGAGAACGGCTGGCTGACCCGGTTCACGTCAGGGTTCGGCCAGGGCACCTTGTTCCACAGCAGCCGCGAGCTCTCGGCTTTCGCCATCAGATCCTGTAAAGGCTCGAACCGCTCGTGGGCCGAGATCGTCTCCACCGCCGGCTGCTTGGGCTCGCCGACGATGGGCGGCTGATCCTGGTAGAGGAACTTGACGAAGGTGTCCGGATCGCCGAGGACGTTGTTGACGCTGGAGAAGGTGGACTCATCCCGCGCCGAGGCGTGGCAGTTGAGGCAGTAGTAGCCGAAACCCATCCAGGGATAGGGGAGGTTGACCGGCGGCGGCCAGTCGAGCTGCGAGGCCTCGGTCGCCTGCGGGTCCCACGAGCCCCAGTACCAGCCGTCCTTCGATCCCCGGCTGTCGCGCACCATCAGGGCGATCATGTTCGACTCCCCTGGGGGGATGGACGGGTCCTGAAGGCGCTGCTCCGTGGTATTGCCGTACATCAGCTTGAGGATCATGGAGCCGTCGACGATGGGGCGGATGGGCTCCTTGCCGTCCAGCTTGCACGTCGGGCAGGCCTTGCGGCACTCCGCGACCTGCCGGCGCTCGTGCGCTCCATCCTGCTCGCACATCCAGCGGAAGACGTCCGGCGAGTAGTAGACGACGACCGTGTTGTGGGTGCCGAGCGTGCTGGTGATCCAGGACGGCATGTGGGGATCGC